>Ga0316207_10000949_pt1 | contig 39917 bp, 30 predicted proteins | sample 6weekpyrite_MG_FD_204943 | JGI IMG/M metagenome (GOLD analysis project Ga0316207, IMG submission 204943) | Microbial mat bacterial communities from mineral coupon in-situ incubated in ocean water Damariscotta River, Maine, United States -... | ecosystem: Environmental > Aquatic > Marine >... | reverse complement strand
CCCATCATTAAGATCTCTTTGGCATCTTCTTCGCTTTTAATGCCGCCAGCGACACAAAAAGGAATATCAATCACTTGTGCAATGCGGCTCACCCAACTTTTATCAACTACGCGCCCGTCTGAGCTGGCAGTAATATCATAAAAAACTAATTCGTCAGCTCCTGCTTGTGCATATTTTTGTGCTAAAGGAACGATGTCGCCGATAATTTCATGGTTACGAAATTGAACACCTTTAACGACTTTTCCATCACGTACGTCTAAACAGGGAATTATTCTGCGGGCCAACATGCGATAGCCTCCTCAAGCGTAAATTTACCTTCTAAAAGAGAACGACCTAAAATAACGCCACTTACGCCAGTACCAATGAGCGCTTTTATATCATCAAGAGAGCCAATGCCACCAGATGCTTGCCATTGCACGCTTGGGTAGTTTTTACAAAGCTCGATATAAAGCTCGACATTCGAGCCTGAAAGTGTGCCGTCTTTAGAGATATCGGTGCATAAAATATGTTTAATGCCGGCATCAATATAAGCGTCAAGTAAGTCTTCTAGGTTTACGCCACTGTCTTCAATCCAACCGTGAGTAGGAAGGGTTTTATTGCCTTGTTGATCAATTTTTATATCTAAAGCTAAAACTATTTTTTCGCCGCCATAGGTTTTTAGCCATTCAAGCACTAGTTCTGGCTGTTTAATCGCTAAGGAGCCAATAACCACACGGGTGGTACCTAAATCGAGCAATTGTTTTACATCATCTTCACAGCGTATGCCGCCGCCAACTTGCGTGATCATAGTTTGATGATTAACCACTGTTTTAAGGGTAGATAACTGACGTTTAGTGCTATCTTTTGCACCATCTAAATCCACAAAGTGCATTACCGTTGCGCCTGATGCGGCATAAGCTTGTTGGCGCTCTTGTACTGTAGTTTGGTAGTTGGTTTTTTGGCTATAATCGCCTTGAAATAAACGCACTACTTCGCCACCAATTAAGTCTATTGCGGGGATCATCATAGCTTGTCACTCCTAATGGCGCTATTTTTTGCGCCTACTGCTTCAAAAGTACTCATTTATAGTCATAAACTCCGTGCTTTTTCATTGTACTTACTTCAAATATCACCCATTTGAAAGTGACAATGAAATTATTGTAATAATAAAAAATTTTGAATGATTTTGCTGCCCAAAGCACCAGAGCGTTCAGGGTGAAATTGACAGCCAATAAAATTATCTTTGCCAATAATGGCGGAAAATTCGCTACCATATTCGCAGCTTGCTAAGGTATATTCGCTAACAGGTGCAGCAAAACTATGGACAAAATAAAAGTAGTCATCAACACTAATGCCAGCTAAAACAGGATGATTAGCCACCTTGGTTAAGGTGTTCCAGCCCATATGCGGTAAACGTAAACCTTCAGCATTCAGAGGTTTTACTTGTGTTGGGATCAAGCCCAAACAGTCAACGGTATTACGGTTGCCACTTTCTGTTGAACTCATTCCTTCTGTTGACGAGGTTGTCATCAGTTGCATGCCCAAACAAAAGCCTAATACCGGTTGAGTGAGGTTTTGTAGTGTTTCAACCAAGCCCTTATCAACAATGTTTCGCATAGCATGTTTAGCGCTGCCAACACCGGGGAAAATGACTTTATCTGCCGCTTTTATTTGCTTGATATCATCGGTAATAATTGCCGTAAACCCTAAACGTTCAACCGCAAACTTTACAGAAGATAAGTTGGCACAACCGGTATCAACAATCACGTTGATTTTATTTTGTGTCATTACAAGGTTCCTTTAGAGCTGGGTAGCTCATCACCGTCAACTTTGATGGCTTGTCCTAACGCACGACCAAACACTTTAAACAAACTTTCTACTTGATGATGACAATTACCTTTACTGGTTGATAAGTGCAAAGTAATTAGCATTGAGTCTGCAAGTGAGCGGAAAAAATGCGATACCATTTGTGTAGACATAGTGCCGACATTATCTGCTGTAAAATCAGCATCAAACTCAAGCCAAGGACGACCAGATAAATCAATGGCACACTCAGCGCGACATTCATCCATAGGTAGTACAAAACCAAAGCGGCCTATACCGCGTTTATCGCCTAAGGCTTCTTTTAAAGCTTGACCTAGGGCAAGGGCGGTATCTTCAACACTATGATGTTCATCAATGTGATAATCACCACTCACGCTACATTGCAGATTAAAACCGCCATGAGTGGCTATTTGATCTAACATGTGATCGAAAAAGCCTAAACCCGTATCAATGCTGCTACCGCCCTTTTTATCTAAATCTACCGTAATTGTGATATCGGTTTCTTTGGTGGTTCTGGTTACTGTAGCGGTGCGTGGCTTTTCAAGATAAGAGAGTATTTTTGCACTCACTTGTGCCCAATTAAGGTTGTCACGATCATATTTTATGCCGACAATACCCATATTAGCGGCTAAGCCCATGTCGGTTTCTCTATCGCCAATCACATAAGAGTTGGTGAAGTCCACACGACCTTGCTGTAAGTATTCGCTGACCAACCCTAATTTGGGTTTGCGACAACTACAGTTGTCTTCATCAAAATGGGGGCATAATAAAACGTCTTGAAAGTGCACTCCTTGAGAGGAAAATATCGCCATCATTTTATCATGGGGTAAGTCAAAATCAGCTTGTGGGAAACTTGTTGTGCCTAGCCCATCTTGGTTTGATACCATCACTAGTGTAAATCCTTTCGCTTGTAGTTTTAACAGCTCAGGAATAACGTTTGGCTCAAAGACTAGTTTTTCTAAACTGTCTAATTGTTTATCAATAGGCGGCTCTTCAACTAAGGTGCCGTCGCGGTCGATAAATAATATTTTCTGTTGCTTGTTGCTCATGGTTTTATGTTACCTGTAGGCGTGAATTTATTCGCGCTCTTTACCCGTTAACGGTGGTTAATATATTTTTGAACGCTACAATTTCTGCTTCACTACCAATGCTGATACGTAAACAGTTCTCTAATTGTAGCTGCTTAGATTGATCGCGTATTAAGATATTATTGCTTACTAATAAATCAAAAATTCGCGTTTTTTCGTTATGACTTATGCAGCGAAATAATACAAAATTTGCATCGCTGGCAAACACTTCACTACACCAGTTTTGTTCACTTAGCCAAGTCGCTAAACTTGCTTTTGTTTGCTTACACCTTTGCACGCGTTGGGTCATAATACTTAAATCAGAACTTAACGCTTTACTGGCAATTTCAGCGACAGGTGCTGAAATTGGGTAGGGAGCAATCACTTTACTCAATAAGGTAATGATTTCTTCACTAGCTAGTGTGAACCCACAGCGCAAACCAGCCAATGCAAAGGCTTTAGATAAGGTTCTAAGAACGATAACATTATTGTGGTTTTTTAATAAGTCAGTACTGGTTTCTTCAAGACTAAACTCAATATAGGCTTCATCAACCACCACAATAGCGCTATCTTTAAATAACTCTATCGCCTGAATTATTTCTGCTTTAGGCAATAAGTTACCCGTGGGATTGCCCGGTGAGCATAAAAATACCACTTTGACCTTACCTACTTGTTTTTCTAATCCTTTGAGATCAAGCGTGTTATTTTGCAGTGGCACTTTAATTATGCCAGCACCGTGATTTTCAGCACTGATGGCATACATGCCATACGTTGGCGGACAAATTAAAATATTGTCTTGATATGCTTTACAAAAACTGCGGATGATCAGTTCAATGCCTTCATCAGCGCCGCGGGTGGCTAGTATTTGTGAGCGGTTAAGTCCACAGTAGTTACTATAAGCATTGAGTAAATTATCAGGCTGAAAGTCAGGGTAACGATTTATATTTTCGCTGCTAAGTTGATATTTACCCGTGCCTGGCGCTTCATTGGCATTAAGCCATACTCTTTTTTCTTCAGATTTTTCACAACTAGAAAACAACCTACGAGCTGACTGGTAAGGAACCATATCGATTAGCTCTTCTCTTGCTAATTTATTTACAATGCTCATGTTATGCCTCACCTTCTAAACGAATAGTGACGGCACGTTGGTGGGCATCTAGCCCTTCAGCATCGGTTAATTCGATAATACACTCAGCCAAGTTTGATAAACCGGTTTTGCTAATTTCTTGTACGGTATAGCGGCGTGAAAAATCTGCTAACGATAAACTGGATATGACTTTTGAATAGCCATAAGTAGGTAATACATGGTTAGTGCCGCTGGCATAATCACCCGCAGATTCAGGCGTGTAAGCGCCAACAAAAATGGAGCCTGCATTACGTAACTCACTGAGTAATGCTTGTGGATTTTCAGTTTGCACAATTAAGTGCTCAGGTCCATAACAGTTAGATACTTCAACGGCTTGCGCCATGTCTTTAGTGAGTATCAAACGAGATTGTTTCAGTGCTTGCTCGGCTATTTCGCGTCTTGAAAGTTGTGCAACTTGTATTTTAAGTTCAGTGGCTACCTTGTCTATTAACGCTTCACTGTCGGTTAATAAAATCACTTGGCTATCGCTGCCGTGCTCCGCTTGAGATAATAAGTCAGCAGCAATAAAGGCTGGGTTTGCTTTTTCATCGCCAATAACCAGTACTTCAGAAGGGCCTGCTGGCATGTCGATAGCAAAACCAGCAACTTGCTGAGAAAGCTGCTTTTTCGCTTCGGTGACAAAACGGTTACCAGGACCAAACACTTTATTTACTGCAGGAATACTTTGCGTGCCATAAGCTAGGGCTGCTACGGCTTGTGCGCCGCCAATAGTGTAAATTTCACTAATACCGCAAAGCTGAGCGGCAACTAATATTTCATTGGCTAATTGTCCTTTTTTATCCGGAGGACAAACTAACACTGTGCGTTTACAGCCTGCAAGTTGCGCGGGTACACCTAACATTAATACCGTTGATGGCAGTGGCGCGCTGCCTGCTGGAATATATAAGCCAACACTTTCAATCGCTTCGGTCTTTAAGGTGCAACGTACGCCGGGACAGGTTTCAACAAAAATATCTTCAGAGGTTTGTGCGCTGTGAAAGCGTTTTATTTGCTCATAAGCCGTGTTAATTGCTTTTAAGCGTTTATCACTTAAGGCAAGTTTTGCTTGGGTTACTTGCTCTGGCGTTACTGATAATGTTGATAAAGCAATACCATCAAATTGTTCTGTTAACGAAAAAAGCGCTTTATCACCTTGTTTTTGTACTTGCGTTAAAATGTTGGCTACCTGTGTTGATAACAAAGCATTATCAGCAATAGCAGGGCGAGCAAGGGCATCTTTTTGTTGCTGCTTGGTTATTGTTTGCCAATTGATTTTCTGGGTGTTAATCAGTTGAGTATTCATAATTTTTCTCTAAATCTTTACTACTTTAAATTCTCGTATCTGCTAAATAATTGGCGTTTTAGCAAAGCTGTCAAGTTGTGAATCGCCTGAGCTTAGTGTACTAAGTGATGGCGATGAACAACGCAGACAATGCCGATAAAATGACAATTATGACGCAGACTATCCCATCATTTTCTCAATAGGCATCACTAGAATGGAATTGCACCCAAGTGACTTCAGCTCTTCCATGGTTTCCCAAAAGAAGGTTTCAGTGGCAACAACATGCACTGCCACTAAATCATCACGACCTGCAAGCGGCAAAACTGTTGGCGTTTCTTTGCCCGGCATTAAAGCGCTTACTTCACTTACTTTACTTTTTGGTGCGTGCAGCATAATGTATTTGCTTTCTTTCGCTTTCATCACCCCATTAATACGCGGCAGTAGGGTATCTAAAATCCCTTGTTTTTTATCTCCTAATGGCTCAGAGCGTTGAATTAATGAAGCTTTAGAGCGAAATACTTCGGCAACTTCTTTTAAGCCGTTGGCTTCAAGTGTTGCCCCTGTAGAGACTAGATCACAAATACCATCGGCTAAGCCAACTCTTGGCGCTACTTCAACAGAGCCTTTTAATAAGCAAAATTCAACATTAATGCCGTTTTCTTTAGCGAAACGGTTTAATAGTTGTGGGTAGGTAGTGGCAAAACGTAAGCCGTCTAAACACTGTAACCCTGTATATTCAAATTCTTCAGGCATAGCGATTGAAAAACGACAGCCGCCAAAGTTCAATGGCGAGGTTTTAATGTAGCTATTTTTGCTGCCAATCAATGCGCGTGATAATTCTTCTTCTTCAAGGGTGTTGTCACCAACAATACCTAAATCACAAACACCATCCATCACAAGACCTGGAATATCACTGCTACGAACACGCATAATATCAATAGGCATGTTTTTCACATGCGCCAGTAAACGGCGGTCGCTAACATTGAGTTTTAGTCCACAGCCTTTAAGTAATTTCTGGGTGTCGTCACTTAGGCGTCCTGATTTTTGCATCGCTATACGTAAACGTGGCTCTGATGATGTCATTGGTTCGATTCCTAATTTATTAATTCTTTATTGCTAAAAATATGTATATACAATTTTCAAGGGCATAAAATGCGAAAAACCCCCGAAAGATTTAAGGCTCTTTCGGGGGTTCATAAATGTGTTTTTAGTTCAACTCCACGAAAGGCCATAGCCCATCGCAGTAGTATTAACTTAATACCTGAATGGACTAGTCACTATGATGGTGATGATGTCGATCACTTGTGCTAAAAGTCAGGTTAAAAGTCATTTTGTGTTAAACTCTGTAGTAAGTATTTTGTTTATGTAGTTAGATTACTGTTAAACGATTTTAGCTGCAAGGAATAAATAACCGTTTTTTATTATGATTTGTTATATAGAGCAAGCTTAGGGTTATTACTCTTTATTAAAGTTTTTTTATAGCTAACCGATAAATAGTTATAGCAATGAATGCCTTATCATTATAACAGTTGAGTTAAAGTTGAAACATTATGGATATTTTTACTACTGTATTAACCCGAGTTGTTCCTGTACCTATTAAGCCGGCAAGCTTAAAAGTGAAAGCGCTATTAAAGGATGCTGGCGCAGGGAAATTAAAAGAAGACTTAGATCATCTTGAAAATCATGATTATTACTTTGCTAATGACAAGAAAAAAGATAAGGGTCAAGATAACAGTGTTAATGAAGAGAATGATCAAACGGTTAATGCTGATTCAACAGATGAACAATCAAAGGATAATAAAGATTCTGTAGTTACACAATCCCCAGACGGAAGTAAACATTTAGATCTTTATGTTTAGCCTTTATGTTTAAAGATAAAACAGTATAATCACCTCACTTTATTCTACCGCGTAATATAATCATCATTTCATGACCTCTGTTGCTCAAGCCTTTTCAAAAGATGGTGCGCTAGCTAAAGCTATTGATGGCTTTTCTCCACGACAAGCGCAAACTGATATGGCGTTAGAAGTAGCAACTGCCATTAGCAAGCAATCATCATTAATTGTTGAAGCGGGTACGGGTACAGGTAAAACTTTTGCTTATTTAATTCCGGCTTTTTTGAGTGTTAAATCTTCTTCAAGCGGCGACGAGCTCAATACAAAAATTATTATTTCAACGGGGACTAAAAACCTGCAAGAGCAGCTTTTTCATAAAGATATTCCCCTCGTTAAAAAGGCACTGGCCAGTAATGTTCAAGTAGCGTTATTAAAAGGGCGAGCGAATTATTTATGTCGCTACCGTTTAGCGCAATACCAAGAAACCCGTGGTCAATTAGATGCCGCCACGTTAACTGATTTAGTGAAAGTAAAAACGTGGGCTAACGGCACACAAAGCGGTGACATTGGTGAGTTAGTTAATGTTGCTGAAGATTCAAGTGTTTTTCCATTTATCACCAGTACCTTAGATAACTGTTTAGCCAAGGACTGTCCAGATTACGAGCAATGCTATTTAGTCCGCGCTAGACAAAAAGCCATAGATGCCGATTTAATTGTGGTTAATCATCACTTGTTTTTTGCTGATATGGCATTAAAGGATACTGGCTTTGGTGAACTAATCCCTAAAGCGCAGGTAATGGTTTTTGATGAGGCCCACCAAATTGGTGATATTGCCAGTGATTATTTTGGTGAAGCTTTCTCTACTAGACAACTTGTTGACTTATGTATGGATGTTTTACAAATTTATCGCAGTAAATTAACCGATGTAAAACAGCTAGGTTTAGCCGCAGAGAAGTTACAGAAAACTTGCCAAGAGTTTCGTTTGTTATTTAATTACGATCCTGAACGGGGTAACTGGCGTGAAAAATACCAACAACAGCAGTTTGTGCAAAAGTTTCAGCGCTTGAAAGTAGATTTAGATTTTCTTTATCAAGTGATAAAGCTTTGTGTGTCGCGTAATGAAGCCATTGATAGCTGTTTTGATCGAGCAGTAAAACTGCTAGCACAATATGATGTGATGGCCAATGTAGACGTTGGTGGCATGAGTTTTTGGTACGAAACCACGCCTCGTCATGTGGTATTACATTTGACGCCATTAAGTGTTGCTGAAAAATTTAGCACTTATGTAAAAGAGTCTGGCGCTGGTTGGATATTCACCTCAGCAACGTTAGCTGTAGATAATAGCTTTGATCATTTTGCTCAACCTTTGGGTTTGCAAGGTGCTAAGCAACTGCTGTTAGAAAGTCCCTTTGATTATCAACAGCAATCGCAACTGATAGTGCCCCGTTATTTACCTGAGGCGAATGATAAAAATCGTGCCGCTCATTTAGCGCAATTAGCTAAGCCGCTAATTATAGCAAGTGAAGGAGCCTGTTTTATGCTGTTTACTAGCTACCGGGTGATGAACCAAGTCGCCGAAATTTTAGCTGACAGCATTGATAATACTTTATTAGTACAAGGGCAAATGGCAAAAAGGGTTTTGCTTGATAAGTTTGTTGCAACTGATGATGCGGTTTTACTTGCCACGGCTAGCTTTTGGGAAGGCATTGATGTGCGAGGAGATAAGCTCACTTGTGTTATTATTGATAAACTCCCCTTTGCATCCCCTGATGATCCTTTGCTGCAAGCACGTTGTGAAGATGTTAGACGACAAGGCGGTGATGCTTTTGCTCAAATACAGTTACCACAAGCGGTTATTGCTTTGAAGCAAGGCGTAGGGCGGTTAATTCGTGATGTTAGCGATCGCGGTGTGATGGTTATTTGTGATAACCGTTTAGTGAATCGCCCTTATGGGCAAACCTTTTTAAAAAGCTTGCCTGAGATGAAGCGCAGTAGAGATTTAAAGCAAGCAACAGACTTTTTAAGTAAGCTGTCGGTGTAAATTTATTCGCGCATTGTAATGTAATTTGTAGGCGGGATTTTAATCGCGCATTGTATATAAGATAAAGGTATAAAATAGTGAATTATTTGGCCATAGATGCCTCAACAGAAGCATGCTCAGTTGCATTAATAGTAAAAGACTCTGCTTCTCATCGTAAAGTATATAGCCGTTATGACTTATGCCCACAATCCCATAGTTTGCAGTTATTGCCTATGGTAGATGGGGTGTTAAAGGAGGCGAAGATAAAACTATCACAATGTGATGGCTTGATTTTTGGCCGTGGTCCGGGAAGTTTTACTGGCGTTCGCATTGGTGTAGGCGTAGCGCAAGGTTTAGCCTTTGCCGCTGATTTGCCTGTGGTTGGTGTTTCAAGCTTACAAGCGATGGCACAGCTAGCTTTTATGGAACATAAAAAAACGCATGTTATTGCAGCGATAGATGCCCGTATGGGCGAGGTCTATAACGGTTATTTTATCCTTGATGATAATAATATTATGCAAGCGCAAAGATTGAGTGATGAAAAAGCAGAAGCTGTGACAGCGCCAGAGTTGGTTAAGGATCGCCTTACAGGTATTGATTTCTCAACGGTTTATGGTGTCGGTACGGGCTGGGATGCTTATCAAGAGCCGTTAAGCACACTAAAAAGTAATGAGGGTTCACCTGATATATTATTTCCTAGTGCAGAGGCAATGTTAGTGTTAGGTGAAGCAGCTTTTAAACGTGGCGAAGGTGTGAGCGCTGAAGCAGCACAACCTGTTTATGTACGTGATACGGTTTCTTGGCAGAAATTGCCTGGGCGATAATTGCCTAAAAAGTGATTGTCTGCTAAATTTAGCCTATGGAAATTTCTAACTCTGTTGGTCAAGCTGCACAGTTTGGCTCAGTATCAAGTACTAACAATAAACCGAATTCAGTCGCTAAAGATTCGGTGCGCCCAGTTGTTCCTGAAGCAGAGTCTGAGCAATCATCGAACACCCAAGCCCAACAAAGCATTATTATTGATGAGCAGGCTGTCGCTCTTTATAAAGAAAGTCAGCAGCCACCAACAAATAAGTCTACCTTTTCTTCAGCAAGCCAAGATCAGCCCTCAGCAAAAAATGAAACTGCAGTGGCCAGTTACCAAGCGGTTGGTGATTTAGCGAATAGAGAATCAGTGCAGAAGTTATTTGGTGTTGATTTGTTTGCTTAATAGGCTACGTAAAAGCTTAGTGTTTTTTCATTCAAGCTATTAGCGCTATATTTATAATAAATGTCTTGGTGTATTGTAGATATCCGTTGATTCAATCGTATAATTGTCCCACAACTTTTATTGTTCTAATTAATTCGAGTAACTATGTCTTTTTTTTCATCTAATTATTCCAGCCAAGAACCATCAAGCTTTTGGCGAAAATATCACTTTTTTATTTTATTATTTGCCGCCATTATCCTAAAGCAGCTACCTTTAATCACCATTCCTTTTAATTGGTTAGAAAGTTATTTTCATGAAATTAGCCATGGCTTAGCGGCATTGTTAACTGGTGGTCATGTCTTGCGTATTCAATTGTTTGCCAATGGTGCCGGTTTATGTACAACTCAAGGCGGTATTGCGTTTGTCATTAGTTTTTCAGGTTATGCTGGTGCAACACTTTGGGGCTGGGGAATTTTTAAATTATCAAGTGCTAATCAACGAGCCGCGCAAATTTTTTCAGTAGTGATATTTATATTACTGGTTAGCTCGATGGTTTTTTGGGGCAGAGATTTATTAACCTGGTTTATATTAGCGGTATTAGCAGTAATATTCTTGCTGACCATTAAATTGCAGAAGGTACATTACCTGCAACTATTGATGCAATTATTTGGATTATTGATTTTATTAAATAGTTTATCTAGCCCTTCTTACTTGCTTGATGGTCGTAATCTGGGAGATGGTGCGGCGTTAGCTTCAATAACTTATATTCCTGAAGTTGTTTGGGTGCTAATTTGGTTTTCTATTGCACTTTTCGCTTTGTATTCATTATATAAAATAGCCAAAAAATAAGGGTGATACTCAATGTTATCAAGCAATGCAGCAAAAGAAATTAAGTTTACTTTTGAAACCATGACATTACAGGGGTTAGTGTGTGGTAAAGATACTCAAAGCAACAATATTGTTTTATGCTTACACGGCTGGCTTGATAATGCAGCGAGCTTTTCACCGTTAATGCCTTATTTTCAGCAAAGTATGCCACAAAAGCAGTTTATTGCGATTGATTGGCCCGGACACGGTAATTCAAGCCATAAAAGCCTTGATGCTCACTATCATTTTATTGATTGGGTTTATGATTTATTACAGCTTTTTGAGTTAAAGCAATGGCAGCAAGTTGATATTGTTGCCCACTCAATGGGCGGAATGGTTGCTAGTGCCTTTGCTGCGGCATTTCCTGAAAAAGTTAAGTCATTAACACTACTTGATTCCATCGGTTTTATCAGTGCAGAAGCGGAGCAAACCACTAAACAATTGCGTGATGGTATGTTGAGCCGATTTAAAAACAACGCTAGGCAAGCTAAAAATAGAACAATAAAACTTCACCCAAGCGCTGAGTCGGCCATTAAAGCGCGGGTTTCGGTATCTGATTTAAAATACGAACAAGCTGAAATTCTTGTTAAAAGAGGTTTGTTACAAGAAGAACAAGGCTTTAGTTGGCGCACCGATAGTCGCTTACGTAATACTTCCCCTTATCGATTAACATTAAAACAAGCTCAGCAATTTATTCGCGATATAAAATGTCCAGTACAATTAATTTACGGCAGCAAAGGCTTAGACATGGTTAACTCAGGTATTGATCTTTTTGGTCCTTTATTTGACCAATTTACCAGTGTTGAGTTAGCAGGGGGTCATCATGTTCATATGGAGCAGCCTGAAAAAGTAGCAAAATTAGTCCAATATTTTTTAGCTGAATAGTGAAGTTTTGACGGTTATTCAAACAACCGTTTAAAATTAACTGGTAGTATCAGTTGAAATTTGATAAAACAGAGGCATAAATTAAAAGCTTTAATAAAGTTGAGGTAGTTAACTTGGCTAAGTGACTTCAAATAGATCCGTTTTTATTTTTAATCATCTAGCTAAAAAAGCGATAAGCTGTGAACTACACTATAAAATAGTTGCTGAAAAACAAATGAGGAAGGTATTGTGGAAAAAGTCTGGTTAGAAAAAAGTTATCCCCCTGGAGTCCCATTCGAGATCAACCCTGACAAATATCCCTCATTAGTGGCTATGTTTAATAAGTATTCGGTTCAATATAGTGATAGAACTGCTTTCATTAACCTGGGCGCTGAAATTACTTATGCACAATTGGCGAAGCAAGCGACCGATTTCGCGGCTTATTTGCAACACGATTTAGGCCTTAAAAAAGGTGATAAATTTGCCATTATGGTACCAAACACTTTGCAATATCCTATCGCTTTGTTTGGCGCGTTACTGGCAGGTTTAACGGTTGTCAATGTTAACCCATTATATACCGCCCGAGAATTAGAGCATCAATTGAAAGACTCTGGTGCTAAAGCCATGTTGATCATTGAAAATTTTGCCCAGACACTAGAAAAAATTATTGATCAGACCCCTGTTGAACATGTCATTATGACATCTTTAGGCGATCGCCTTGGTTTAATTAAAGGCACCATTGTCAATGCCGTTGTTAAGCATGTTAAAAAAATGGTTCCGGCCTTTAATTTACCTGATGCTATTCGTTTTAATGCCGCACTTGTTAAAGGAAGTAAACTAACTTTTACGCCAGTTGAAATAAGTGGCGATGATTTAGCTTTTTTACAGTACACAGGTGGTACTACGGGGTTATCAAAAGGTGCTATGTTAACCCACCGAAATATGGTTGCTAACTTAGAGCAAGCAAAAGCTGCAATAAAACCTATGCTTGAAGACGGCAAAGAGCTGGTTGTAACCGCATTGCCGCTTTATCATATTTTTGCACTCACCGCGAACTGCTTAACTTTTATAACCTTAGGTGGCACTAATTTATTGATCACTAACCCACGTGATATGCCGGCATTTATTAAAGAATTAAGTAAGTACAGCTTTACTGCGATTACTGGCGTTAATACTTTATTTAATGGTTTGTTAAACACCCCAGGTTTTAAGGACTTAGATTTTTCAAATTTGAAAATGGCTATGGGTGGCGGTATGGCGGTACAACGACCTGTTGCTGAACGTTGGCAAAATGTTACTGGCACAAGATTACTGGAAGGTTATGGCTTAACCGAGTGTTGCCCTATGGTGTCATTAAGCCCATACAATCAAGAAGCTTATAACGGTACTATTGGTTTACCTGCACCATCAACCGATATTAAAATTATGCTTGAGGATGGTACTGAAGCACCTATTGGTGAAGCTGGCGAAATGTGGGTTAAAGGCCCACAAGTGATGAAAGGTTATTATAACCGAGAAGATGCAACCGCCGAAATTTTAAAAGATGGTTGGTTAGCTACGGGGGATATCGCTTGTATGGATGAGCTGGGTTACTTCAAAATTGTCGATCGCAAAAAAGATATGATTATTGTCTCAGGTTTTAATGTTTTTCCTAATGAGATTGAAGAAGTAGTAATGATGCATGAAGGGGTTTTAGAAGCAGCAGCAATTGGTGTTCCTCATGATGCTAGTGGTGAAATGGTTAAAATATTTGTGGTCGCCAAACAAGATGATTTAGATGAAGCGACATTGATCAAACATTGCCGTGAAAACTTAACTAATTATAAAGTGCCTAAATTGGTAGAGTTTAAAGATGAGCTACCAAAAACAAATGTCGGTAAAATTTTAAGACGAGAGTTAAGATAATTTGTAGGCGGGAACTTGTTCGCGCTTGGTTGCGCGTTTTCCGCCTACATTTGCGCGAATACTTTCTTTGAAAACAAGCTCGCCTACGGTTGTGCTTTTAGTACTTGTCCGTTCACATCTAAACTATCATCTGACATCAAATAAACATAAAGCGGCATAATATCAGCAGGTGTCGCTAAGTTATCTTTATCTTCAGCAGGATAAGCGCTGGCGCGCATACTTGTATTGGTTGCTCCCGGGTTTATAGCATTAGTGCGCAAATTACTATTTTCATATTCATCGGCAATAACTTGCATCATACCCTCAGTAGCAAATTTAGAAATACTGTAGGCGCCCCAGTAAGCACGTCCTTGATTGCCAACACCTGAAGAGGTAAAAATCAATGAGCCATGTTCAGCGAGTTGTAAGGTAGGTATTAATGCTTGAGCCAGTAAATATTGAGCATTAACGTTTACTTGCATGACATCATTGAATATTTGTTCATGAATTTGAGTAAACGGGGTTAGCTCACCTAACATAGAAGCATTAAGTAAAGCACCGTTTAATTTACCGAACTGGCTAGCAATAGTTGCAGACATATCAATATAGTTTTGTTTGGTTGCGCCTTTTAAGTCTAATGGAATTATTGCTGGCTCAGCTAAATTCAGTGCGACAATTTCATCATACACACTTTCTAGTTTACTTAATGTTTTACCTAATAAAATTACCGTAGCGCCAAGTTTAGCGTACGTTAATGCGGCTTCTTTTCCTATGCCGGCTCCGGCACCGATAACCAAAATAGTTTTATTATCTAAGCTGTTTTCTTTGATGGTGTAATTAAACATTTGCTGTCTTAACATTGATTATAAATAAATTAAAAGCATTTTACTTGGTTTTTTATTAATAACGAGAAAAATTTAACTTTTAAATTACTAGCAGGAAAATCATTAATAATGATCCTATTTTTTTATCTTATGGGGTAAAAAGTAAAAAAGTCCCCTAAAATGTAAAAAACAACTGGCACATTGATAGCGCTTGCGTTAAGTTTGTTAACTGGTCTAACAAGTTGATTTGGTATCTACTGCAAATTGAAAGTGGTTATCGTAAAAAAAATAACATTATACTTATTAAAATTACTTACTAAAAAGAATAGAAATAAAATAAGCATTGGGGAGAGAAAATGAAAAAGTTAGTTCTTAGTCTAGCTATTGTCAGCGCACTGGGTTTAAGTGGCTGTGGTAGTGAAACCATCGCAGATGTTAAAAAAGATGCTGCTGAAAATGGCACACCAATTGTTGCTTCGGCAAGAGTTGTCTTTGACCCTGCTAATGGGGTTCTATCGGTACCAAATGATTTATTATTTACCGGTACTCAAGATGGTACATTGAATATTCCTGCAGATAATGCTGCTGATTATTCAGATCCTATTGTTGCAATGAATGCCCTTGATGGTTGGTCTACCACTAATCCTTTCGTGCTTGATATTAATTTTCCTGCGGGCACATCACTTGACGGCAACTCTGTTTTTAGTCCCGCTTCAGTACAAATATTTGAAGCCTTGATGGGCGGTGATCCCGGCTGTGAAACAGTGCCTCGTGGTGCAGCTTGTACCGTTGTTGGTGAGCTAACTTTCGGTGTTGATTTTGTTACGCAAGCATCAGGCAACAGCGTTGCCGTAGTGCCATTAAAACCCCTTAAAGGCAAAACAACCTACATTTTAGCCTTGACCAATAACTTAAAAGATAACAATGGTAAAGCGGTTGCTGGCTCAACAACGTATGAAGCTGTTCGTCAAGATATTACCACGCACCCATTAGCTACAGAGGCGCAAAAAGGTTTACAAGGTGTCGTTAATACTTATGAAGCGGCAATTACCGCTGCTGGCGCAGATAAAGATGCATTAATTTATACTATGGCGTTTACTACGCAATCAACGGTTGATGTACTTGCTACTACTAAAGCGCTGATGGCAAACAATGTACCTACTATGTTAGCTAATGCTATGGAAGGTGTACCAACTATTGGTGTAATGGACACAGGTATGTCGGTTGCTGATATTTTAGCAGGACAAATACCGCCGTCTTTAGTACCGCTTTATTCAACAGCCAACTTTATGCAAGGCAGTATTACTCTGCCTTATTATTTAGGTGTACCAACAGCTGAAAACCCATTAGCACCAACAAATGACTGGTGGAAAAGCTTATGTGATTCTGGCGCTATGCTTGCTGGGCTTGCTGCAGTAAATCCTGAAGCTATTCCTGCAGAGCCTATTAGTGTCGACGATGGTACTTGTATGGCCATTTCAGCGGCAAAAGAGTTACCTGCTCCAGGTCTAAGAGCCTTAGGTATTGATACCGATCGCCATCTAAGTAAATTTAGTCCTGTACCTAAAGCAAATGCTAATATGCCAGTAACAGTGCAAATGACAACACCTGATGTCAATGTTGCTAATGCGGTTCGTGCTGGTTTAGGTTTACCAGCAGACTTGGTTGAACCTGAAAATGGCTGGCCAGTGATTATTTTACAACACGGCATCACTTCTAAAAAAGAAGATATGTTAGCAATAACTGGTATTTTATCTATGTATGGTTTTGCAACCGTTGCAATTAACCATCCATTGCATGGCGACTCTGATGTATTTGGCGGCTTATTACCCGGTGGTAGCCGTGGATTTGATTTAAATAATGATGGTGTTGACGATATTAATGCCTCCACTGTTTCAGCTACTCACTATATGAACTTAGCTAGTTTGTTAACAACACGCGATAACTTACGTCAATCAACCTCTGATTTATTAGGTTTACGTTTAGGTTTGAATTTCTTAGGTGGCTTCCATACGGAAGGTAACCCAATAAAAGTTGATAGAACGCAAGTGCATTTCCTTGGTCATTCTTTAGGAGCGATTGCCGGTATCAACTTTATTGGTTTAACCAATACACCACTTGATCCTCAAGTTGATCCATTATTTGCTGTTAATACTAATGTACAAGCTATGCCGGGCGTGATGATGGCTAATTTCTTATTAGAGTCTGGCGCTTTTGGTGATGTTGTTAAGTCAGGTTTAACCTATGCTGCATCTGCTGAGTTCCAAGGTTATGTTGCTCAAGCACATCAAAGCGAAATACCACCAACAACAGAAGAGCTAGTTGTTTACTATCGTGGCTTTTATGCTTTGTTAACCCCTGAGCAGCAAGCTGGCTTAAATGGCACTTTTGCCCAGTTTGCCTTTGCAGCACAAACGGTGACTGATTCCGCCGACCCTGCTAACTATGCCGCTATGATGGCAGCGACTAATACGCCAACACACTTAATTGAAGTTGTGGGTAATGGCAGTGATAATTTAAGTGACCAAGTTATCCCTAACGCAATTTCTTCAGCACCATTTGGTGGTACTGAAGGGGCAATAGCACTTTTAGGCTTATCGGGTATTTCTGAAACCACTCAAGATGCAGAATCTCCAGTTTCTGGCGCTGTTCGTTACTTATTTGGCCATCATGGTTCGATTTTAGACCCAAGACCTGGCTCAAGAGGTGAAGCGCCTGATCCAATCATGACAGGTGCTGCGACCACTGAAATGCAAAGCCAAGTTGCTAATTTCTTTAGCTCTAACGGTCATTTGATTTCAGTACAAAATGGTGATGTTGTTAAATAATTATTACTAACTGTTATTGTATTTAATTAAGCCCTCAATGAGGGCTTTTTATTGTCTGCTATTTGTCGCTTCTGGTTAACCAGTTATATGCTAATTAGTAATTAAATCATAAGGTTTGATAGCTATTTAACCTTAATCTAGTTGCTAATTTTGTTATTCTTTATATTCTTAAAACAACTGGACGGATGAGAATATGAGCAAAAACAGTAAATACCTCGTAAGTATAGCCTTACTTATGGGGTTAACCGCTTGCGGAAGTGATGATAGCAAAGGAATTGAATCTACGCCGGCGGCTACACCGCCACCGCCTGTACCAACCTTAGTTGCCTTTGATAGTGATGGCACGTTAAGTGCGAATATACGCCGTACCAGTTACGGAGTGCCTCATATTACTGGCGATAACTTACAAAGTGTCGGTTTTGGCTCTGGTTATGCTTATGCTCAAGATAATATTTGTATTTTAGCGGATCAAATTATTAAAATTCGTAGTGAGCGATCCAAATACTTTGGCCCTGATAAAGTGTTGGGCTCAGGTGATTCAGCTAATATAGTATCTGATTTTGGTCACCATGCTTTAGGCGTTATGGCTTCAGCAAAAAAATTATACCCAAACATGTCTGAAAACAGCAGAGCCATAATAGAAGGTTATTCTGCCGGTTATAATAAATATTTAAGCGATACAGGTGTTGACAATTTAGCGCCTCAATGTGCAGGACAATCATGGGTAAAACCAATAAGCCCGATAGAATTAACAGCTTATATGTTTGCTACCTCTCAATATGCCAGTGGCGCCAATGCTACTTTTATGCAGTTAGCATTTTTAGCTAATCCGGGAGATGCAGCCGAATATTTACCTTATATTGGTACTAGAGCTAAAAACTCATCGGTTACTCAAAGTAATGACATTATTAAAAACCTTGGGTTAGCAACGGCGAAATTTGGCAGTACCGATATAGACCTAGGTGATTTAGGCTCTAATGGCTGGGGCATTGGCAAAGATAAAACAGAGAACGGCAAAGGCATTGTTTTAGCTAACCCACATTTTCCGTACACCGGGCATTTAAGGTTCTACCAATCTCATGTCACTATTCCTGGCGTTATGGATGTCATGGGTGGGGCTTTGCAAGGCTTTCCTGTGCAAAATATTGGTTTTAATCAAAACCTAGGTTGGACGCATACTGTTTCTAAATCTCGTCGATTTGTTGCTTATCAGTTGAGTTTAGAAGAAGCGAATAAACTTCAATACAATGTTGATGGCGAAGTTCGCGATATAGAAAAGAAAACTTACTTTGTTGAAGTTAAAGCTGGCGCTAGTAGTTCAGTATTACTTTCGAAAGATTATTATTACTCACATCATGGTTTAATCATTGAAACGCCGCCAATTAATGGTCTGGGTTGGTCTGCAAGTAATGCTTTTACTTTACGTGATTCTGCAAGTGAAAATACTGATATGATCGATCATTGGTTAGCAATGAACTTGGCAACTAACTTAGATGAATTTCAACAAGCTTTTAAAGACTTTGATGGTATTCCATGGGTAAATACCATGTATGCTGATGATCAAGGTAATGCCTTTTATATTGATAAATCACGAGTATTAAATCTAAATGATACCGCGCTTAGTTTAATGAGAACCGACCCAGTGTTGGTTGGCACTCGTCAAGCCGTAGGTTTTGATATTTTACCAGGAAGCACCGCTTTATTTGAACCTAACGGCTTAAATAGCTACGAGCAAGCGCCTAAACTGTTAAATAGTGACTACGTACAAAACTCAAATGATAGTTATTGGTTTACCAACCCAGCCAGCCCTTTATCTGCCTATTCTATTCTCTACGGTGATGACTTTAGCCAATTAAGTTTAAGAACGCGTATGGGGCTGAAAATGCTAAGTGATAGCGCAGGTGAAGATGATAAATTTAATGCCACAGAAGTAGAAGCGGCTTTATTGAGTAACCGTGCTTATTTAGCTGAAGCGGTTGTTGATGATTTAATCACTCAGTGTCAGGCGCAAGGGACAACTGCGGTAATGTTAGATAATGGCATGAGTGTTGATGTGTCTGCGGGCTGCGCAGTACTTGCTGCGTGGGATAGACGTTTTAACCAAGAGAGTCGAGGAGCGCACTTATTTAGAGAGTTTGCCTTTAAGTTTAATAGTGCAACTCAATTTACTGTGGGGTTTGATGCTCAAATGGCGGCAACAACACCAAACACCTTAGTTAATGACGGCAGCGCATTAAAAGCCTTTGCGGCGGCGATTAAAAACGTTGAAGCATCTGGTTTTGCTCTCGATGCAGCAATAGCAGAAATTCAGTTTACTGAAAAAACTATGGCAGATGGTAGTGCTAGTGGCACTAAATTTCCATGGGCAGGTAGTAAGAACACCGAAGGGGGCTTTAATGTCTTTGCTTCAGCGAAATCTGATGATACTTTATACCCTATACATCAATACACACCTGTTAATGATGTAGAAACGGCAATACCGTTGCGCTCAGGTTTAACTACCCAGGGTTATCATATTAATTATGGCTCTAGCTGGATGTTTGTCGTTAACTTTACTGACAATGGCCCAAGCGCCCGTGGTTTATTGAGCTATTCACAATCATCTAACACAGACTCTTTGCATATTGACGATCAAAATCGCTTATATTCAGAAACGTCTGCTTTTAGACCTTTATTCTTTAGTGAAGCAGATATTAGCAATAATATTATTAGTGAAATGGATATTAGTTCAAATTAAGCTTTTATAGATAATGTAACTAGCCCTTAGTAAAAACTAAGGGCTTTTTTTTTATTTTTTAATCCCCATATAACGGTACTAACTGATAAAAAATTGAAAAAAGCTTAAACGCTCAGGAGATAGATTTGGAATTTTTATATGAATATGGTTTGTTTTTAGCTAAAACCGTGACTTTTGTGATAGCCGTTATTGCTATTGTTGCAGTGGTTGCTGCTTCAGCTATTAAACAAAAGCATAAAAAAGGCGAATTAGAAATCACTGATTTATCAGAGCAATTTGAAGATGTTGAACAAGAAGTTATTCATGCTTTATTAAACAAAGAAGAATTAAAGCAAAAAGAAAAAAATGATAAAAAACTTGCGAAAGAGCAAGCGAAAAAAGATAAAGCGTTAGCAAAAGAAAAAGCTAAGAGTGACACTGATAACGAAGATGAAAGTGAAGTAAAATCAAAAGTTTTTGTGGTTGATTTTAAAGGCAGTATTGATGCTAAAGAAGTTAGCTCATTACGCGAAGAGATTACCGCCATTTTATCTGTGGCCACTAAAAATGACGAAGTGTTTGTGCGATTGGAAAGTGGCGGCGGTATGGTACATGGTTATGGTTTAGCATCATCACAGCTCGATAGAATTCGTCAACATGAAATCCCTTTAACGGTTTCTGTAGACAAAGTTGCGGCATCGGGCGGTTATATGATGGCTTGTGTTGCTAATAATATTATTGCTGCTCCGTTTGCTATCTTGGGCTCTATTGGTGTTATTGCTCAACTGCCAAATTTTAATAAATTATTGAAGAAAAATGATATTGATTTTGAACAATTTACTGCCGGCGAGTTTAAGCGCACAGTGACTATGTTTGGTGAGAACACCGAAAAAGGTAAAGAGAAATTTATTGAGGAGTTGGAAGAAACTCATGTGTTATTTAAAGACTTTGTCAGTGCACACAGGCCCAGTTTAGATCTTGATAAAGTAGCGACAGGTGAACATTGGTTTGGTACCACAGCGCTTGAATTAGGCTTGATTGATACTATTCAAACCAGTGATGATTATTTACAAAACTTAAGTAAAAGTCATAAAGTTATCGCGATTAAGTACGAAGTTAAAAAAGGCTTAGCTGAGAAATTTGCTAAAGCCGCGTCACTGTCTGTTGATAGTGTATTTGGCAAGTTAATGCAGAAAAATCGTATTTTTCCAAGTTAGAAAAGTACAGGTACGGTACTAGGAAGAGACTAGGTACTAGGGCAACAACCGAGTAGTTATGCTGCTTAGAACCTAGAACCTAGCTCTAACTTTTAATCTTTCAAATGATGAAAATCAATGTCTTCAATGGCGCTGCCAGCTTTATCATCTAAAAACATTTCATCATCAAATTGCCCCTCTGATTTAGCCACAATAATACTGACCATGCTATCACCGGTAACATTAACGGCCGAGCGAGTCATATCAAGTAATCTGTCGACGCCAATGATCAAAGCAATGCCTTCAACAGGCAGGCCCACTTGTTCTAACACCATGGCTAACATAATCAAGCCAACACCGGGCACTCCCGCGGTACCTATGGAAGCTAACGTTGCGGTGAGCACTACCGTTAAATAATCAGCTAAGGTTAAGTCTTGGCTAAAAACTTGTGCAATAAATACTGTTGCTACACCTTGCATTATTGCGGTGCCATCCATATTGATAGTGGCACCTAAAGGAACGGTAAATGAAGCAATTGAATTTTTTACGCCCATTTTTTTTGTTGCGGTTTCTAATGTTACTGGGATGGTGGCATTAGAGCTAGCCGTTGAAAAAGCGAATAGGGTGGCATCACGCATTTTTTTTAGAAATTTTATTGGGCTTAAACCGGTAAATAGCTTTAATATTAATGGATAAGTAATTATTGCATGACAGAGCAGCACAAACAAAACCACTAAAAAGTAAACAATTAGATTACCAAAGGTTTCAAGAGAAACGGTGGTAAATAGGCTAGCTAATAAGGCAAATACGCCATAGGGGGCAATGTTCATTAAAATAGCCACTAAACGCATTATCACTTCACTGAAATCTTCAAAAAAACTAGCTACTCGTTCGCCTGCTTTGCCAGATAAAGCGATGGCAATGCCGAACAATAAGGCAAAAACAATAATCTGTAACATTTTTCCTTGAGCAAAAGCTTCAAATGGGTTGGTGGGAAACATTTGAATAATAACTTGTGCTAATGAAGGGGCTTCTCTACTGGTAAAGCTACTGCTTGCTGTCATGCCAACGTTTTCGCCTGGGCCAACAATAACTGCAATCAAAATAGCAAAAGTGATAGCGATAGCAGTGGTAACAAGATATAAACCGATAGCTTTTCCGCCTATTCTGCCAAGTTTTGTGGTGTCTTGTAACGAACAAACGCCACAAACAAGGGAAACAAAGACTAAAGGCACTACTAACATACGTAAGCTCGCCATAAAAATTTGACCGATAACTTCTAAAACACCATCGACGACAAAATTTTGCAGTGATAACTCAAACAAAAACAAATTAAGCACTCGATCTTGGCCGTTAGGCATCAACCATTGTAAGAAAGAGCATAGTGTGATTCCCAAGATCATACCGAGTACAATTCTTGTAGTTAAACTCTGTTTTTTAGTTGTTGTCATAATATATACTCATGCTACCTCGAAATGCTCGTTTCAGCGAGAATTAAAAGGCTTAGAGGCAAGGCATTGATTGAAGAAAATGGTTGTTCCCTTGTCAAAATCAATAACGCCGCATATAAGCCTTTTAAACTCGCCCTACGGGGACTTCTTAGAAAATCATGCTCTCCGTTGCATCTGTTTGTAAGGGAATAACCATTAATAAAAAGATGCGCCTTGATCATGAATTACTCAGTAGTCCTGAAATAGACATTTTGAGGTATCATGAGTATAAGGGGCACCGATATGCTTGGTAGAATTAAAGGCCTTTGCTAATAACTATAGTTTAGACTGACGAAAGAGTATGATTTTTAGTTAATTTTATTTCTATTTAAGGATAAAAAAAGGTAGCTATTTCTCAGCTACCTTTATCATGTAATTTAGAAGATTAAAACTTAAGCCTAGGCTTTATGACCGTGGTCATGCTCGTGGCTATTGATATCAATAGGTGTATAAGCCCCTGCTTTAGGGTCGTTGTAAATATCCATATCAAGTTTATTTTCTGTTTTAGCAACTAAAACTGTTACTGCGGCATCACCAGTAACATTAACAGCCGTACGCATCATATCTAATAAACGATCAACACCAATAATTAAAGCAATACCTTCCACAGGTAGGCCAACTTGAGTAAATACCATTGCTAGCATAACTAAACCAACACCGGGCACACCAGCTGTACCTATAGAAGCTAAAACGGACATGCCCATAATGGTTAAGTAATCGACAAACACTAAATCATGGCCATAAACGTTGGCAACAAAAACGGTAGCAACACCTTGCATAATAGCCGTGCCGTTCATATTAATAGTTGCGCCTAAAGGAATTACAAACGAAGCGATTGAGTTAGATACGCCTAATTTTTCTTCAGCAGTACGCATTGTTATTGGTAGTGTGGCGTTAGAACTCGCGGTACTGAAGGCAAATAATAAAGTATCACGCATTTTTTTAAGGAAAATAAAAGGGTTTAATCGTGCAATAAAGAAAATACCGCTATAAGTGCCCACATAATGAATAAGCAGTACAGCTACAACCGTTAAGAAATATCCCAAAATAGGGATAAAGACATCAAGACCTTGTTCGGCAAATGTTTTTGCCATTAAGCAAAATACACCATAAGGGGCAACATTCATAACAATATTTACTAAGCTCATGATAACTTCATTTAAATCTGCGATGAACTTAGAAATTCTTTCGCCTTCAATACCAGAGTGAGAAATTGAAATACCAATAATGATACTAATAAATATTACTGCGAGCATATTTCCGGAGGCCATTTCACCTAAAATATTATCAGGAATAATGTTAATAAGTACTTGTCCAAAGCTTGGTGCTTCTTTGATAGATACAGCCACAGTTTCCGCTGTTGTTTTATCAAAACCTTCACCAACACCAAAACTGGTGGCAAACGAAAGCGCAAAACCAATAGCTACCATAGTGGTTAAAATAAATAAAGTGACGGCTTTACCACTAGTGCGGCCTAAAGCTTTCATATCATCCATCCCAGAAACACCGCCAATTAAAGAACAGAACACTAAGGGAACCACTAACATTTTCAATGCTTTAATAAACATGGTGCCAACCACATCAAAAAAACCATATTTACCGATGAGATAATTTTGTACAAAACCATAATCTAAAAAAAACTTGTTTATAACGACACCTACCACAGCTGCAATTAGCATTGATAAGAGGATTTTTACTGATAAGTTCATTTATTTCTCCGCGCATTTTTGTTGGTATTTTAATTATAATTTTTTACAAAAGAGTGTGGCAATACCTACTACACTTTTCGTATGAATGATTAGGGTACAATAATTTTACTAATAAAGTACTCTATTTTTTCTTTTTTTATGCTTAGTAGTTCGTCAGGTTTATGGATATAAATCTAAGTTACCTACACATAAACGTTAAAAATTAGCGAGTTTATTAGTTAACTTGTTTGATGATTAAGGTTTTTTTTATTTTAAATGTACTTTTTTGTGATTTATCAGTTAATATGATTGATGAAGATTAATCAAAAGACAATAGGGATACCCTTATGGAGTTACTTCGACGTTTTAGTTTTACTCTGTTATTAATGACGTTAACCACGTTGGTTGCATGTGGTGGCGGGGATGGAAACCTTGCAAGAGAAGGCGATGGTAATGGCGGGGGAGCTGTAGCTGACCCTGTAAATATCTCCTTAGCGCTATCAAATCCTAATGTAACAGGGCAAGCGCCTATTACATTAACAGCAACGTTAACTAAAGGTAGTTCGGTAGTTCCTAATACTACAGTAACTTTTACTTCGGATATCGGTGCCTTTTCTCCTAGTTCAGGTACAGCACTAACCAATGAAGCGGGTGTTGCTGAAATCACTGTAACTGCTGGTAGCGTACGTGGTGCGGGTACTATCACCGCTTCTGTCGCTTCTGGTGAAGAAAGTACTATCGATTTTAGTACTCAAGGTGATGATATAAGTGTTCCTGGCGATATTAATATTTCAGTAACCTTAGTTGACGCTAACGGTAATCCAACAGACACAATAACCTCATCTAAACCCGGTAAAGTTATAGCCAAGGTTAATGGTATCAGTACACCTCTTATTGTCACTTTTGTTACCACAGTTGGTGAAATTCCTATTGCAACTGCTATTACTAATGATAATGATGAAGCCAGTGTTGATATTTTAGCTGGTGGCAGTTTAGGTGCTGGCTCGGTAACAGCTTCGATTGAAAGTGGTGAAACTGGGCAAGTGTTATTGGTTGTTGGTTCATCTACTGTGGTTATGGGTAGTGGTGACCCGTTTGTTGAAGGTGTAGCTGACATTAGCCTAGCGCAAATATCTGCTGGTGGTACTACCGTTATTACGGTTAATATTGTTGATGACCAAGGCGCTTTATTTACTGAGCCAGTTGAAGTGAATTTTTCTTCAACTTGTTCAAGTAAATCTATCCCTCAAGCAGAGATAAGCTCACCAATTACCACCTCGAACGGTACTGCTACTAGTACTTACCTAGCTAAAGGCTGTGTTGATGATGATCCAATTAATGTTACTGCCAATGCTGGTGGTATTAACCTATCAGCAACTACCTCAGTTAATGTACTTGAGGCTAATGTAGGTAGTATAGAGTTTATTTCTGCTTCGCCTGAAAATATTTCTATATTAGGCACTGGCAGCTTAGGTGGCTCTGAAAGTTCAGTGATAAAATTCAAAGTATTAGATGAATTTTCAAATCCTGTAAATAATAAAGCAGTTAGTTTTTCGCTAAATACTGATGTTGGCGGAATTAAATTATTACCCGAGAGTGCAACTACTAACAATGAGGGTATTGTACAAACGGTGATTAACTCGGGTACAGTAGCCACCAGTGTTCGAGTACAAGCCACTATTGACGGCAGTGACCCGCAAATATCATCGCAATCGAGTGTGTTAGTGGTTTCTACTGGCATTCCTGATCAAGATAGCTTTAGCTTATCTGCAACTATTTTAAACCCCGAAGGTTGGGATCGTGATGGCACAACCGTTGAAGTTACAGCACGTCTTGCTGATGCGTACAATAACCCTGTACCAGATGGCACCGCTGTTAGTTTTACCACTGAAGGTGGTTCAATAGAGCCATCATGTACAACAGTCAACGGCGCTTGTGTTGTAACTTGGACCAGCCAATTACCAAGACCAGAAGGGCATGTGTTAGCGCATAACAATAATGATGAGTATAATTTCTTCATTAACCAACCTGATGTCCTTCACCCTCCGCAGCAATTTAATACTTTAGGACAAAAATACGGCGGTAGAGCTACTATTATTGCTACTGCAATTGGTGAAGAATCTTTTCCTGATTTAAATGGTAATGGGCGTTTTGATGCCAGTGAAATGACAGCTTTTAGTGGCACTGATGTTAGTGGTCGTCCCTATGATTTAAAAGAAGCGTTTGCTGATTATAACGAAGATGGTTTTTATAACCCCGGCGAAACTGACGCAGCAGAAGAAATTGGTGGTGAGTTAGAAGAGTTTTTAGATTTTAATAATGATGGTGTTTTTAGCGCCAATGACGGCAAATACAATGGTGTGCTTTGTTCTATACCCGAACATGACGGCTGTTCATCGAACAAGTCGTTAAATGTTCGTGCGCAATTGGTATTAGTAATGTCAGGCAGTAACCCGTTAATGGTGATAAATGCTACCGATGATGCCGTTAGCCCAACCATAGATGACGATAATGATCCCAATACGCCAGAAATTGCTAACCCAGACTTTAATCCCAATGATGGTTTTGTTTACATTGCCGGTGAAAATACGGGGTTTGTTACGTTGACCATTTCCGACCTGCATAACCAACCAATGCCAGCGGGCACCAAAATTACTTTTTCACCCTCTGTTGGTGGTGGCGCTACGCCAAGTACTTATGTTTGGCCTAATGATAATCACAATGGTGGTTTAACATTTTCTGTTGGTATAAAAGGCGCTAAAGAGCCAGCATCAGGTGTACTTAGTGTAACCATTGAAACAGAAGAAGGTGGTGTTGCGACTACGTTCTCAGCGGTAGGTATTGTTATTCAATAATTTATACTTCTTAGATATGTTGTTAGTAATAAAAATGCCACTCAATTGAGTGGCATTTTTATTTATTACTTTTAGGTTATTTATTCATTTCATTGATCAAAAAGGCAGATATTTCACCTGCTACTTTTAAGGTTTTATCACGACTAATCTCACCTTGACCAGAGCTGTCAGTAAAGGGCGCTATTTCCATCATATCGGCACCTGTTATCGGGTATTTCGCTGCAATAGCACGCAATATTTGCATTGCTTCTTCTGGCATTAAGCCATCGGGCTCAGGGGTTCCAGTTGCTGATGCGTAACTGTCATCAATGGCATCTATATCAAAACTAACATAAAGCTCATCAATGCTTTGCGAGGCTAATTGCTCCAGAATATTTTCAATGACTTGTTCAACCCCTAATTCTTTGACTTCGTGCGCCCAATGCTGCTTAACGCCAAAAGTATTTTCCCAATGAGATTTAGGTTTACCACTTGAGCGGATCCCTACTTGAATCAAATGCTCATGTGCTGGTAAGTCATCTAAGATATGTGTACACCAAGAGCCAAAACATAAATCTATGCCTAAACGCTCAACCAGTAAGTCAGTATGAGCATCAAAGTGAATAATGCCTGTGCGTTTACCTTGCTGTTTTTTTGCTTGTAAATAAGCTTTAGTCAATGGGTAACTAACACTGTGATCGCCACCAATACCAAAAATCCCTTTGTCTGGAAATGCGGCGTAAAAATCATGCAAGACATCTTCGGTGATACTTAATGGGCTGACGCAATATTCACTTTGCGGATTTTGATAAAGGGCTTTACGGCAATTTGCTAAAGTAGCTTCATTTAAATATTTGTCTGAAAGCAAATGTGGAATGACACGAATATCGCCCAAATCAAAAGTATTTAAGTTAGGATATGCTTCCAGCAAAGTAGTACGAATAAATAAAGGTCCCCAATTAGCGCCTCGAAGAATGCCACCACCACAATCTGAGGCAATACCTAAAATAATGGCACGAGAGCTATCAGAAAGCTTATCTAAAGAACTTTTCCATAAATTATCAATATCGGTAGCTTGACCAAAAATTGTTTGGTGTAATTGCTCTTTACGCTCTTTAGCAGTATTTACGGTAAATACGCCATTACCCGGTGGGCATAAACATTGGCTTAATTTTTTTTTCAATTCGGTTGTTAATTGTGGCATATGTATTCCTGTAAATAGTGCTAATAACTGAAAATTTGTCGATGAATTTCTATTTTTTAGTATTTAACGCTTATTATTTTTAACAAAGTCGATTATGATTGCGCAGAAAATAGCGTTATCTATGTTAAGTAATCTCGTACATAAGCATTATAGCCAAAAGCAAGCCGTAGTTGTAGACAGCAAAGACTGTGGAAAAAATAAATGCTTGTCAATTTGCATATTTATAGATATATGTATAAATAGGTATGCATTCATATTTTTTTAAATGAAACAAATTTTAGCGTTATTTGAGTGAGGTTAAAGAGCATGCTCGCACTTTACCTGTCAAATAGTGAATGAATAAAAAGACAAAAATAAATTTATCTCCTTATTAAGATAAATGGTCAAATGAGTAGGATTAGAAATTTTTATGGCAAAATCATTGGTTATTGTCGAGTCGCCAGCCAAAGCGAAAACAATTAATAAATATTTAGGAAAAGACTTTATTGTTAAGTCGAGTGTTGGTCATGTTCGTGATTTACCTCATAGCAGCACCGGAAAAAAAGTTGCTGCTAAATCTCCAGCTGAAGTGCGTAAAATGACGCCGGAAGCAAAGGCTAAATACAAAGCTAAACGTGACAAACAAGCACTTGTTAACCGTATGGGAATTAATCCTGAAAAAAATTGGGAGGCTAATTATCAAATACTTCCAGGTAAAGAAAAAGTAGTTACCGAGCTTAAAAAACTTGCCGATAAAGCTGATGTTATCTATCTCGCAACCGATTTGGATCGCGAGGGAGAGGCGATTGCTTGGCATTTAAAAGAAATTATTGGTGGTGATGATGATAAGTTTCGTCGTGTGGTCTTCAATGAAATAACCGAAAGTTCTATTCAGCAAGCCTTTGCTACGCCTGGCGAATTAAGTATGCCCGGTGTTAATGCTCAACAAGCGCGTCGCTTTCTAGATAGAGTAGTTGGCTTTATGGTCAGCCCACTGTTGTGGAAAAAAGTTGCTCGCGGTCTATCGGCAGGGCGGGTGCAATCGGTAGCGGTTAAATTAGTGGTTGAAAAAGAGCGTGAGATTAAAGCGTTTGATCCGAAAGAATTTTGGGAAGTTGTCGCTGAAACTCATGCAACCTCTTTTCAAAGCAAAGGGGAAGCATTAACACTGGATGTTACTCATAATAACGGCAAAGCCTTTAAGCCAACCAACAAAGCTGATACCGATCAAGCGTTAGCTGTTTTGAAATCGGCTGACTATGCGGTAAGCAAACGTGAAGACAGACCGTCAAAAAGCACACCTTCTGCGCCTTTTATTACTTCTACATTACAACAAGCGGCGAGTACAAAGTTAGGTTATGGCGTTAAACGAACTATGGGGTTAGCGCAGCGCTTATATGAAGCGGGTCATATTACTTATATGCGTACCGATTCAACTAATTTAAGTAAAGATGCGGTTGAAATGTGTCGCAGTTTTATTAGCAAAAGCTTTGGTGAAAACTATTTACCAGAAAAACCAAAAGTATACGGTTCAAAAGCGGGTGCTCAAGAGGCGCATGAAGCAATTCGCCCTTCTAATGTTAACCTTGAAGCTGCATTTCTTGATGGTATAGATGCCGACGCTAAAAAGCTTTATGAATTAATTTGGCGTCAGTTTGTTGCTTGTCAAATGACAGCAGCACGTTACACCGTCAGCACTTTAACCATTAGCGCTGCAACTTTTGATTTAAAAGCGAAAGGTCGAGTAATGCAATTTGATGGCTGGACTCGTGTTCACCCACAATTGAGTAAAGGTGATGATAGGCATTTACCAGACTTAGCTGTTGGTGAAACGTTAGCCCTTGATAATTTAGAAGCAAGCCAACACTTTACCAAGCCACCAGCCCGCTTCGGTGAAGCATCATTAGTTAAGGAATTAGAAAAACGTTCTATTGGTCGCCCATCTACCTATGCGTCAATTATTTCTACTATTCAAGATAGAGGTTATGTACGTCTAGAAAAGAAACGTTTCTATGCGGAAAAAATGGGGGAAATTGTCACTGATAGCCTATCAATGAGTTTTGAAACCTTGATGAGTTACGATTTTACCGCCAATATGGAACAAGAGCTTGATGCCATCGCGATTGGCGAGCTTGACTGGAAAGGCGTGCTAGATGAATTTTATAAAAACTTCAGCAAAAAATTAACCCTAGCAAATAAAGACGTTGATGACGGTGGTATGCGTAATAACTCACCAGTACTGACTGATATTGATTGCCCAACTTGTAATCGCAAAATGGGCATTAGAACCGCCTCTACAGGGGTTTTCTTAGGCTGCTCTGGTTATGCTTTGCCGCCTAAAGAGCGCTGTACAACCACTATGAACTTAACGCCGGGTGAAGAGGCGATCAGTGTTTTAGCGGAAGATCAAGAAACAGAAGCACTACGTGCTATGCATCGCTGTAAAAAGTGTAATACCGCAATGGACAGTTATTTAATTGATGAAACGCGCAAGTTGCATGTGTGTGGCAATAATCCTGTTTGTGATGGCATAGAAGTAGAGCAAGGCACTTTTAAAATTAAAGGCTACGATGGTCCTGTTTTAGAGTGTGATCGCTGTGAAGCTGATATGGAGTTGAAATCAGGTCGTTTTGGCAAGTATTTTGATTGTACTAACGATGACTGTAAAAATACCCGTAAATTACTTGCTAACGGTGAAGCTGCGCCGCCAAAAGAAGATCCCGTACAGTTGCCAGAGCTTGCGTGTGAAAAATCAGATGCTCACTTTGTTTTACGTGATGGCGCTGCCGGCATATTTTTAGCGGCAAGCACTTTTCCGCGTTCTCGCGAAACGCGTGCACCAAAAGTAGCTGAGCTTAAACGTTTTAGAGACAGAATATCGTCTAAGTTTTATTACCTTGCCGATGCCCCAGAGCAAGATAATAAAGGTAACCTTGCGGTGATCCGTTACAGTCGTAAAAGCAAAGAACAATATGTGATGACTGAAGTTGATGGTAAAGCTACGGGTTGGACAGCAAAATATATTGATGGCAATTGGGTAGAAGATATACCTAAGCCAAAGAAAAAAGTGGCTAAGAAAGCAGCCCCTAAGAAAAAAGCAGCGAAAAAAGCCGCTGTTGAAGAAAAGTAGTTCAGCGTTTATATTGACGAAAATGTAAAGTTAGTGCCTCACCTACAATAGAGTACTCTTTGTAGGTGAGCATTTATGCTTACAACGGTCAGGAATTAATAACTCGTTAATCCAAGCCTTCTAACTCATCTATTACTTGCCTTGCCTGCGCTACAGTACAATCCGTTCTGGCAGTTAATTTATTTACGGTAATATCTTCTAACGTAGCCGCAATGCGTAACAACTCAGCATGGCTTAGGTATTGGTACTGACTTCTTAATAGTTTTGTTAGCCATTGCCAACTCGGCTCTTCAGATAAGTCAATAAAGGCAATAATATTTTGCAATTGCGTAAAACTTGCTTTGACTTGCCAATTCCGTGAACGGCCAATTCTATGTAATTCACAACCTTGCCCTCTTATATGAGCCTTTAAAGCATAGGCTTTAAGGGTTCTTCGAAGAAAGGAAGGTAGGGTGATGCAGTAGATCTTTTCCATAATATTAAGTTAATGAAGCCTTAGTACAAGAAAAAGCCAGCAAATGCTGGCTTGTTTTTTCAAAAAATAACAGGGTTGATATTACCATTTCTTTTTTGGCTGAAATAAAACATCTAACTCATCTTGTTCATCTTTGGCTTTTCTTGCAGCATCAGAAGCATTAGTTACTTTAAGTGCATCGGTTATTTCTACTAACTGCGCTGTAATTTCAGCATGCTTGGTAGTAGTATATTCTGTTTTAACGGGGTGATTAGCTAAGGTTTGTAATGCTTTTTCAAAATATTGACGGGCTGAACCAAGCATTTCTTTATTTTGTGCTTGGCTACCTCGCTTAAGTAAACTTTCGATATTAATTTTAAGCTGCATTGAGTCTAAGCGTTGATCTTCTTGAGTAAAGGTTTGTGCATCCAAAATTCCTCTCGTTTGCTCAGACTTTAATGTTGCGCGCATTTTTTTAATACATTGAAGAATGGCTAATATTTGCTGCTCATTGTCAGGCAGCATAAAGCCTTCTTCATTAGCTTGGCTTGCCGCTAAGTCATCAGCAGCTTCAAACCTTGCCGTTAGCTCTTTAACTTTATTTTTAATGCCTTTGACACCGGGCATTAATTCTTGCATTGCTTTAGCGGCATTTAAACTTCTTCGGTTTAAAATTTTAACTAAATTAGGACTAGCAGGTAAGCTGGCTAAATTAAGGAGTAACTCTTCACATTCATCAATGATAGCTTTTTGCTTTGCAACTTTTACTCTTTTTTCGGCCTCTAATTTTTCTTTATGTTGCTGAATCCCATTGACAACAACAACGAAAATAATTAAAGCAATGAGTAAACCAACGATAATAGCGACCATGTTAAAACTCTTATTTTTTAATAATGTGAACAACTCTAAGCAGTCTACAAAAAATGTCATGCTTAGCAAAGGCTAACTTATACTTTTATGATGCAAATAACAATAAATTGGCAAAAACATTTGTTTTACTCATTAAATTATAAACTAGTATAAAAAAATCTTTGGCTAAAAATGAGGAAATGTTGAATTAAATTTACAAAAAGTTAAATTTGATATGGAATAAATGTTCAATTAAGTATACTATTTTGGTCTAAAAAAAGTTCTAGAAGCTCACATATGAAATTGCAACAATTGCGCTACATCGTAGAAGTACTAAATAATAACCTGAATGTTTCTGCTACTGCAGAGGCACTTTTTACTTCTCAACCCGGTATTTCCAAGCAAGTTAGAATGCTTGAAGATGAATTAGGTATTCAAATTTTTGGTCGAAGTGGTAAGCATCTTACTCACGTGACGTCGGCAGGGCAAGAAGTCATTAATATTGCACAGCAAATACTTTCAAAAGTTGAAAGTATTAAAGCGGTTGCTCGTGAGCATACTCAACCTGATGAAGGAAAATTGCGTATTGCCACTACTCATACTCAAGCGCGCTATGCTTTACCTGAAGTAATACAAGGGTTTATTAAAAAATATGGCAAAGTTTCTTTGCAAATGTCTCAGGGGACACCGGCACAAATTAGTGATGCGGCGGCAAAAGGCGAAGCTGATTTTGCCATTGCAACAGAGTCTCTGCATTTGTATAACGATTTAGTAATGTTACCTTGTTATCACTGGAATCGAAGTATTATTGTTCGTAAAGATCATCCTTTAGCAAGAAAGCAAGAGCTAACTATTAATGATGTGGCTAAGTATTCTTTAGTCACTTATGTCTTTGGTTTTACTGGTCGCTCTGAGTTAGATGCAGCTTTTGAAAAAGCAGGGGTAACACCTAAAATAGCTTTTACTGCAACCGATGCAGATGTTATTAAAACCTATGTGCGTTTAGGGGTTGGTATCGGCGTAATTGCTTCTATGGCGATTGATCCTAAAATAGATAGCGACCTTGTTACTATAGATGCCAGCCATTTATTTAAATCAAGTACCACTAAAATTGGCTTTAGACGCGGTAGTTTCTTACGTGGTTATATGTATGATTTCATCGAGCGTTTTGCTCCACATTTAAATAAACATGTTGTCACCCAAGCAATGTTATTAAAAAACAATGTTGAAGTTGATGAAATGTTTGCGGATGTGAAGCTGCCAACTAGATAAGCTGTAGGTTGGAATTCATTCCGACAACTAGGTTGGGTTTATTCCGGCAACATTGTAACCTTGTCTGGTTAAAACCCGACCTACATTAGCATTCAATAATATTTACCGCTAAACCACCACGAGACGTTTCTTTATACTTAGTTTTCATATCATTACCTGTATCCCACATGGTTTTGATCACTTTATCTAACGAAACTTTCGACGTGCCAGTGCCGCGAAGTGCTAAACGCGAAGCATTAATCGCTTTTACTGAGCCCATAGCATTTCGCTCAATACAGGGTACTTGAACTAAACCTCCCACAGGATCACAGGTAAGTCCCAAGTTGTGCTCCATACCAATTTCCGCCGCATTTTCCACTTGAATTGGCGTGCCGCCCATAATCTCTGTTAATGCGCCCGCAGCCATTGAGCAAGCAACGCCCACTTCGCCTTGACAACCTACTTCAGCGCCTGAAATTGACGCATTAGTCTTGTATAATATCCCAATTGCCGCAGCAGTTAATAAATAGCGAACACAATCATCATCAGTCACTGGCTGAATAAACTTATTGTAATAACACAAAACAGCAGGAATGATACCCGCAGCACCATTGGTTGGCGCGGTAACCACGCGACTACCTGCGGCATTTTCTTCATTTACCGCTAAGGCAAATAAGTTTACCCAGTCCATAGCTGTAAGTGGATCACTCGACTTTTCAACTTTTAATGTTCTGTGTAAAGCAGGGGCGCGGCGATTGACTTTCAAACCACCGGGTAAAATACCCTCAGTTTTCATACCGCGCTCAACACTGCTAAGCATGGCTTGCCAAATATTAACTAATTTAGCGCGAATAGTGGCTTCATCATTAAGACACTTTTCATTATTCATCATCATAGTGCTAATACTTAAACCACTTTCTTGCGCTAATGCTAACAGTTGTGCTGCACTGCTAAATTTATGTGGTCTATCAATGTTGGCATGTAAAGACAGAGCTTTATCTTTTTCTTTTTCAAAGTCACAATCTTCGACTATGAAACCACCACCAATAGAATAGTAAGTTTGTTCTAATATAATGGTATTTCCCTGATAAGCATATAGAGTCATGGCATTAGCATGAGCTGGAAGGGTTTTTCTGTGGTGGTAAATAATGGCGTCATCTTTAGGAAAGTCGACACTGTGTTGGCCATCTAGTTGAATTGTTTGACTAGCGACAACTTCAGCTAAAATACCATCAATAGAATCAACAGGAATAGTATCAGGCATTTCGCCCGATAAACCTAAAATCACGGCTTTACCTGTGCCATGACCAATACCAGTTTGCCCTAATGAGCCGAACAATTCACACTTCACTCGATCAACATTTGATAATTTTGCTTGGTTTTGCAGTTCATCAACAAATAATTTAGCGGCTTTCATCGGACCAACAGTATGAGAGCTAGAAGGGCCTATGCCAATTGAAAACATATCAAATACACTAATCATGACTTATTCCGAATTAAATTTTGATAAGCGAGTGTTTCGCTGTTATTAATGTGATGTATGATAACTGAAAGTTATCATGTTTAACAACATAAGTTATCGATTCACTATAACTAATTGAACATGAATCAAGTAAAGTCAGTAAAACTTTATTTTATTTGTTCCACCAAGTCTTTGAGCATGGCGGCAGTCGCACCCCATATATTGTAGTGCTTGTAAGGAAAAAAGTGGACGTTAAGTAGCTTTCCTCGTCGAAATAATTGAATGTGATGATGGCTGTCACCTTGCAAAAAGTGCTGTAATGGTACTTGAAATATTTCAGCTACTTCATTGTCATCTTGCTGATAACTGGGCTGCTGATCAATTATCGCCACAACAGGGGTGACATGATAACCACTTACAATTTCATAAGGTGGTAGTTGACCGATAATGCTGACAGCATCAGGGTTCAAGCCAATCTCTTCTTGCGCTTCTCTTAATGCTGTCGCGATTAAGTTGTTATCTTCAGGCTCGGCTTTACCGCCAGGGAAGCTTATTTGTGAAGGGTGATGCTTTAAATGACTAGAGCGTTTTGTTAATAAAACTTGCAAGCCTAGTTCAGATTCTGGATTGTCTATTAAACCGATCAGCACAGCGGCATTTTTTAATGGTAAATGATGCTGATAGTTATGGCTTGATTCAGCTAGTTGCTGTAAATGAAAGCGGTATAAAAATTCCTTTTTATTCATCTGCTACTCTCTTGTTCTTAGACAAATTAGCTAAAACCGGTAAAATACAATTAACTTTATCAAAAGTTTCTTGATATTCACTTGTCACAACAGAGTCGGCGACTAAACCACCGCCAGCCCAGCAATATAAAGTGTTATGCTTGCTTTTTTTATTTGACTTTTCAGCAACTAAGGTGCGAATAGTGATACTGGTATCCATAGAACCACAGTTTGAAATATAACCAATACTGCCGCAATAAACACTGCGCCTATGAGGCTCAAGCTGTTCGATAATTTCCATAGCGCGAATTTTTGGCGCGCCAGTAATAGAGCCGCCTGGGAATGCACCGCGTAATAAATCATATGGGCTATATTGCTCAGCAAGCTCTCCTTCAACCGTACTAACCAGATGGTGTACTGCGGGGAAACTTTCAATATCAAATAGTTTTGGTACCACAACAGAGCTTGGTTTGCAGGCTTTTGAGATGTCATTACGCAGCAAATCAACAATCATTAAGTTTTCAGCACGATCTTTTATTGAGTTAATTAAAATTTGTGAATTTTTTTGATCTTGCGCTTTATTCTCACTTCTAGGCATGGTGCCTTTTATTGGCTTACTTTGAACTTTACCTTGTTTGCACTGTAAAAATCGCTCAGGGGAAACACTTAAAATAGCAGCCTTCTCTAAGCGAATAAACGCTGAAAAAGGCGCTTTGTTTTCTTTTCTTAGTGCGCAGTACGCTTGAAACTCATCACCTTGATAGTGCGCGCTAAAACGTTGTGCCAAGTTGATTTGATAACAGTCTCCCGATAATAAATATTGCTGAACTTGCGCAAATTTATCAGCATAACTCGCTTTGTCCATATTGCTTTGCCAGCTGGTGGTTAATGAAAACTCACAAGACGGCTCATTTTCAATGAAGGTATTCTCGCAATCTAGTGTTAGCTGACCTTGTAAATAACCTTCTATTGCTACTCGTTGCTCTGGTGGACAAACCAGAAAAAATTGCTGCTGTTGATGATCAAAAATGATTGCTTGGCTATAAATGCCAACCGCCATGTCAGGTAAGTGAATATCTTGAATAGCTTGCACGGGGAGCTTTTCAAAACGTCTACCTAAATCATAAGCAAAATAACCTAAAGCACCGCCCAAAAAAGGCAAATGTTGCTTTGACTTTGCAGACTTAGCTAATACTTGCTGCTGCGTTTGTGCAACTAAGCTTAAGGGCTCGTCATTACTGCGCTCAGTTAGTCCAGTTTTAGGGCGGCAGATAATCGTATCACTACCAAAGGTAGACAAGGTGACTTCAGGTTGCCAAGCCAAAATATCAAAACTAGCATCAATATGTTCACTGTCACTTGAATCTAACCACATTGCCCATGGCTGCTGTGCTAACGGGGCAAATAAACGTAAAGGTGTAGTGCCTTGAGGTAAGGTTAATTTTTTAACAGATAAGCTTAAGGGAAATGATGAAGACAAGGTGTTATTTTCTCTGATATTTCGACTATTGGCTACTAGCAGCAGTATCAATAGAAAGGTATTATAATAGATAAATATTATACACACTTTTAACGAAAGCTGAGAGCAAGATGTCCGACAAAATAATCAAACAACAAGACTTAATCGATAGTATAGAAGATGCATTGCAATATATTTCTTATTATCACCCGTTAGACTTTATTCAAGCGTTAGAAAAAGCCTACCATAAAGAGCAAAACAAGGCGGCGAAAGACGCAATTGCGCAAATTCTTATTAACTCGCGTATGTCGGCCACGGGCAAACGTCCTATTTGTCAAGATACCGGCATTGTTACTTGTTTTGTAAAAGTTGGTATGGCGGTTAAGTGGGATAATACCGACATGACAGTGCAGCAAATGGTTGATGAAGGTACACGTCGTGCTTACATGAATCCTGATAACCCACTGCGCGCTTCTATTGTTGCTGATCCAACAGGTGCCCGTAAAAACACTAAAGATAATACTCCGTCAGTTGTCCATATTGATCTTGTTGAAGGCGATGAAATCGAAGTGATGATTGCAGCTAAAGGTGGTGGTAGTGAAAACAAAACTAAAATGGCAATGTTAAACCCATCAGATTCAATTGCTGACTGGGTAGTAAAAACTTTGCCAACGATGGGCGCTGGTTGGTGCCCGCCGGGTATGTTAGGTATAGGTGTGGGTGGTACAGCAGAAAAAGCTGGTGTGCTGGCTAAAGAAAGCTTGATGGACCCGGTCAATATTCAAGATCTAATGGCTCGAGGCCCAGAAAATGCTGAAGAGGAATTACGTTTAGAAATTTTTGAACGTGTTAATAAGCTTGGTATTGGCGCGCAAGGTTTAGGCGGCTTAACGACTGTGGTTGATGTTAAAATTAATGCAGTACCTACTCATGCCGCTTCTAAGCCTGTGGTGATGATCCCAAATTGTGCGGCAACTCGCCATGTTCATTTTCATCTTGATGGCTCTGGTCCTGCAGACTTAACGCCACCAAAATTAGAAGAGTGGCCTGATATTACTTGGGAAGTGGGTGAAGATGTGCGCCGCGTTAATGTTGATGGCTTAACTAAAGCAGACATCAGTGAATGGAAAACAGGTGAAACAGTATTACTTAGCGGTACTATTCTAACCGGTCGTGATGCGGCTCATAAACGTATAGCCGATATGTTAGCTAGAGGTGAAAAATTGCCTGTAGATTTTACCAATAAATTTATCTATTACGTAGGTCCTGTGGATGCGGTTGGCGATGAAGCTGTAGGTCCTGCAGGACCTACAACAGCAACTCGAATGGATAAATTTTCTGAATTAATGTTATCGCAAACCGGTTTACTTGGCTCTATTGGTAAGTCTGAGCGCGGTGCGGCAACAGTAGAAAACATTAAACAGCATAAGTCAGTGTATTTAATGGCTGTTGGTGGCGCAGCTTACTTAGTATCGAAAGCAATTAAAAAAGCTCGAGTGGTTGCTTTTGAAGAGCTTGGTATGGAAGCTATTTATGAATTTGAAGTAGAAGATATGCCAGTAACCGTTGCCGTTGACAGCTCAGGTGAATCTGCTCATGTTACCGGCCCTGCTATTTGGAAAGTGAAAATAGAAGAGATGAACAGCAAGTAACGAATTAATAGTTACGAGCTTCGAATACACCATGCTAAGAGTGTGGTGTTTCTTCGAAACTCGCTACCTTTCTTACTCGTAACTGTTGTTTATTCTGCCAAACGTAATAACTCATTTATGCCGGTTTTGGCGCGGGTTTTGGCATCAACTTTCTTCACAATAACTGCCGCATATAAGCTGTACTTGCCACACTTTGACGGTAGATTTCCCGGAACAACTACTGAACCTGCCGGAACGCG
>Ga0316207_10000948_pt1 | contig 39931 bp, 48 predicted proteins | sample 6weekpyrite_MG_FD_204943 | JGI IMG/M metagenome (GOLD analysis project Ga0316207, IMG submission 204943) | Microbial mat bacterial communities from mineral coupon in-situ incubated in ocean water Damariscotta River, Maine, United States -... | ecosystem: Environmental > Aquatic > Marine >... | reverse complement strand
ATTGGGTGACTTGATTGAGTTGACGGCTGTAGTCAGGGTCCGCCACTCAAGCTCTGGAATGGTCATTTCTTTGCTCCTTTGAGAGAGGGTTCAGGGTCAGAGTGAATGCGGACGCTTAGACGTCTGCTGGTACACCTTCGACATACAGGCCGAAAGTCTTTGCTGCACGAAGGGCTGCGTTCCAACCTGCGGCGGTCGCGTTTGCGTCCACGTCGGTTGCTGCTGGCAGGTCATCGAAGTGGAGCTTGCCACCAAGGAGGACATTGCCGAGCACTTCGTCCGAGCCATCGAGAACGATCGCGTCGGGCCATACGAAGCCTTCGATGACGTTCGTACCGTTGGAGCCGTCTTGGTCCCAAGGCACGTACTTCAAGGTGCTGGTGTTGAATGCAACAGGGGTGAGTTGGGCGAGAGTCCCGCTGCCTGTTGCAAACTTGCGGGGTTGGATCGTGAGGGCTTCGACTCGCAGCTGCGAGCTGAGACCTGATCGGCTCTCGAAAAGTTCTGTCTTCTGCGTTGCCATTTGGAATCTCCTATGGACAGAGTGTGGTTACGTTCCTGCTACTGGCAGGAGATCAGGTCCCGAATCCTCGGTTGGTATTGACTTCACCAGCCATTGCCAATCCGATGTCAGTACATTTCTGTTCCTGCTTGGTGAGCTGCGTCGAGTTGCCGTCGAACTGAGGAGCGTTCGATGCAGCTGCTTCCTGCTTCCGAACCTCAGTGGTCTCCTCAGTAGTGGTGAGGATGTCCTCGTACTCTTTGTTGAGAGCGACGAGTGCTTCGGCACCCTTCTTGATGGACTCGACCTTCGTGCGGTCGATGCCCGACTCAAGTTCGGACTTCTTGCAGTCATACTCGTACTTGCGGACAGCAGCTTCATCGGTGATGTCGCCAGTGAACGCAGGAAGCTCTGCCTTCTCGACAGTGGTTTCCTCGACAGCAGGGGCTGCAGCTGCAGGCTTCTGCTCGACGGGCGTGCCGTCTTCTTTGATGAGTCCTGCCTTGGTGAGCAGTTCGGTGTTCGACTTCTGGATGCCCTCCAACAGTGGGGCGTTTCCATCCGTGATAGCCTTTGCCAGCTGTTCTGGTGTCATGTCTATTTCTCCTGAGAGTGTAATGCTCTGGTACGCTGTCGGGTTTGACAAGCCCAGATGGGATGCGATGCTTTGCAGCAGTCGTTGGTTCTTTGTTCCATTCGCCTTAGACAAGTCAAGGCTCAGGATGTCTTGCGTTGTGTCTTCCTTCTCGGTGAAGTCCACCTCGGCAGGCCCTGCCATCGAGACGCCTTCCCACTTGCCTTCACGGTAGAGGTCTCGAAGCTGCTCGTTCTCGATCTTGAGGACGACTGCCCATGATCCTGTCATGTCTCCGACAGGGTCCCCGCTGTAGTCCTTCATGTCTGCAAAGCGTGCGTCGCCTTTCTGCACGATGAATGACTCGGCGATGTACACGTCCTCTTTGCTGAGTGCTTTGCCATTGTGCCGGATGTCGATCTCCCCGCCTCGACGGAGGAAGTCTGCAGCCATCTCTTTGATGACGTCTGCCGAGGCGATGTCCCCTTGGGAGTCCCGCTTCTCTGGAGCGTACACGATCGCGGTTACTTCCCCGTGATCAATGTCCCCCTTGAAAAGAGTCTGGATGGCGATGCGAGATTCGTCGCTCTTGTACAAGACCGGAAGCTGGTTCGCTCCTCTGGGCACGAGAGAGATGAAGTCGATGCGGGCCTTCTTGATTCGACGCTTACTGGAGTTGTTCTCTGTGGCAGAGGCCTTGACGACAGCTGAGCCGGTAGTCTTGCGGAGGTATGCGTAGCATCCTCTCAAGCGATCTTCGGCTGAGGGCCACATCTTCCGGGCACCTTTATGCCGCAGGAGACGCTGTGCGTACGCTTCTGTGGATTCGTCGAGATGGCGGGTAGGTAGATCCATGAAAATACGGTATACTATGAACAGACGATTCGCAAGTCGGTCAACTCACCCAAGGGTGTATCTATCCAAACAAAGCGGAGAAATACCAAAATGTCAGAAGAATCAATCGAAAACCTGCCGTCAATGCTTGCCGATCTGGATAAGTCCAACGTTGAAATCCTCGAAGATCACGACTCTCAGTCGATGACTTTGGTAGTCAAGCACGACCGTACCAACCTGTACGGGGAGCTGATGCACAATCCTCAAGGGGATTCGATGATGGCACTTCTCCAGAAAGAGATGGTGCCCGCTGGAGGAGAGTCTGCTCAGGGAGTGAACATCGGGTTGAAGACTCATCCCTTCAACTTCCCTGCACTCAAGCTCCTCAAGGACTACAACGAACACCACTCGACGTGCATACACGCAAAGACTTCGGCGACAGTCGGGCTGGGATACCTCAACGAAGCAGAGAAGGAACGCAAGCAGAATCCTATTCCTGCAGTCCAGCCTGCTCCCACAGCAGAAGGTGCAGCACCCGCACAGCCGGAAGCCCCTCCGTCAATGCCCATCTACCAGCCATCGAAAGCCGACGATGCTCTCGATCCTCTTTGTGCAATCTCATGGAACGATGTGCAGATGGATGCGTGCGAAGACTTCTGGGAGACAGGCAACGGATATGTCGAGGTGGTACGCAAGGGGAAAGAGATCAAGGGCCTCCACTTCCTGCCGTCCGTTGACACTCACATCCGGGTAGAGAGCAACAACCACAAGTTCCATTACGTGATCCAAGGCGAGGGCACTACGGGAGACCGAGTGTTCGCAGCGTTCGGTGACAAGGAGGACTTCATTCGCAGAGCGAAGGATTCTTCCATGATCGAGTTGAAGACAGAGAACCCCGACGAGATCTCCGAGGTGATTCACTTCCGTCGCCCTTCATCTCGATCGAAGTGGTACGGCTCTCCTGACTGGATCAGTGCGGTGCCCATGATCGAGCTGTGTCAGATGCTTCACCAGTTCAAGTTCGACTTCTTCAACAACAGGGGCGTTCCCGAGTTCATGTTGTTTATCACCGGAGGCAAGCTGGGCAAGAAAGAGTGGACGACCATCACCGATGCAATCAAAGCGAACATCGGTCACGGCAACTCGCACAAGAGCTTGGCGGTCAACATTCCTCAGAAGGACATCACTATCCAGCTGTTCAAGCTCGCTGTCGAGGGAGGTAAGGAGGAGGACTTCAAGTCGCTCAAAGAAACCATCGCGTTGTCTGTCGTGACAGCCCACAAGACTCCTCCTCTACTCGCGGGCATTCAGATCCCCGGCAAGCTCGGAGCAACGAACGAGCTGAGCCAAGCCCTCATCGCGTTCCAGTCGCTCGTGATCGGACAGATGCAGAGACTGTTTCAGTCTACTCTGGCGAGAACGCTGGGCACCAAGGACGCAGGGCTCGGGCTTGAGCCAGAAGACTTCACATACAAGACCGTCACGGACGACCTAGATCCCGACAAGATGGACAAGATCGGACGTATGCACCAGCCCCTTCCCGAAGCGAACGCAGAGGGCAGAGATCTCGACGAAGGAATGAAAGACTAATGCTCAAGCTGGCTACTGAATCAAATCTGATGACTTGCCCCGAGTGTGACGGCAAGGGACACGTTCCGTGTCCTGCGACGACAGCTGTTCGCACGATGGGACTCAACGGAGTGCCTGCTCTGCAGCCGAGCACTGGTCATCCGATTCCGTGCCCTGAGTGCAACGGAAAGAAGGTAGTCCTTGGCGTCAGAGATTGAGCGATTCCAAGACAGGTTGATGCGTGAGCTGCTGAACGCAGGACGCAAGCGATCCCGCAGGTACATCCTGCGTCGAGGAGGTGCCCACGTCTCTCGACAGGTCGCCGACGACATGAAGGCGGTCGTTCAGAGTTCCACCAAGGGATACCTCTACGTGGACCCGTACTGGGCTCTCTACTACCACGATGGGCGAGGACCGATCGTCGGCAAGAACATGATCTGGTTCAAGAATCCCAAGCTCGATCCTCGACTCAATGCAGGCAGGACTCCCAACAGGTATCGCAACAAGAGGAGCTTGACCAAGGATCAGTTCCGGGAGGCTCGCAAGCAAGGACACATCATCGTTCGCTCTCGCGTCGCTGGAGTCCGTCCTACGCCGTTCTTCTCGAACACGGGAGGCATGACTGGATTCAGGGCTCAAGCCGGGGAGATCGTCCAGAGGGAGTTCAGGAAGCTGATGAAGGACCTCATCGGAGCAGAGAACCTGAACGCTCGTGCGTCAGTGAGCCTCGACCTCAGAGTCTCCTAGCGATCGGTGCATCTGATCCCACTCAGACACATGCAGTCTCTCCTGATCCGTCCACAGCACTGCATCGGTGCAGTCGTTCTCGCGGACGATGCCCATCAGCCGATTCATGTACTTCGTGCGGGTCTTGTATATCTGACGCCCTCCATGAAGCCGTGTCTTGGTCATGTTGCCGGGGAGGTCGATCAGAGGTATTGGATTCCTGTGAGGGCAGTCGTGAAGCGTTCGAGCTGCGATCGACGCTGAGATGTTCTCGATGTCCGCGATCGCAGAGATCGAAGAAGTAAGGCTCAGCTTCATAAACCAATCAGCGGGGAATGATCGGCTGCACATCGACTCATCCACCGGGCACAGATCAGGAGCACTTGTGTCTGCGTGCTGCAGCAACACTGTTGAGAGCATGTCTGTGTGCGTTCGTCTCCAGTACCCGGAGTTCATCCCTCGGGTCACGCAGACGATGTTGTCGAAGTGCCTGCGTGCAATGCTGTACACCGCACGCTCCATGTTCCAGTCAAGCCCCGCAGCTCCTGCTCGCTCGATCATCGAACGGAACCACGAGTTGTTGAGATGCCAATACCCTACATCCGGATCTAGTCCAACCGTAGATCGCTTCTCTATCGTCTGCAGGTGATTCAACCAGAGCCTCAGCGTCTGATCTTCATTCGTAAACTTGACCCGGAAGGATCGCTCGTCGTTGTACTCCTTCGACCACCACCTGCCTTCGTCCTTGGTTAGATCAGGACCTACTACATCGCAGTACAGCATTGAGGGAAACGCAAGGCCCAAGCTGTCGAGGATACTCGCCAACTCGTAGAAGTACATCTTGCTCCAGCCTCGCCACCGCTTGACTCCTGACTCGCAGAACAGGACGGAGTCGTCGACCGGATCTCTGGTCATGGGCATGTAGACATTGCAGATACCCTCGGGCACGAGCATGTAGTCTTCGAGCCGTCGATCCCAATCGGACATCTGATCCGATAGATCGCCGATGAGTTCTGCGGTCTTGCCCGCAGCTTGGCGAGGGTTCAGGAAGTCCAGACGGCTGAACTCGAAGCGGACCGCAGGCATGTACTGAGGGTTCGACCAGATGGGATGGCGGGGAGGGGCTTGGAGCCAGTGATGGAATCTCATGGGCGTGAGTCAGACACCTCGATGTCTGTGGTTCCTGTGAGCAGGTTGGAGTCGATCGTGACGTACTTGGTCGGCTCGCCTTCCTTGGTAACAGTCATGCGAGTCTGAGTGCATCCGATGATCGTCACGAGAGCACTAAGAAAGAGCAGCCGCCTTAGCAGTACGAAGTGCTCGGCGAGAGTCTTTGGCTTGTTGATCGAAGGCATACATTGCGAGGCCAGCTGCGTCCATTCCATGTTTCCAGTCTCCGGGGTTGAAGGTTGACTGAGGGTATCGTATCACAGGATTGACGGCTTGGCAATACTTTGTCTTGTCAGACTTACCCTTCTTGACATACTTCCAGCCCAGCTTGGTGCATGTACGTGCTTGGTGTACGTGCTTGACTACCCCTCCCTTCCAGCTGTCAGGAGCAGGATAGTACCTCTGAGCCATAGGGAAACTGCTTGAGAACGCCCCCATGCACATGCCCCCCACAATGCCCAGTGAGAGAATGCTCTGCGGAGTGGCGTCGTTCGATCCCCAGATGGATTGTCCTTCGACGACGAGGAAGTCAGGCGACACACCCCACCGGGCAGGGCCTTGATCGGAGTCGAGGTAGTCGAGGATTGCAGAGAAGGTGTACGCGAGCCTGTCGAGCTTCACGACGCCTTTGGGGATCGAGACCTTGATGCAGTCCACCGCGACTACGGAGAGGTCTTCTCCGACGCAGGCGACACTGGGACGGGTCACGTCTGGATCTATGCCGATTGCGTAGTTCAAAAGGGAAGGACAGGACTCGAACCTGCATGTCACACGTTGCTCATCCAACGCTGACCACCGATGAGGGCCGCACATGCCAACTTAGCGTACCTTCCCAATGGGGACCCGTAACCCACTCCTTCCTCCTGCACGGGTCAACACAGGCAGTTGTGGTTCTGAAAAAGGAGGTCGAGCCGGATGAACCCGACCCCCTTACTGCTTCCCGGATGGGAATGCTCACTTGCCTTCGCAGGTGATTCCGATACGACCATCTTCGAGTGTCCGCTTGACAAACTTGCAGCCAGCTGGGGCCTTGGGCTTGAAGCGACGGAACACACTGTTCAGACGGTTGTGGAGAACACGTGCGGTGATCCCTTTGGGAACATCCACCGGGAGAGTTTCGCCTTTCTTCAACTTAGCCATTTCGTCAAAGAGCGGCTGGTACTGGGTTCCACGAGAGTCAGCGGTCTTGAACTTGACGTTCTTCGTGGCGACTTTCTTGGAGACCTTCAAGGAGATCTCGGGCACCCCTGCCGCTGTCTTCTTGACGGTCTTCCTTGCGACCTTCTTTGTCACCTTGCGAGCAGGTGCCTTCTTGCGTGCGGTCTTCTTGACTGTGCGTCGGGGCTTGCGAGCAGTGGTCTTTCGAGCTGCTGGCTTGCGGGTTGTTTTCTTCTTAGCCATCTGATCCCTTTCTTAGTTGTCTGGATCTACGGGTACAAGGTAGCCGTTCTCATCGTATGCAGGGTCCACGTACTTGTCCCATCGGGTCATCAACACGGGCTCTGCACCCGCCTTTACATCAGGCGTGACGGCTTGCATGGACTCTACCATATACTCACTCGCCTGCAAAAGCAACCTGTGTTGCTGCTCTGGCGTAGTTATCTTGATCTCCCCCAGAATCTCATCATGGATGAACAGCAGGGGGAACAGCTGACCGTGTAGCGTGCCCGTAGGCAGGATGCTCTGCTTCATCACTTCGTACAGTCCGAGGGTAGCCCCCTCAGCTGACGGAGTCTGCAGAGCCAGTCCGTTGCAGCACGCACAGTAGTCGCACGCCATACGCCACATGCCCATCGGACTCATGTAGCGGAACCGCTCTTTCCACTTCTCTTTCTTCTCGACGCCGACCGTGCCGTCATCGTTCTTGATGAACTTCTCCTCGACGACCTTGCGGGCACCGTTCAGCTCGTCGATGCAGTTGTTCTTGATGTGATCGAAGAACAAGGGAGCTTCCGGCAACAGGTTCAACCAGACTTGCTTGAGCTGCGTCGCTGTGGCAAGGTCGATGTCGATACCATACGATCCCTTAGCGAAGGTGATAAACGTCTTGGGAGCGAGACCGCCCGGATAGCCGAGGCCTGTGGGCTTCGCAAAGGTGCGGTAGTGCTTGTAGAGAGCTTTGGTCTGTGGGTCTTCCTTGAGCGACGAGAACAGCTCGTACATGCCGTCTGTGTCGTCCTCGTTGCACTCAGACATGGCAACCTCGCGGAAGTCCTCATTGGTCGCCAGAGCGATCTGGGCACCTAGATAGGCGTGAGGGTCCTTGCCCGAGTTGATGATCTCTGCGAGCTTCGAGAAGCCGAACAGATTGAGGCAGGTCTGAGCGAACGTCCCCAGCTCCATCGCTGTGTAGTCGATCGAGAACAGGTGATGCCCTGCTCGCGGAATGTAGCACCGACGGATTCGAGGATCTACCTGCTGTCCGTTCATCGAAGGGTACATCTTCGATCCGTAGCTCGACGTGCGACCTGTCGCCTTGAGGACATCAAAGTTAGCATGTACAGTGCTGGCTACCTCGCCTTCCCACTTCATCTGCGGGATGTAGGTACTCACGAGCTTCTGCAGATTCTGACGGTGCTGATACTCAGAGAGCATCGGATCGAAAGCCGCATGGTCTTCGAGCCAGTCCTTGTCACAGCTGACCTGACCCTCCGGATGCGACTTGCTTGGCTTGGTTCGCTTGAGGGTGAAGATGTCGGGCCTGTTCTCGCAGAGTACCCGGACGTACTCCTTGAGCTTGGTCTCGTTGACGGACTCTTTGACACCTGCGGTCATCCTCGGAGGACAGTCGCAGTTCTTCTTGTCTGTGCAATCGGGGGCGTGGTTCTTTGAGTTGTTGGCGTAAGGTCGAGGAGGCTCAGCGGGTCGAACGATGCCGTGCTCAAGCAGCAGCTTCATCTTCTCGGGAGCCAGCTCCTCGTGCAGCATGGCCTCGACCTCTGCCACTCGTGAAGGATCTGTCTTCATGCCTCGCTGCGTGAGCAACGCGAGCACAAAGTCAACAGAGCACTTGAACGGCAGTACCTCGAAAGGGTCATGCCCTGCGTTCTGGATGATCTGTTGGCGAACCTTCTCCTGTTCCCAGTACACTGCCTCTGCCCAGACGCCGTCGTCCGCTGCGTAGGTGACGGCTTCCTCGGGCCACTCACTGACGGGCATGTCTTCGAGTGCTTCGTAGTTCAGACGCCAAGCGTCCTCCTCTCCAACAACTTCGAGCTTGCCTGTTTCTGTGTTGACCTTCGTGGTCGCCTTGTTGCTCTTGAGATCTACACCAAAGTAGTTCTTCACGAGATCCGCGAGCGAGTATTCGATCTTGATGTTCCGATCACCTTGACTCAGGAACTCCATGTTCCCGTGAGATGTGAGATTGAGCAGCTTCTCGCGGATCTTCGTGCAGGTGAACAGTCCACGCTCAAGCATGTCGAAGATGGCGGGCAGGAGGCGGGGGTCGTGTGTCGCCATCACCATCAGGTCGTAGGTGCTGCTGTGAGCTACACGCACCCAGCTCTCATTGACATCAAACACTGCGGCCTTGAGTTGGTTGAAGCTCTCCGTCTCGCACTTACAGACGACTCTGGTGTCTTGCTGGCAGCTGATCTGGAGACATACAACGGGAGGGAAGACTTGTCCCGGTCCGATGCGTCGTGTTTCTGTATCCCATCCGATTACTACAGGTGTGTCGCTCATGGTTGATCCCTTTATGTTGAAGCAGTAAAACGCTCTGTAGAGCGTTAGCCCTACAGAGGTCGCGTGTGGAAGCGATTAGGCTTGAGGCTGAGCTGCCTTCTGAGCGTCGTGAGCTGCGATCAGTTCTGCCCACATACCTCCGGGCAGGCAGATGTCCAGATGCTCTTGGGTGATCTTCCCTTCAAGCTCTCGCGGATCGACCTCACGAACATAGTCGATCTGGGTGAACGGCTTGTTGGCTCGTGTCATAATCCCGGTCGCACGGAACTCGATGATGGTGTTGGTCAGAGGCTGCTGATCTCCGAACACGAGCATCGCGTTGTCCTCGGTGATTTCGACCTCGGGCACTTCCAATATCTTCGAGATGAAGGTCTTGATATTGCCCATGAAGGAATCGTGACGCTGCAGGAGCATGTGCGTGACTTCCTCGCCTACGCGATGGCCCTGACCGTTTGCATCATCGAACACGCAGAGGATCTGCTGCTCGATAGCTGCGAAGGTATCTCCGTTGCGGCTGCGATCGACCTTGCACCGTTTGATGAGTGCGAAGTAGTGACCCGGACGGATGTAGTTCGCGGCGATGCGTCCCTTTGCTTCACGCAACCCTGAGAAGGTTGCTCGGAGGTCAGGGCCTCCCGCTGGAGCAGCTGCAGCTGGCTGAGCATACTGAGGTTGAGCAGCGGGCACTGGAGCAGCTGCAGCGGGTTGAGCGTACTGAGGCTGAGCTGCCGGTTGAGCTGCGGGCTGGGCTGCAGGAGCTGCTGCGGGTTGAGCAGGCATCGGAGCGTTTCCGGGCATTGGCTGCTGATTTGGGAATGTACTCATTTGATCTGTCCTTTCGATTTGCGTCCGAAGACGGCTACATTTGATTGGGTCAGTACACCTGACCAGTACAGTTACAGATTATACCATTCGACGAGAGCTGTGTCAACTACCTTTCTTGAGTCCCTTGACAGCATCAGCGACGTGGCTCATGCCCTGCAGGGAGATCCCTCCGATTATCACGAGATAGATCAAGGTGCCGAAGAAGGGAATCCACCCGGAGTGGGTGTATTTCAGCAGCTCTATGAGGTCGAGTATCATGTGCGTTTCCTTTCTCAGAACGGGGGTAGTTCTTGGTGGGCGAACTGTGAGTAGTCCAACTCCCCAAACTTCTCTTGAAGCAGTGTGATCTGTTCGCGGTCCAGTGCCTCTGGCTTGAAGCCTCTCTCCATCAGGACCTCTGGTGGGAAGATCTTGGGGAGCGGATTGTACGATGCGATAATGAGCTTCTGCCTGTTCGATGTCTGATGGATATAAAGCGAGTCGTTGATGCAGGCTGCCATGTTCATATCGTCGAAAGGCAGAGTGTTGTTTGTCACGACGATCAACTCATCGGCCTCCTGCCCGTTGCGGTGAGTCCTTCCGAGTAACTGCTCAGCTACCCCTGCAGGTCGGGGCCACTGTGCAATGTATTGATTCTGGAAATGCTGCAGGTTCTTGCCCGTGCCGTGAGCTGTGATTGAAGCGACTACGATCTTGTTCTTATTTCTCTCGTCACCTATCGCAGCGTTGGCTTCGTTCCCTGCGGGGCAGTGCATCACGTCCAGCCCCGCTTCCCTAGCGACTTCCGAGATCCAGATCCCCATCTCCTGATGGTACACCCATATGATTCCTCCCTTGCCTTTGAGTGACTGAGCCCAGCGAACAGCGTCGTAGACCTTGTACGGGCAAACTCTGATAGCCGTGCGGTCTCGCTCAGGCCTGTCGTCGAAGTCGCACGCCTTCATCTCTCTCCAGAGCTGATACAGTTCTCTGGGCACGTCCCTGTCTTGGTGGGCTGCCATGTTCGCACCGACCATCATGGGAGTGTCGAGATTCTTCTCGGACTCGTACTGCAGGAACTGACGCAGACGCTTCGAGTAGATCTGGTGTGCTTCGTGGTAGACCTTTGCATCGTCGATGATGCCTTTGGCTTGCTCCAGAGGGATGTCCTTGCGTCGAGCGAAGTCCGACGGCTCAGGCCACGACAGCTCGTTGTAGAACCCTGCAGACAGTTCGTACATCCATTTGAACTTATGGATTGGGTACTCGATCTCGTCACCGTTGGGGGTCAGCCATTCCTCCTCGATCGCTTCAATCAAAGACTCAGTCTCTGCCCATCCCTCGAAGCTCTCGTGATCCTTCACGGGCTGGTTCTGGATCAGGAGGCCTACACCGATCTCTGCATCCCCCGAAGCAACAACACCGGGGCAGGTGGTCAGCCGCAGCTTGTATGCTCTACGGAAGCCTGTGCGGTCATCAGGATACGGGTTCATCGGATCGACTCGCTGAGCCCACTGCACGAGGGGCTGGAGAGGTCCTGTAGTGGTTGGGTCGCTGTACCCTGCAGATGCGTTGGCATCGAGCACGCCAGCCCAGTCGTTCGCTACGGACGTCGAGAGAGGAAGCGGGCAGTTCGATCCCAGACACCAGCGGATCAGATGGTAGTAGTCCTTGATGCTCTTGCGGGTCACTGTTCCTGAGAGGCCTACACCGATCGGGTTACGCTTGCGAACAAACTCCATGACTCTCTTAGTGCGGGCACTACGCTCGTCTTTGAGATTCTGGATCTCATCGCAAATGATCGCACCGGGATCTATGGCATCGAGATTGTCTGCCGAGTCTTTGGTAGACAGCAGAGAATAGGGGAAGATGTAAACTCCCGGCTGTCCGCTCTGACTAATACGCCGACGCATACGGGCAGGCTTGTCATAGAGGACATGGATCGGGAAGTTGATTGGTATCTTTGTGCGAGCCCACTTGAGGTCGTGGGTCAGCAGCTGGGACATTACGGAAGATGGAGCGTGGAGCACGATCTTCTTGACGCCGAAGTGCGTGTAGCAGATATTGCAGCAGATCAAGGTGATCAGGGTCTTGCCCCATCCAACACCGATCGGTCCGAACAGCCCTCTGTACAACAGGAACGCCAGCGTAGCGTCTGACTGGGTGTTGAAGTACCTGAACCCTGAGAGGAACGCTTCGGCAAGCAGGGTATCCCTGCAGTACGCTTCGTGCTCCTCTGGAGTCATAGGCAGCACAACAGGCAGGCCCACGATGCGGTTGATGTCCTGCATCGAGAGGGCCTTGCCCTGATCAGATCGAGCAAACTCTGTCTTGCGAGTGAGCTTGTCGAAGACAGGAGACTGGGGAGGCCGCTCCTGCACTGCTCGATCTGACTGGGCGATTACCTTGGCGTTCAGTTTGGCAAAGGCTGAGTTCATGCGAGGGACAGGATTTCCATTCCAGCGAACGGACGCAGTGCGTCAACCAACGACTTGAGATCGCTCTCGCCATGCACCCCTGTTGCCACAACGATGTCAGTGCCAAACTCCTCTGCAAGAGCCTCGGCTGTTTGAGCGAGCTTCGCACGACGGTCCCAGACATCGAGGTCATAGAAGGACGCGACGCCTGAGACAGCACACATGCTGTCCTGTAGTTCCTTGAGCACGTGACTGAGGTGGGTGACGCCTCGACCGCTTCCCTTGCGTCCGTTGGTGACGTTCGGCGTGCAGTTGATGCAGAGGATAAATCCCTTCTTCGGACGTCCTCCCTTGGCGTTCTTGGCTGCCTCGGCTGGCTGCTCAGGTTCTGCAGCGGGTGCCGCTGCAGCAGGTGCGGCTGCTTCGGCTGGTTGAGCTGCAGGAGCTGCAACGGGTACAGCTGGAGCGGGAGCGGGTGCGGGTGCAGGAGCTTGAGTCGCAGCTGTCTGCTGGGCCTGAGCTACAGGAGCGTCAGTCGAGGCAGACGGAGAGGTGCCTGCCTGAGCTGTACCCTTCTCTGCCCATTGGATCTGCCCGTTAGCTGTTGTAATGTCGAACGACGAGGAAGGCGGCTTGCCTTGCTTCGATGCCGTCGCATCGCAGATCCGACACGGACTGCCTTGCGAGTTGAACCCTGCTCCCTTACATGCGGTGCAGTTGGGATTAGCCCAAGGTGGAGAGTTCGTCGGTGCTGCAGCAGGTTCCGCTGCTGGAGCTGCGGCTACTGGTGCAGCTGCTGGTGCTGGTGCTGGTGCAGGTGCTACAGGAGCTGCGGCTACGGGAGCTGCAGCTGCAGCTGGTGCGGGGGCGGGTGCAGCGACAGGGGCGGCGGTTCCGTTAGCCGCCATCTTCGCTCCGAGTTTGGCTGTAAATGCGTTCGACATATCTGATCCTTTCAGTGTCAGTGGTACTTGCTGAGTGATATTATGGGCTACACGCTTTGCGTTGTCAACCCGGCTTTCGTATCCGGCTAAACTTTCTGTGCCACCACAGATGGTCATAAAGGGACATCCACCGTACTTGTTGCAGACTCGATTGTCAACAGGGTCGTGGATCTCGTGCCAGTTCTCGATGGAGTCTCTTAGGAAGGACATCTGCTCTGCGTCTTTGAGCAGCTTGCTCCAAGTCTTCTCGATCTCCTCGCGGGTCAGCTCGACTTCAACGTGCTTGACCTTGAGTGCTTTGGGATCTTTGACGAAGATGTTGTGACGCACGAGGATCGCATCGGGCACTTCTCTGCCCTCGTCTTGTGCCTGCAGGATCTTCTGCATCGCATAGATGTGAACCTGCAGGTTCTCGCGGAGGGTCTTGGGAGTCTTAGCCCACCTCATCGACTTCGTGGTCTTGTGGTCCTCTACACGATCGTCGTAGCTCACGTCGATATAGCCCGTGATGGAGACCGTAGTATCTGATTCGGAAACAATCATCTTGCGAGTGAACTGCTCCTCGATCTTCCGTCCGGGCAAACGTTGCAGTGTCCCGTTCTCGATCGCGGATTCGATCAGCTTCTGGATGATGACTTGTTCGTCCGGGGATACACAATCTCCGCTGTCCATCAGGGTCTTGATGAGCCTCGTGTGTATCGAGTCGAGCGTGTGCTCCTCGAACATCGCAGCGATCGCGGCTTGGTCCTCTGGGCTCGACACAAGGTCGCCTTGCAAACGGTTGTTGATAGCTCGACGTGCTTCGGCTGACATCCATTTGGCTTTCTCCATGAACGTGCGGAGCTTCTTGAAGTCTCCGGGGTAGAGCTGATCGCCTCCGTCGAACTCCCATCCGACAGGGTAGAGGTTCACAGGCTGACCGTTCTGGTCGTACCCTTGGTCGTCCGCTCTGAGCCATCGCTCAGCAACAGCGTGCAGAACAGTACCGAACGAGAACGATCCTTTCTGGATCACGGGCAGCTTGCGGATCTTCTCCATCCACCACTTGCGGGGACAGTCTGCGAAGGCTTCGAGCTGTGATGCTGAGATCATCATGCTGCGTCGTTGACGCTTCTGAACCCACTCGGGCGTTGTTGTCTGCTCACTCTGCATTGAGAATCCTCTCGTTCCAAACCCTAACGAGCTTGTCTCTCTGTCGAGCAGTCAGGAGGTATGTCTGTTGGCTGATAGAATCTACAAACTCTACTTCCCAATCGTTCAACCCTTCCTCCAAATCAAGAAGGTCGTCGATCATCTGTTGGTATGTATTGCTTTGATTCATGCTGTCACCGGCCTCTCTATCAGGTGTCCTTGCTTACGTTCGACCCGTTCATTTACGAGCTTCACCAGCTTGTCGCAACGCCAGCCGTCTCTCTGGGCTGCGTGGTGAAGCATCTCTGGGTCAAGCTGGTGCCAGCGTTTGCGTCCCATCTGAGGCTTCGTCTTGAGCTGCAAGGGTTTGTTGTGATCATACTCAACAAGGCCTTTCAGAACGTTGCCGATGATCTTGGCGGTCAGGGATTCGCCCCTCGTGCTCGAAGCCATCTGCTGACGATAGTATGTCAGTATCTCAGAAGCAAGTACATACAGCTTGCCATCTTCTATTGCGATGCCTGCCTTTGAGCTGCTACCCTCCGTGTTGAGCAGTCGGATAACAGCCTCGACTACAAGCGGGCCTCTACCTGACTGTGTACGCATAGCGAACATCAGTTCGCTGTCGGGCTTACCTTCCACCAGTAGACGAGGCTCGGGCTGTCCGTAGTTCGCACGGGTCTTGTGTAGGTGGAGGAAGTGACGAGCGACGACATAGTCCGATGGCTTGCCCCCGTCTCCTTCGATCCATCCACCTGTGAAGCGTGTACCTCCATTGGCTCTCAGCCAAGCTGCGGCGTCTCCTCCTACATCGACGTGGAACAAACGGATCTGGAGAGCTTCACGGTCCTCTGGGGAAAGGTCACGCCCACCTGTGAGGAAGGACACCACATCCATGTTGTTTGCAGCGAACACGACGCGAGCCGGGTTCTTGATGCGAATGGGTGCGTGGAACTTCTGGTTTGCGAGGAGCCCGTCACCGCCGACGAGTCTGCGGAAGGTGTCGGCTGGATGCCTCGATCGTTGAGTGGGCCAGCCCTCGTTCACTGCAAGGAACGGAGAACGCAGCAATCCGTACTGGTACTCACTCACGATGTCGTCGGCTTCTGCAACCCAAGGATTCTCCAAGCACTCGGCGAGGCCTTGGATAAACATCTTCTTGCCCACTCCGGGATCTCCCTTGATCGAGAGAGCACAGACCGGACCGTCCTCGAACGCCAGAGCGTAACCGATCCACTTGCAGACTCGCTCGAAGTGCTCGCCGAACAGGACCATGAGCCACTGCTCTACGCCTGCGTGGTACTGGGGAGTGAGCCGAGGGTTTCTTCGGTACAGGGAGATCACCAGCCGCTCGTCCTCGGTGATGTAGCCTCCCTCGATCTGAGGGAGTCCTGTCACTTCCTTGACCGGGAAGGCATACTTGTTGATCAGCGTCGTGCGGTCGATGTCCTTGGTCGCACCGTCCTCGGTGTACTGGTGCGTCTCCATCATGCTGTCCATCTCGTGCGATCGAATCCAAGGGATCAGCTGCTCGGACAGCAGAGCATCACCGACATACCGACCGTTGGGCATGATCGGGAAGTAGCTGCGTCCGTGCTGTGCGATCATGCGACGCTCTACAAACTTGATGACCTCCTGCGGATCTGGGCTAAACGCTTGACTGTTCTCTGTCCAGTCACGCATACCGGCAACGATCGTTTCGATCTGAGATCCTGCCTTCTCGACCCGCTCCTCCTCGATGTGTTGCTTCTCGCGTGCCTTGGCATCCTCTTTGGCCCAGAGCCTGCAGATGTGGTCCCAGAGGACCCTGCTCCAGTCAGGAGTGCCGTCGTCGGGCTCCAGCTTGTTGACCGCTTCGAGCATCAGGGCATAGATGTGCTCGGGCGTGGTGTCGTCCAGATAGAACAACACGCCGATGACCTGACCGAGTACCTTGTGGAGATTGTTGTCGCGTTCTCCGTGCTCGCCGATCAGCTCAGTGCCGAATACGATGGGCACACAGGAGCGTCCCTTGAGTCGGCTCTTTGCGTCCTTGAGCCATTGAGACATCACCTGTCGCCCGGAGGTTGGGCTCAGCTCGTGCAATAGGTCGAGCGTCACCGTATCGTCGGGCTTGACCTGATTGATCGGAATGATCTCGGCGTACTGTGATTGTCTCTCGCGGACAGCTGTGCCCAATGTCTCCGGGTCCAGTCTCTTGTCCCAAGCTGCCTCGTACTTGAAGAAGGGATCTTCCCACGACGGCTCACCATCGCGGACCACATAGGGAGCCCGCATCACTCGCGTCCAGTCGCTGACCGTAACGTCGATCTCTACGCCGTACTTGTTGAACTCCTGACAGAGCCACTGGTGCTTACCCTCGAACTCCTCGGGGGTCAGCGGGTTGGTGAGGATGTAGACGAGGCGAGCCCCGTGCTTGGTGGTGTAGAAGCAAGACCACTCGGACGCTGCAACGAATCCGTTTGTCTTGGATAGGTACTGCAGCATGTTGATGAAGTCATCGACCTGCTCACGGGACGACCAAGGAAGGTGTCCGGGGTTGTCGTAGTCGAGCACGATCATCTGCATTGCGAGATCTACATCGAGAGCACGCAAGCGGGGCAGGATCGGTTTGTTGAGGCGAGGCCATTCCTTGTCGTGGAAGTTGCCGACCGGCTGGTAGCAGGTGAAGTGTGCGTCTGTGTTGAACGGGGTCTCGAAGATGTCCGTCAGAGGCATGATGATCTGGGGTGGAACGCTGTCCGTTAGATTCATCGCCCCCGTCTGGTGTTTGTGTTCTAGCACTCCGAGCATCGCGTTTGTCATTGTCGTCTCCAGTAAGCAGCATCAGATAGTGTCGCGTGCTCGTGTCCATTTGTCAAGTCACTAGATATAGACCGGGTCTTCTTTGGTCCACTCCATCGTGTAGTTAGAACGGAGGAAGGTCATCATCCGTGATGTTCTTCCGTGAGTTTCGTCCACCCTGAGCCCTGTTGTAGTCAGGCAAGCACCTCTTGAGGTGCATGGGATTGCAACATGCAGGGTTCTCGCAGATGTGATCGACCTCGTCACCCTCAGCGATCGAGCGTTTGAAGATCGAGTAGAACACCCGATGTGCAGACAGTCTCTTGCCTGCGATCTTCACCTGCCCGTATCCGTCTGGGTCCTTGTACTTCTGCCAGATCCAACAGCCGCTGTCATCCAGCTCGACGTGCCCGAGGAGTCGCTTGAGTGTCTTTAGGTCCGGGTGCAGCTTGGGCTGCTTCTTTCCGGGGTTGATCCTTGGCATAGATGCTCTCCAGTAATGCTCGGGCCTGTGCGTGCCGCTGATCCTTTCTCATCAGGTGACGGCAGAGGTGGAAGTTTTGTTGATCTACGGTGCGTGCGTTGTTGATTCTTCTGTTCATGCACCTTCTATCGACACATCGTCCTGCATGGCTTGAGTCTCACTTCGATATTCTGAAATAAGTCTGTCAGCCAGCATGATGATGCCATGAAGGATGCTGGGGTTCTCGTGATCTGAGGTAGATCCCCGGCTGTGCTCGAACTTCTCTTTGATCTTCTGCCAAGGCACCCCGTACTGGAGCGAGACAGAGACCATGACAGCCAGAGCGTCGTACATGAGGGACAGGTCGCTGCCATGCTTGCTCATGCGGATGAACATCTCTCCGGGACGGGCATCGTCTCGATCAACATCGTCGAAGAAGCTGATCGTTACATAGAACTCTACACTGTCAACCTGAGCCTTCCCGGTCTTGCTGGATCGGGTGTCGGGCATGTGCTCGCGTCGTGGGTCTTTCATTGTTTGTTCCTCGATTCTTCGATGTAGGATGCACTCAGAAAGTACACCTTGAGTGATTCGTCTTCTGTCATCATCGCCATGTGGCAACGACGCTTCTTCATTCCCATCTTGCTTGCAAGCCACGCATACGCTTCGGGTCTCGTCATGTATCCGTGCCCCCATATTTGATCGAAGGCCTCGTGTGCAAGCATCCTCGCCTTGAGCGTGCCCTCGGTTACGAGAGGTTTGAAGTTTCGAGATCGAAGACCGCAACAGCGGTGCTCTATCCCAAAGTCTGTCCTGTTCCCTTTAGCATGAGCCCCACACTTCGGGCATTTGGGGATGACCATCCACTCTCCCAGCCGACGCAGCTGCTTCATCGAGACTGGATTCTCGTACCATTCGGGTCGATGATCTCCCTGCTCGTAGAAATATCTGCGGTCATCGTGAGGATGCAGATCGAAGTCGAAGCCGTCCCATCCCTCATCCTCTGCGAAGCTCATTTGCCGGTCTCGTGTTCAGCGAACAGAGCAAACGCCTCCGATGGTTTGAGCAATGTCATACCTTCGACCTGACGCTCCTCTCCGACCTTGTCCTTGTCTCCCCGGCTGACCGTGATGATGTAGTTGTCGCCTGCCTTGAGAAGCTGTGGGTTGGTCATAATCTGACGCTCATCGCAGATGCAGATTCGACTCAGTGAGCCTTCCGCAACCGCCATGACTCGATCGCCTCCGTTCACAGTGTTCATGGAGCGGAACAGCTTGTGGGTCTCCTCGGCTATGTTCTTGTCTTCTTTCTTGCGAGAGGTGGTTCCGGGAACCCAGTACATATACTTGCGTCCTCTGTATGTCATCCAAGGACTGTGTCTTTGCCACATGCGGGCCTTCGGGTTGGCGAGCTTCATGCCGGGCTGTACAGGTTCTCTGCCTTCGAGGAGTACAAGTGCAACGATGTCGTCCCCGTTGTGCATGAGGTTGCGTGCCTTGTTCTTCTTGATGAATGCTTTACGCTTGAGGGCAAGTGCCTTCTCATCCTTCGATGCCTGCTCGATCTCCGCGAGGAGGTCTTCACCCAGCACCAGATAGAAGTCCCTGCTGCATAGATCCTGTTCGTGCTTGATTTCGTACGCGATGTTAGATGTCATTGGTCTGATCCTTCCTGTTCCTGTCGTTCCATTTCAGCTACTGCTACGGCTCTCATGCCAATCAACGCAAAGCGTGCGATCGCCTGCTGTCCCCCGTCGGGACTGCCCATCTGGTGATGGAGTTGGGCGTTGAGTCGGTTGATGCCGAGGTATCCTGCTCGGTGCATCCACGACTTGCCCGCTTCCATCTCCTGATCGTTTCGAGCGATCATCTGCACATATGCTTTGCGTTGCTCGGCGTCCATGTTCACTCCTCGATACCGATCTCCTTGAGCTTGAGCCGGAGAGTGCGGATTGCCTCTATATGCTCTCCGCTGTTGTCGTTCTTATCAGCTACCAGTACAAGGCGAGCTGCCTCGACCACGCCAGCGATTCCACCGAGCGGGTCCTGACTTGCATCGTGGATGTCGCGGGTGCGAAGGGCCTCGATAAACTCGCGGTCCTCGACTCCCTGAATGGTCTTCACGATGCACTCGTCGTAGAAGCGGAGAGCGTCCTTGTGCTCGACCTCGTTCTCTGTGTGCTGCTCGATCAACTCACGGGCTTTCTCGTCCACCTGAGACAAGCAGGCTGCGTGCATCTTGATACACTGGTCGAAGTTGGGCAGCTCCTCGGAGTCCCTGAGCTGAACATGGGAGTTCACATAGAACTTGCCTTGGAAGTCGAGCAAACAGGTGAAGCTGAGAAGCATCTTGCCTTGGAGTTGGTTTGGGTTCATTGACATTTCTGATCCTAACTGCCCAATAGGGCTTGTGCAGTCTTCACAATGACTGCGGTGATGATGATGATCCAGCAGGCTCCAGCGTACGCATAGATGGGCCAGATCGGTATGACTTTCCGTCGAGGGTTCTTCATGGTAGGCCTGTCCTTAGAGGATGTACAGGAGTGCTAAACCTATGCCCATTGCACTCCACACCGCTATCGAAACCAGTGCCTCGATCCCGTGCTTGAGAGGAGGACGCTGCTTGGGCGGGGTCGGGTAGTCGTTCTTTGATCGAGTGTAAAGCATTTTGATCGCCAGTCGTATGTGTCGGGGCCAGAGCCTCATTCAATGTCTTTCCAAGTACCCTGTACTTCTGTCTTCATGGGCTTTGCTGGCTGCCAAGCAGTCTCCCAAGCCGGTCCGTCCATGACCGTGAGGAACATAGCGATACGCTCTGCGAGTGCCATCGCGTCCTCGTTCTCTTTGTACACCTTGACCGAGAACTTACCGTCGAGCTTGAGGAACACCTCGCCCCGTCGCCTTGGCTTGTCGCTGGTGATGATGTCTACACGGTCGCTGAACTTTCTAAATGTTCCAGACATCATCCACCTCTCTTTGATCTATCGGCTGCCTCGTGCATCCGTGCCATGAATCCCTTGACTTCTCTCTTGGAGCCGAAAGCTCTGAACACTCTGCGTGCTCCGTCCGGTCCGAGTGCGATATACATCAGGATGATGGTCAACAGTGAGCTGAGGTAGGCAGGAATGATGAACACTGCGAGTAGTATGATCCTAAACATCACCCACCTCCCGGCTGTGCTCGTTGCAGGGCCTCGATCAGATCGAAGTAGTCCACTCCGTTTGTCTGGTCCGCTACGATGTCTCTGAGCTGCTGCTCCCATACGCCAAGGTTGTCGAGAGACTGCTGGTGCTGCTCCTGCCAGTACAGGACATTGACGACTGCTGCGTCGAGCTGTTGCAGAGGGGTAAGACTGAGATCAAACTCCTCGATCTCTCGGAGAGGATCTTCCCCGTCTGCACCATCGACCAGCGTGTAGGTCGTGACTGTGTAGTCCGTGTATGGATCAACAGTCGCCCGAATCAGTCCACCCCATGCCCCGCTGAGCACGGGGATCGGAACGCCTGCGGTAATGTCTGCGGTCGGCTCGATGATTGCGAAGTCTGCTCCGACGATCTGGATCGTGCTGGAGTCCAGTCGCTCTACATCCGGGGATGCTGCGATGAGTGCGAATGTTGCGGGGAATAAGAGTAGTGATTTCATCTGTTCAATCCTTTCCAAAGTGCTGCTTCGATTTCTTTACTTGGACCCTTGCCGCTGAACAACACTGCCATAGCTGCCATAGGGTCTGCCTTCTCCCAGTCTACAGGATCGCTGGTCCCTGCGTAGACGATCGAGCCTGTCGCGGACTGTTCCCATCCTTCATCTCTGCACGCTATCTCGAAGTCTGTCATTTCAGTCTTCCTTCTCATCCGATGATAAGTTTGGGGTGATTGTGTGGATGGTCTGGGACTTCTACGAGAACGATCCAGTCTGCGTCGTGTCCCTCCATGAGTCCGGGGAGCTTGCCTGCTTTGAGATACCCACGCACCTCCGACCATATCTCATCAATGCGTGGTGCGATTATCTCGGTGTGGTAGTAGCTCGCACTGGTGTAGTATTTGCCCGTCATCTTGAAGACGGTGAGCATGACGCACAAGTCGGGTCTGTCGATTAGGTCAGGCATTCAACTGCTCTCCTTTCCTGCTCATCAGTGCTAAGTGCCTATCGAATACCTCCAATGCGTATGCTACAGAGCATCGCTCAAACAGGTGACAGTTGAACTTGCCGACATGGGGATTCACATCACTGCCCAAGTGATCTCGTATGTCTCTGTACTTCATATTGGTATTGGATGTTCTACCTCGCGGTCTGTTGAAGCAGCAAGCCAGCCAAGGGTGTTCGTCGATGATAGGCCGTACAGTAAAGTTGCAATCAAATCGGTCATTGTACCCGTGCCATACTAGATCGGTCTCTCCCCTGCCTTTCATGGGAGAGTATTGCAGTCGAAGTTGCAGGCCGTGAGCTTTCAATAGTTCCGGCAATGCTTTGATTAGTTTCTTTCGCTCCGGCTTGAGCATAGCTGGTTTCATGGTCGTCTGCCTTTCTGCCCTGTCGGGCTTGGTTGTTTTCTAATCGGTGCCCAGTCCGCTAGAACTGGACACCTTTGCATTCATTGCTGTGCTTGTTAGCTAATCATTCATACTAGCCTCCTTTCCTTCCACTTGAGAGAACTTGAAATCCAGTCCCCTGCCCGGTTAGGGGCAGGGCTGGAGACCGGGGAACCACCCCCGATCGGCAGGTCGTTACACGGTCGGACTAGGCATCGGAGTATCGCAGAGTGCAGTCCCTCATGCGTTGGGCTACCTCTACCTCGCGTGCAGCCGATGGTACAGTGATCCAGTCATAGCCGCCCTGTGGGTTCTCGACTCCCCGCTGCAGTCGGGTGAACCCGTCGTCATTATCGTACTCGGGAGGGTACGGCCAATCTTGGAACACTGCGGCGTACGGCTCGCCGTTGACATTGGCGTAGTAGGTCGTCGTCTTTGCACCGGGGAGAATGTTCAACGGGTTGAAGCTGTCACGCTCGAACGCGATCGGCTCGATAGTGTGGTCGATGTCGTCGTCGAATGCTGCAATGTCTGCGGGGTATGAGACTGCTTTGTGACTGTCTCCGTCTGGATATTCTACAGTCACCTCAACACCGGGAGACTTGAGTACATTTTGGACCTTGCCCCCTTCTATGACGATGTTCACGATGCGGGGCTTGTGAAGCTGTCGAATCAGTCCCATAGTCTTCTCTGCTGCGTCCGCTGTGCATCCAGACTCGGGGATTATCAAGCTCTTGAGCCAGCCCATCACCATGCGTACTTGGTGCCGGTCCATTGATCCCTCACCTGTACCGCACTGCTGTACCTGCTGAACTGCGTGCATGATTGTATTCTCCAGCTCCTCAAACAGTACATCGTGGTTCGGTCCCCCGTCGTGCTCAAGGTCTCGGAGTTTTGTGCGTGCCTCGTCAAGTGTGCGGACTATGTTATCTTTCTCTAGGAAGTTCATGGCGTGCCTTTCTGCCCTGCGGGGCTGTGGTTTGTTCAAACAGTGTACCCGTCCGCTAGGGCGGGCAACTGTGGAGCATTCTAAATCAGTCCTGTGGTTTGTATGCTCGAATCATTACGGCTTGAATCTTGGTCGCTGCGAATCCTCCGACCTCCTTATCCAATACCTCTACATCGTGGTCACTGAACCAACGCTTGAATCCGTTGATATAGTTCCCTCTGCTGTTCGTCAATGAGCCGGGGGAACAGATCGCCACGAGGCAGCCGCCCGGTTTCAGGAACTCCCAAGCGTGGAGAATGTGCTGCCGGTCCTGTCCATTCTCAAACGGTGGGTTCATAATGACCGCATCGCACTGGTCCCAGTCTCGGGGGTCCTGTTCTGTGAAGTCGAGACAGTGAACGGGTCGAGTCTCTGAGCTGTGAAGTGCGGCGAGTCGTTGATTGACTTCGATACAGTGGAGCACCCCAGCCGGTCCGATAGCTTCCTCGATAGCGTCGGCAAGGTCTCCCCGGCCTGCGGACGGTTCGAGTACGCAGTCCCCTGTACTGAGTCCTGCGGCCTCTACCATGCGTTGAGCTGCCTCTGTGGGTGTCGGGAAGAATCCGGGGATCTTCTCGTGCAGTACGCTTGCACGCTCTGCCTGTGCTTTCAGCTCCTCGGGCGTTGGTCCTGTATCCTTGCCCAGTCCCTGAATCCAGTCCCTCAGAGTCTCGGCCTGAGAGTCTTCTACCTCCAGCTCGTCAGTCGGGTAGAAGGTGTCATAGTATCCCGGTCCGCTCTCAATGCGGCGGGCTGTGATCTTCTTCAATCCCGCAAGCGTACAGGGTACGGACTTCAACGAATCCGGCAAGGTCCCCGCCTCCAGTGCGTCGGCAATGGCTGCGGCTGCGGTCTGGGCGTGCTGGGCGTTGCTTGCGTTGGCTCGTGCTAGACTCGCCTGCCTGCGTTGCTTGGGCGTGTTCTCTGTGCGTTGCCCTGCGTCCGTATCCTTGCCCAGTCTGTCGGCAAGAACTCGAAACGCTGCGGCTTGGCGGTGCCGTCCGTCATTCTTGGGACCACAACCGGGGGCAGGTGCTCCCCCGAATGGGGCTGCAAAGCTCTCCCCCTCTGCTAAGGGGTAGCGGTCCCCGTCCGGGTCCGTTGGTGCGTCGCCTCCAAACTCTGAGCGTGCCCAGTTCTCTGCGGCGGTCCGGTCCATGAATGCGAAGCCTCCCGGCGTGCTGCCCCACTTGCGAGAATACCAGCCCCCTGCGGCCTTGCAGCTGGAGCGGATAGCGTCAAACTCGGAACGCTCTACCCGGTCGTCTAGGACCACGATATAGAAATCTGTTTCCCGCTTGGTATGGTAGTGCGTTTGGATGCTGTACCCTGCACCCTCTAGGGCTGGGCTGTGGTCCGTGCTTGCCTCGTGTACTGCCTTCTCGGGTACACCGTCCTCGTGGTCATAGTGCGTACTTGTGGACAATGCACGGGAACGGACCGCCCAGCCTGTACTATATCGGTGCCCTGATTTCAGGTAGTTACCTGCTCCCATTGAGTAGTTTTCGCGGTGCTCGATGGATTCGCTGCGGGCCTCGTATTGGTCCAGTCCTGCGGTCCCTTCGCTCTGCTCGATAGCGTCTAGGGCCTCTGCCTCTGTCGCATACTCTGCCCGCTGGAGATCGTAGGGAACATGGTGCATACCGTCGCCCTTGTCGATCGCTCGGATGGTCCAGCGTTCGCAACCGGGGCCTAGGTGCTTGGTTTCTTCAAAGCCTGCGGCGGCGGCTCTCAACTGCTTGAAATCTTCACGCTTGCCGGTCCTAAATCCGATAACTACTCGGCGGTCCGTTGTGGCGTTGAAATAGTCCGTCATGCTGTCGCAGTCGTCTACCTCATATTCGGCAACGATGACCGCTGTAGCGTTGGCGGGTGCCTTGGCGATGATCTTAGACCAATCCTCATCCCTTGCGGCTTGTGCTTGCTTGCGTGCTGCGTCTCTCTCTGCCTGCTCTGCTTTCTCTTTGGCTACGGTTTCCGGGCTGCGTAGCTTGTCCACGATTGGCAGCTCTACACCTTTGGCGGCCTCCTCCAGTTCGCCGATAATCTCCTTATGATTCTTGCTTGTGATTGTCCAGCCGTACGCCTCGCCGATGCTCTGCAGCTTCTCAACCGATGCGGGCACCATCGGCGAACCTCCAGACCCTAGGCCCAGTTCTACAATATGGCTGCGGTGTTCGTCCTCGCCTCGTGTACCCCATAGCTCGATATATCCTATTGAGGCTTGACGGAACTTGCTTAGGGCCTTCTCTACTCGTTTGGTCTGAATGGGTCCGGCTTCACTGGTCCAAGTGTTGCGGTTCTCTGCCTGTTGTGCTTGCTCTGCGTTCATGCTGTCGCCTGCCTTTCTGCCCTGTTGGGCTGTGGTTATTTGAATCGCTGCGGCGGTCCGTTGAGACCGCCTAGCGGGTGTGCTGTGGTTCATGCCTTGCGGCGGCTGCGTTCCTCTACCTTGTCCCAGAATGGATCATACTGGAAAGGCAGCTCTAGCCATTGGCGGCGGTCTGCGTTGCTTTGGAATGGTTGCAGCTCGTGCCCGTGTTGTGCGATGATGCGGCGTGCGTCCGGGGTATCGAGTGCGTATAGGTCTGATTCGTGCTTGTCCAGCTCTACGCCTGCGGTCTTTAGGTCTCGATAGAGCGTGCGTCCTGTCGCCTCGCCTACTTGGTCCTCCACGATGCGAACCAGTGCAAGCACCTCGCCCGTATGACCGTAGCCGATCAGCTCCCCGGCCTTGTCCTCTACTCTGATTCTGTAGGTGCATCCGATATGGTGCAGCTTGTCCCCGCTGATTGACAGGTAGGCGTTCCGCTGTACTTTGATTGTGTAGCGTGCATGGTTCCCGTTGGTGTACACGGTCTGCGGCTTGCGATGCTCTGCGGCGGGCGTGGTCCAGTGGATAGGGCTAGGGCCTGCGTCGTCGCTGTGGTGTACCTCGTGGCGGTCTGTGGTGTTCATGGGTCTGCCTTTCTGCCCTTGCGGGCGTGGTTGTTTGAATCGCTGCGGCGGTCTGTTGAGACCGCCTAGCGTTGTGGGCTGTGGTTCATGCGGGCAGCGTGTCTAGGCCTTTCTGTAGGTCCGCTGTCATATCCTTGACCCTACCATCGGGCGTGGACCAGTGCTTTATGCCGTCGATCGTGAATAGTTGCATCCAAGTGCCGTACCCCTTGATACGGATAGGGTGCCCGGTTCCCTTGTGGTCGATGAACTCGCCGAGCCATTGCCACCAACCGCCCCCGCTCGCCTTGCGTGCTTTGTGAATGCTTGGGACGATTGAGGCTTTGTCGTTTAGGATGTTCTCTGTAGGTGTTTGCATTGGTCTGCCTTTCTGCCCTTGCGGGCTGTGGTTTGTTGAATCGCTGCGGCGGTCCGTTGAGACCGCCTAGCGTTGTGGTCTGTGGTCAGATTCTGTAGACGGGGGCGTATGTCTCCTCTGTCAGTGCGGCTTTGATAGCGGGTATGGTCTCTAGGCTCGTGCCATAGTTCGATATGTCCTCCATGCTGGGCTTGTTGTGCTTGTCCTGATGGATCAACGATACAAAAGAGGAGACCGTATCGCCTTCGATGTCTAGGGTTAGTTCGTCCACACTGTACCACATTTCTAGACAATCCTGTACGGTTTCCAGCTCCTCGCCGTCTTCGCAGTCTACAACGGTGCAGCCCGATTCGTACAGGGCTCTGATCAGCGTATCGGCGGGGGCGTCTTTGTTGGCTTCGATGAGGGCTTGCTCGTAGCTTGCGGGGGCTGCGTCGGCTGTGCGTTCCTTGATGATCTCGATAGCACGGGTGTAGGTCTCTACGCTGAATGCCCCGTGCTGTAGTTCCTTATTGGTTACGATCCAAGCCTCTGCGATTTCTACGGCCTTCTCTGCGGTGTAGTGCTTGAGGAGGCTATCGGCCTGTGCTTGTGCGGTGTTCTCTGCGTGGTCTGCTTTGGCCTTGCGTTGTGCGTCGTTCATTGGTCTGCCTTTCTGCCCTGCGTCGCTGGGCTGTGGTTGTTTGATACTGAGAAGATAGCATACCTATCGGCTGCGTCAAGGCCTTGCATGAGATAAAAGCAAAAATAAATCAAGTTCCTTGCGGTTTCCTGCGTTTGGGGGCTGTGGTGGGGGATAGAAACGCAGAATAATCTAGGCGAGTGTACAGGAAACCTATACGGGCGTGCTTTGTGGGGGCTCTCTGTGGGTGCTCTCTGTGGGGGCTCTCTGTGGGGGCTCTCTGTGGCGGTTCTCTGTGGGCCTTGCCTGCTCTGTGGGCTCGTGCTTGATCGTCAGGGGCTAGGGTGGACGGGGCACGGTGTAGAGCCTTGATTGTGTACGGATGATGCACGGATAGCAACTCTATACGCTGCAATGGTTTAGGTGCATATCTATCGCATCCGTACGGATCGGAACGGATGCGGGCGGGCTTTCTGTACGCTGCAAGTGCTTGCGTTCCAGTGCTTTAGCCTGTGGGCGTACGGATGCACGGATATTTGTAGGACCATATTATACTATTCTCTAAAAATAACATATCCCTACTCTACTTTTTATTGATCTCCCGTAACAAGTATATAGAAATCCGTGCATCCGTACAGGGAGTGCATAAGTGTCTATTTATCAGGGCTTTAGTGTGTACGGATCAATCCGTCAGCCTCTGTGCATCCGTACGGGTTTCTGAGTGCAGGAAACTATAGCTATGCGTGCTAAGTGCTTGTACCTGAACCAGTTAGCCCCTATATTGACGACCCTATGGGGCTTTATGCGTACCTGTCATAAAGTAGCCTTTTTGTTCATAAAAGGGGTTTCCTGTAGTGTCGCCGGCTGTCTGGTACTTGTACGGGTACGGTTTCCTGTAGTGTTGTAGGTACTTGCGTACAGGAAACCCCCGCTAGGTACGGGTATGGTTTCCTGTACTGTGGGGGGTGCCTGAGTGCATGAAACTATCGAGCCCGTATCTTATGGGTTTCCTGTAGCGTCGGCGTACCTGTACCCTGCACCTGTACCGATCGGTCTATAGAGGCTACTAGGAGCTTTCCCGTTCGCGTACGGGGGGAGGCGATATTACGTGACCCCCATTTTTTGTCCGACCCCAAAAGTTTGTCCAGAGTGCAGGAAACTGTCCCGGTTCGAGTACAAAAGAGGCCTGTACTTGACCGTTTTCGCCCTAAAAGTGCAGGAAACCCGTACATTTTCACCGTTCAGATTTTCTCCCCTTTGTACGTGTACATCCGTGCATGACCGATTTCGGCCTTGCTTGAGCGTCGTTCATGTGCTACCCTTCAAGGACAGCACGACCGTCGTGCCCGCACAGGCAGCACTCAACGAAAGGGATCACAGTTATGCCAACGATTCACATACACTCGACAGGCTCACGAGAGCGGACAGCGTCAGTTCACAAGATCGTAAATGCCGCAGGCTTCGACAGCAGGGAACTAGGGGTAGTACGAATGAGAAAGGAGGTAGACCCTACAGAGAGGCTGGTGTACAACAACAGACTTCTGCATCTATGCGAGCAGGTACTCTGCGGAGGCACGCTGAACTTACTCATGGACGCAGAGGTGGGAGGATTCCAGCTAGGTCACATGATGATTCAGCTCGAACTACAGCGTGACGGGTCAGACGAAGACAGCTTCCCAGAGGGCACAGACACGGCATTCAACAAGTCGGAGATCCCGTACAGCTTGAATGAAGTGGAACTGGCAGAGCGTATGGTGTCATGCGTCAGGATGACCCTAGAACGAGAGCGACAAGGAGAGAACATCGGATTAGGTCTGGGCATGGTCGGACAACCTAACCAAAGGTATCCAGCTTACGAGTCGCACCTAGACGCAGGCCTGCGATTAGGGCACGCGAACTACCTCAACGACATGGCACATGTAAGTGTGCAGTTTGTAGACCTCAGACATACAAAATGCCTCGACCCTCACGAGACATACGCATGGACAGTGCAGGCTGCGTCGTGGCAGCGAGGCATGACAAACCCAGACGTGGAAGTGCTGCCCGTGATTAGCTGCTTCCCTACAGGTGGAGGCAAGGGCTCAGGCAGTCGTATGCACCTGCAGGCACAGATGCAAGCATTGCACGACTTAGGGTACGACGAGTTCGTACTGTGGGAGGCAGGACTGGACCCAGCGTCGATGCAGCAGATAATGAGAGACGCAAGGATGTGCTTCGGCATGGAAGCTCAGGAGCAGGAGGCTCCGCTGTTCGACGCAGCCGCAGACCAAGAGGAGCAGAACGCCCGGCAAGACCAAGAGCAGGCACAGCTCCAGCAGGGATTTGACGAGACCGTCAGTTCCTGATATGATACAAGTCCTGTGCGATCTCCCACCCTCGGAGATGACCCGGCTGCTTCCTCCAGATCAGCCGGGTTTTTTCATGCCCAGAACACAACCCTGTTATTTGGCGTATACTGCCCATATGGGTACGTTCAACTCATCCGAAGCCAAGGCGATCGACCGCACGTTCAACAAGGACCGTGCAGCGAGGTTTCCTACACTCGCAGCAAAGCCCCGAATACGCCAGTTTATCGAGCAAAAACCAGCTCCAAGCCCCGGAGAAGTGGGTTATGAGGCCTTCGCACGCGAGGTGCTGGCGACAGCGTTTTACCGGGACAGGGTCACGATCGAGGACACGATCGGCGAGCGGATGCTGCTGGCGTGGAGAATGACGCGAGATCTCGCCCGTCACATGAACCTCGTAGCGTCCGGAGAATCGCTCACGGACGCTCTGAGGCCCAATCTCGGCAATCTGGACCCTTGGAAGCTCCCGAGCGGTGTGCCGGACCCCCTCCCCGACAGCGACTTCTCCAAGGAGATCGTTGCGACAGGATCACCCGCAGTCGTCGCCCGCATCATGGACTTCGAGAACCGGGTGCCGATCGAGGACAGGGTCTGCATGGACCCAGACGCCGACGAACCCGCCTACGCGATCGGATTGCCCGTACTCCCCCCGGATCGAGACGACGACAGCCCGCTCTGGAAAATGTGGATGTACTGCGTCGAACGCATCGCGTCCAATCTGGGCCTGAGTGCTGGAACGCCAGCTGTACCAGACCTTGCAGAGCACGCTCTCCCTCAGCTGATGACCGAGACCCGTCAGGCTTGGCCCTCGCGGATGGAACTCGTTACGTTCGAGGAGATTCTAATATCTGAGACTGTGGACGTTCTCATAGACGGATCGCAGCGAACAGCGATGCAGCACCTGAGACACCGATATGGGCTCCTCCCTCACGAACAACGGGGCCTCGTGGAGATGGCTCGGGTTGCGTGCATGGAAGAAGCGAACTATGATGTAGACGAAGCTCGCGGAGTCATGGTCATGCGGCTTGAACGGTTCATCGAAAGGTCTCGCCAGTCGTACGACCTGCGAGCCGAACTCGGTGCCCTCAAGCAAATGGCCTTGGTGCAAGGCCTCGCACGCAGCGAAGCCAACGACCTCGTCAGCGACTTCACGAACGTCGTGCGGAGCGTATCCGCATCGGCTACCAGACCGAAGGCATTTGAACATAAGGATTAGACAAATGGACGAACTCGAATCAATCATCGGCGACCAGCTCAACAACGTACTGATGCAGCTCGTGCAAGGCGTCAAGGAGGACATCCAGAACTTCTCCCGAGCGATCACCAACGACCTGTACGCGACCATGATGGAGCCTGACGCAGCCAAGCGAGAGCAGATGCAGGCAGCACTCAAGAACCAGATCGCAATGATCGCAGAGGTCAACCGCATTCGAGGAAGCAAGACCACTTGGAACACGGTCGGCGTCATCACCGACGCACTGTTCGAGGTCGGCTTCCGAGCACTCGGCATCCCTCCCGTCCCCGCTCAGGACGAAGGATAAACGGAGCACGACTGAGGGAAAGGAAGTCCTGTAGTGACCAGAGAGCGACGGCTCTCCCCTCAGATTAGAAAGGACCCAAGCATGACCGACACGACACGCAAGATCGTACTCATCCAGCCAGCCGGAGCAGAGCGTCAAGAGCGATTCTATCGTGAGTTGACCGACGTGATTCCGGGAGATCGCATCGAGCACGGACTTCAGCTCGGTATGCCTCGGGAAATGTGGCCTGACGCAGTCACCAAAGAGGAGTTCGCCGCAGAAGCAGTCCGCAGATTCCACTTGTTCAACGAACGCAGCTGGCGTCCCGACTTCACGAAGCCTTGGGACTACATCATGCCCGACATCGAGCCCGAGGCCGATGACGATCACGACTTCGGGTGGCAGTGGAGAAACATCACAGAAGGCATCGACAAGGCATCGACACTCGCTATCGAGGAGATGATGAAGCAGCTGCGTCCGCTGTCCCCTGATTCTAAGTTCTTCCTGTACGGCAACCCTCGACCTCCCGTCATTGGACGCATCAGCGAGGAGCGTCAGAAGGCTATCAGCACCCACGATCGAATGCTTCGCAGCTTCGATGCAGTTCCGCTTCACCTATACCCGACGCACGGCAACAAGCCCCAGAACATCGCTAATCGAGCAGTGACATCAGACAACGTGATGGACCATGTGAATCGAGCACTGCACGGGCATGAGGTGCTTAGCCAGTTCGGACTGCCTCAGCTGCCGATGTTCTGGCCTCGCTGGGGCATGGACAACGGCCCTTGGTTCACCGTGTACCTTCGTGCGTTGAACTTCAAGTTCGACATCAACCGCATCATCATCTGGTTGAATCCCCATAACGACACGATGCACAACGTATACATGCGTGAACTGCTTGAAGGCAGCGACGCGATTCTCGATTGGCTCGGAGTTTGAGATGCTAAAGCAAGACACCGACATCACAGGAGACGGAGGGTACGACTTCCCGAACGGGAAGCTGCCCTCTTGGGTACATGGAGATGGCTGTCACTTCTCCTTTGCGGTGTGGGTGTACAGATACGAAGACGCATCGAGCGTCTTTCGCAACGTATTCTCATTCGAGGCCAGCTCTAGCGATTACTTCGCTATTCGTCAATCGAACACTTCTCTGGCGGTGCGTCTGAGAGTGAACGGGGTAACGTACGACTTCAAGCAGGCGGGAGGGTCAGGGAACAACGCATCCGCTCATGGAGAGTGGACGTTGATCATGGGATACTTCGATGCGACAGGAGCCAATGTCGATGCGAAGGTGTGGTCTATCCGAGAAGGAAGCACAGACCCCACCCTATCTACAAATGTTACGTTCCCTGCATCGCCCCCTTTGTCTGCAGATCTCGACTCTACTCAGAAGCTGAACGTAGGAGGAACATTGGCGTACACCGGATCTCATCTTTGGTTCGGACTCCTCGGAGGCATCTGCTTCTGGAAGGACATCACGATCGACGCAGCGGACGTCACGACGGTATGGAACTCCAAGAACTGCCAGCCTTGGAGCTTGCCCGCCAGCGGGAACCTTCCCGGACCTTCGTACGATGGAATCTGGGTGCTGCCTCATTGTCCCGGAGGCAACTGCAAGAACCGAGGAGGCTCCAACACGACAGGACCCATCCTTGGCGACGCGATCGACGGAGATGAAGACGTGCTGTCTTTCCGGCAAGAGACGGGCATCACGGACACCGGCAACCCTGCGGTGTACGACGAAGGGCTGACCTTCCCGACGCCCGCAGCTGACATGATCTTCACCAACGCCATCAAGGAAGACGCATAATGCCAGAAGCAACCCCAGAATCAGTCACACTATCGTCATTCTTCGAGGCACAGGTGCCGGGACAGGTCGCAGGATCTCCCGACCAGTATGTCGATGTGCCATCAAGGTACTTCAAGCAGCTCGGTGAATACTTCACGTCGCAGGCTTCACCTAAAGACAAAATCTCCATGATCGTGACCGCGAACTCCCGAGCCGCTGGCGTCAACAGTGCAGGCAACCGCTTGTGGTCTCGCATCTGGGCGATGGGTTACGCTCGATGGCTGTGGAGCATAGGTATTGGTGCGTCGTTCCTACCAGTGGACAAGATCCGAGTACAGCACTACGCATCAGGCATGACACTTACCCCTTGGACGTTCGGGACTGTAGATAACGTGCGTACCACTGCAGGATACCTCGACCTGTCTCACTTCGGGTTTGGTTCCTATACCTCGACCTCCGAAGGCTCCGGGGGAGGGCTGGTCATGGAAGGATCAGGAAATGCGTTTACGCACTTCTTCGAGGACATGACAGCTGCCAACCTCCCATCAGGCATGGCTCAGGTGTTTGGAGCTGGGGCAGAGCACGGTGATTACCTCCCGTTGACAGGAGATTCCCTGTACAGACACTCGGCAACTGCAGATAATCGTATTGCTTATCTGAGAGCACCGAACCTCGGCACGTGGAGGTGGGAGCACGTCACGGACGCAAGCTCAAGTGCAGTCGAAGGAACATTCACTCCCGGAGATCCGAACGACAGCTCAGTGGATTCGTCCACTCCCGTAGTTGTGCAGACGACCATGACGGCAAGCGATACGTACGTAGGAGATACCCTTACCTTCGACGCAACTCATGTGGATTTCCCTGACGTACAGGTAGGGATGGGGTTCACGGTTTTCCGTGCTGGAGCATTCGTTGCAGTCGGAGTGATCGACTCCAAGACCTCCAACAGCTTCCACAGCAAGTGGACCCTTGAGAACCCCCCACAAACGGGAGACGTTATCAGCTTCGGCGAGGTGGGCATCGGAGTCGCCCAGTACGAGGCACCCGCAACAGCGGACAGGTTCCGAGGAGTTAGAGTTACTAGCTTGACGGGCATCACCCACATCTTCGGAATGGGCAGCGTCCGCAACGACGGCACGAAAGGTGTCGCTATAGGCTCTCACGGATGGTCAGGCAACGGCTACGGAAACCAGATGGACGAGTGGCCTCGCCCCGAGTGGTTCAAGGAGCTGTGCGTCGCAATGGACATCGACCTGTGTGTCGCACATATTGCAACACAGGGTTCATCAGAGGCTGACTGGTTCACCTTCCTTGACCTTCTCGCGGATGCTGGCATTGAAACCTACGCAGCAGGCGATGGACAGCACGGCATCAATGGCAATACAGAGTCCTCCCAGTACACTACTGCAGCACTCGCTCAGAGCGATCATGCAGCGGGTGCAGCTCAAGAATCTGCGTTCCTCGGAGACCACTGGTCGCTCTGGGAACAGGGAGGGATGGATAATAGTCCCCACGCCAGCGTGGTAGGACACTCTTTAGTGGCCCGAGTACACCTCAACATCGCCAACGCTTTGACACGGAAGGCATCAGGAGGTTATACTCTGTCATCAGCAGCCCCCTCCGTCGGAAGCCGACAAGCAGCAAACGTCGCCGTAGGACGCAACCCATAAGGACACAGCCATGAGCACAGCCAAGACCGTCGCACTCAACGAGAGTGATCTCACTCCAACGACTTCGTACGCTGCTGTAGTTTCTGGCACGATCGACGCCTCACGCAGAGACGGAGCAGGCCTCGGTTTCCTTATCGACGCACCTGCAGGATGTACAGGGCTCACGTTCAAGGTCCAAGTCCAGATCAATGATGAGTGGGTGGACCTGTACCGCAATGACTCAGGCACGTTCGTCCTCGAAGAATACACCATCCCACTTGTTGCAGACACCACAGATCAGCGTCGAGCTATTCGCTTGCTGCTTGACAGCATCCGTGATGCTCGTCTGTTGTTCAAGGGTGTCGGTGCGGGCTGTACAATCAGAGAAATCCACATCACTGCAGAGCAGGATTACATCAAGGACTAGGAGAGGCCATGACCATCACGAAAATCTCGACAGCCGACTGGCCCACCAGCGGGAACGCGACCGAAGCCACGACAGGGCTTCACGACATTCCCGGATCGGCAGGGGACTTTGTGCATGGAGTGGACGAGTTCGGACGCAAGTACATTGAGAACGTGTCGGGATCTACTCAAGTGGTTGTTCTGGCTGATCCCGCAACCATCGCCGACGACGTGGGGGACAAGCTCAAAGTCTGTGCAGGACTGAACCTGATTCGCAACGCAGCACCTACGTTCGTCAACATGGGAGCAGATGGACGGGTCATCGACACCTCCCCCTTGGGCAACACCAACAGAACAATCTCCCAGATCTACGCAGGGTCCTCATACTTTAGCGGACAGCAATGGAGAATCGACCTTGACGGCTACTCAGGAGGCACCACTGTTGATTACCAGTCGGTCGAGGGAATCCCCTTCGGCTCAATGGTCGAGATCATCATGGAGAACGAGCAGTCTGTAGCGGGGCGTCACGCTCTGTACTGCGGAGGCATCTGCGTCGGCATCTCAGAGAACGATCAGACAGCCACTACGCTCGCAAACTTGCTCTCGTGGAAGATGTGGGGACACGGAGACGACGAAGTCCGAAGCCGACTCTACGGAGACCGCAACGGAGAGATCGTTATCGAGTACAACGAAGCATCATTCGGCACCACGATCGACACAGTCCGCGAGGAGGAGCAGGGGTATGCCTTCCGTCCGATTGAACCCTCGAACGGCTCGCAGTCCATCTGGGAGTTCCTGTCGGGCTCAGGCAACTGCACGCCCACAGCGTACGCCTCCGGAGGAATCAACCCCGGACGTCACCGTGCAGTGATCTCTGCGTCTGGGACAGTCATGCAGCTCGCAACAGAGCTGGAGCGATTCAAGCAGTTCGACATCGTTCTCGTGAATGGCATTCGAGTGAACGCATCAGGAGTCGTAGTGATCGAGGTCTTGGACTTCGACGGAGACAACCTGATGTCGCTTTCGTTCTCGGGAGGGGATCTCGATCTCACAGTAGGAGGAGAGACCGTCGAGATCTGCTCATACACCGAGGCCAACAACAGGTACGCACTGCGAATCAACAGGGCACAAGGAGTCACCAAGATCGGGCTCGAAGACCTGACCGCAGGCACCAGCTCACAGATCCTCGACGGTGCGACAGACGACATCAAAGAGAAGGTACGCGAGATGTGTGCCGACTTTGTAGATGCCCGTATTGGTAAGATCAAGTACACCGTGCTAAATGCAGAGATCGACGGAATCTTCGCATCCTCTGGCGAGAGATCTCCAATGGCGTCATCGTATGTTGCAGCGGACATCAACGGACTGTCACCTACTCAGGAAACGCTCAACAGACAGTCTACAAGTACAGAGATGGCAATGAAGGGACGCAAGCTCATCCCCGGAGCAGCCAGCAGCCTACCCTCTAAGCATCTCGGTCCGATGTTTACTGTTCTCGGCAGATCTGGAGGCAAGTTCACTGAATATGTGACGAACAACCTCGCCCACCTCGATCAGATCGCGGGAGGGAGCATCGAGATGTTGGAGTGGATGGTCAACGACTTTAGCTCGGTCCGAACGAACTCCACCAACACGATTGCCATGATAACCACACTGACCAACTCGCTTGAAACGTTCTTGAACAAGTGCATCGAGCTTGACATCAGTGTGAAGGTGCATCGACAAATCTCGTATCCTACAGGTGGGTCCTCCGATTGGCAGGTATACACCAATAGCTCAGTAGATGCACTCAACGTTGTTGCAAAGGAGATGTGCAGGCTGCTGAATCGACCAGATCTTGTTCGTTATGTTGAAGTCCCCGGAGACGTGGACGACTACTTTGCGACCAACGGCAGCGGAGTGTCTACAGGAGACGACATTCACTTCGCTACTCAGGGAGATCAAGATTTCCCTGAACGATCTGAGCTTATCCAGAACCGCGAAAACACATTCCGCGAGGCAGTGCTCCCGAGCATCTACTCGTACTTGCTGAGAGTCTTCGACGACCCTCAAGGCAAAAACAAGTTCGGGTCTCGAACAGAGGTCCGGGATATGGCAACTTTGGTTGTATTTGGACTGATCCAAGGCATCCAACGCATCGAAGGCACTGTGGGAACGTACGATTCAACCACAGAGGCATCGTGGGTGCGTGACTTGGTCAAGGACGCAGTCCTCAACACGTTCACTGAACTGAGCCTCCCCAACGGTCGAGAGACCATGCAGGAGATTCAGGACACTGTTGCGGCAATGATTTCTGCTACCGAAGCAGGACGGACCGCAGGGCTTACTACAGTATCTGTAGCATAAGGAGATCGACATGAAGAAGAAAATCGGATCAACCATCGGGCTCGCTGCCCTCTCTACTCTGCTCGTGGGCTGCTGCCCTCCGCAGACCATCAACGCTAACGCTGTGAGCCAGCCCCTCCGGGATGTCTCCGCACGTCACGACGCTTACGTCAACGCTGACGAATCGTTGAGCGAGACGGAACAGAGCATCTTCCTCCGAGATACTGAACTCCTCAACATGATTGTGGACGAAGCAACCTCGGAATAACACAGATCTGTGTACCTTACACACATCATTGAGGTATAGACATGACTCACTGCATGATCGTTACTCACCGCATCGCCAAGATGCAAGTTCTTCAAGCTACTGTAAACCAACAGGTACTCCTCGTCGGCATAGGCATCAAGGTGCCTGTCCTCAAGGACATCCCTCAAGGTGCGACCGCTGAACAAACGAAGTGTGCGACGGCAGCAGGAGTCGTCTACCTCAATGATGTGCTCGATTGTCTCCAACTTCCTACAAACGCACAAGCTCAGGTTTGCATAAACGCCGCATACAATCTATACTGTGATGCGTGGGACGCTTGCTTCCCTGTATAACAATATGAACACTCATTATGTCAAGGAAGGCTGGACAACCCATGATGGCACCAAACGAAGGAGCTGCTATACACCCAGACCCTGACGATGCGGGGACTACAGTGATTACATTCAAGATCAAGACAGTCGTACTGGGAGCAGTGCTTTTGGCAGTGTTTGGAGGAGGGATCAGCGGAGGCTTCGGTCACTTCCTCAACAACACCGTAGGTGCGGGAGTGACAGAGGCGAAGGCAGCTGAGGATACAGCTTCGGACACCTCTGCCATCAAGGAAGAAGTCAAAGAGATCAAAGCAACCGTCGCTGACATGGCACGCAGCGTCGAAGACACCAACGACGAACTCAAGTCACAGGGCAGAGCCCAGACTGAGTTCCAAGGCTACATGAGAGCCCACCTCGAAAACCTAGAGCGTCGAATCATCAAGGAGGTGGAGGCCGAACGGGGAAAGCTCCGAGCGGAACTGCAGGCTGAGATCGAACGCCTCGAAGATCAGATGAAGGGTGGACCTAATCCCTAATGGGAAGACAGACTCGCATCCTAGAGGGCTTCTACGCTGCGATTCGTGAGGACATCTTCAAGTTCTGTGAGGCGATGAACTTCAAGCCGACCTTCCAGCAGCGTATGCTGTTGCAAGCAGTCATGGATGCGGAGTTCGGTCGAGCCTCGAACTGGATTGCTTGCAAATCGGGTCAAGGTCCGGGCAAGACCACAGTGTCTGTCCTCATCGCTCTCTGGCGTAATCTACGCTACGAGAACGCTCTCGTTGTCGTCACAGCTCCTACAAGCCGTCAGTGTCGTGAGGTGTGGCTCGCGGAAGCTCGACGCCTCATGGACAAAGCAGACAAGGTCCTCAAGAAGATCATCAAGGTCACGAAGACGAAGGTGGAGATCTGCGGGAAGCCCGACTGGGGTGTCAAGACTGTGACAGCGACCCGCGAGGAGAACGCTCAGGGCTTCCACGAGGAGAACATGACAGTCATCGTCGAGGAGGCGTCAGGCGTCGCTCGACCGATCATCACGCAGTTCAAGGGGACGCTGTCGAACCCCAACGCTCTCTTGCTCCAGATCGGGAACCCCAACACGAGAGACTGCGACTTCTACGATTGCTTCAATCGAAACCGCAAACGCTGGAACTGCTTTACGTTCAACGCAGAGGACACCGCTCGGGACTTCCCCCACATCGTCAACCCTCAGCGTAACCGAGATCTCGAAGAAGAATACGGACGCGACAGCGACGTGTATCGAGTTCGAGTGCTTGGGGAGTTCCCGGTCGCCGACGCCAACTGTGTCATGTCCTCGGACGACATCGACCGCTGCATGGACGCTCGACTCAAGGTGGGCATGGCTGCGAGATCCAGAGGCCGCAACATCGGAATCGACCTTGCCCGCTTTGGTGGCGACGAGAACACTGTGTATCGCCGCTCAGGACACTCCATCGTCGAATGGTGGCGTGGTGCTCGCGTTGAGCCCATCGTGGCCGTTGAGAGAGCGTTCCGGATGCAGAAGGAAGCAGGATGGCCTGACGGACTCACACAGTACACGGTCGATGCAGGGGGCATCGGACAGGGCATCATGCACGAGTTCTACGAACGTGAGAAGAACATCTGGGAGTTCCACAACGGAGGCACAGCTTTCGAGTCAGACAAGTACGCCGACGCGATCACAGAGGCGTGGTTCAGGCTCGCACGCAAGGTGAAGAACACAGACTGCTACCTGCCTGACGACAACAACCTGAACCTGCAGCTCAGCACTCGTCAGTACCATATCAACAAGAAGGGCTTGATGGTGATCGAGCCCAAAGACATCTACATGAAGCGTGGGTATGATTCGCCTGACCGTGCAGACGGTTGCGTGTACGCCTTCCATGACATCCACGAGATTGAGGGACAGTCAGAGGGAGGGGTCAAGTCTCACAAGAGAGTAGGTGCTACGTGAAATGTCCACAGTACGGGTGCGGAGGGAACCTCAAAGTAACACACACCTATACAGTCGATCAGGGCAGCACCAAGAGAGCTTGCTGTGAGAAGTGCGGAACTGTCTGCGTTGTACACTCCGAGATCGTAGCGATCAACCCCAGCAGAGGACACGGAGCCGCAGCGTACGCTCGCAAAAAGAAAGAAGGCGGGTCTTAGCGACCCGCCCGAGAGAGAAAGAGAGAGATTCGGAAAGTGGTTCAATACCGATTCTTGTTCGCTTTGGCCTGTTCAGAGCTGACACCGTTGTCTCGGGCGGGTCGCTAAG
>Ga0316207_10000947_pt1 | contig 39933 bp, 23 predicted proteins | sample 6weekpyrite_MG_FD_204943 | JGI IMG/M metagenome (GOLD analysis project Ga0316207, IMG submission 204943) | Microbial mat bacterial communities from mineral coupon in-situ incubated in ocean water Damariscotta River, Maine, United States -... | ecosystem: Environmental > Aquatic > Marine >... | reverse complement strand
AGCTTAATGCGCCGGTTGCTGACCAGAAATCTGTATCGGTACCATCCTGTGTCAGGCCAATAATTATCGCACCGGTACTGTCTGCCGCGCCCTGGTGAATATGAGCGGCAGTCGCAGTGATACCAGAGGTTCTGACATTCGCGGTGATAGTGCCATCATCTTCGTTAACAGTTGCATAACCCACACCTGTCGCATTGGTTTCCACTGAAGGAACTGACTGGCTGCCATCGAGAAGATCACGCGTTATATGGATATGGCCCGGTTCAATCTGGCCACGTACATCGCCCGCACTATTACTGGTGCTGTGAACATTAAAATACAGTTTGCCCGCTAAAAAATCAGCTAAAGCATTTGTGTCTAAGGTGTCACCCGTTGCTGAAGAAAAATTATTAACATCCTGTATAAGATCTAACACTATACTGCCGTTAGTACCGGCAAAACCGGAGTGAATATGGGCAACCGTTGTGTCGGTTAAACCTTCTGTAATGATATGGGCTGTGATGGCACCACTGGTTTCATTAACAGTAACATAGGCGACAGCACTACCCGCGGAGCTCACCGCATTGGGCACCTGGTTCTCGCCACTGAGTACTACGCGATCATGCTCAATACCGTCAGGAATAATCTGCCCCCTGACTTCACCGCTAGTATTTGCTGGCGTGTGTACATTGAAATACAGGCCACCCGCTAAAAGATCACCCAGTTGAGTTGTGTCCAGGATGGTGTTGTTATCAATATTCCAGATAGAAACATCCACACCCTGGATTAAGCCAGAAACAATACCCCCATTAGCGCCTGCAAAAGCAGAATGAATGTGTGCCGCTGTCGCGTCATCCAGACCGGTGTTTTTAATACTGCCACGAATTTCCCCCGTTAATTTATTTACAGTCACATAAGCAACGCCACTGTTTGATGATGTGACAGCAGTCGGCACCTGGTTTTCACCGGCTAGTTCAACGCGAATAACATCCTGGTTTGAACCGGTTATCTGCCCACGTACTTCGCCTGATGCATTCGCAGCGGTATGGACATTAATATAATACTCGGAATTAAGAAGCGCACTCTGTTCGCTAGACGATAACGTAGTATTGGAAGGTACGTTATATTGATTCGCATTGCTCCCATCCTCTGACAGTGCTACCACTATGCCGCCTGTTGACCCTGCAATTGCATGATGAATATGAGCCGCAGTCACTGCCCCCGTTAAGCCACTCAGGGTTATAGAACCCGTCAATGCACCCGTTTCCCGGTTTAATGAAAGTAATGCAGAACCACTGCCTTCGGCGGTTATTTGAGGTACGGTATTTTTACTGGAAAGTGTTACAGAAAAAGAATCTAATGAAATGCTTTCATCATCATTACTATCACTTGAACAGGAAATAATAAAGAATGGAGCAAATATGAGAATGAATAATCGTTGATATTGTTTTAGTTTGAGTAACATAAAGAATCTACCTTTTTATTGATGTTCTAAACAACATATACACCGGTGATTCGGTTTTATTCCCTCGGGGTGAAAATATTTTTCAGATTTTTTTGAATAAACGTTGAAATAAAGTGCTTACTGGTGATTGCCTGGGCTAACAACAAGCCTATAAAAAATTAAATTCTAATATAACTTAAAGTATTAAAGACACAAATGAAGTGAATTATGTCATTGATCCTGGATGAGTTGCTAATATGGCTGACCCAGTTGGTGTGTGTGTCCCAGTTGGTGCTTCCCAGTTGGTGCTCAGTTATTACTTTCCGGATTCCAGCAATGACTTTAATGCAGCTATTTTCAACTTGCTGACGGATAACTCTACTGCCGAACCTTTTAGAATTAACAAATTATTTTCATCGCCTGAGATTCGAGGTTTCAGCCCCTGCACATATTCAAGGTTAACTAAGTAACTTGTATGAATACGAAAAAAATCGTTATCTGCTAATAATCCTTCAAAACTTTTCAGTGTCTGTCTCACGCCTTCGAATTGCTTTCCGTCAACAGTAAATACATTCGTGGTATTGCTCAGCTTATCTTTATGTATATAAAGAATTTCATTTGCTGTCAAATAAACTGTTGGACGAATTGTGTCATTGTACTGATCCTGGGTTTTATATTTGATTGTAATTTTTTTAGCTGGCTTCATTAACTGGGCAGCATCTATCTTCTTTCCATATGTTTCAACGTGCAGACTATGATTCTCACCATCCAGTGTATCCCGTACTCGTTGCACCGCCTGATCTAGCTTTTCTTCTGATATTGGTTTTAGCAGATAATGTAACGGCTGAAAATCATAAGCCTTAAGCGCATGTTGCGGATGCGCGGTTACAAAGATAATTTTTGGTGGGCTTTCCTGTTCTGATATTTTTCTAGCTATTTTCAATCCAGATTTTTCATTATCCATTTCAATATCGAGAAACACTAAATCCAGCTCATGCCTCTCTAATAGCTGCAGGGCTTCAGACATATTATCACTTTCAAAAGCGACATTGACATCATTATAACGAGAAAGCATATACTTTAGCTCATTCAGGCCAAGCGGCTCATCATCAACAATGAGTGAATGTATCATGACTAATAAGCTCCCAACTTAATGTCCACGGGTATGGTCAACTGCACGATGGTTCCATTTTTTTCCGGTAATGCATTAATTTCCAGGTTGCTTTCCGCTCCATAATATTTGCTTAAGGTTTTCTTCAAATAATACAAACCCTTCCCACCTTTATTGTACTTTGATGTAACAGGTTGATTGCCAATAACATTCATGCTCTGGTTTTTAATACCCACCCCATTATCTTCAACTGAAATAATCAGTTTATTCTCTTTTATATAAATAGAAATTTTAATGGTGTTCGGCTTTGTCTGCGCATTAAAACCATGAACTAGAGAATTTTCTATTAATGTAAGCAATGAACGAGGCGGTACTTTAAATTCAAGCAAGTCCGGCGATTCGATATTTAGATGATAATCAATTGTTGTTGAAAATCGAAGCAACTGGAATTCAAGATATTTTTTTACATGTTCTAACTCTTCTTTCACAGGAATTGTATCTTGCGTCGCATAGCTTCTTGTTTCATGTAAAAACTCACCGAGCATACTGACATAATATCGTGCCTTGTCCTGATCGATACGGATTAATGCTCTAATAGCATTGAGCGTGTTCATCAGGAAATGCGGTTCGATCTGTGCGTGTAGCGCACGAATCTCAGCTCGTTGCGCGCGTATTTTTGTTTCTCTCGTTTCTAACTGTAGACGAACTTTATCGAGACCTCGTATAACCTGCTGGAAAGCATAACAACCAACAGCGGTTGTAATTATCATGGGTATACCGGTGTATAGAACCAGATGGTAAGCGTCAGAAAATGGTTTTGCCAGAAGTAAGATCAGGCTCATTTGCATAACAATTACAGCTGCTCCAATGATTGCTGCCTTATAGGGGTTTACCATGGTTCTGGCATGTCGCCGGAACAACCCAGCAAGCAAACCACTGACCAGGCTCATAATTGAACATGGCAGTGCTGTAAATCCACCCAACGAATAGCGTTCAAGTCCTGCAATACTACCGACTAGCACGCCTGTCCACGGGCCTAGCGCTAATCCTGCTGTAACTACAACCATATCACGGAAGTTAACGACAGCTTCGTTGCGCTCTAATTGATGCGACCATGTGACAGATTCCAGGCCACCACTCATGGAAATAACCTTACCGGCATGGGTGCCATAAATAGCCAGTAGACTAAATAATACAATGACTAAGAATTGCTTTGAAAGCGATGGATTTTGCGCCAGTAATTGCTCACGTAAGGCCGGGATACCAAATAACACCAGCCCAGCCGTAATCACGACACTGCCACCTTGCAGCAAGAGCATGGCATAATCCAACCAGGTAACCAGCATATTACCTTCTCCTTATGTGTCTATTTTAAAATCTATTTAATCATAACAACAATCTATCACTGAGCAGTTAACAACTTAGCACGAAATTTGATCATTCTAGCACCATTATGTATCTGTTTAGCACACGCTTAAAACTTTTTAAACCGGTATTGGGGATACTGTGTAATAAGCGAAGCATAAACTAATAGAAGATGACAGACATGGATCCATACCTTATTATTTTTATTTTTTTTCTTCTTCTATTCATTGAAAAACAAATTAATATATTTTTACGTAATCGATTTATTAGGCGCTACGTTTTTTCAGAATCTCTATTTGATAAAATATCTGAAACATACCCTGAGCTCACTCAGCACGACCTGGAACTGGTAACTCAAGGGCTACGTCAATTTTTTATCGCTTGCAATAAAGCTGACAACAAAATGGTTGCAATGCCATCACGCATCGTTGATGTCGCATGGCATGAGTTTATCCTGCATAGCAGGGATTATCATTTTTTTTGCAGACATGGTTATGGTCGCCATTTGCATCACAGTCCTTTTTTAAAAATCGACGACCCAGAGATAATTTCCGATAGCCTTAAACGAGCATGGTATTACGCCTGTGAGATAGAAAATATTGACTCCAGAAAATCCTGTCGTATTCCTTTATTGTTTTGCATTGATGCTCAGTTAAATATTGCTGACGGTAACAGGTTTAGCCTGGAAATAGTTTATCAAATAAATCAAAACAAATATGACTGTGTGTTAAATGTCGATCAATTGTTTGACTGTGCTTCAGATGCAGGTGGTTGTGGAGGTTGTGGTGGCTGTGGTGGTGGTTAGTTTTATTTAAACCCGACTTAATCAAAAACATAACAACAAAGGAAGTGATAATGCAATTAAAAAAAATTAAATCGATATTTGTAGCCCTGGGTATACTGCTTTTGAAAGTCAAACTAAGCGGCCTTGTTTTTCTGGCAGTGATGCCGTTATTAGTCATGAGCGCTAGCCAGTTATTTGAAACTAACAATGCCGGTTATATCAAGATTCGTCAGATGCCTGTTACGGGCACGCTCGATATCTATTCCCTACCGGGTATGTTTGGTCAGTATTTTGGGCGGGTTACTGAATATAAACTGGCTGGAACCTACCGATTTGCCAACAAGCTGGATGACAAGCGCAATACTTTGTACTCTACTCCGGTAAAGGTACGTTTTAATGACGGAGGCCTTGCAGGCATATCCGGTACGGCTCGGTTTGACCTGCCACTCGATGTGAAAAAAGTAAGAATGATACACGAAAAATTTCGTAGTTACACACACCTGGCAAACGGCTTGATCAAACCTGCTATTGCCGAGTCACTTATACTAACCGCTTCACTCATGAGTGCCGAAGAGAGTTATTCCGGCCGGCGTGCTGAATTTGCGCAACTGGCATGGGATCAATTGCAACATGGTGTCTATATCACCAAACATACTTATGAGGAGATTGCCAACAAACAGACAGGGGAAGTAAAGCAACAACGTATTGTCTCAATAAAAATGGATGCTGCAGGAAACCCTGTGCGCAGGCAGAATACACTCCATGCCTATGGCATTAAGATTAACCAGTTTTTTCTCGATAAGGATTTTGAATACGAAAATGGTATTCTCACACAAATATCCCAACAACGGGACGCTTTAATGAAAACGGTTTCTGCAAAAGCCGAAGCAACAAAGTCGCAGCAAGATAGAATTACTGAGGAAGCCAGGGGCCAGGCGGAGGTAATGAAGGCAAGATATGAGGCTGAAGTTGACAGGGAAACGGCCATTATCAAAGCCCGGCTTGAAAAAGAAGTGGCTGAAACAGAGGCAACTGCCCGTTACGAAGTCGCAAAGAAAAATCGACTTGCTGCTGCAGAATACAAGGAACAACAGATCCTGATCGGCATGGGCGATGCACAAAGAAAAGAACTGATTCTAAAGGCCGATGGCGCTCTTACCCAGAAACTCGAAACCTATATTCAGGTACAAAAGGCCTGGGCGAATGCCTACGCACAACGCAAAGTACCATCGCTAATGATGACGGGTAACTCAAATCCAAAAGGCGATAGTGCTAGCCTGGATTTTTCTAACGCAATGCAACTACTCGTTGCAAAGGAGCTTGGACTGGATCTGGGTGTTAGTAATTAAGAATTATTTACAAGTTACAAATATTAGTAGGATATTCAGGAAGCTTACCTGGGCATCGATGGTAAGCAATACTTTAGAAGCACCCAATTTTTTTTATTTCTTAAGATGGGTGTCTCGTTAAGTTATTAGGGGAATATTTCATTGGCAAGTATTGCTTATGATTAAGGAGTATTATATAAAAGGAATAGAGAGCTAAAGAGTAGTCGGTCAGGTACTCTGATTTTTTAAAATAAATAGATATCTCAAAACACCTGGTAAATCGATATTATAAAGGAGTAGATTATGCAGTCTGTAATTAAAGGTTTTATATTTTTAGTATTTTTATCTAATTTTTTTAACCTGTCAGTAGCTTATGCCAGGGATGTAGATATTGATGTTGCTCTGACCAAGGCGAAAAACGGAGATGTGGCAGCGATGAATCGAGTGGGCGAATTAACTCGAATGGGGCTTTATCACGATAAAAAATTTAAACAGGCACTTACATGGTTTGAAAAGGCAGCCGCTTCAGGCAGTAGCGATGCCCTTGTGAATATTGGCAAAATGCACTCGGAAGGCTATGGATTTAAAAAAGATAAAAAGATGGCTGTTTCCTATTACCAAAAAGCAGCCAAACTCAAAAACACAAAGGCAATGTACGAACTGAGTAGCGCTTATAGAAGTGGTGAGGGGATTGAAAAAAATAAAATAAAGGGAATGGAAATTCTTAAAGAATGCTCGGGGTTAGGTGATACTAATTGTACTATGCTTCTCAATTTTTTGAACAGGTAAAGATAATTAAAATTTCATTATATTATTTAATTTAATCTTGCAGCCTGCCTTAACAATTTTAATGATCCCTGTTATTTTCCCTGTTATTTTCCCTGTTAGTTTATATAGGCATATTTCCCGATATGCATGTCGGCATACGAAAAATACAGATTAAATATTAAGTATCCTCTACTATGAACAAAGGCCAATTACTGACCTTGTTTTATTCTGTTTTTTATAGAAAAAGAGGTTCTTATGAAGATGTTACGCTTAATTCGTTATATATCAGCTATATGTATTTTTATCATCCTGCTCAGCTTCTCTACTACTACACTCGCCAAACGCCCAACGCCACCGTCACCACCACCGGAACCCACACCCACACCGATCGGCACAACTGAACTAGTCAGCAAGGCAAGCGATGGCACCCAGGGTAACAATCAAAGTTATAGTCCGAAAATCACACCGGATGGTCGTTATATTTTATTCTCTTCCACTGCGAGTAATCTGGTAACGAACGATACCAATGGCAAAAATGATATTTTTGTGCACGATCACATCACGGGCATGACCGAGCGCGTCAGCTTAGCCAGTAATGGATCAGAAGGCGATAACACGAGTTCTAATGGATCGATTAGTGCTGATGGTCGTTATGTCGCCTTTACCTCTTCAGCCAGTAACCTGGTTGCAGGTGAACAAACTTATTTTGCCCAGGCTTATCTACGGGACCGGGTCAATGGCATTACCGAGCGCATCAGCGTGGCAGCCGACGGCTCACTTGCCGATGCCCCCATCTACAGAACCAGCATCAGTGCCGATGGACGTTATGTGGCATTTGATTCCCCGGCCAGTAATCTGGTAACAAACGACACCAACGGTTACTCTGGTGACATATTTGTGTATGACCGACTCTCTAGCACCATCGAACGCATCAGTGTGGCCAGTGATGGCAGTGAAGCCAATCATCGTAGTGCACTGCCAACCATAAGTGCGGATGGACAAACCCTGGCATTTTTATCGAGTGCAAGTAATCTGGTTGCTGGAGATACCAATAACGTAATGGACATCTTTGTGCATAACCGTGTAACCGGCATCACTGAGCGTGTCAGTGTTGCCTCGGATGGTACTGAAGCAAATAACTGGAGTGGTGGCCCCGTCATCAGCGCCGATGGACTGGTGGTGACTTATACATCAACCGCAACCAATCTGGTCAGTGGTGACACGAATAACTTCAATGATACTTTCGTCCATGACCGCAAGACGGGCATCACTGAACGTGTAAGTGTAAGCAACGATGGCACACAGGGAAACGACGACAGTTTTTCTGGCAGCCTGAGTTCGGATGGTCGTTACGTCGCATTTTTTTCCTATGCTAATAGCCTCGATATGTTCGGTAGCTTTGCAAACTGGTGGTATTCGGATGTGTTTGTCTATGATCGCGTTACACAAACATTAGAACAGATCAGCCTTACCAGCGATGGCTTACAGGCAAGTGATGACAGCTCTTACCCTGCAATCAGTGCCGATGGGCGCTTCGTCTCATTCGAGTCTTTTGCATCTGATTTGTTGCTAAACGATAATGGCTTATACACCAATGACATATTTTTAAGAGATCGCAATCCATAACAGCGGTTTAAAAATATTGCTGCATTGAACCATACAGAGACCAAGAGCTTAAGAGCTTAAGGGTCGGTGACAAATGTAAATACTAATAATTCTCAATTGTCATCGATCCCTTTATAGGGCGACCCCTTTAACTATTAACAAAAACTAAACCTCAACAACTAAATCAGCATTAAAACCCGTCACATTTTCACCCGGGTAACCCGCCTGGTTAGAGATGATTCGGGTATCATTTATCACACAATCTAAATTTGAATGTGTATGACCATAAACCCAAAGATTAATCTCATTCATTTCAATTAAATCACTCAGGTCAGAATGAAAAGCGGCACTGATTTCGCTTACTGGAAATGCACGATGCTGACATTTTAAATGCGGCCCATGATGGGTAACAACAACTGTTTTACCCCTAAACGGTTCTGATAACTGTTTTTTTATCCAGGCCAGTTCAATATTGTGCTGAGTCAGTGCGTGGTGTGGTTTAAATTTTATGTATTGGTTAGCAGAGTTAAATCTTATTTTTCGATGATCGGCTAATACATTTTCTATGCTAAACATTACCATTTCCTTAGGTAACTCAGTAAACGCTTTATAGTCTGTCCATAAAGTAGCACCTAAAAATCGTACTTCATTTTCTATGCAATCTCCATGATCCAGACAGGATACTAAAGTGCCTTCACAGAGCTTTTGTATTTTCTCCTTCAAACCTATGAACTCATACCCATAAAATTCATGGTTACCTAACACATAAATTATTTTTTTAGATAATCGCTCAGCTTCTTTAATAGCCCATTCAACGCCATGAACGCCAGTATCAATATCACCAGCTAGTACAATAATATCCGCATCCGTTGCAGGAATAGAGCCCGTCCATTTATGTAGCGGATTAAATTTTCCATTTCTTAAAAACTCATTATGTAAGTCACTGAGTATTTGTATTTTCATAGATTTGATTTCTGATATTTAATAAATGCATAAAAATAAAATTAAGTCCAGGTTACGAATGTACTCGGTTTAATTCATTATTCTTAAAGGCTAACACTATTTACACGCTCGTAAGTAGGCATCACTCTGTATTTAATCAAAGTGTCATGTCACCACATTCATCTAGACTATTTTATAAAATTTATCGAGCGGTTACTGATTCAAAATCACTTCATCTCGAAATTTATTAGCTATATTTTTATATGCCAACCTGTACAATCAATGAAAGACCACGTTTATTCAAGCGATTAAATCACAGATTTCAATTTTATACCGCCCTTTAAATAGTAAAAAATACTTTCTATTGCTTACCCCCTGGCAAAGCAGTACACTGCACAAAGTTATGATATAAGAACTATAAATATCAGCACATTCAAAGCCTTTGGTATTTAACGAGTTTGATTATAAACTACTTAATATATAATAAAAATAACCAGGATGTGAATGATGCCAACGCCTATTTTAATTAGAACTCCCGAGCCAACCAAATGCAAGTTGAATAAGACCACAGCCTATTGTGAACTATTTTTTGCTAAGATCAGGAACTGGTTTACATTCAGCCCCCCCTCATAATTACCTTTATTTTAATAACTCTGTTTTCTAACACGGCCTATAGTAGAGCGCATAACTATACCAGTAACAATTATTCTGCATTTACTGAAATTTTTATCGCTAATAGTGATATTGAAGACAGAAAAATCTATAGTGTCGAACTGGGTATTTTTGAAGGCGACAAACCAAGTTATGGTATATTGCGCGTTGCAGGAATTACTAAACCGGGGACGTGGGATAACGAAGACGCAACTGGTTTCTACCTGGGCAGTGGATATGCATCTCCAGGCGCATTCTACCCATTTTTTGAGTTCGGTGCTGATTTGACTGATTTCTTCGTCCGAGCAATTGGCGATTCAGACAATCCTGATGACTATACTCATCAAGATGCCTTTGTAAAATTTGGATTTAGAGCAACCTTGGGTAAGAATCTGCTGTTAGGCATTTCTACAGAAAGAATTTCAGTCTCTTACAAAGACAAAGGGAATCCCTCCTATCAAAATCTTATTGGTATTAGTTTAGGCTTTATATTTTAAGTGCTAGTTAAATTGGGTGAGTACCTTAAACCTATTCCGTTTACTTAACCCCTTCATCTTCCTTACGAGGGTGATGAGACTTTCTGAAAGAAAAAATATGTTCATGTTCATGTTTAAATCGTTTTTGCGTATTATCATCATAATGTGAGTGCTCGTGTGTATGTGGTTTATTACAGGTATCACTGGATTGATAAGTTTTTCCTTCATACGAACATGTAAATGGGTGAGCTTTTTTACTAAGAGTCGTGGTGCCTTTTTTATGTATGTGTTCAGTAACTCTAGGCTTTAAACCATACCCAACCATAATTACATGTTTGTGTTTAAATGAACATTTTCCATTAGGAGCAAGATAATACTTGTGATCATTGCCCGTACCAATGCAAAACTCTAACATATTGGCATGTGCATGCTCGTTTTTATGACCATGTTTATGGGAGTGAGGTGCTTCACTGCTATTATGCATATGCATATGTTCATGTTTCGGAAGACAAGGAACGGGCGCACGAAAAGTACCTTTACTTGTAAAACAGAAATTTTCCGTAGTATTGTGTGCATGTTCACCGGTATGTTTATGATGATGCTCATGACCTCCTTCTGTCTTGTGACCATGTGGATCATCTGGCGTTACTGTTAGCCCACTATGTAAATGCTTATGTGTGTGTAGCCCACAGTCCTTATCTGATTTATAAACCTTACCCTTACCCTGGTACTGACATTGAAAGTCAGCGACATGATTTTTATCGGTTGTATAATGTGCATGTGGTTTTGAATCCGGGCCGTGCATGTGTTCATATTTAACGCCGCAGCTTTTTGTAGAAGGATAGGCCACCAGTTTATAGTCACAAGGGTATTTGTGCACATGATCACCTTTATGTGTATGAGAATGATTATGTGGAACCGTACCAGGCCCGTGCATGTGCATATCTTTTTGAGGTATTATCCTGTCCGTACCCAAGTTGCCTATCTTGCCTATTTTACAAGATGACATTGCAATAAGCATAAATAAAAAAAACTGAATTTTTATAATTGTTGACATAGAACTCCCTCTTCGAGCTAATTTATTTTAACCCGTGTATAGGATATTTGATTCCTGGGTAAATACATGCCTGAACTTCCATCATAAGTTTAACAAGTTAAAATCACAAGCTTACCGTTAAAATTAAGTCATAGCTTCTGAAATGCTACTAACAAGGATGTCTCTGTTGGCTGTACGTAATAAAGGTTACCAGAAGATCATGTTTCACAATCCGTGTTTAATTTTCAGGGCTTTATCCGGTAAAATATCCAATTAAAAACTCTAAGCCCGGATAACTTTTACCCTGTTCCTGATTACTTTGCCGATTCTGATGACAATTCATGTTGTGCCTGCTTAGCATTCTCTTTTTGAGTTTGCGGTGAATTAAATTGACTACCTTGAGACTTAGGATCACTGGAGCAACCTGCCATTGACTGTGAAACTAGTAAAATAATGATATAAGATTTGACGATGAAGTTCATTTTCATTCTCTTCTGTTTGATTTTTACTACTTAAATTTAACTGCACAAAATGTCATACTTAGAGTCTCCTCAGAAACTAACCTAAAACAACACTATATTTTTTATACTCCATAAGAATATACGGTGATTTTTTTCAGGGCACAAAAAAACTTTCACCAATACCAGAAGATTCATCACAAGGTAGATGTTGCGAATCCATGATTCGCTTGTCTTTCTTGTTCTGGAAAATATTTTGTCTAATCGGTAACCTCGTTTTCCCTGTCCAAATTTTCCTTCAATGGAAATTCGGTCTCGGTGATCTTCTTTTTCCTGTTTCCTTTGTTTTTTTATTTCGTTTTTATTTTTTTCTGTCTGTTTTTTTAGACCGTCCTAATGGCTTCCCTCAAAATTCAATGCCTTTTTCTTTTAGCATTCTCCGCTTTTTACAGGTGCCATAAATTATATCTGCGAGTACTTTCTCTGGGTAATGGCCGTGTAGCTTTTTATAATTGTTAAGATGTTTTTTTTAAACCGGTGCTTTCATTGTAGGCATCCCAGGATAATTTATCCAGCTGACTCAGCCCCTCTTCTGTTATGCCAACGCCAAGTTTTACACCAAATTCTACATTTCTTGCGGCTTTTCCTCGTACCTTTGGGCGTACTTCTGGCATGTGTAGGCTAACTATTCGATGGTGGAATCTATTATTAATTTACCTTTATGGGTGATTTTCTTGTTTTTGTTTTTCCCCATCAATTTCTTTTGTTTTCTGTGCGCCTGGATTTAGTTTTTCTACTTCCTTTGTGAGTATTTTCTCAAAGCCTTTATAGACAGCTTCATCCATGCGCTTGCGTATATCAACGAACAGTGATGGGGCAAATACAGGTTTTTATTAAAGGCTTTAAATCCAACAAAATATTGATAGTAGGGATTCATCTGTATTTGTTCGATGGTTTCTTTATCACTATATCCATAATAGTGATTGAGTATTAATGCGCCGATGACAAGCCTTGCGTCTGCCCTATGTGTGGCACAACGTCTTGTTGTAAGCGTTCGCCAGGGCGCCCCATGGAATAAGACGGCTTAATTCAACCCATTTTGTTTGGGTCTATCCAGTTCTCAAATTATGCTTCAAATCCTTCGAGCATGAGCTGGTTTTGCGGTGGTGTAGTAATCATAGTGCACGGCTTTTGGGCTGTTTATTATGATTTGCGTGCATAATATCATCTAGAAAATCTAATTTTATTTTTTAGTTCATATAGTTATAGTTTCTGAGGAGGCTCTAGTTATGAATTAACCGTAATCTTATCAATTATGCTTTATGTATGGCCCCCCTTCGGTGGTGGCGCTACAAAAAGCATTAGTGTCACCAAAGTAGAGTTCCAAATCCGTGTGATAAAGTAAATTCAGAAATGTGCTCAATGCAGGTTCGTGTGCATACGCGCGATCTATGATTATCTAACGGTGCTGGTCTCAGCTCTCTGTCTCTGATAGCATCCAGTTTTTATGTTCTATTACAAACGACTTCACTGCCCGCTCCGCCCGGTTAATATCAATACTCAATTAGCCGTGAACAAAACGTGTAAGCTTTGGCCATTGTTAAACCGTAGTAAGCCAGCGCTTTTTAAATGGCCGACGTATAGGAGAAACATGTAGTGCCGATTTATCCAATCAGGTTTTAAACTGAGCCAGCAGTGCTATGCTTTGAGTATGAGAACAGTAAATATTTATTATAAAAAAATCATTAACTATCTATATACAAGGCATTAACGCTTGATTTGAATATAGTTTCTGACATGAATAGATTATTTTACTAATAGATTTTTGATCAAACATTATTGTCATATGATTATCTGCATCGACATCTATCATATTGAAATTTGACAGTTCGCGCTGCCAGTCTTGCCAATAATTAACATGATCAAGAGAGAATGAATCTCCTGGAAGTTGTAAATAAGGGGCCAAATCCCCAAAAAATAAACCACCTTTATTTCGAAAATAATAGCAGTTAACACCATCTGTATCACTCAATGGTTGTATCACATATTCACTTAATTGATAAGATATTTGAACTGCTACATTCTGCCTGATAAAAGATATGATGTTGCTATGACTCATAAGTAAGCCATGTTTTTTTGCCAAGTCTGCAAGTTGATTGATAAATTGATCTTCATCAAGGCTGATATCTAGTTCATCCTGATGAATCATATTTTCTGAAATTTTTGAATGCTCTATTACATTTGGAGCCCATAAGAGCATATTTATAACCTGCAATGCGGCATTTTTTAATGGTATATTTGTTGATTCTGCTGCGTTCTTAAATGCTGTATTATCAGGAGAGTCAACCATTACTAAGGTTTTGACTTCCTGTCCTTGTAACTGCAACTGTCGAGTCATTTCATAAGCAATAATCCCCCCTAAACAAAAACCACCTATATCATAAGGACCAGACGGTTGAATGGTTTGAATTATTTCTATGTAGTAGGCAGCCATTTTATTAATGCCTTCTATAGGGCTATCATCTGTCATAAAGCCGCGTGCCTGTATTGCATAAAATGGATGTTCACTATCCTTGGCTACAGATTGAAAAGTTTCCACACTGCCGAGTGCACCATGAATCCAGAAAACAGGTTGTCCCTCACTTACAGTATTTAAGTGTAGTAATTCTGGATAGTTTGAATCAGAAATATGATTACTCTCGTGTGACTTTTGATAATGCATAGTCGATAAAGAACTACGAATATCCTCTAGGCTATACTGTGCTTGTAGCCACGATGGATCAAATAATTTATTAATTTTATGTATTTTGGCAAGTATACTTGTTAACAATAGCGAATTTAGTCCATAGTCCTGTAGTGGTACATGTTTATTTATTTCTTCTTCGCTGATACCCAAATCAGAGATTATAATATCTAAAATAGAATCAGTATCTTTTATAGCAGATGAACTTTGTTGATTCACAAAATGTTCATGTTTAGATTTCTTTACAGTATTCTGAGTCGTATCAAAATCATGATAGCAATTAATTTTTTTGAAGGGATAAGTAGGCATAGCTACCTTTTTAACGCTTCGTCCTACATACAACATCGACCAGTTAATTTCTTTACCCTGTAGCCAGCACCGTAACATTTCACTGAGATTTTTCTCTTTAATATGTTTCTCAATTGTTAGTTTTTCCTCAGATTCTTGAAAACTAGAACCAGTTTTTTGATATCTTCCCTCAGGTTCGCTGTAATTTAATGCAGATTCGATTTCGTCACTGTCTATAATATCTTGCAATTGTGAAATAAGGTGTTCAATAGAGGTAACAATAAATGCAAGACGATATTCCATGTGTTTACGTCCAAGCTGCAAGGTATATGCAATTGACTCAAGATCTAGTGCGATATCAGATTGGATAAACTGAAATAGATCATAGGCTCGCTGGATTAATTGTTCTTTTGCTCGCGCAGAAAGAACAATAATATGCTCGCTAATATTAACCAGGGATTCGTTATTAGGATTAGTAGATAAACTATATTCAGCTTTAGGTGATTCTTCAAGAATCATATACGCATTAATCCCTCCGACACCAAAACTGTTAATGCTAGCGCGTCGAGGTATTAATTCACCATGCTCATCGCGAACCTCATTCCATGTAATGTTTTCATTAGCAATAGTTAGTGGACTATCATCTAGTGAAATAGAAGAATTTAACTTTTCAAATCCTGGAATTGAGGGAATTTTCTTATGTTTCATAGCGAAAATTACTTTGAATATAGCGGCCATACCTGAAACGGTTTCTGCATGGCCTATACAAGGCTTTAAGCTACTAATATAGGTTTTTCGATCAGTATCGTATGCTGCATGATCACCAGTAGATGTAAAGCTAGATTTTAATGCAGTAATTTCAGCACTATCTGCTAATGTCGAGGACATCCCGTGTGCCTCAATGTAAGATATACTATTTGGGTCTATAGCTGTACTATTATATGCTTGAGTTATCGCAGATTTCATACCTTGAATATTAGGTGCAGTTAATGACACCCCCTTACCTCCATGAGCAACTCCACTACCCTTCACAACGGCATAAATAGAGTCATTATCTGCCAAAGCTTGGTGTAGAGGTTTCACTAACATGGCACCTACTCCTTCACTACGTACTGTACCGTCAGCTGTATCCTGAAAAGGATGAACTTTATCATTATGACTGAGCATACCTACGGCTTCCATATTTAAAAACCCCATAGGAGATGCAATTAAATTGACACCACCTACGATTGCCTGCTTACATTCACCCTGTCTTATGGATTGTAAGGCCCTATGAAGTGCAACGATAGATGATGAACAAGTGGTATCACAAAACTCACTAGGACCCTGAAAATTAAAATGATACGAAACACGATTAGGTACAGCAGAAGCTGAAGGTGAACTTAGTAAACCAGCATTATCTATTGAATCTGTAGATAAGTTTATTGAATGATAATCACTAGGGCCTACAGCAATAAAAACCCCAGTGGGATGTTGAGATAATATTTTCGGAGTATAACCTCCATCCTCAATAGCGTTCCACACGCTCATCAAGATCAAGCGTTGTTCCGGAGTCATCTGTACAGCTTCAGCAGGTGCAATATCAAAAAATAAAGGGTCGAAATCATGTATGTTGTCTAAAAAACCGCCCCACTTATCATTGAGATTGAATATTTCAGACAACGCATCATTTGTGTAAAGCTGCCAATCTTGACGTTGCTGAGGAATTCTAGTAATAGTAGACTCTCCTTTTTCAATAAGTGTCCAAAAGTCATTCAAATTATCAGCGCCCGGGAAGCGACCATAGATTCCGATAATTGCAATATCATCTTTATTGTTTATAGGATCTGAGAAATCCTTATCTCCTTCACCTGTCTCAGTATTCATTAATGAAGATATGGGTGCTGTGTCAGCATCTACAAGTTCAGTTTCACTAATAGGTGTGGCCTCTGTAGGAGTATCTTCTGATGTTAATAAATCGGTTAAATTATCTTGAAAATTCAGGACTATATAATCACTAAGCTGGCCAATAGTGGCATACTCAAACATCACTGTAATATCCATATCAATCTCAAGTTTTTCATTGATACTTCGAGTAAAATTAACCGCTAAAATAGAATCAAGACCATAGCTGGATAATGGTTCGTCTACATTGATTTTTTCTTTATCTATACGTAGTGAAGTAGATAATTCCTCTACAAGTACAGCCTCAATTTTATCAGCTCCAACTTGTTGATCTCGATCAGTGTTGACTACATTATCAATATCGGGTGTGTTAATTGCTGAAGCAGTTATCTGATTTACCTGTGGCAATCTATAAAAACCGTCACTCTCAGCAATAATAATTTGCTGTTCAACACCTTGTTCATTAGCACATGGGAAAGTAACCGATCTGAAACCTTCACTTTCTAAAGCATTTTTCCAGGCTTCGCTATACAGGCCAGGGCAACCTGGAATACGTATCTCAGGATCATTATATAACCACCACCCTTCTAATAAACCAAAAGTCATATGGCTAAACAGACTGTTAATCGCTATTTCGTTTAGAAACAATAAACCATTTTTCATTAGTAAGCTTTTTGTATGGCGAAGTGTTTCAGATATATTTGTTGTGGCGTGTAAAACATTGGCTGCAATAACAATATCGAACCCAGAAACAGTAAATTTATCTCTGTTGATAGGTTCTTCTATATTAAGTATCTTATAAGTTAAAAAGGGATTCTCTGGACCATATAGTTTTTCTGCATGATTTAAAAAGGCATTAGAAACATCTGTATAACAGTATTCTTGAATGAGATCATGATGATTTGCTAACTTTTTTAACAAAAGAGCCGTTGTCGCACCAGTACCTGCACCAATTTCGAGAATTCGAATTTTTGGAGAATTTTTCACTTTCTGACGAGAATTAATATACTCCATCACTTTATCAGTTAATACCTGGTTAAAATGATCAGCCATAGGGTTATTTTTATAGACTGCTTCTACTAATTCTAAAGAAGAATTGGGAAACAATATTTCAGTAGATAACTTATCGCCTATTAACACTGATGGTAATTTATGAATTATTTTATCTAATAAAACAACTTGAGCACGAAGATGATGATTATTTAGCCAGACATCCTTTTCCTGGTCCCATTGGATTAACAATTCATCCATGTTTTTTTCTGGTTGAGAAACTACAATTACTTTATTATTTTCCTGTTTTAGGTAGCCTACACTTTTAAAAATTCTGAACCATTCCTGTAACCATCGTTCGTATACAGGTAAAATATTACCATTTTTGTACAAGCTATTTGAGTTGTGGCCTTCTAAACTAATAACATCTAACTTACATAAATGATGCCAAACTAAATCAATTAATAATTTTCTCATAGCGAATACCTTTTCAAATTTCAATTAAAAGATCATTTTGTTTTTGAACAGCCTTCCTGTAATCTGGGGAGGTGTTATTTTCGTGATCAAATACTTCTGCCATTGTGCTAATATCTTTAATAGCAGAAAAATTATCACTGTCTGATATAAAACACTCGTCATCACCAAGAACGATACCTCTAGTACTCCATTTAGGGCTAAACTTCATGAATGTCACCTGTTTAATGTCACTCGATAGAATAATATCCAAGCCATTATAAAAATCATCACGTTCTATAAAATCAATCATCTCATTTTCATCGAAACTACCATCTTCATTTTCAATATTATTAAAACAGTAGCCCATATTGACAACTCTAACAGGACACTTAAGCTCATGGTCTAGGCGAAGTGAAAAACCATCTTTAAATGTACATGCAGCACTGTAGTTACTCTGCCCCATAGCTTTCAGGTAAGAGTTAATAGTTGATATAAATAATACAAAATCAAGCTGGTTATCTTTAAACTCATCAACCAGTCTTGCACTAACATCGACTTTAGCAGCCAGGACATCATGAAATTGTTTTTCTGTCATTTTATCCAGGCTTGCGGAGTCTAAAATCATTGCCGACTGAATCAATCCATTAATATTGTTAAAGTATTTCCTAATTTCAGCATGAGCCTGGGACAAAGAATCAGCGGATGTGGCATCTGCTTGGACATACATTGGTTCAGGGCCAAGCTTTGATAGTAAATCAATATTTTTTTCTATCAATGAATCTTTTTTTCTGCGACCAAGCCAGATAATTTGAGCTTGATAGGTTTTTATTAAATATTCACTTATAGCAACACCAAGCCCTCCAGCCCCACCAACTATTAAGTACACACCTTGTTTAACGAACAAGGATGGTTTATTTTGCAATAACTCAGGAACAGATAGTAATACCTGGTTATACCATTGTTTATGACGATATATACAGGTATTGCCAAGTGGGTCTGATGGTAGTGCTAATGTAGCTTCGAGGGTATCTTCAGTTAACTCCAGAATATCTACAGCTCTAATTTTCCAGTTTGGGTACTCTTTGGCTATGCTACCGACCATACCGCTGATACTAGAATGGGTAGGATCAGCAATTTCCTGATTGTTAATTGTTTGTACACCATTTGTTATAATGGTCAAACCCAACGATTCAGAACCATAACCTAGCTGGATAAGAGCCTTAATAATACGAAATAATTTGATTGCTCCATCGTACTGACCATTTGCAAGCTTATTGGCAGATGGTAATTTATACATGGCTTTAGGGGCACACCAGATAATATGGTCAATATTCGCTTGTTGTGATAATAACTCAGCTATCGCTACCGAATTACTTTCGGATTTTATCTGAATTATTTCTGTAGAGCCGTAAAATTTATCTAATATTTTTTGGGTATTTTTATCACAATCTATTATGACTAATTTAGAATCGGTAGATGGCCAGATGTCTCCGCCTGATTGGCTTAATTTATCCCATTTAGGTACAAGAAATACTGGAGGGTATTGCTGTACTGTAGAAGTAGGTTTATTTGTCGAAACTACAGGGCGAGTAGAAATTCCCTCTATTCTTGCACAAACAATATCATCTTGATTAATGATATCAATATTGATCTTTTTAGATGTACTATCTGCATACCTCATCCAGGCCCACATGTCAGTCATAAATGGTGATAATATTTGTATTTTTTGAATAGCAAATAATAGTTGTGCCTCACCGTCATCATCTCCAGCAGACAAACACTTTAAACACTGCATTGCACAGTCGACAATGATAGGATGCATACTATAATCATCTAAAGTATCCTCTATTAGTTCAGGTAATCTTAACTTGGCTAGTACAGCACCTGGCTTACTATAAAGAGTCTTGAAGCCCTGAAATGCAGGTCCATAGTTAATATCTAAATCATTGAAGTCAGAATAGAAAGTTTCTTTGTCTATTTTTTTATTCTTATATTCTTCGCGTATATCATCAAGTGATATGCGAGATGGCTCTTCTCTATCAAGATATTGAATGTCACCACGACAATGAACAAGATGGTCTTCATCAGATGAATCAACGTTCTCTGTGAATATTTCAAATGAATTAATTTCTCCATCGGTCATGCTAATATGAGCTTGAATTGAGCCATCAGTAACAGATAATGGACGTAAAAGTACTATATTGCTTAAACATATAATCGATTTTTCAGGTGAATCTAATGATATTTTTTTACTAAAGACGCGACTTGCTAGCTCAAAATAAATTGAGCCAGGAAGAATATGATCACCCTGAATCCTATGGTCCTTAATAAAATAATCACTATCTGTTAGAGTAACTTCATAACCTGATTCATTGTTTTTGGCAGATGACTGTGTCAGTAGCAAATCAGCTTTTCTGTATACTGAACCAACGTCCTCTTTTCCTGTATTATAATGGTTACTGATTAATAAACTACTATCATTTTCTAGCCAGTAGCTATTCACTTCAAAAGGATATGTTGGTAATGATATACGCCTATATGGACCATCATTAAATAAACCTTTGGTATCAATATCATTGCCGGTTAGATAATCATTTGCTAAGGCAGATAAATCCGGGGCAGTAATAGGAGTTAACATCTCAAAATTACCTGTTAGCCAACTTTTTAGAATTTCAGTTAAAGATTTAAGGTTATTTGCAATAAAAGTTTGCCTTTTACTAAAGTGTTTACGACCTACCAGTAGTGTATAACTTAAACTTGCGATATCAGTTTGAGTATTTTTTTGACAGAATTTATGTAATTGTTCAATTTGTATTCTTAATTGATTTTCAGTTCGAGCTGATGCCACAATTAACTGAGGTCGAGATATATTTTTGACTTCGAGAACTTCAGGGGCTTCTTCTATTATTGCATGGGCATTTGTTCCACTAAAGCCAAAAGAGCTAACCGCAGCACAACGTTTAGTTCCTTCCTTAACCTTCCAGTCTTGTAGCTCTGTATTTATATAAAAAGGACTACCATCTAATATTATATTTTCATTTGTATTCTGGTAGTTAATTGTTGGTGGTATTTTTTTATGTTTCAGAGATAACAAAACTTTTATAATGCTTGTAACTCCTGCTGCCATTTGAGGATGGCCAATAGATGATTTACTTGAACCCAAGGCACAGAATGATTGTTTATTGGTATAGTGCCTGAAAGCATTATTCAATGCTTTAAACTCAATCGGGTCGCCCAGTTTTGTACCTGTACCATGAGCATCGATCATTTGAATATCTTCACAGCTAATATGAAAATCATCATAGACCTTTTGTAAAAGGCGTTGTTGAGAATTCGCACTAGGAGCTGTAATGCCATTGCTTGAGCCATCCTGATTAATGCCTATACCGCGAATCACTCCATGAATATTGTCGCCGTCAGACTGTGCATCACTTAGTCGTTTTAGTATAAGTACACCTACACCTTCAGCGGGCACAAAACCATCAGCTTTATCATCAAAAGTATGACAATGACCTGTTGGAGATAACATGCCACTCCCTGCACCTGCAACATATAACTTAGGTGAACATTGCACATATATCCCCCCACTTATTGCCATGTCTACATCATTATTCCACAATGCCTGACATGCCATATTTACAGCAACTAAAGAACTTGAACATGCAGTATCTATTGCTATCGCTGGTCCATGTAAATTTAAAAGGTATGAAATACGTGTCGGAACCAGTGAGTTCATATTTCCCCAAAGAGCCTGTGCGGGATAACCATCAGGATTATTCAGATCAAGATAATCACCGGCAGCACAACCAACATATACACCGCAATACTGCTCATTAATAGCTTCTCCCGCATAGCCTGCATCTTCCAAAGCCTTCCATGATTCTTCAAGAAAAATGCGTTGCTGAGGTTCCATATTAACTGCTTCAATACCAGAAATATTAAAAAATAATGAATCAAATTTATCTATGGAATTAAGGAAACCACCATACTCACAAGATCCTTCGAGACCAGATATATCCCAACGATTAACACTATCAACTAAATCATCACCTGATTCTAAGTGTTCCCAGAATTCATGTATATCGTCTGATTTAGGAAATCGTCCACTCATACCAATTATTGCAATGGGATCTTTATCTTGCGACATTACAGATGTGGTGTTTTGTGAAACAATACTTTCGTTTTTAACAGTCTCTATATCTTTTTTAGAATCTTCTGAAGTTGTTACAAATCTATTGTTTGAAAGTTCTAAATCAACCTGTTGATGATTATTAATGATATATTCAAGAAGCTTATTTATAGTAGGGTAATCGTATAAAATTATCGTATCTAGCTCTATGTTTAAACGTTTGTTAAGTATTTGTATTAGTTCAACTCCTGCAATTGATTCTAAACCATAATTAGCAAACGTCCGATTGTCGTCAATTTCAGTGGTGCTAATTTTTAAAGCATTTGCAAGTTCCTCGGAAATTATGTTTATTAAATAATTCTTAATTTGAGCAGGTTTTAAGTCATTATTTTGCTTCTGAGAAAGACCAGAGTGTTCAAAACCATTATTTATATCTACTTTCACTTGAGGGTAAGATTTGACATTGTTTTCAATAAATGTATTTGGACTAAGCGCTTCATTTTCACTATTAGTGTGGAAAGAACTGCTTATCCAATAGGAATCATTTGCAAAGCAATAAGTGGGCAAACTAACTCTTTTAAATTTAATTTCACGGTAATATTTATTCCAGTCTACAGTAAAACCATTGACCCATAATTTTGCAATTTTTCTTAAATTCCTTGTATCCATCCAGTTATTTACGACTTCATCCATTTCATTACTATCAAGAAATATTGATACAAGGTCAGTTTCATAATCTTTGACATTGCCCAAAAAAGAATTTTGTGATAAAAGCTTGCCTGACAAAAATGCTGATATACATTCTTCTAAACTAGTAAGATCATCTATTAAAAAAGCAGCTCTTTGAAACATAGCTACACGTCCAACCTGTAAAGTATAAGCTAGTGAAGCTAAGTCATCATTTCCTTCTCTATATTCTGGAATAAAATCTAATAACGCCTGTGCATTGGTCTTAAGCTGTGATTCATTTTTGGCTGAGAGAACGACTAAAAAGGGAGGAGAAGTATAATGATGCTTTCGATTATAGTTATCACAAGTATATTTATATTGTTCAAAGATCGCATGTGCATTGGTTCCACCGATACCAAATGAACTTAAAGCAGCGCGATGAGGCGTACTTGTCTTATTAAATAACTGGTTATCTTCTACAACATAAAACGGTGAGTTTTTAAAATCAATATTTTTATTTGGTGTATTGTAATTTATAGTTTTTGGTACTGTCCCATGGTATAGACTTAAAACGACTTTAATTAAACCAGCTAAACCGGCAGCAGTATCTAAGTGTCCAATATTTGATTTAACAGAACCAATACCACAGAATTGATTGCGTTTTGTATAAAGACGATATGCCTCTGAAAGTGCTTCTACTTCTATAGGGTCACCTATTTTTGTTCCTGTACCATGTGCTTCGACATAACTAATTGTTTCAGGGTTAACCTGTGTTTTAGATAGTGTTTTTGAAATAACGTCTGTTTGTCCTTTAACGCTAGGTGCATAATAACCAGCTTTGTCAGAACCATCATTGTTTATACTAACACCTCGCATTATGGCATAAATATTATCGTCATCTCGAATAGCATCTTCTAAACGTTTGAGCATAATCACTGCAACACCTTCAGCCCCAACCATACCATCTGCATCATCATCAAATGCCCTACAATGTCCATCACTTGAGAAGTTTAAGCCTGGTTTGTGTACATAACCTAGACTTTTTGCAGGAAAAATAGTTGATGCACCGACCAATGCATTGTCAACTTCATTTGTTAACAAACTCTGACTTGCTAAATGAATACCACTTAGTGAGGAAGAACAGTTACTGTTTATAGAAATACTAGGACCAGTCAATCCCAACTTATTAGATACCATTGTAGGAACACTGCCACCCTGAGCAAGTAACCATGCAACATACTCGTCTGAACTTTCCATGACACGTGTTTGTGTCATGTTTTCTGCAAATCCAGGAAATAATGACTGATAAAAATTATTACTTGTTGACATAAATACACTAGTATTAGAAATATCAGATACAGAATAGCCTGCATCTTCTACAGCCATCCATGAATTTTGCAATAACAATCGAGACTGCGGATCCATAAGCTCTGCATCGTGTGGAGAGATATTAAAAAACGCGGGATCAAAATTATCCTTACCTTCTATAGAACCACAGAGTGGGATATACTTTTCATCATTTTTTAACCTATCGTATGATTCATGTTCAACTAGCTCATCGATACTAAATATTTGCAGACTTTCTACACCATTCAAAAGATTTTTCCAATATTCTTTGTGATTTTGTGCTCCAGGCAACTGACATGAAATACCAACTATAGCTAATGAATTAGTATAATAATCAGGATGTTCAGTATCTTCGTCAGTATTAAATGTTGCTTGAATTAATGGCTCATCGATAGATGAAGTTTGTGACTTTTCACTGTATTGACGAAATTCATCATTATTAGTGAGAATACTGATAATATAAGAACTAAGGGAGTTTACAGATGGATATTTAAAAAGTGAAGTGACTTTCAAGTCAGTAAGCAAGTGTTTATTGATTTTTTCAATTATTGTAATTGCAGAAAATGAATCACCACCAATATCAAAAAAACCATCACTAGCGTCTATATTATTTCTACTTAACACTTCTTGAAAAATAGATAAAATCATGATTTCAACATTGTTTTTATTATTGTTTTCTATAGGATTAGTCTTTATTGGTGTTATTATATCCTCTTGTTTCTCAGAAGAATTTATTAAAAATTCAGATGTTTTATTTCTGTCGATTTTTCCATTTTGAGTTTTAGGAAAATTTGAAACATAGTTAAATGACTCTGGAATCATATAGGCAGGAATTTTATTCGATAAATATAAGCGTAATTTGTCTTCATTTACTTTGACATTAAATTGCTTGTTAATAGTATAAAAGGCAATTAGTTTTTTCGATATTCCACCTTCATTTACAGCGACAACACTATTCTCAATATATTTATAATCGTTTATATTTTTCTCAATATCACTCAATTCAATACGGTGACCATTAATTTTAACTTGGTTATCGCAGCGTCCGACTAACTCGATTTCACCATTCTCTAGTAATCTACCCAAGTCTCCAGTATTATAGATTTTTTCATTCTTTTTAAATGGATGATTAATAAACCTTTCTTCTGTTAAATCGCTATTATTATAATAACCTTTTGCCAATCCTTTACCAGAAATATATACATTTCCAATTGTATTTATTGGCATTAATTTGTTGTTATTATCAAGAATGTAGATTTGTGTATTGGCAATAGGCTTTCCAATAGTGACTGGGTCATTAACTGTTAATTTTTTCATACTGGACCATACTGTAGTTTCAGTTGGTCCATACATATTCCATACTTCACAATTATTATCAAAAAACAATTTCTTCAAACTGGACGATAACGCTTCGCCACCACACAATACTTTAACATTTTCCTTGTTTTTCCAGCCAACTTTAAATAACATTTGCCATGTTAATGGTGTTGCCTGTAAAAATGTTGGTTTATGTTTCGAAATCATATCTTTTAATAAACTAGCATCTCGGTTTACATCATCATGAGAAATGATACATCTTCCACCAGTAATAATGGGTAATAAAAGCTCCAATACTGAAATATCAAAACAGTATGTAGTTACTGCCAAAATTTTGTCCTTGTTAGTAAAACCGAGTGAATCCTTCATCGATAGTATAAAATTTGTTAATGCATGATGAGGAATCATTACACCCTTTGGCTTGCCTGTGCTACCTGAGGTATAGATAATATATGCAAGTGAATTAGCTTTAGTTCTTGAAGAACGACTTGGAAATTTAACCTTGTCATATAAAGTAGTCTCTAAATCCTCTATAAAGAGAATATGTTCAACATAACTATTTAACGAAAATAATTTATCTTGCAATATCGATTGACATAAAAGGAAGTGACAGTTGCTGTTTTCTATCATGTAAGAAAGTCGATCATTTGGGTACTGTGGATCTAATGGAATATATACTGCTCCAAGTTTCATCACTGCCAACATACTTATGATCATATCTACTGATCGAGTAACACAAATACCAATATGATCATCCGATTTTACTCCTCTCTTTTGAAGTTGAGATGCCATATTTGTGACTTGTAAGTCAAGCTGCTGATATGTAAGTGATGTATCCTGGCAGGTGACGGCTGTTGAACTAGCATGCTCAACTACCTGCTCAAAAAATAAATCATAACAGGTTTTGTTATGTGGGTATGACTTGCGAGAAAATTGATTTAATTGTAATAATTTTTTTTCGTCTATAGAATTAAGCAGCGAATATGATGCCATTTTATCATCGGGGTTTTTAAGTACAGCTTTTATTAAGTTAACAAAATGCTCAGACAGTGATTTAATCACACTTCGGCTGTACTTTTTAGGATTATATTTGAAATTTAATAAGTGATTTACTCCCGGTATGACATCCAACGTAAGATCATATTCTCCAACCTGACAAACCTCATTTACTACTTCAAAATCAAGACTGTCACAAATATTTTCTTTTAATGATTGTAAACTTTCGTTCAAAGAGAAGTTTTGAAAATTATAACTTATTTCAAATATTGGTGATAGGCTCCCTCGATTATTTGGCTCTAAATCTCGCACCTGGTGAGTAAATGGATAGCTTCCATAATCTAATGCATCAAATATATCTTGATGTAATTTTTTCAGGTATTCAGAAAAGCTGTAATTTATATCGAGTTCGGATCTAATAGGAACCATATTGACAAAATGACCAACAATATAATCAAACCTCTTCTGTGGTCTATTTGTAACAGGCATGCCAATAATTATATCGGATAGACCAGTATAGCGAGTTAAGACTAGTCTGAAAATTGCGAACAGAAATACACCTATGCTTATTTCGCGATCGATAACAAATTTTTTGATTCTGGATTCAATTGTTTTAGATAATGATTTGCTAAATACTTCTCCCTCCTGGAACCCATCAACAGAACCATAATTAGTAACTGGCATTCCACTAAGAGCAGGTAAATTTGAAAGTTTATTTTTCCAATAGTTTCTGGCTATTTGATTGCTTTCATTAGAATCGCTTAGTTCCCATGAAACAAAATCATCATATGTTGTTGATATCGGACTTATAGATATAGGTTGATTGTTGATCAGTGAGTGATAAGTATTAAAAAGGCAGTTAAATATTATAGTAGTTGAACTACCATCCAAAATAATATGATGTACAACAAATAACAAATATATATCATCACGAAATGTAATACTATAAGCTTTAATTAATTTACCACCTTGAAATTCAAATGGGGATTTAATTTTGCTCCACAGATAATCTTCTACTGACGAGTCGCTTTCAAGGCTACCTGTTACATCTATAATTTCTATATCAAATTGATCTTTATTTGTGTATTTAAATACAGGGTTTTCATTTTCTTTTTCAATACATGAAGTTAGTATTGGGTACTGCATTAATAAATATTTATATGATTTTTTAAATGTATCTATATCCAATTGTTTACATTTGAAACATATTGGTACGTTATACGCATACATTGAAGGCTCTATTTGTTGTAGTGCCCAAAGTCCTTTTTGCCCTTCAGATAGTGGATGATTACACTCTTGTTCTAATTCATTTAATACTTCATGTGTAGAAATAGACCCCATCTTATATGCCTTGAATATATCATTTTTATTAAGCATTTAAATCCTCTCCTTAATAAGACCTATTGTTCTAGTCGTTGTTATATAACCTAAAGACCACTGCCTAAGAACTTCTATAAGCGATTCATCCTGATAAGCTAACCAACTTGATACTGAATCATGACTTACAGATATATTTGAAGAGCCACTAATATTTAAAAAATCTACTAATTTTTTGCAGTTATCATACTTTAACAACATACCTGGTTTGAATTTAGCATTAAAATTCTCTTCTATACTGCGTGAAATTAGAATATATGAAATTGAATCAATACCCATAGTACTTAAAAGATCATCATCTTTTAAATGATCAACCTTGGTTCCAAGTATTGGATAAAGGACTTTGTTTTTAATCAGTTCACAATCTATGAAACTTTTATCATTTAATTTTATTAAAGAAGAATGGTTTGATTTCTTGTGCTGATGATAACGCCAAATATAAGGTATTTTATTATCTAAAAACTGTTTTTTGATAACCTTCCTTCGAACTTTTTTACTACCTGTTATAGGAATTACGCCTTTATTAACAAATAATATTTCACTTACCTCAAGCTGATGTTTTTCTGAAAAAACACTTATTAGCTTTGCCTTGATATTGTTAAAATCATTTTTATTGAGGCTATCGTCAATCTCCTGAATAAGAATTATTTTTTCTGTATCATCATCATCAAATGAAAAGACTACATTTGTTAATACTTGATCTTCTAGTTCATCCTTTAGAGATAGCTCTATATCGGAATAGTAATAATTTTTTCCATTAATAATCGCTAGATCCTTTTCTCTTCCTACTATGTAAAGCTGGTTATCAAGCATGAAACCTAAATCACCAGTACGTAGATAACCTCCAGATCCCGTTTTATTAATCCTGGCATTAAACACTTCTTTTGTGTTTTTAGCATCATTTAAATACCCTTTACCCTGGCATGGTGATTTAAGCCATATTTCACCGATAGAATTCTTCGGACATTCATCTAAATTGTCTGGGTTTACAATAGCAATCTCAGTTGTATCATCTACTTCACCGCTGCTCAGTATACATTTTCCTAATTCGCTTTTAATAAATTTTACGCGCTTCTTCTCGAGAGATTTTCTACATAAATTTATAGAAACAAAAGGCTCACCTTTTGGTTTTAAAGAAATTGGTCCAGCCTCTGATAATCCATAATTTGGTGTTAATACATTTTTGCCTAATCCAATATCAATAAATCGTTTAAAAAATTTATCATACGACTTTTTATGAATAATATCTCCACCACATATAAGTGACTGTAAAGAGCTTAAAGATATATTATCAAGGTCTGAATTTGATATGGACATGTAGCAGTAATTAAATGCAAAATTAGGAGCGCCAGTATGTGTTGCCTGATACTTATTAATATGTTGAAACCATGTGTGCGGTTCTTCAATAAAATGTTCAGGTGAGTCGATTATGTTCAAGGCTCCTTTGACAAGAGGTGCCAATAAACCAAAACTAATTCCAAATGCATGAAATTGAGGGAGCCAGGATACGACGCAACTTTCCTGAGAAAGGCACCATAAAGGGGAATTTGCGGAATTTAAAAGTGCATAATGACTTAGCATAACTCCTTTAGGCTGTGACGTTGAACCTGATGTATACAATATGAGTGCCAGATTATCTGGCTCAACATGTCGTGCTGGTACTTTTTTTACTTCTGATAATTCAAACAGTTTATCAAGGTTTATCACCTCCACATTATATAGGCTCTGCCACTCTTCTATGTGTGATTCAAAAACGCTATTTGTTACAATATAATTTGCATCACAGCTTTTTAGTATTGCGTCTAGCATTGGCTTTTTATTTAATAACTGGGATATGTCTGTTAGAGGAGTTGGAATTACTACACAGTTTGCATACCAGCATGCTAATAAAGATGAGGAAAACTGTTCGCCTTGTGGGAGAATAAGTACGATTCTATTTTTGTTTTTAAAGATAGAAATAAAATAGCTACCTAGCTTTCTAACTTTTGAGGATAAATCGTTACCTTTAACTTTTATAACTTTTTTATTTGTATAGAATATTTGTAGAATTTTATTTGAATGATTTCGGCAAATATCTAATATTTTATCTAGCAATAACGAATCACTTGATATGCGATCAACACCTTTTAAGGGTAACTCTGGTTTAGCATCATAAGATTTAAGAGATTTATACTCTTCCAATGAGAAATTTGCTTGTATGTTATTAACCAAGTTAGTTAATACTTTCGACTCACCTATCTCTTCAAATTTCTCAACACCAACTGAAAGTAAGTACTCAACACAGTCTACCCATTTTACCGGATTATCAATCTGCTCAGACAATAAGTTCATTACATTTTGATTATCGTAATACCTGGCAGTAACATTAGAAACAACCGGAATAAATAAATCTGAGAATGCGAAATTATTTAGATATTCACGAAACTCTACTTTTGCTGCGGTCATTGCTTTAGAATGAAATGCGCCACTTGTATTAAGTTCGTGAAATAAATTTACATCATCTATTCCCTCAAATGTATATTTAAGCTTTTCTATATTTTGTTTATCCCCAGAAATGACTACCTGGGTTGGAGAATTATAGTTTGCAATGCTGACATTTTCCAAGTTGTTTTTTATTAAGATTTTGTTAACATTATCCGCGCTTAACCCTGATATTACAGCCATACCCCCTCCTCTAGGCTGGCTCATTAGTTCTCCTCGTTTTTTTACTAATTTGAGACCCGTGATAAAGTCAAATGCTCCTGCAGCAAAAAGTGCATTATATTCTCCTAAACTATGTCCCATCAGATAGTCTGGTTTTTCTTGTTGTTCCTCCAGTCTTTTTAAGTAACTTAATGAATTTACAACATAAATTGCAGGTTGAGAATATTTAGTCGAGTTTAAATTGGAATCTCTATCATTTATACAGAGATCTATAATTGAATAACCCAGAACTTCACTAGCCATATTTGTCAATTCAGGAAATTGGTTGAATAAATCTTCACCCATTCCTTTTTTTTGTATGCCTTGACCTGGAAATATATATGCGCGCATAAACCCTCTTCAAAACTATATTTAGTCTTTCGTCTTAAATACTGTTATTAAATTAGCTTGTTGTCATACAGCGGCGTCTTTAAGAATTTAAAGATCGCAGCAAGGAACTTACTCTTTTGATTTTTTTTTTCAATACGATGTTAAGTGATAATACCAATAATGTGAAGTAGTAGCCAAAACGAAAGCAATCTATTAGAATAAAATATTCCCGGATTTATAGATTAGGTAGATAAGAAATTAGTAACACATTGAAAAACTAATAAGAAAATTACACATATGCATACATATAAATATTATTGAGAATTAATTGTAAGAATTATTTTTTGAAAACATTAGTAATTAAATTCAATAGCACTATGGATATTTATTTATGGATACGGCCACTAAAGTATATCAAATTATATTATCTGGAGATGGTTATTGCATTCTAGATGATAATAAAAACACTGGTAGCAAAACTACTTTTATCTTTCATAAACCACGTAATTACTGTATTGCATCCACAGCCAATGAAGTTAATATTAAACTTAAAGAAATAGAGAAGTATAGTCAACTTGGTTATTATGCAGTAGGGTATATTTCTTATGAAGTTGGTTACTTGTTTAGCTCAAGAACTTATAATTTATTAAATAAAGAAACCCCTGCTCCTTTACTGTATTTAGGAATTTTTGAAGAAAAATTAGAAGTTGAAGATGAAATATTTGAGTCTGTACTAGATAATTTAACACATAATAAAAGTTCTAGTATAAAAAATTGCTATCTGAATATGTCAAAAAATCACTACCTTGATCAATTAAAAAAGGTAAAGCAACATATTTTAGATGGTAATACATATCAAATAAATTATACATTAAAATACAAATTTGAGCATAGTGGAAGCTCGTTAAAACTTTATGCAGACCTAAGAAAACGTCAAAAAGTAGAGTATGGCGCTTTTCTTAACTTCCCCAATATAACAATATTATCTAGATCTCCTGAATTATTTGTCAAAAAACAAGGTGAGTATATATATACTAAGCCAATGAAAGGCACTTGTCAGCGTGGGAGTACTCCTGAGCAAGATCTGTTGAATTTTCAATTTCTTTCTAGCGATGAAAAGTCACGTGCCGAAAACGTAATGATCGTTGATTTATTGCGCAATGATCTGTCAAGGATAAGCAAAAAAAACTCTGTTAAAACAACCGGTTTATTTGAAGTTCAAACATACGAAACCCTACATCAAATGGTATCTACTGTTTCAGCGAAAATAGATAAAGATTTACCTATTTCTCTATTATTGAAAGAAATATTCCCTTGTGGTTCTATCACTGGTGCACCAAAAATCAGGACTATGGAAATCATTCATGACCTAGAGGTTGAAGCTCGAGGCGTTTATACAGGTGCTATTGGATATATTAACCCTGATAATAATTTGTGCTTTAATGTTCCCATTCGTACACTAATGTTATCTGATGATGGAAACGGTGAAATGGGTATTGGCAGTGGTGTTATTGCGGACTCTGATCTCGAATCAGAATACGAAGAATGTTTATTAAAAGGTAAGTTCTTCACTCAAAACGCTGATAATTTTGACCTTATTGAATGCTTTTTGCATAATCACACTGGATACCAATACCTAGAACAGCATTTACAGCGTCTTAGTAATAGCGCCAAAAAACTTGATTTTCAAATAAATATAAAACAACTTGAAGAAGAGTTGATCGAGAATTCAATTTCACTAAAAGGTTTATTTAAAGTTCGTGTGACTCTTAAAAAATCAGGAAAATATAACATTGAGTACATCCCTATAACTGAAGATGAAAAACCTAAACTAATCACACTATCTATAAAGAAAATAATCCCATCTGACTGGATGTTAAAATATAAATCGACCAATCGCTCATTATATAATGAAGAATATCAAAAATATTTTAGCAAAGGATACTATGATGTTATATTTACAAATGATAAGAATGAGATAACTGAGGGTAGTTTTAATAATATATTTATTTGTAAAAATAACATATGGTACACACCTCCTGTTGAGTGTGGTTTGCTTCCTGGCATTAAACGTCAACAGTTACTGAATTCTACTACGATTAAAGCACAGGAGAAAATATTATTTATTAATGATTTAGAAGCAGCAGATGAGATTTTTCTTACCAATTCGGTAAGAGGTACAGTAAAGACTCAATTTGAATTTAGCGAAGAGGAATCATCATGTTATGTTTAATCGATAATTACGACTCTTTTACATATAATATTGTACATTATTTACATGAGCTCGATGTTAATGTAAAAGTTATACTTAATGACTCTATGACTGCTCGATCTATATTAAATTTAAACCCATCTCATATACTTCTTTCTCCTGGCCCAGGAGCTCCTTTTGAATCAGGAATTTCTAAAGAACTTCTTTTGTTAGCTGCATCAAAGAATATTCCAGTATTGGGTATTTGTCTCGGTCATGAGATCATAAGTGAGGCATTTGGTGGAAAAGTTATACATGCAAATAAGGTTATGCATGGTAAAACAAGTTTGATAAAACATAAAAATCAGAATATTTATTCAAATATACCCCAGTCATTTAAAGCCGGAAGATATCACTCTCTCATTGTAGATAAAACACAACTTCCTGACTGTTTGGAAATTACCGCCTGGACGGAGACCAAGGGAGCTGAAGATATTGAGATAATGGGTTTAAAACATAGAACGCTTCCCATACATGGAATACAGTTTCACCCAGAATCTATATTAACTGAGCATGGGCACAAAATGTTGTCAAATTTTTTAAACCTACACCCTTTGTCTTCTAATGATACTATGGACGTCACGTCTTACATCTCTATAGTGGAGAGTTAAAATGTATACAAACATTAATATTAACAACTTAGATACTAATGATAACCATATTAGCAAGTTGTTATCAAATTCCTGGTCTAATAGAGTAGCAGTTAAAACAAGTAACCTGGACATAGCAAACTATTATGATATAAATATTCCCGACTATCCTCCTGGTCTGGTTCCCTTTGTTGAGGATTCTCGCTATCAGAATTTAAAAGAGTCAACCAGGAAAAAAATATTAGCTGGTGCCTGGATTTCTTATAATGAAAAAACCATCAACATTGAAGTTTCTATTGTGGCACCTGTTTGCGCTTTTCTACTTAAAGGTGAATTTCCAGGGGTGAATACAGATACTTTAAAAAGAGTTATTGCGCAGACGCAAATTGACGAACAATTTCATATACTTATGTGTTTAGATGCATGTCTCATTACAAGAAAATTACATAATCTAGAAGAATTAGTCATTCCAGAGTCGTTAGTAGTAATAAAACTACAACAAGCTATCGAAGAGGAAAAAAGACCTCGTGATAAAATGATAGTTCAACTCGCATTCGCTTGTGTGGCAGAAGTTACTATAAATGCATACCTTGATTTACTTGCTAATGATAAGGAGATACAGCCTTTTAATAAAGAAACAACGAATCTTCATCGTAAAGATGAGGCTGCTCACCATAAAATATTTAAAGATATAGCTAAAAATGTATTTACAGACCTTAATACACTGGAAAAAAAAGTTTTTATCAAAGGGTTGGCGAAGGGATTGAACGCATTCACAACCATAGACTTTACTGCTTGGAGAGAAATTCTATTATTTTTAAATATAGATGCCGCAAATGATATTGTAGATCAATGCCTACAAACTATGGAAAATAAACGCGTAGTAAGGGACTATTCGGGCATTAGGGGCATACTCAAAGAGTTGTGTGTTAGTGAAAATGAACTTGATTTTGATTTTGATTTCGATGAAAAGTGATACTCTGTAGATAATAAGTGAAATCATTGCGATCCCGTTAAAAGAAATTAGTTTATGTTTAAACCGCACTGTAGTGAAATTAACGATTATTACACCCAGTTCGAGACATGAGTTGGGGGTGCTGTCTATGACACGCCCAACTCATGTCTCTAGTGGTTAACAGGACAGCAATGAAGTGAAATAATTGTTAAAAAAATTAATGTAAATCTTACCTGGAGAATATACTTGCAAGGCCTACAAAAAAAATTATTATTGATTTATATAACATCATTGTCAGTCCTGGGGTTATTTGCCTCTGATATGTATATTCCGGCCTTATCAGCTATACGTAATTATTATACAACCACATCTGGACTGGTAGGCATGTCATTAAGCCTTTATATGATCGGTTTTGGTGTCGCTCAGTTATTTTATGGGGCGCTCTCTGATCAAATTGGCAGGAAGAAGCCATTACTGGCTGGGTTGAGTTTGTTTTTAATTAGTACTATCGGGTGTATATATGCAAATACTATAGAAACATTCTTAGTCTTTCGCTTACTACAGTCTATCGGTGTTGGTGCTGCATATGTACTATGGCAACCTATGATCATTGATATTTTCAAGAAAGAAGATGTGCAGAAAATATTTACACTACTAATAGCGCTTGGTAGTATATCACCAGCAATAGCACCATTAGTTGGTGGATATCTAACCAAGTTGAATGGCTGGCAAACAGTTTTCTGGTTTATAAGTACTATGACTATGGTATTAATACTCTGGACATTATTTGCTTATCGTGAATCTCTTAATATACATGCCAGGCAAAAATTTTCTCTAAGCAAGATTATTAATACTTATGGCTATTTTTTAAAGGATCATTTTTTTATAGGTTATTCCATGACAATTGCTTGTGGAATTACACTCTATTTTGTCTTTTTAACTATGTTGCCTTTTATTCTTTCTGATATAGACTATGATAGTGCATCAATAGGCCTGATGTACTTTCCTATTGTCTGTGCATTTATTATTGGTACTCTAGCATGTAAAAAAAGATACCATCTTAATGGAGATAGTAATAGTATATTTATTGGAAGTAACATTGCCGTATTAGGGTCTGGGTTATTGTTTTGTACATCAATATTTATAGAAATAACCAGCGCATGGCAGATTATATTACCAGTTAGTTTGATAGCTTTTGGAAATGGTTTTGTAGTTCCTACAGGCACTGCTTTTCTTATGAAATGTTATAGTGATAAATCAGGTAGCTGTGCAAGCTTAATTGGTTTTTTATCTGCAATTACAGCATTTATTTCCACCTCTATTGCATCTTCTATGATAGATGCTCTAGGCATTCATTCAATGGCTATAACAATACTAATTTTTTCAGTGCTCATGATTATTAGCCTGTATATTGGTAGAAAGCACGCTCACATAGCTCATAGTTTAGCATGATACTTGCTAGATATTTTAGTGAATGATTTATTTTTATTTTTTAGGTCGTTAGTAAAAGCCATGTACTTTAGTGCAAGGCTTTAGCTGATACACAGGTGTGCTAAGCTGTACGAATGGGAGAACAAAGAAGAGCAAGTCATACAGTAAGCATATTAATGGTTCTTATTGTTTGGGTTACAAAATACAGATACCCCGTTTTAACTGGAGATATCCAAAAACGATGTAGAGAATTATTGATGCAAATATGTGATGCAGAGGATGTGCAGATATTAAAGGGAGTAGTGAGTAAAGATCACATGCATATGCATATTGAATACCCATCAAAGTTATCGATAAGCAATTTGATAAAAAGGCTAAAAGGGCGTAGTTCAAGAAGATTGCAAGATGAGTTTCCAGAACTATAAAAGAAATATTGGGGTAAGCATTTTTGGGCTATAGTGTATGGCGCATGGTCTACCGAAAATGTTACGAATGGAGTTGTTCAGGAGTATCTTGAGCATCATAGAGATGCTTCAAATACAGAAAAAGGCGATATGATATTTGGAGTAAACCCCAGGAGTACTTTCAGCCCTCAATCGCCAACCTATGAACTTTCAGCCCATAATCGTTGAGTTTAACCTCTTTCTACATTAATATTAGACTCCGTATAATACTTTTTACGCTTAGTCGATATAAATAGATATAATAACGGCAAAAGCATTCTTTAGTTTTTAGGAGATATCCTGTGACAGACGATGAAAAAAATTTAGAACCAAGCTTGTCAAAGAGTCCAAGATTGGTAGATCATATGATCGATGCAAGAAAAGTATTTATTACTGGTCAAGTTGATCATAAAATGGCAACAGAAGTCGTTTACCAGCTTCACGCCCTCGCTCAAATCAATAACAAGCCTATTTATGTCTTTGTAAGCACTCCCGGTGGTCACGTGGAGTCTGGTGACATGATTTATGACGCTATAAAATTTATAACGCCTAAAGTAATTACCATAGGTTCAGGATGGGTAGCTAGTGCAGGAGCCCTTATCTATGTTGCAGCTGATAAGGAAAACCGTTATTCTCTACCAAATACTAGATTCATGTTACATCAGCCATCAGGAGGTGCGGAGGGCCCCGCTTCCAACTTAGAAATTTATATGAATGAAATTCTTAAAATGAAAGAACGTTTAAATCAGATTTTCGCTAGTGCTACAGGCCAGCCAATTGAAAAAATTCGTAAAGATATGGAGCGTGATTTCTGGTTGAGTGCAGAAGAATCTATTAATTACGGACTGGTTAGTAAAATTATCACTTCAGAACGAGATATGATAGAGACTTCCTAGTTAATAGCTACCTGGCTAGTCTAGTACAGCTTCTCTCGTTAATATAAATTAGGATTTGAATTTACACTACCCTACAGCATGGTAGTAGGTCCGTGTCTTCAGAAAAAGATGATCGACCTAATTGAGGTCGGCCCTTTGAAAGAGGAGTAACGTCTAGCTAATACACAAAACCATTTTCCAATCAGAATCCCAGGCTAGTATCATGATTAACTTAGAGATAAAAACTATACCAAAAGGAAGCACCGCAAAATTGTAATGGCGAACCTGTGACAGATCCCCTGGATAAACTCCCGCGTATTCTTAAGAAGAACTTAGACAAGAATCTATGCGTGTGTAACGATGTACCCAAGATAGATATAATTAATGCCATCTTAAATGGGGCTACAACCGTGGAAGAGATAAAAAGGCAGACCTATGCCACTATGGGTAGCGGTTGCTGTAAACTACAGGTAGTGCAGTTAATTGAGTGTCTTCATTTGCCGATTATGAAAAAGTAGCCATTAACCACACCACCCCAACCGCGTACCCCCATCATAAGGCCGTGCAATTTTTGCCTTAATCAAGGCCTCAGCCAGGTTCTTACCATCCACATACACCTCGGCCAACAGCCGAAAGTATTTACCCCGCTTAATCTTTCTAAGCTCAACAACCTGGCCTGCACGTAAAAATTGCACGGTAAACTGTTTAGCTTTGCGGGCAGCTAGTTTCTCTGATGCACACATACCCCGTGTCTCCGGTGCATCTACCCCCAGCACCCTGATAGAAACGTGCTTGCCAATGACATCAGGCCAGTGTTTTATATTCACCCTAAAGATATCCGCATCGTAGATGCTGGTAACCTCTGAAACAATCACGTCACCATAAAATTGATTAGCCGCAGAAACAGACAAAGACACGACGGATGAAACCAGAAACAATAAAAACACAGGGTACTTCATTACAACACAACTCATTAAATCTACTGCTACAACTACCCCTGTACATGGGCGATACATGGGAATACCCCAGCGGCTAACAGCAGATAACACAGCAGATGGGGTGTCGATATTATAAACGAGTTATCTATGTAAGTACTCCGCCAGATAAATGTATCAAAACTATTTCACACTATGTATTGCAAAAACTACAAAGTCTTCGTCATTCCCATCCCCACCCTCATCATCACTCAACAACTGCTGCTCAATATATTGATCAATCGCATCAGGATGCACAAGATAAACCCCACTACTTATACGATAAAAAAACGGGTATTCGTCATCTCAACCCGAACGGGTTCAATAGTAGCCCCCGGCAAAAACGAATTAATATAATCGGTTTTAACATCTGAAAAATATTCCTTAAACTCCTTCAACGTCACCACCACGCCCCTGTCTTCTATGCTACCCAACTCACCCTTCACCACCGCTTCTAAAAACCGCTGCTTTAAAGTCATCATCCAGTCCTTATCAAAATTGTTTACCCAAATCGATACCACGTTTAGTAGAAAAACTAACTGTTAAAAATAGTTACAAAAAATATTAACCATTAACCATTCACAACAAACATCATTTAGAATCCGGTTTGCAGTCCTGATTCATTTCATAAATACCGCTAATAATTTCACCCACCACCCATAAATAGTTATCCAACTTTTCATGATGAAGCTCATCACAACCATCCGCTTTAAAAACAGGCGGATTATCAAGCAGGTGCTTAAGATGTTCCGTATAGCGCATTAACCGCAGCTGATACTGGTTATTATTAAAAGCCGATGGAAATTCCGACTCATCACCCACGGGAAAAGAATTAAAATGCAGCGGTGTTTTAACCACCTCACAAAGACTTCTTAATAATTTTTTAGAACGTTTTTCAGATTGATCATGACTCATTTAATAAATTCCTTATAAAAAAGTTAAACATATGTAGGTGCGAATTCATTCGCACAACCCACCACTCCGACACTTGTTCGAATAAATTCGAACCTACAACCTAATTAGCAAATTTGTTTTAATCCCGCCATACCAGCAAGCCTCTAGCAGGTATCCAGCGACTTTAGTTTTTAATCCCGCCACACCAGCACGCCTCTATCTGGTATCCAGCGACTTTTCTTTTCAATCCCGTCATCCCCGAATGCTTGTGTCGGGGATCCAGCGACTTTAGGCAAAGTAGGTAAATAAATCCCCGACACAAACATTCTGATACATAAAATTGGAAACCAGAGCCCCAAAAAAGA
>Ga0316207_10000946_pt1 | contig 39958 bp, 41 predicted proteins | sample 6weekpyrite_MG_FD_204943 | JGI IMG/M metagenome (GOLD analysis project Ga0316207, IMG submission 204943) | Microbial mat bacterial communities from mineral coupon in-situ incubated in ocean water Damariscotta River, Maine, United States -... | ecosystem: Environmental > Aquatic > Marine >... | reverse complement strand
CATATCCATTTGCATATGCACAGCCATGGTTGTGGAACGACACATAATAGATGCCATTCTCGCCATGTCATCGGTCATATCACCTTCACAAGTAAAACGATCACCGCGGTAAGAATATTCACCCGCAGCAATCACCCCGTCCATTGCAGCAAGTTCAGGAACAATACTCATACTCAACCTCTTTTGTTATTACTATTATTTTGATAGTCAGTATCCAAACTAACCGTAAATAGCTGTTCATGCAACCACAAATAGCATTGACATTATTTCAATTAATGAACAACATAATGCTACTTATACGAATAATAAATATAGACCACATTGCGAATTTAACTATGCCTCACCCTACAATTTTCAAACGCTTATTAGCCGCCTTTTATGACAGCTTTCTCATTTTAGCGACTGCCTTTATTGCTACTGCATTAACACTCCCCTTTACCAAAGGAAATATATCGGCAAGTAACAATATTTTCATGTCGCTCTACTTGTTACTGGTTGTTTATCTTTTTTGTGGATGGTTTTGGACCCACGGCGGGCAAACACTAGGCATGCGCGCCTGGAAACAGCGTTTAATCTCTAAAGCGGGTACACCAGTTAACTGGCAGCAATCTTTTATTCGTTTTATTCTTGCCGTTCCCGCCTGGTTTTTATTTTTAGTCGGTATGATTTTATGGATAAAAAATGATATTGCCTTAGGCATAACAAGCATTCCCCCCTGGTTATTTACCCTTGTTGGTTTTGCCTGGGTTTTACTCAATATGCGAAATAATAGCTGGCAGGACAAGTTGAGTGGAACAGAAGTAATTGTGGATGAAAACTAAAGCTATCGTATTTTACGATAACTCCATAACGTCAACATAATGACAATAATCGTTGGCAATAAAGCACTTATCACTGCGGGTACACCATAAACCAAACTCACCTGCCCAATCAGACGGCTCACAATATAAAATGCGACACCAACAAGAAAACCTAATAATATTTGTTTCCCCATAGACACTTGCCGCACCGAACCAAAAATAAAAGGCACCGCTAATAACACCATAGCGAGAATCGTTAAAGGGCCAAATAATTTAGTCCAATAAATTAATTCATACTTCGCATATTCTAAATCATTATTTTTCAAATAATCGATATAAGCATTTAACTTCCAAACCGATAACAATTTAGGAGGTATTGCAACAACTTTTACCGTATCTAAATCTAATAATGTTTTCCATGGCATAGTTTTAAATTCATTGATAACAAATGAATTATTTTTGTGTACTGTTTCTGTTACTGACTTTAATAACCAACTCCCATCTATATAGAGAGCTTCTTTAGCGTTAATTTTTCTCTCTATGAAATTATTTTCTTTAAACTGATACAAAGTTATACCAATTAAACGACCATCATTTTCAACCCGAGCAACATGAATATATGTTTCACCATCTCTGGCCCACAAACCATAGTCGGTATTTAAACTGATTTTTCCGTGTAATGCTTTGACTTTTTTCTCACTTGCATACTGATGTAATGGGGGGGCAAGACCTTCACCAATCAACATTGCCAAAGCCATTAAAACAACTGCCGTTTTCATAATAGATAGTATTATGCGAATTAAGGAAACACCGGCCATGCGAATAATAACCAATTCATTATGATTCGCTAACCAGCCTAGACCCAACATCGTCCCTAATAACATGGATAAGGGAAAGAGTTCATAGATATGTTGTGGTACCAGATAAAGTGAGTATTCAATTGCCGACCACACCGTATAGTCAGCCCGGCCTATATTCCCTGTTTCACCTGTAAAAGCAAGCAACTCATACAAGACAATAAAAATTATCAGAACAATGCCGACACCATTGGTAACGGCCTGGCCAATGTAACGATCTAATGTCTTCATGCTTTATTCTCTTTTGAAAACAAATAACGAAAACCAATTTGCTGTAACGCCAAAAATATCACTAACATTAACATGAGGGCATGTACCCACCATAAACCTACAATAGCTGGAACCTTACCCGAAATAATCCATGTTTTTCCTACACTGATTAAATTTGCAAAAATAATATAGATCAACAAACCAAAACCTAAGCGAAAATAACGCCCTTGTCGTGCAGAGGTTTGACTTAAAGGCACCGCCAGCGCAGCAAATAATAAACATAAAACAATGGGGGCAATTCGAGTATGAATCTCGGCTTTAGAAACAACAGATTCACTTTTAATTAATTGTAAGGTTGGTATCGCTTTATGCCTAAGCACTTTTATTGCTTCAGTTTTTTCACGAATTCGCACACCATGCCGTTCAAATTCAATGACCGTATAATCTAGTTTTCCTTGAACGCCTTCATAACGCACACCATCTTCCAGAATCATAAACTGGTCACCGTTTTCTTCATTGTCTGCCCGAATACCCCGCTTGGCACGAATGACAATATCAGCATTCTTTTTTGAGCGCTGTTGTATAAAAACGTTACTCATTTTAGTACGTTCTTCATTGATATTTTCAACATAGTTGACCCCAACACCTGAGGAGGTTTCTCGAAAACGCCCTGCAACTAAGCCTTCCAAATCAGACGATTGTTTAGCATCCAGACTAATTTGTTGATCTAAACCATTTGCCCAGGGCGTGATCTGTAAAGAAAAAATACCGACAATAATCGAAAAAAGAAAAGCGAAACTTAAAACAATACGCATGATGTGCGTTTGGCTAATACCACAAGCTGAAATAGCCGCCATTTCATTATTTTGATAAAGCCGACTCAATGTCATTAAAACTGAGAGGTAAAGTGATAGGGGTAGAATAACCAACAACATTTTTAGTGACTTTAATCCAAGAACCAGCATCACCGTGTTAACACTAAGTGTTCCTTCTGCAACATCCGAAAAAACGCTTACCAGTTGTCCGCTTAGACCAATAATCATTAATACCAGCCAAACAGCAAACAGGGTTTGAGCAATTTCTTTAATTAAATAACGCGCAATGATCATTTATTCTGTCTTAATTTTTTGTTATGAATGTGCTGAAACACGAAGCTATTTCAAGTAAGCTAGGCCTTATCAAATAACATCTCAGCAATAGTTATAGCTTACAGGAATCCCGTATGGAAATCAGCGTAAAAAACGTCAACCTAGAAACAGTAAAATCACCTTGCCTTGTTGTCGGCGTTAATGAAAAACGTAAGTTAACAACCTCAGCTCAACAGCTCGATGACCTTTCCAGTGGATTTATTAGTAGCATACTCCGCCGTGGAGACATCAGTGGCACTATTGGTGATGAACTCATGTTGCATAATGTCCCCAATTTAAAAGCAGAACGTGTATTACTGGTCGGTTGCGGCAAAACAGCTGAGCTCACTCACCAACGCTTCAATACAATTATTTGTAACGCTTCTAATAACTTAAGCAAAGCAAATATTAAAAACGCGGTTATTAGTTTAACCGATTTAGACAACAAAACACTTTCCCAAACCATGCAAGTGCGTTTAGCAACAGAAGCATTACATCAAAGTAATTACCGTTTTTCCGAACTCAAAGATGAATCCCCCTCTCTCACAAAAGCAACCTTACACTTTTTAGATAAGCGTGCTGCCGTAATGAAAAAAGCTAAGCTTGCAGTGCAAATTGGTAACGCCATTGGTACAGGCCAGAATACAGCACGTGATTTAGGTAATTTGCCAGGAAATATTTGCACTCCCACTTACCTCGCTAAGCAAGCGACACAATACGGCAAAAATTACGGCAAACTTAAAACGACTGTTTTAAACCAAAAGGAAATGGAAAAGCTCGGTATGGGCTCTCTCCTTTCAGTAAGTAAAGGCAGCCGTACACCACCTAAATTTATTGTTATGCAATATAATGGTGGCAAAAAATCAGATCGTCCTTATGTCTTAGTCGGCAAAGGCGTTACTTTTGATTCAGGTGGTATTTCTATCAAGCCAGGGGCAGCGATGGATGAAATGAAATATGATATGTGTGGTGCAGCAGGTGTAATGGGCACCATGGTGACGGTTAACGAACTCAAATTACCTATTAATGTCGTCGCAATCATACCCAGCGTTGAAAATATGCCCGATGGTGCAGCCAGTAAGCCCGGCGATATTGTGACTTCAATGTCGGGACAAACCATTGAGATACTCAACACTGATGCTGAAGGCCGTTTAATTCTTTGTGATGCCCTCACCTATAGTGAAAAATTCAAACCCAAAGCGGTAATTGATGTTGCAACGTTAACAGGTGCTTGCGTTATTGCCCTCGGTGCACATCCAGCGGGATTATTAAGTAACCAACAAAAATTGGCCGATCAAATTCTCGACGCAGGAACAGAATGTGGTGATCGCGCCTGGCAAATGCCGTTATGGGATGATTACCAGGATCAACTCAAAAGTAACTTTGCTGATATGGCCAATATTGGTGGCCGTGAAGCGGGCACCATTACCGCTGCTTGCTTCCTCTCGCGTTTCACTAAAAAGCTTAACTGGGCACATCTTGATATTGCCGGTGTCGCCTGGCTTGGTGGTGCAAAAAAAGGGGCAACAGGTCGCCCCGTTCCACTTTTAACGCAATATTTAATGGAACGTTGTGGCAAGCAATATTCTATTTAAACAAATATTTCTGGTGTAAAGCCATGTCTTTTTATTATCAGACATTAAAGACATAGCTTGTAATGATGAGATAGAAAATGACAAGAATAGATTTTTATATTGTCGAGCAGGGCTCTGTCGAAGCAACAGAGAATTTTATCTGCCGCCTTACAGAAAAAGCATGGTCACAAAATAATAGTGTTTATATGCATACTATTGATGAACAACATGCGACAAAATATGATGAGTTATTGTGGAATTTTAACGAAACAAGCTTTATTCCACATCAACTCACCGCCGCTGACTGTCATGAAAAAACGGTTTTAATTGGGCATCAGGCAGAAGTCGATATTAGCCAGCACCATGATGTATTAATCAACCTTAATCACGCGGCCCCCTCTTTTTTTAGCCAATTTGAACGGGTTGCAGAAATCATTAATGCAGATGAAACCAGTAAAGCAAAAGGCCGCGAACGTTATCAATTTTACCGAGATCGAGGTTATGCCCTTGAGACTCATAAAATGTCACTATAAGATGAGTGCATGACTGACAAGGTTGACGAAAAAACTGAAAAAATAAACGCACCCGATACATTGGTTGATGCGCTTGAATCTATTCAAAACCTGTTGGAAAAAAGTGACTCCAAACTTGCTGCGGCTAAAGAAAGTATGGCGTTGGCAAGTAATAAGCCAAAACTCGACCACTCTCAACCTGCTCTGGAAGAAAACGCAGAAAACACTTCCGAGCCTGAGCAAATGGAAATTCCTGTGCTCGATGATATTGTTGTGCCCGCCACTACAACCGATACACAAGTGGAAGATGTCATTCCAACCTTGTACGACATTGCAGAAAATGCTCAACCACAGCACATTTTAGATTATATCAACCAACTCGAAACCCAACTTAGCCAAACACTCAGTTTGTCAGTAAAGGAAAGCCTGGCAGATATAGAAAGCCAGTTACAAAAATCTCTATCCTCTGAAATTGACAAAATTCGCGCTAAAGTTAAAAAAGATTTTATCTAAATCTCTTTTTTACAAGCCACTACTTACTCACTTTTCTGTATAATAATCAGCCTTTTAATGGCCTGAATAGGCCTGTATTTCAACAATTTAAATAGCGAATTAATACAGTGGAAAAAACCTACAATCCCCATTCAATTGAACAACGTTGGTACGAGACCTGGGAAAAGAACGATAACTTTTCCCCTAAAGGCGGAGATGAATCCTTTTCAATTATGATCCCGCCGCCTAATGTCACCGGCAACTTACATATGGGGCATGGATTTAATAACACGGTAATGGATACCCTCACCCGTTATCACCGCATGAAAGGACATAATACGCTGTGGCAGCCGGGTACCGACCATGCGGGCATCGCCACGCAAATGGTGGTGGAACGCCAACTTAATGCTGATGGAAAAACCCGCCACGATCTGGGCCGGGATAAATTTATTGATCGTATATGGGACTGGAAAGAAGAATCTGGCGGCAATATCACACGCCAATTGCGCCGCTTAGGTTCATCGCTCGATTGGTCACGTGAACGTTTCACTATGGATGACGGTTTATCAGATGCTGTACAAGAAGTATTCGTAAAACTCCACGAAGAAGGACTTATATATCGCGGTAAGCGTTTAGTAAATTGGGATCCAGTTTTACATACGGCCGTTTCTGATCTGGAAGTTATTTCAGAAGAAGAAAGTGGCTCGCTTTGGCATTTGCGTTACCCGCTGACCGATGGCTCAGGTCATTTAGTAGTGGCAACAACACGTCCGGAAACAATGCTCGGTGATAGCGCCGTCGCGGTTCACCCTGATGATGAACGCTATCAAGCCATGATAGGGAAAACTATTACACTACCTTTAGTTGGCCGTGAAATCCCTATTATTGCCGATGACTATGTCGACATGGAATTCGGAACAGGTTGCGTAAAAATTACCCCTGCACATGACTTTAACGATTATGACATGGGTAAACGTCATGACTTGCCGATGTTTAACATTCTTACGATTGATGCGGCAATAAATGATGAAGTGCCAGAAAAATATCGCGGGCTTGATCGTTATGATGCGCGTAAACAAATCGTAAAAGAATTAGAAAGTCTCGATCTAGTGGAGAAAATTGAACCGCATAAGTTAATGGTTCCTCGTGGAGATCGTTCTGGTGCCGTGGTTGAGCCTTTCTTAACCGATCAGTGGTATGTCAAAGTTGAAGAGCTGGCGAAACCAGCCATTGAAGCTGTTGAGAATGGCAGTATTAAATTCGTACCAGATAACTGGAAGAACACCTATTATGAATGGATGAACAATATTCAAGACTGGTGTATCAGCCGTCAAATTTGGTGGGGACATCGAATCCCCGCATGGTTTGATGACGAAGGCAAAGTGTATGTGGGTCGCAGTGAAGAGGAAGTTCGTAAAAAAAATAACTTAGGCGATATTAATTTACGCCAGGATGATGATGTACTCGATACCTGGTTCTCTTCTGCGTTATGGCCTTTCTCAACCTTAGGCTGGCCGGCAAAAAATGATATCGATGCCGAAATGTTAAAAGCTTTTTACCCCACAAGTGTACTAGTAACAGGTTTCGATATTATTTTCTTCTGGGTTGCTCGAATGATTATGATGGGACTCAAGTTCATGGGTGATGTTCCATTTAAGGAAATTTACATCCACGGCTTGGTACGTGATTCGCATGGCCAGAAAATGTCAAAATCAAAAGGCAATGTACTTGACCCAATTGATTTAATCGACGGCATTGAGCTTGAGACCTTAGTTAACAAACGTACATCCGGTATGATGCAGCCCCATCTTGCTGAAAAAATTGAAAAGCAAACACGTAAAGATTTCCCAGAGGGTATTCCTGCCTTTGGCACCGATGCACTACGTTTTACCTTTGCATCACTGGCTTCAACCGGACGAGATATTAATTTTGATCTGGGACGTATCGAAGGCTACCGTAATTTCTGTAATAAAATTTGGAATGCTGCACGCTATGTCTTAATGCACACAGAAGATCAAGACTGCGGACAACTTGATTACAAAAACGGGGGTGGCGAGATTGAGCTCACTGCTGCAGATCGTTGGATTCTAAGCCGTTTACAAGAAACAACACAAACTGCAGAAGATGCTATTTCCAATTACCGCCTGGATCATATGGCAAATGCCATTTATGAATTCACTTGGAACGAATATTGTGACTGGTATTTAGAGCTATCGAAAACAGTCTTGTTTGATGACAATGCAAGTGATGCGGTAAAACGTGGCACACGCCATACCCTGGTGCACGTATTAGAAGTTATTTTACGACTGGCCCACCCAACCATGCCTTACATTACCGAAGAAATTTGGCAACGTATCGCTCCATTGGCGGGTATTAAAGCAGAGACCATAATGCTGCAAAAATACCCTGAATATAATAAGGCTAATTTTGATCCTGCGTCCATAAAAGAGGTGGAATGGATTAAAGATTTCATTATCGGCTGCCGACAAATAAGAAGTGGTATGGATATTAAGCCAGGAAAACCCTTGGCTGTGCTGCTACAAAATGGCTCAGAAGCTGATCAAGTATTATTTAACAAGCACAAAGCGTACTTAATGAAACTTGCAAAGCTGGAAAGTATCACATGGTTAAACAGTGATGATGAAGCTCCTGAATCAGCAACATCACTCGTTGGTGAAATGAAACTGCTTATCCCGATGGCAGGGTTAATTGATAAAGATGTTGAGTTAAAACGATTAGATAAAGAGATAGAGAAACTAACCAAGCAAAGTAAACAGTTGCAAGGCAAGCTCTCTAACCCGGGCTTTACCGATAAAGCACCCGAAGCAGTTGTGCAAAAAGAACGGGATAAGTTATCTGAAATTGAAGCAGCACTGGAGAGCTTGCAACAGCAAATAGAGAAGATTAAGACACTTTAAGCTTATGCAAGTATCAGCACCCTATTATTTTAAAGTGTGATTTCTTTTTATCTGCTTGATATAAGCTATATTTACATACAGTGGAACAAATACATTTTGATTTAAACCAGAACATTCCTCATTAAAAGGTTTGGAATATGTGCAAACAGAATAAAAGAATACTCAGTTTCACTTTTTATGCTTTATTCCTTTCTTTTGTAACAAGCAGTTTTGCAGAAGAAGAAAAAAGTCCTAACCATTTAGAAGGTACCGAAAAGGTTAACTCTGAAAAATTAATTCAATATGTAGAAGGAATACCTGATTTAATCATTATTGACTCAAGAATCAAAATTGATCGGCAATTAGGCTACATTGAAGGCTCGTATAGTTTGCCTGACGTCGAAACAAGTTGCGCAACTCTAGCAAAAATATTACCTCATAAAAAATCACCGGCAGCATTTTACTGTAATGGACCTAAGTGCGGCCGCAGTGCCAACGCTGTTAAAGTCGCAATAAAATGCGGCTACACAAATACTTTTTGGTTTCGAGGAGGCTTTGAAGAATGGAAGAAAAAAAAATACCCCTTTGTAACAAACTAACCTCTGTCGCAGACTAATTATTATGAAATTGAATTTCCCGAGTTTAAGAATTTCAATAACTCTAACGGTACTAGCTTTAGGCTTAGTATCTCTTTCACTGGCTATTTTTACTGGTGAAACTTACCAAAATATTACTTTAAATAACCAAAAAAATGCTATTTCAAAAATCATTGAACATGATACCAACGCTTCACTCTCAGATTTAAATGAAAATTTAACTCGTCTGGGACTAAACTTACAGAAAGAAAAAAATTTTAGAAATTTATTTTATAAAAAAGATAAAGAGAAATTATCAACAGTACTTAACCGACACTTCAATCAATATTTTGTAACTGCCGGTATTATTAATCTCGAAAAAATTTATGTTTATGACATAAATTATAATTTAATCGCAGAGTCTACTGAAAAACCTGAAAATAATTTTAACAAAATAATTTGTGCTAATTTAATAAATAAAGCTAAACAGCGGGTTGGTGTTAAGCGGCTCGTGAACATCGACTCTCTTTGTAAAATAGATAACCGTAATTTTTACTCTACTTTAGTTCCTGTTGGCGGCTTAATACCAAAAGGTTACCTTCAAATTGTTGCTAACCCTATCCACAACTTAAGTAAAATTGATAAACGCTTAAATTCACCAATAAAAATATCATCAAATAATGTGGAAAAAATATACAAATCAGAGAGCTGGCCAGAAAACAATAAAATGGAACATGCATTGCTAGCTGGACATGAGCTTTACTCCGATAACCATGAATACCTTTTCACCATAACAGCCGCTCATGATATTTCTGAACTGAATATCAGGCTTAATAAAACACGAAGCTTTCTCATTTTAATAGCTCTTTTGATCACTATTGCAAGCGTTTTTATCAGCTTTATTATTCTGCGAAAAAGCACTACAAAACCCGTTCACAACCTGCTTCTTCAACTTAGAAGAATAAGAAAAAACAAAGATAACCTTGGGCAGGAAATACAAATCATAGGTGCTACTGAACTAAAGGAAGTAGCGGTTGAATTTAACCGTATGACCAATGAGTTACAAGAACTCTATAAAACCATATCCAAAAATAATAGACTATTAAAAAATGAAGTAACAGAAAGAAAAATGGCAGAGGGTGCGTTACAAGTTGCACATGAAGTTCTTGAAGAACGGATTGAAGAACGAACAGCAGACTTAAAAAAAGCTTCTGAGCAAGCCCAAAAAGCTAATATGGCCAAGTCTGAATTTCTTTCGCGCATGAGCCATGAACTGCGAACACCATTAAATGCAATTTTAGGCTATTCTGAATTATTATTATCTGATACTGAAGATAAACTTTCTGAAAATCATCGTTATGAAGTAGAAGTCACATTAAAAGCGGGAATGCACCTATTAAGCTTAATTAATGAGGTCTTAGATTTATCCAGTATTGAGTCTGGAGAAATAACTATTTCAAATGACGAAGTTAGCTTAGGCAAAGTAGTAAAAGAGGCTTGTGCACTTATTGCACCGACAGCTGAAAAAAACAGCATCACTATTAATAACAAGTTTGGCGAAATCGAAAACATTTATATAACGACAGAGCATCAACGTCTAAAGCAAGTTTTACTCAACTTGATATCTAACGCTATTAAGTATAATAAGAATGAAGGTTCAGTTACCCTTCAGATTGAATACCCTTCCAAGACAAAATTAAAAATAAGTGTCATAGACAATGGCATTGGGATAAAAAATGAAGAACTCGATAAAATATTCACACCATTTAATCGTCTTGATGAATATAAAACCCGAGTTGATGGAACAGGGATAGGCTTAACCATTACAAAAAGCCTTGTTGAGTTAATGGGTGGAGAGATTGGTGTTAACAGTACCCCAGAAGAAGGATCAACCTTCTGGGTTATTCTCCCTTATCACAAAAAAGAAAAAGCAAGCTCAAGTATGCCTATAAAGGAGGAAAGTATGCCCCCCAGTACCGGCACCAATACCGGCACCAATACCAAAAATAATGATAGTAACATCAAAAAAATACTTATAGTTGAAGATGATGAAGCAAATCAAGAACTCATGCTTGCTATGATTAAAACGTTTTCAGTTGAAGCAGATATTGCAGAAAATGGCTTAGTTGCAATAGACAAAATCAAAAACAATGATGATTATGCATTTATCTTTATGGATCTCAATATGCCTAAAATGAATGGTTTAGAAGCAACAAAAGTTATTAGACAGCTTGATTCCGAAAAGAGTAAATCTATTATTGTTGCCTTAACGGCTAATGCTATGCAGGGCGATAGAGAAAAATGCCTTGAAGCGGGAATGGATGATTACGTACAAAAACCTATTTCATTAAAAACATTAAAAGAAACTTTAAACAAATGGCTTTAAAATTTTTATATATTAAATCAATCAATTTCCTTTAACATTAAGGCCTCTACAGAAATGCGGGCTTCTATTATATCCTGAACCATTTCATTCGCCTTATCTAATTCATTGCTATTACTATACATTTCCATTTTTCTTGCTAACTCGCTTAACAACACTGCTCCAAATTGTCCGCTAGCACCTTTTAAGGAATGTGCCGCACGCATTAATTCAACAGTATCTCCTTTTTCAATCGCTGCGATAATAGCATTAATATTATTTAATGCACTCTTGTTATGACTTGCAACTGCGTCAGGGAACCTTTCTGCAAACATATCTTTCAGGACATTAAAAATATCCATATCTAATTCTACAAAATCGTCATTCGTTACATTCAAAGTTTTTCACCTTTTCCGAGAACACATGCTCTATTATTTCAAACGACTATATTAAAAATGCTTTCTAATTTATATTTATCCATAGAGCCTGAAATATAGTCCATTATTTCCGCTTAATATATTTTCTATAATAATAAAATATCTTCTAAAAGAAAGATTCTATACTCCACATCAAAATAACACTAATACAACATTAAAAGTTGTCAGACACCGGCCATAGATAGTGCCAAATTTACAACCATGATGATAATAGCAATAAAAATTGCCACACCAATTAAACCAACAATAATATATTGCCAGAGTTTTCCATGCTTGAAATCTCTTTCATGATTTTTACTTTTTTGGACGCCTATAAAAGCCCACAATACACTTCTAGTTACATCAAGCAAACTGGGAGCTTTCTTTTTATCATCGCTCATTTATGTTCTCGCTCTTTAATTTTCTGTTCGTAATCTATCAGCATCAGTTTTGCTTTTGATTCATTAACGAAATATAACAGGATTCCACCCAATATGAACAATATGCTCACAGCCAGTATTGAAAGCCGTGAGCTCTGGGTAAATATAGCCACGCCACCCATCATAACGGGGCCTAACACAGCAGCAAATTTTCCTAGCATATTATAAAAACCAAAAAATTCTGCAGATTGTTTTTGGGGAATAATACGCGCATAAAATGAGCGACTTGATGCCTGCACACCTCCCTGAACTAAACCAATGATAACTGCCAAAATATAAAATTCTGATACTGCCGTTATCTGTGATGCCCACACTGACATTACAAAATAAATAAAAATCGCTACTAAAATACCGTTTTTAGCACCAATAAAGTTTGCTAAATAACCAAAAAAAATTGCTGCAGGGAAACCTACAAATTGTGTAATCAGTAATGCTGTGATCAAGTCAGCAGAATTAAACCCCAGGGATAATCCATAATCAACAGCCATACGAATTATCGTATCCACTCCATCGATATATAACCAATACGCAATTAAAAATAACAATACCATGCGTAATTTTTTTATTTCTTGAAAAGTACGCTTTAATTGTTTGAAACCAGCAATTATAGATTTTCCAATTTTTGGCTTTACATTTTTATTTGATATTTCAGGGACATTGATAAATAAAGGAATAGAAAAGATGAACCACCAAATTGATACTGTTAAAAAAGAAAACTTAACGGCTTCTGCACTATCATGAAACCCAAATAGTTCTGGATTAATTGTCATATAAACATCAAAAGCAAATAATACACCGCCGCCTAAATAACCCAGCGCATAACCAAAGCTCGATATTAAGTCATAATTTTTTTCTTCAGTCACATCCACTAACAAAGCATCATAAAAAATAATACTGCCTGAAAAACCGATAGCAGATAAGATGAAAAAAGTGAGTGCTAAAAAGGTTTGATGTTCTGCAATAAAGTATAGCCCTGCAGACAGAAGTATCCCAAGCAAGGCGAAAATTAATAGCAAACGTTTTTTAAGATTACCCGCATCAGCGATTGCGCCAAGAACAGGAGCAAGAATGACAATAATGGTGCTCGCAATAGAATTACTTAAACCTAGCTGAAACGTACTCGTTATTGCATCAGTAGCATCACTCCAATATTGTTTAAAAAACAAAGGAAAGAAACCGGCTAAAACAACCGTTGCATAAGCTGAGTTTGCCCAATCATATAACGCCCATGAAAAAGTCGTTTTATTTATTTTGTTTCCCATGACCATATCTTAACGAAAAAGACAGGCCATCAATAGGCTATTTTTAACTGAGTCTTAACGAGGGAAATTTAAAATAGGTTGATTAGGGTATGCCTGTGTACACTCTGCTTCTGAGTTTTTTTCTAGCGCCCGTTTAAAGGTCCTGTCAGCATCAAGCCACTCTTGCCGCAAACCATCGGCAATACCAGCTTCTTTAATGGATTCAGAAAGCATATTAGAGCGTAATTCAAAAAGTTCACTGGTTATGACCATATGTTGATGTGCAGATTTGGGCGATTTCCCACCATAAATTTTCGGCCCTCCCATCAACTGCACCATAAAATCCGTTTGTTGGTTTTCCAATACTTCTTGTGGTTTATCCGTAAAATATTTACTTAACCATGGATCGGCATAGGCTTTGTCATAAAATATCTTATGTACTTTAACAAAGGTTTCTTTTCCACCTAAGCGATCATAAAGTGTCTTATCAATAGCCATTATGTACTCTCTAAAATTACCTTTTCTAAACTATATATCGACAATTAAACGGTAAACTTAAAAATAATGCATAAAAAAAGGAGCTGCTTGCTCCTTTTAATTAAATATTTAAAGATCAATAAGTTAGTGCTCTCTTGTAGCCCTAAAATCGATATCTGGCCAGCGCTCAATGGTTAAATCTAAGTTAACCCGCGTTGGCGCAAGGTAGGTCAAACTCCCTCCTGCATCAAGTGCAAGATTGTCTGCTGCTTTCTTGTTGAAGTCTTGTAGCATTTTTTCATCATCACACTCGACCCAACGCGCAGTATTAACATTAACCGCTTCAAAGCCACATTCCACGCTGTATTCCTCTTTCAGGCGATAAGCAACAACATCAAACTGCAAAATACCCACTGCACCAACAATAACGTCGTTATTATTTAAAGGACGAAAAACCTGTGTTGCACCTTCTTCGCTAAGCTGATCCAAACCTTTTTGTAGCGCTTTCATTTTTAGTGGATCTTTCAGACGCACGCGACGGAAAAGTTCAGGCGCAAAGTTAGGGATACCACTAAATTTTAATGACTCCCCCTGTGTAAAAGTATCGCCAATTTGTATCGTGCCGTGGTTGTGCAAACCAATAATATCACCGGGATAAGCCGCTTCTACACTTTCACGTTCACGCGCCATAAAAGTAATCGCATTTGCAACTCTGACATCTTTGTTGATGCGTACATGCTTCATTTTCATGCCCTGCTCATACGTTCCAGAACAAACCCGCATAAAAGCAACCCGATCACGGTGAGATGGATCCATATTCGCCTGAATTTTAAAAATAAAACCCGTGAATTTTTCTTCTTCAGGTTTTACATCACGTTCATGCGTTGCACGCATTTGTGGGCCAGGAGCCTCTGAAGCAAAATAATCTAATAATTCTTCAATGCCAAAGTTATTCGTCGCAGAACCAAAAAAAACGGGGGTAAGTTTTCCCGCCAAAAATTCTTCTCGATTAAACTCATGGCTTGCGCCTTTAACCAATTCGATTTCATCACGTAAATCTTCAACAACACCTTCACCCAAAACTTCTTTTAGCTTAGGGTTATCCAGGCCTTGAATCACTTCACCTTCTTGAATTTTTCCACCATGTGTTGCGCTAAAAAGGTGTACCGAATCGTTATATAAATGAAAAACACCTTTGAGTCCCTTTCCCATACCAATAGGCCAGGTTATAGGCGCGCAGTTAATTTTTAAAATATTTTCAACTTCATCCAATAACTCAATAGGATCTCGTCCTTCACGATCAAGCTTATTAATAAAAGTCAAAATGGGTGTGTCACGCAAACGGCATACATCCATTAATTTTATAGTGCGATCTTCTACGCCTTTTGCACAATCGATTACCATCAAAGCCGAATCTACCGCGGTTAAAGTACGGTAAGTATCCTCAGAGAAATCTTCATGCCCCGGTGTGTCGAGTAAATTGACAATGCAGTCTTTATACGGAAATTGCATTACCGCAGAAGTTACCGAAATACCCCGTTCTTTTTCCAATTCCATCCAATCTGAAGTAGCATGACGATCAGATTTTTTACCTTTAACGGTACCCGATGCCTGAATCGCTCTTCCGAATAGTAATAATTTCTCAGTCAGGGTCGTTTTACCTGCATCGGGATGCGAAATAATCGCAAACGTGCGGCGGCGATTAAGTTCTTCTAAAAATGATGGCATGTGACGATGTGCTCTACTTTTAACAGGGTTCAAAAAACACGCTATTTTACATGAAAAAATCTATTAGGAATCATTATCTGTGCCAAAAAGGAAAATCTTCTGTTTTCTTGACGAATATTATTTTCTTACCTATACCGATAATAAGGCCGAGATATGTTGTCTCTCCAAGCAGAAAAAGGAAATATCATGCACTCTATACAGGTATATATCGATGAAAAACTCGATCCAAAATCTCTTAATGAATTAAAACAGCAAATGCAAAGTCTTCCACATGTCACGAATGTTGAAATAAATGACTCACAACCGCATGATCTGATGGTTGAATATGAAGAGCACTTCAATATTCCAATGCTTGTGATGGATAAATTACACCATAAAGGTCTTCACCCCGATATCGTTTCAGCATGACTGTTATATTTCTCGAAAAATGGTGCTATACAGTAGAAAACCTGCTGTATAAAAACCATAAATTTCAATAGGTTAGTCAAGATAAAGTACTTTTAATACTTTTTAACCTCTATTTCATGGATTTCTGTAAGACTTATCCTACAATCAAACAGAGATGTTCAATATAGAAAGGCAGGTCTGTTATGAAATATTATATTGCTTTTATTGGAGTCATTTTTCTAGGGATAGGATCAGTAAGCGCGTCATCAGATTGTGGTGACGATGATGTTCAACCAATCAACGTACACAAGGCAGTAACTAAGCAGTTATAAAGTTACTCCATTTAACTTTAGCCATTCAGTATTTTTTATAAAATTACGAATGGCTTTATTTTATTTGCTCACTTCAAAGCTTAAATCTAACGCTAAAATTAAAGCATCTTCCCGTCCATTTTCGGCAGGATAATAATTATTGCGTACCCCTAACTCATTAAAACCGCGTTGATGATAAAGCTGGATCGCTGTTTTGTTTGATACTCTTACTTCAAGGTACATGGTATTCGCATTGTCCTTTACTGCATGCTGAATCATTTCATCCAACATTTGCTTTCCATAACCTTTACCTTGTTCTTCTTCTGGAACCACGATGGTAAGCAAATGTGCTTCACCAACAGCAACAGACATCACACTATAAGCAATAATTTTTTGATCTTTTTCTAATACCCAACATAAATAACCGATATTTAAGCAATCAAAAAAAATACCTCTGGTCCACGGAAAAGGATAAACCGATTCCTCAATGGCAATGATATTATCAAGATCGTCTTCACACATTAGGCGGAAAGTACCTTTCGAGTTTAAACCTTCAAATACCGCACTCATAAACCAAGCTCTTTCATAGCAAGTTGTAAGTCTTCCCAGGCTTTACGTTTTTCATTTGGAGCGGCCAGGAGGTAAGTTGGATGATATGAAATAAGAACCGGTGAGCTAATACCATCAATGTAATGCAACTGACCGCGCAGGCGACTCATGGTTGATTTTGTTTTTAACAAACTTTGTGCCGCAGCATTACCCAATGCCAAAATTAATTTTGGCTTCAATAAAGAAATTTGTCTTAATAAATAAGATTCACAGGATGCTGCTTGTTGTTCAGAAGGTTCTTGGTTTTCAGGTGCTTTACATTTTACGATATTTGAAAGATACACTTCATTACGCTGAAAACCCATCGCTTTTAACATTGCGCCTAACAACTTACCTGCTTCACCGGAAAAAACATCGCCTTGTTGTTCATCTGTTAAGTTAGGTGCCCCCCCAATAATCATTAATGATGCTGTTTGACTACCTGAACCAAAAAGAGTTTGAGTGCGTGTCTTAGATAAATCACATGATTGACATTCTGCAACATGTGAACGCAAAGCTTGCCAGTCTAAAGTTTTAATATCGATCGGAGTAACAACTTCATGCCCTATTTCAGGCATTATAGTTTCTTTTATTTCAACAGGAGTAATGTCTGCAGGGGGAGTTACAACAGGTTCTTGCTGCATGGGCGATTCTATAGGAGGATTTCTTTCTACCCAAACATCAATCCCCATTTCTTTGAGGTAGGCATTTTTATTAGACACAACTTGCTCCTAATAAAAAGAAAGTCTGATTTATTAACAATAAACCAGACTTTATGTTGAACACAAAATTAAACATCACCTGCTTGTGGATGTTCACGTTCTTTTGGATCGAGTACTTTGTTTAAAGCATTAATATATGATTTTGCCGAGGCAATAACAATATCAGTATCAGAACCCTGGCCATTAACAATACGACCGCCTTTTTCAAGTCTAACTGTCACCTCACCCTGAGCGTCCGTACCACTAGTAATATTATTAACAGAATAAAGCTGTAATTCTGTACCACTATTAATGATATTTTCAATCGCTTTAAATGTCGCATCAACCGGACCGCCACCTGTTGCATTGGCAATTTTTTCTTCACCATCAATATTTAAGGTTATTGACGCACTTGGTGTTTCACCTGTTTCACTACATACTTTTAAAGCAACTAAACGGCAACGTTCATTTTCGCTAGCCATGCTTGCTTCTGTGACTAAGGCTTGTAAGTCTTCATCAAAAATATCGTGTTTCTTATCGGCTAAATCTTTAAAGCGTGAGAAAGCATCATTCAATTCATCTTCGGAATTAAACTCAACACCTAACTCCTGCAAACGTGTACGGAAAGCATTGCGGCCAGAATGTTTACCCAAGACCATACGGTTTGCTGACCAACCCACATCTTCAGCTCGCATGATTTCGTAAGTCTCACGGTTTTTTAATACACCATCTTGATGTATCCCGGATTCATGAGCAAAAGCATTCGCGCCAACGATAGCTTTATTCGGTTGCACGGCAAAACCCGTAATACCTGAAACCAAGCGTGATGCAGGAACAATGTGTGTAGTATCAATGTGATCAATTGAACAAGGGAAAATATCATGGCGTGTGCGAACAGCCATAACAACTTCTTCCAAAGAAGCGTTACCTGCACGTTCTCCTAAACCATTAATCGTACATTCAACCTGACGAGCTCCATTCATTACTGCAGATAAAGAGTTCGCTACTGCCAAACCCAAATCATTGTGGCAATGTACAGAGAAAATCGCTTTATCCGAATTAGGAATATTTTCACGTAAGGTTTTAATCAAACCACCAAACTGTTCAGGTACGTTATAACCCACAGTATCGGGAATATTCAATGTCGTGGCACCCGCATCAATAACTGCTTCTAAAATACGACTTAAAAACTCAGGTTCTGAGCGTCCCGCATCTTCAGGTGAAAACTCAACGTTATCGGTAAATTGACGCGCACGTTTTACTGCTCTCACCGCCTGTTCAATCACTTGCTCAGGTTCCATGCGTAATTTCATTTGCATATGGATGGGTGATGTTGCAATAAAGGTATGAATTCGGCCACTGTTGGCATCTTTCAAGGCTTCACCGGCACGATCAATATCTTTATCTAAAGCGCGCGCTAGGCCACAAATGGTGCTGTCTTTTATGCTTTGAGCAACGGCTTGCACACCTTCAAAGTCACCTTGGCTGGCTATCGGAAAGCCTGCTTCGATAATATCAACATTCATTTTTTCAAGCGTTTTTGCGATACGGACTTTTTCATCTTTTGTCATCGAGGCGCCGGGGCTTTGTTCACCATCACGCAACGTCGTATCAAAAATAATTAATTTTTCTTGCTTACTATTGGACATTTTTGCTCTCCATTCTGCGCCCAATTATGCCATGGACAACAGATAAATCTAACAGGGTTTTCTCAAATTATTCAGCTAGTTAAGAGGTAGGCGCCCTAGCAAAGCGCACTATGTTATATATGCCCTAAGGCAGTAAACGCAGAAGGAGACTTAAATTTAAGCTTTCAGACACAGAAAAAACCACGCTATGCTTGGCATAGGCGTTATATGTGGCATTTCTGTTTATTGAAGTGGTCATATGTGCGAAATATAGCCTGATTTGTTGCTTTTGCCAAGCTCTTTAAACCAGATTAGTCCTCGGTATTATTCTGCTTAAGTTGAGCTCGCTCTGCCCGACGCTTTCGTAATTGTATTAACGTCAATATGGGGCCAGATAAGGCATAGCCAAAAAATATTAAAAATAAGACTAAAGCAGGTTCTGCTGAAACAAAGACCAATACAAAAACAAACATCAATATCGTCACAAATGGGACTTTGCTGCGCCAGTTAACACCTTTAAAACTGTGATAACGCACATTACTGACCATTAAAATACCCGCCAAAAATGTTGTAACCAAAGCAACTGTTTGTAATGTTGCTGAAGGTAGGTAGTCTTTTATAAGTTCAGCATTCCAGATTAAACCTGCCACAACCGCCGCTGCCGCAGGGCTCGCCAAACCTTGAAAATATCGCTTATCACTCGTGCTGGCCTGGGTATTAAAGCGAGCAAGGCGTAACGCAGCACAAGCAACGTAAACAAAAGAAACAAGCCACCCCACTTTGCCAAGGTTGTGTAATGACCATAAATAAACGATTAAAGCGGGTGCCAAGCCGAACGACACCATATCGGCTAAACTATCAAACTCGGCACCAAAATCACTTTGCGTATTGGTCAAACGCGCAACTCTACCGTCAATGCCATCGAGTAGCATCGCAACAAAAATAGCGATAGCGGCGATTTCAAACTTGCCGTTAATAGAGGAAACAATCCCATAAAAACCACAAAAAAGTGCCGCGGTTGTAAATAGATTGGGAAGAAGATAGATACCCCGATGAGGTTTTTTATTTGTCATAGTCGCTATTTTTAATCATTTCATTAGTGAAGTACAACAAAGCATACAACAATAACGCCGATTTAAGAAAACTGATTTATCAATATTATTAGGAATGATGCTTTAAAGATGCCAAACGCGTCGTTCCCGCCTCTACATTATCACCCACTTTAGCTTGAATGGTACTTTTAGCAGGGACATAAATATCAACACAAGAACCGAAGGGAATAATACCGCAACGATGTCCCTGTCCAATACGCTGCCCTATGACGGCATCGCAGCTCAATTGTTTAAAAAAACGACCCGGTCTTAAGACAATCATCACATCATCATCTTCATCTGTTTTAACCTGAATCGCATGAGCCAGGGAACGGTCGTCGTCATCATCCTCAGGATCTAGCCATTGTTGAATGATTTTTCCTTCCGTGACACTGCGGATAGAATAGATATCTGTTAATGATATCGAAATGCGAAATAAAAAAGCATCACGACCAAGAAAAGGATCTGGATGAGCTTCCGCGAGAATAATTTTTCCATTAACGGGGCTGACTAACCCCAAAGGGTCGGATGGTAAAGGACGATGGGGATCTCGATATAACCATGTAATTAATAAAGGCAGCGTCCAGAGTACGGCAGCATAATGACTTACATAATGTTGAAGCAAAGCCACAATAAAGCTCGTAAAGAGAATTAAGCTCCAGCCTTCTTTTGCAATAATGGGGTGTCTTGAAACGGCCATATTTATTGTATTTAATGTTTAGAATTAAAAAAGCCGAGTATAAATACTCGGCTTTATTTTATGAACTAATTTCATCAATATTTGCTAAATATTATTGATTAATTTTTGTCTTTGTCTACTAGTGCATTAGCAGTAATCCAGGGCATCATGCTGCGTAACTTCTCACCCGTCTGTTCAATCGGGTGTGCCGCATTATTGCGACGGCGTGCTGTCATCTCTGGGTAATTACTCATACCTTCTAAGATAAATTTCTTAGCATACTCACCATTTTGAATGTTTGTTAGGCACTGCTTCATCGCTTTACGACTTTCATCATTAATGACTTGCTCGCCAGTCACGTACTCACCATATTCTGCATTGTTAGAAATTGAGTAGTTCATGTTAGCGATACCGCCTTCATACATTAAATCTACAATCAATTTTAATTCATGCAAACATTCGAAGTATGCCATTTCTGGAGCGTAACCCGCTTCAGTTAATGTTTCAAAACCTGCTTTAACAAGCTCAACTGCACCACCACATAAAACAGCCTGCTCACCAAATAAATCCGTTTCAGTTTCATCTTTAAATGTTGTTTCGATGATACCTGTACGACCACCACCAACACCTGATGCATAAGAAAGCGCTACGTCTTTTGCTTTACCTGAAGCATCCTGGAAAACAGCGATTAAATCAGGAATACCGCCACCTTTTACAAATTCGCTACGAACTGTATGGCCCGGAGCTTTAGGTGCAATCATGATAACGTCTAAGTCAGCACGAGGAACAACCTGGTTATAATGAATAGCGAAACCATGAGCAAAGGCTAACGTTGCGCCCTTCTTAATGTTTGGCTCGATTTCTTCTTTATATAATACAGATTGGAATTCGTCTGGCGTAAGAATCATCACCAAGTCAGCATCTTTAACTGCATCGGATGTATTCTTAACAGTTAAGCCTGCATTTGACGCTTTTGCTGCTGAAGCTGAACCTTCACGTAAAGCAACAGTTACATTAACACCTGAGTCTTTCAGGTTGTTGGCGTGTGCATGGCCTTGTGAACCATAACCAACGATTGTTACGTTCATGCCTTTAATGATTGAAATATCGCAATCTTTATCATAAAAAATATTCATAATGTCTTTCCTGTCTTGAATTTTAAAATTCGTATTGTTAAATATCGTGATGTTAAATATTTGGTTGTTTAAAAAATTTATTCAGTTAAACCCGTAAGCATTTTTCGCCACGGGTAATACCCGTTGCTCCCGAGCGTACTGTTTCTAAAATGTCTTTCTTGTCCATTGCTTTAATGAAGCCGTCTAACTTGCTACCTTCACCGGTCATTTCGATAATGTATGTTGTATTGGTAACATCAAGAATGCGGCCATTAAAAATATCTGCCTGACGTTTTACTTCTTCACGCTTTTCACTGCTATCAGCTTGCACTTTGATCAGCATCAGTTCACGTTCAATGTGCTCACCATTGGCAGTGATATCAATTAACTTAACCACATCGATCAACTTATCGAGCTGTTTATTAATTTGCTCAATAATTTCGTTTGAACCTGATGTGACAATCGTCATACGTGACAAAGTTTCATCTTCGGTTGGTGCAACCGTAAGCGACTCAATGTTATAACCACGCGCAGAAAACAAACCGGCTACACGTGACAGCGCACCGGATTCATTTTCCATTAATAATGAGATGATATGTTGCATTTTAAGCTAACTCTCTTTCGTGCATTTCATGATGGCCTTTACCTGCAGCGATCATTGGATAAACATTTTCTTTTTGGTCGGTAATGAAATCCATAAAGACTAAACGATCTTTCATTGCGAAGGCTTCTTTTAAAGCACCCTCAACGTCTTCTGGTTTTTCGATTTGCATACCAACATGACCATAGGCTTCTGCCAATTTCATAAAATCAGGCAACGCTTCAACATAAGAACTTGAATAGCGGCTTTCATAAAAGAACTCCTGCCACTGACGTACCATACCCATATAACGGTTATTCAAATTCACCACTTTAATCGGTGTCGCATATTGAAATGCTGTTGATAATTCTTGGATACACATTTGAATACTGGCTTCACCTGTTACACAGGCAACGGTTGCATCAGGATTACCAAGCTGTGTACCAATCGCAGCGGGTAAACCAAAGCCCATTGTTCCGAGCCCGCCAGAGTTAATCCAGCGACGTGGTTCATCAAACTTATAAAATTGTGCTGCAAACATTTGGTGCTGACCAACGTCTGAGGTCACAAACGCTTCGCCATTAGTAACATCATACAGTTTTTCCAAAACAAACTGAGGTTTGATTAATGCACTGTTACTGTCATAACGATAACAATCTTTATCAGTCCATTCTTTAATTTGTTTCCACCAAGCCTTTAATGCCTTTTCATCTGGCGTACGCTTGCTTGCGGTAACCGCGTTACTTAACTCAGTGAGCACACTTTTAACATCACCGTTGAGCGGGATATCGACATGTACATTTTTTGAAATTGATGAAGGATCAATATCAATATGAATAATTTTTGCATCGGGGCAGAATTTTTCTAAATCTCCCGTTACACGATCATCAAAACGAGCACCCACGGCAAGTAATACATCACAATCATGCATTGCCATGTTTGCTTCGTATGTTCCGTGCATGCCTAACATACCAATATTCAAAGGATCTGGTTCTGGAAACGCACCTAAACCCATTAATGTTTGTGTAATAGGGAAACCCATTTGACGAACAAAGGTGCGCAACTCAGATGACGCATTACCCAATACAGAACCACCGCCAGAATAAATAACTGGACGTTTAGCAGATAACAGCGCATCAACCGCTTCATCAACCTGTGTAGACTTTACTTCTACAGCTGGATTATATGAACGTAACTCAATTGACTCAGGATATTCATACGGAATCTTAATATTTGGATCTGTAATATCTTTAGGAATATCAATAACAACAGGACCTGGTCGACCCGTTGTCGCAACATGAAATGCTTTTTTCAATGTTACCGCTAAATCTTTAACGTCTTTCACTAAAAAATTATGCTTTACGCAGGGACGCGTAATTCCCACAGAATCAACTTCCTGGAAAGCATCACTGCCAATAAAAGCACTCGTCACCTGTCCTGTAATAACGACAAGTGGAATTGAATCTAAAAATGCCGTTGCAACACCGGTGACAGCATTCGTTGCACCGGGGCCAGACGTTACCAAGACAACACCAGGCTTTCCAGTTGAACGTGCGTAACCATCGGCTGCATGGGTTGCCCCTTGCTCATGCCGAACCAAAATGTGTTTCACTTCTTCTTGACGAAATAATGCATCATAGATATGTAATACCGCCCCACCGGGGTAACCGAATACATATTCAACGCCTTCATCTTTCAGAAATTGAGTAACAATGTCGTCACCGCTTAATTCCACGATCTTTAGCTCCAAATCTTTAAATACCACAGACAAAAATGCCCGTTACACGGGCTGCGTTCCACCAATACATCGAGGAAACACGAAACGCCGCATTATACGCTGCCTCGCGACAGATTTGCACCATTTGAACCTGATTTTATGCTGATTTTCCTTAAATTTCACAGGGTTAAGGTGACAACGGCATCTTAGCAGCTACGAAGAAAGGAAAAGTCCGTCACAAGCTCAAGATAAGGCAATTTACAACGTCCCCATGCCCTGCGATACTCTCATAAAGAAGTGGTAACCCACTGATATTAAACAGCCAATATGGAATAACCCAATGCGAACACTACTTTTTACAGCCATGATAATTTTAGCTAGTACGGCATCTGCAGGACTCTATAAATGGGTTGATAGTGAAGGCAACGTAAATTATTCGCAAAAACCACCCGAAAATAAATCTTACAAAACAATAAAGGCACCACCGCCAGCTCCTAAAGCTGACCCCAGCCAAACTATTAAATTAGACGATGAAGATAGTGAAGTTGAGAAAACGATTAAAGCGGAAACCACTAAAAATCAAAAATTACGCGAAAAAAATTGTGAAATAGGTAAAAATAATTTGAAAAGCTATCAAACTTTCCGCCGAGTTCGAGATAAAGACGGCAATGTTAGAACTATCGATGCTAAAGAGCGCGCAGAAAAAATCGAGTCTGCAAAACAGTTAATTAGAGATTTTTGTGGCAAGAGTCCTTTGCCGTAACTAATCACTTCACTATTTACTGTACCCACACTGAGCATCCAGATAAAATCCGTCTAATTTTTAATTTAATGAGATTTTTAAAACATGCGCGTTTCCAAACTACTACTTGCCACCTTAAAAGAAAGCCCTTCTGACGCAGAAGTTATCAGCCATAAATTGATGCTGCGTGCCGGCATGGTTCGCAAACTTGCTTCAGGGCTCTACACCTGGCTCCCCCTCGGCTTGCGCGTGTTACGAAAAGTTGAAAATATTATTCGTGAAGAACTCAACAACGTGGGCTCGCAAGAAGTTCTCATGCCCGCAACACAACCTTCCGAATTATGGAAAGAATCTGGCCGTTGGGAGCAATATGGTCCTGAGTTACTGCGCATGAAAGACCGCCATGGTCGTGAATTTTGTTTTGGTCCTACGCACGAAGAAGTGATCACTGATATGGTACGTAATGAACTACGTAGCTATAAACAGTTACCCGCTAACTTTTACCAAATTCAAACAAAGTTCCGCGATGAAGTACGCCCTCGCTTTGGCATTATGCGTTCACGTGAGTTTTTAATGAAAGATGCCTATTCTTTCCACGTTGATGAAGAATCATTAGCTGAAACCTATGAAGAAATGCATAGCACTTACTGCAAAATATTTGATCGCATAGGTTTAGATTATCGCCCAGTACAAGCCGATACGGGCTCAATTGGTGGCAATGCTTCACATGAATTCCATGTGCTGGCGGGATCGGGGGAAGATGATATCGCGTTTAGCAGTGATAGTGATTATGCTGCTAATATAGAGTTTGCTGAAGCCATAGCGCCGACAACAAAACGAGCCCCAGCGTCAAAAGAAATGGAACTGGTTGAAACACCAAAAGCCAAAACCATTAATGACTTGGTAGAACAATTTAATATCAAAATTGAAAACACCATTAAAACATTAATCGTACATGCAGATGAAGAAAGCGATCACAAGCTAGTGGCTTTACTAGTACGAGGCGATCATGAGCTTAATGAAATCAAAGCAGAAAAATTAGACGGCATTGCAGCACCATTATGTTTTGCTAGTGATGAAGAAATTCAAAATACCATCGGAGCAGGCCCTGGTTCACTTGGCCCAGTAGAATTAAAAATACCTTACCTTATTGATCGCAGTGTTGCTGTAATGAGTGATTTTGCTGCCGGGGCAAACATTGATGGTAAACATTACTTTGGTATTAACTGGGAAAGAGATCTTCCTTTAGCAGACGTAGTCGATATACGAAATGTCATTGAGGGCGATGCTAGCCCAGATGGTAAAGGAACATTATCAATAAAACGTGGCATCGAAGTTGGACACATATTCCAACTAGGTAAAAAATACAGCGAAGCACTAAAGGCAACCGTTTTAGATGAGCAAGGTAAGGCTACGGTAATGACCATGGGCTGTTATGGCATCGGTGTTTCACGTGTTGTTGCCGCAGCAATTGAACAGAACCATGATGACAAAGGTATTATATGGCCAGAGTCTATTGCGCCTTTTCAGGTTGTCATCATTCCAATGAATATGCATAAGTCTGATACGCTAAAACCGGTTGCAGAGAAACTTTATCAGGATCTTAAAGATAACAATATAGATGTGTTATTTGATGATCGAAAAGGTCGTGCAGGTATTATGTTTGCCGATATGGAACTTATCGGCATTCCACATAGAATAGTTATTGGTGACCGAGGCTTAGAAAAAGGCATGGTGGAATATAAAGGTCGCCGTGATAGTGATAATACTGATATTGCACTTGATGATATTGTTCAGTTTTTAAAAGATAAGTTAAACTAAAATGCCCAATATTTTTTTCCAATATCAGTTAGTTGTTTTAATAGCTAGCATGTTACTGGGAATTTCTTCTTCTTTTGCCAACGACACTAGCTTTAAAAAAACTTCCGCAAATAATGAACTCCGATTATTATTACAACAAGCAATTAAGGACAGTGAGAGTTTTGACGATCGTTTCGATGCGGAGGTTTGGCTCGTTGATATGTCAAACCGCTTAAAAAAGAAAATAAAGCATCCCGAAAAACGGTTAACACTATTACGCCATATTCACCGCGAAGCCAGTCGTGCTAATTTACATCCAGAGTTAGTGCTTGCGGTGATTGATGTGGAAAGTAACTTTGATCGTTTTGCAATTTCAAAGGCCGGCGCACAAGGTTTAATGCAAGTGATGCCTTTTTGGCTAAAAGAAATTGGAAAACCACGAGATAGTTTATTTAATGTTCGCACCAACCTACGAATGGGCTGTACCATATTAAAGTACTACCTTAAAAAAGAAAAAGGTGACCTCACCCGGGCACTGGCACGATACAACGGCAGTCTTGGCAGATATAAATACCCAAATAAAGTATTTAAACAACTAAATAAACACTGGTATAAACATTAATACGATTACTACTCTCTAGCTTCTCGCTATATATACTTTATTAATGATTAATAGCTATTACAAAACAACTTTTGCTTTTTGCCCCGCTCTTAACAAGCTATCTTTAGAATCAAATATAATATCAACTGCATAACCATTTGATTTTTCCTGCTCTAAACTAACTCGATGTATCTTTCCTTTGTATAGATTGCCAGCAATAGCAATTTCTGCCGGTTGATTAAGTGATAGATTCGCCAACTTACTTTCTGAAACGAAAATACTTGCCAACATTCTATTTGCTTCAGCAACAACCGCTAAAATTGGCGGTGTCATGTTTGTCGCGACAACCTGACCTTTAACTGATTTGTTATTAACCACAATGGCATTAAAGGGAGCACGAACACTACTATATTCAAGGTTTAACTTCGCTTTTATCAAAGAAGATTGTGCTTGCTTAAACCGGGACTGCGCAGCGCTATAATTATTTTTGGCAACTTGTAAATCATGATCAGATAACATTGCACGGTCATACATATCTTCCTGTCGTTCAAGTTCACGTCGTGCTTCCTGGCGAGCTTCATCACTATACTTTAGTTGTGCTTTTGCATATGTTACATCGGCTTTGAAACCGCGGGGATCGAGTTGTACCAATATTTCCCCCTTTGCTACAACCGTTCCTGCTTGTGAAAAAACTTCACTCACAATTCCGTTCACCGGCGTGGATAGTTCAACACGCTTAGACCAGTTTAGAGTCGCCTCAAATTCTTCGGCATTAACATTTGAGAATAAAAATAGCGTAATAGCGGATATAAAAAATATTCTAATTTTGTATTTTGAAATCATCTTCGTATGCTCATTGTTTATTCGTTTTATTTAAAAGTGTGCCGCTTAAAGCATCCAGTTCTGCCCAAGCCAATGCCATATCAAAATTTGTTTTAGCCACTTCTCTTTCCGCAGCAGAAAACTTCACCATTGAATAACCTAGATCAGCCTGTACTTCTAACTCATAACGCGCTCTATTCTGATCTAGTGACAACTCAGAAAAATTCATATTAGCGACAACTTCATCATATTTAATTTTTAATGTTTCAATGCCCAAATACAATTCAAGAACCTGTTGCTGTACAATAAGTTCTTGCTGTGCCAGTTGTGCCTCAATTTTATATACTTCTGCTTTAGCTTTAGCGACAGCAGCATCCACCTGACTGCCACTCCATAAGGGCACATCTAAAATAATAGTTGCCTCCCAGTCATTTGCAGTATTACTTGGCTCGGCATATTTAAAGGCCTCAACCCTGCCTGTGAGCAGGGGGTTATCGCTTGCATATGCGTAGTTAATTTTTTGCCTGGCTGCAGTTAATTGTGCGCGTAATGCAGTTAATATCGGGTTATTTTCGTTTACTTTTTTTTGTAGGACCTCTATCTCAGGAAGTTTACGAGAAATGACATTTAATTCCGGTCTTGATACCGTAGTCGGCAAGCTACCTGGTTTATTCAGAGCCTGTGCCAATAAGGATCGTGTGACTCTTTGCTGATTTTGACTTTGTGTACGCAAACGACGAATACGTTGATAGGCTGCATTTTTTTCTGCGACTTGTAGTTCTGTCCTTTGACCTAGTTTTTCTCTTATTTGTGTCCGGTCAAACTCAATATAGGCAACGGCCATTTCTTCGTTATAGCGATAAAACTGTAGATCAGCGAGAACAACATTAAAATAACGTTGTATAACGTTAATATACTGGCGCTGACGTGCGTTAACATACAGTAAATTTTGACTCAATATTTGCTGTGAAGCCTCATCAACCTGGGCAGACAAGCGGCCAAAATCATACAACGTTTTATTAACATCTAAAACCAGGCGTTGTTCTTCGGTTGATTGATTCATTGCAATAGCTGACGGACCAATCCACTTTGATTCAGCCCTGAGGTTCACGCTCAAATTATTAGTTGATGATTTTTCTTGCAAAATAGAATTTGCGTATTGCAAATCTGCATTGGCATAACGTAAATCCGGGTGCTGTTGATCTATTAAGCTTAATGCTAAATCTAACGTTAAAGGCTCGGGTAAATCGACTGGTGTTGTTTTGGCCTCTTCCGCAGTAGCAAAGACAAAAGGCAGCAACAATAAGATTGTTAAAACAAAAGACTTAATTAATTTCATTATTTCTTATTCTTTTCTGCTCGCTTTTGTCTTTTATAACGACTGAAACGAATTTTTTTCTTATAAATTTCATTAGCAATGTACTCACCCAACCACATAAACTCTTCGACACCCGAGGTTTTACCTGTATGACGATAAATCATTTTTCCATCTAAATTGTAATAAGCAATTACAGGAGTCGCTCTTACTCGATTCTTTTTAGCAAAATCTTTTTGTTTAACCGTATCCCCCTTTAAATTAACTATTTCAACATCGCCTTCAATATCAATAACGAAATTCAAAAAGTTTTTTCGATAAAAGTCCTGAACATCAGGCTGGTTTAAAACATTCTTTTTCATATAATGACAAAAAGGGCATTCATCCATTTCAAAGAAAATTAAAATGCCTTTTTTCCCTTCTTCTTTTGCCCTTGCTAATTCTTCGGGAAAATCACCCCATGTTTCATTAAAAAAATATTTGTAGGGATCTTTGACATTACTTGCCCAGCTTACAGAAAAAAAGCAGGCAAAAATAAGAAAAATAGTGGTTAATTGAGTTTTATTTATCATTTTATAAGGCTGCAATATTGATTATCAGTATAGTCTTAAGGATATACTAGAAAAAAGAGATATGATACTGTGCACAAGCACCTTCGCTCTTATCAATTTTCAGACTGTGCGAATGCACAGTATATTTCGCTATTTTGTTAGTTATACTTACTTAGAATGAATAATCCAATGAAATAAATATGCGCACCTTACCCCTAAAATACAAACTCGTACTTGCGCCTGCCGTTATAATAATTCCAGTTATATTTGTTATTATTTTAATGCTTTATTATCTGAATATCATTGGTCAGCAAAATGATAGTGTAAGAAACTGGGCGCACACCACGGATCAAATTCGAATTGCGCTTACATCAAGCGAGCAACTGCAAAAAATCACAGAACAATTGCAATATACACAATCATCAGAAAATGAAGAGCTTATTTTTAATTATATTGAACTATCTCGCGTCCTCAATGGAAACCTTTCTAATCCCGTATTACTGAATAAAGTTCATGTTAATACACTTAGAGAGCTCCAAAGTCTTAACAAAAATATAAAATTTAAAGAGACCATGGATCTCTCGCTCACAGCTACGGCACTCACAACTATTATTCCAAAACTTGAACAACTTTATTATAGTTTGCAAGCTCAAAAACGTGCCATTTATATAGATTCTAATGAATACGTAAAAGACAAGACCTCAACGTTGGCACAAATATCGGTCAGCGTTCTAGTATTATGCGTTTTACTTGGCATTATTTTGTCATTATGGATAAGTCGAACGACCACTGCAAAAATAAAACAACTTGCGCAAAATGCAAATTTTGTTTGTGACCTAACAGAAAAAGATAACCGCTCGGATAAAAAGTTTGATGATCTTGAAGATATCGCCCTTTGTCTATCAATTATGTCTAACCGCATGCTCAGCACTATCGCAGCAGAAAAATTACTACAAGGCGTTGAAGATGAACGCAGTCGTATTGCAATGGATATTCATGACCAGTTTCTTTCTGATTTAAATATTTTCAAACGTGACCTCAATCTGAAATTTAGCAATGTAGAAACCAGTCCACTATCTGATTCAGACTTTAAAGAGATAAATACAACGCTCGATGAGTTTTCCTTTACCTTACGTGGCATTATTGATGACCTACATCCTCAAACATTAAATATGTTTGGGCTTCAAGCAGCGTTACAAAGTTATTTAGAACGCAAACTGTCTACCGCGGCTCACCCTGATTATTATATCAACATTGAAAAGCAGGCTGAGAAAAAACTATCTTCATTCCAGAAATTAAGCCTGTTTAGAATAATATTAGAATCAATTCAAAATATCATACGTCATGCACACTGCAGTCGTTATGAGATTGATTTACGTATTACAGATGACCAACTCATTCTCAGTATTGACGATAATGGTATTGGCATGAAGACAAAAGAAAATACCGAAAAAAATAGCCATGGAATTTTTAATATCACACAACGTGCATATTCCATAAAAGCAAAAGTGCAATGGGGTAAATCTCGTTTCAGCTCGGGAACACAAGTGCTTATTACACTTCCTCTACAATTTACAAATTCAAACAAAATATCAACCATCGATATCAGCGCTTCGACACATGCCAAATCAATGTAAAGTTATTATTGCAGAAGATAATCCCAGGGATCGTGAGTTTCTTACAAAGAGCTTAAATGGTTATTCGCTAACCTTATCTGCTGATTCTAAACATGCATTAGAACTTGCCTTACAATTAAAAGAGCCATACGTAATCACAGACTTACAAATGCCAGGATTAAATGGGATTGAACTTGCTAAACAGATTTGGCAAAAAACACCGTCAGCCCGGATCGTATTTTGGTCTCATTATGGCGATGAAACATACATACGTTCTTTAACAGAAATTATTCCCGAAGATACCGTCTATGCTTATATTCTAAAAGACAACCCATCAAATATACTTAATGCTGCCTGCCATGCTGTTTTTGAAGAAGATCAGTGTTGGATAGACAAAAAATTACGTCCTGTACAATCTCGAACACATACTTCAGACAGTGCGGTTAATGATATTGAGTATGAAGTACTGATCGATATTGCACTGGGACTAACGGACAATATGATCGCACAGCGCCGTTATCTTTCCCGCCGTGGCGCACAAAATAGACTTAAATCGTTATATAACAAACTTGGTGTATCACATGATAGTAGTCATGCAGAAGCGCTCAACCTTAGAGCAAGAGCCATTTCTGTCGCGATGCGCCGCGGGCTATTAAATAATTTTGAATTAGAGCAGGAAGAAGCAGTGCTACAAAAATGGTTAAAAAAATTAAGCCTCGAGTGAGTGCCTCATGAAGTGGCTTATTTCCGCTCCAATTAAAACAATTAACCAGGTTAGATAAATCCAAATCAGTAACAAGGGAATCGCTGCTAAAGCCCCGTACAACAATTCATAGGTCTGAAAATTACTCACATATAAAGTAAAAGCATATTTTGCTATTTCATAGAAAAAAGCCGCAAAAGTCGCACCAGAAAAGGCGTGCAGCCATTTCACATCACAATCGGGAACCCATTTATATAAACCAGTAAAGGCAACCCAAAAAATAACAAACGGTAACCAGCTTAAAAAATAGCCACCCGATGTTTTACCTAAGACTTCCATAATCAAAGGTAACGACGCAATATAGGTGCTAATGAATAGACTTAGGATTATCGCTAACGGTCCAAATATGAGTATAGCCAAATACACCAGTAACCGGCGAACAAAATTCCGTGGCCGATGAATTTTCCAAATACTGTTTAGTGCCGTATCAATGGTATGCATCAAAATAATAACAGAACCCAGTAGCATCAAAAAACCAATAAAATTAATACTGCTTGCTTTGGCTGCGCTATCAAATAAGTACTGTCGGACTTGCTCTGCTGTTTCCGGGGTAAGACTTTGATAAATAAAAGTTTGAGCTTGTAACTGTAAAGCGGGATCAATAAATGTCGCGGTATATATTTTATAAATAATAACAACGAGAGGAATAATTCCTAGCAAAGTAGCATAGGCAAGCGAGGCAGCAATTTGTGGGCAATTATCATCAAGACATTGTTTGAATATGCTCTTAATGTCTTCGCTAAGTGGCATCCATTATCCCTCACTTTTTATCCGTCAAACTATTAGAGGTGTAATATTATCAGAAATAAAAAGGGCCCCTCTAAGAGGAGCCCATAAAATAGAACTTATTTATAATTATTATTGTGCTAAATAAGCTTTATCTGAATCTTCTGTCACACCAATTGACCAGCTTCCACGTGATTTTGCATGGCTAATTGCTGCGGAGCTATCAGCATCACTAGGGTTTGTATCAATATCTAAAATTTGTCCTGGATGGATTAAATCTGCATCTTTAATTTTATCGCTATTTGCCTTATAAATTAAAGGCCATTTATACGGATTACCATAAACACTTGATTTTCCAGAGATTCCCCAGAGATGGTCGCCTGCATTAACCTCGTAAGAACTCATGCTCGTTGCTGGCTGAGCCACAACAGGTGCTGCTTCAGTTCTAGTGGGTGCTGCTTCTGCAACAGGTTCGTCCGCTCTTTGTTCAGCTGGACCTGCACAACCGACAGCAAGGGTGAATGCACTCACTAAACCAGTTAATTTAAGCATTTTATCTAATTTCATTATTTATAAACTCCAGAAAATTATACTTCCTTAAAACTTGCTAAGGATATGTGTCTTACCTAGATGAAAAGTAGCAAAGGCCTCAAGCTAGGTCAAGAAACTACCCGCAAGTTTGTGATTAAATTACAGTTTTTTACCTTATGAATAGGTTTATTTTGCTTTACTGACAGCAAGTTGCCGAGCTTTTAGCGCCAAATGTATCGATTCTAGCGCCAATAACCTTGCCCTTTCATACTCTCCTGCATCGAGTTCCCGAGTGGCAGAACGCAAACGCTGTTGTGCCTCCGACAGTAAACTTGCAGCCAAGTTCCCTGCTCCTGCATCTTTAGCTGCACCGATTGACTGTCGTGCGTTGCTCATTTCTTGCACGGGAGCTGAAACCGCACAAGCTGTAAGAAAAAATCCAAGCATCACAATTTTTATAAAATAAAAAAGTCGATTATGTAAGCATTTAAGTGTCATAAAATCAGGTAAGATATCGCTAAGCAAGTTAAAAGAAAAGAGCGAATAAAGATTAGTGAAATACTAGCAAAAAAGCGGCATTTGAAGCAATTTATATTAAATCTAATTACAATTAATTAAAACGAGAGTAATCCTATGACAACAAAAATTTATCACAACCCACGCTGCTCAAAATCTCGACAAACTCTCGAACTACTACACGAAACAGGTGTTAAAACTGAAATCGTTGAATACTTAAATACGCCACCAAATAAAGCCGAGTTAGAAAAAATACTTCAAGGTCTTAAAATGGAACCACGCGATCTCATGCGTAAAGGTCAGGATGAGTATAAAACATTAAATCTTGCTGACGAAAATTTATCTCGTGAAGAATTAATTAAAGCGATGATTGAAAACCCAATATTAATCGAGCGTCCAATTGTAATGACCGATAAAGGTATAGCAATTGGACGCCCCATTGAAAACGTAAAGAAAATATTAAGCTAATGAATGATATTCTTGTACTTTATTATAGTCGTCATGGTGCAACTGCGAACATGGCACAACACATTGCAACGGGCATTGAAAGTGCGGGTTGTAGTGCACGCTTACGAACCGTAGCAAACGTATCAAATGTTACCGAAGCCATTGAAAGTGATATTCCTGAGTCTGGTGCACCTTATGTTAGCCTTGATGATATGCAACAGTGCATTGCTATAGCCGTGGGTAGTCCAACACGTTTTGGTAACATGGCCGCTGAATTAAAATATTTTTTTGATAGCACCAGTCCGCTATGGTTATCGGGTGACATGATAAATAAACCTGCAGCCGTTTTCACATCAACCTCAAGCATGCACGGTGGGCAAGAAAGTACCTTGCTATCAATGATGTTACCGTTACTACATCATGGCATGCAGCTTATTGGCATTCCCTACACAGAAACAACATTATTAAAAACACAGACAGGGGGCACGCCTTACGGAGCCAGTCATACCTCTGGTGTTAATGGTGACCTACCATTAAGTGATGATGAAAAAACGTTATGCCAGGCTCTCGGTAAACGCTTAGCCCTAGCAGCACTAGCGAATGTTAATGCAAACCTCATTAGAACGAGCTAACGATTATGCTACTCAACTTTTCCCCCAAGTTTATGACACCGAGAATATCTCTTTATATTACCTTAAGTGCTTACTTTGCACTGTTGTTACTGCTTATTATCTGGCATGGCTTTGCCTTCCCTGCAGCTAAACAACCGTGGCTAATCACGGCATTTATTATTGCTCCACTTTTATTCCCATTGCGGGGGCTGCTCAAAGAAAATCCCTACACCTATGCCTGGACAAGTTTCGTAATTTTACTTTATTTTATGCACGGTACCGTTGAAGCATGGGCAAATGCTAATGAACGCATATATGCCGTTATTGAAATTTATTTAAGTGTGCAACTTTTTATTGGTGCCATTTATTTCGCCCGCTTACAAGGTCGAGCTTTAAAAGAAAAATCGAATACACCGGGAAAATAACCGCTACATAATTAATATAGAACATAAATATGCTGCTGGAATTACAAAAAATTATTTTTAAGTTTTCAGCCGTGTCTGGAAATAAGAACATAAAATTATTTGTTTATATTTCCGTTCTATTATTTGCAGTTAGTTTATCCAATATACCGTTAGTTGCAGCAAATGAATCAGTTACAGCTAATAAAAATATAAGCCGTAGTGGTGTTTTTCCACAAACACAACTTTATCCTAGCTATATTGCAAACCCTTTGCGAACGACCTTTAGTATGCAATATATGCATTTCGATAAAACGGAAATTACTAACACCAGCGAGCGCCGCTATAATTTAAAAGCAGGCGGGCATTTAGGCTTATATCGCAATGAAGACGAGAAAACTAACCGGGGCTGGCAATTAACCTTCAGTGGTGGCTTCCAGGGCCAGTTTGATCCTGCTGCATCTCAGGATAATGTAGGCTGGGATGGGATTATGGCGTTGTCACTGGAAATCAGAAATAACAACGCATTTGCTCAGCGTTTAGGGATACATCACATTTCAAGTCATATTGGTGATGAGTTAATTGAGCGGACAGGTCTGAAACGTATCAACTATACGCGACAGGAAATGCGTTATGGACTGTTGTGGTTTATGTTGCCCCATTGGCAAAGTTATGTCGAAATTGGCAAGGGTTATGATTTACGTAACAAGACTTTACAAAAACCGTGGCGCTCAGAAATAGGTTTTCAATATGAAAATGAAAAGTACTGGATGTCAAAACTTGGCTGGTATATGGGAACTGACTTCTCAAGCTACGAAGAAAATAACTGGGATATCAATGCTTCTTTACATTTAGGTCTTATCTCCAGAGTAAACGAAAGAAAATATCGTATTGGTTTTGAATTTTATGAAGGCCGCTCCCCTTTAGGTGAGTTTTTTCAACGTAAGGAAAAAAATATTAGCTTTGGGCTATGGTTCGATATTTAGTGGAGAAAGACATTAAAGGTAACCTTTGATAAAGGGAATGGTTAACCTTCTCTTTTCAACCATAGAAGCTTTGTCTAGTTTTTCAAATAAAGCAAAAAGACTGTTCATGTCACGCGGACTCCGCTTTAAAAGATAATTAACAACACCACCTTCTAATTCTAAACCTCTATTCTTTGCCCTTTGTTGTAAAGCTTGTATTTTTTCTTCGTCAGACAAAACCTCTAATTGAAAAATAGGGCCCCATGATAATCTTGATTTAAGATCGGCAAGCTTTATCGGTAGTGATACCAAAGATTCCGTTGAGGAAAAAAGCATTTTTACGCCTTTTTCTCTCGCATTATTATATAAATTAAAAAGTGCAAGCTCCCATTCTTCACTACCAATAATAGAGTCAATGTCATCGAAAGCAAGCAATGACATATTTTCCAGGCCCTCCAACATTGCGGGCATTAAACCTTCATCCGAAAGTGGCAGATAAACAACGGGCAAGTTGTCTTTACCTGCCTGATGACAGGCTGCTTGCAATAAATGGCTTTTTCCACAACCATTCTCACCATATAGAAAGATACAGGGTTCTTGTTGCGCTAACAAACTGTGAACAACCTGCTCATTACTTGCTGTAAAATAATTATCAAACGTCGCATCATCACGTAAATTAATATCTAATGCTAGCTGTTGCTCCATAGTATTAACTCTCATTATAAAGTTCGCTACTGGTATAGCGTTCATGAATATGTCGTAATACAACGGCAATAACTGCCGCTATAGGTAAAGCGAGTAAAACACCAACAAAACCAAATAACTGTCCACCTGCAAGCACAGAAAAAATGACGGCTACTGGGTGCAAGCCTATTTTATCTCCGACCAACCATGGTGTTAACAACATGCCTTCTAACATTTGTCCCGTTAAGAAAACCACAGCAACAAAGACCAAAGGCATCAATTCTTGAAACTGCATAAGTGCTGCAATGCTCGCCACTACAATACCAATAATAAAACCGAGATAAGGAACAAAGCTGACCATCCCAGATAGCATGCCGATTAATAAAGCAGTATCAAGTCCAATCAACATTAAGCCTATGCTGTAAATCATTGCTAATACAAACATTACCAACATCTGACCACGAAAAAATGCCCCTAATACCTCATCTGATTCTTTTGTGATCATGACTATCGTTTTTTCATTTTTACGGGGGATTAATGCATGAACCTTTGCTACCAATGAATCCCAGTCGCGTAATAAATAAAAAGTCACCACCAACATCAATAAAAAACTCGCAATCCAGCCTACAAGAATAAAACCCGAACGCGATATGGCACCCACAATATTTGCAGCAATACCGCCGGCTGTTTTCCAGTAATCCGTTAATGACTGTTTGACTATATTAAGATCAAACGACATAACATCTAAACCAAACTGTCCTTTTAATATAGGTGAAAGATATTGTTGGGTGCGATCAATATAAAGGGGTAATTTTTCCGCTAAAACAATAATTTGTTTTTCGAGCAGAGGCAATAAAATAAACAGCAATAATGTTGCAGACAAAGATAAAGCAAGAAACACAATACTGACAGCAAATGAACGAGATATCTTTTTTTCTAACTGATCTACTAAAGGATCAGCAATGTAAGCCAGGATAGCCGCCGAAACAAATGGCATCAGTATTGGTGCCAAAAAATAAATCAAAGCTGAAAAAATGACAAATAACGCCAGCCAAATACCTTTATTTGATTCCATCATAATGTGTTAACTCCGTTCCCTTTTAAAGTAACTCACACAAACTATAAATTTATTTTTATTGTATTAATTGATAAACCAAATCTACGGCTAAAGGTTTTGGAGGTTTATCTGCTGAGTCATTTTCTATCGGCGCGCGCTGTTCAATTGGTTGTGTAACATCGGCCACCAACATGCGTCCAAGTGCGATTGCTTGAGCAACACCTTGTTTACCGCGATTACTTTTAATTTTTATAAATATATTATCCTGATTCACTTGAGGTGTTTGCAGTTCAGATACAACATTCAAGCTTTTTAGATAATTTGTCACTTTATTATATGCACTTAAGCTTGCGACATTATTAATTTTGAGCATCACCATATCGTTTGATTCAGCATGGTCTACTTGAGTAAACTTAAGTGACAAAGCCTCTCCTGTCACGGATAAACCACCATTGATCGCTTCACGCAAATTTTCGCTATTACTCATTTCCCAATCCTGGCGCTGGCCATCCGAATATAATGTCCAGCGTGTATGCCAGGTGTTGCTAAAACTCAAATAAACACGACCAACCAGTATTGCTTCTGCTTGATAACGCAAGGAGGCATCTAAAAGGGTATCTTCAAAATTCCCCCAAACGTCGGTAACTTGTAGCTTTAGCTGATCGGCTAAATCCAATAACGGTAAGCGTAATGGCAAGCCTCTTTTTTCAGCCTCTTCTTCAATATGAGCACGGCTAAGGTGCTCGGTACTATTTCCCACTAATGAACGTTGTTTTTGATCATCAACAGCCAACCAGACTAAAGTAACTGGACGTGTCTTTCCCCAAACAGGAAAACCATGTTCACGTAATAATTTTGAAACCGTTTTTTCGGTGAAGAGTAGCCAAAGCTTTTGCGAGTAAGGTTTAGCACCATCAGGGCTAATGGGAATGACCTCATCCTGTTCAAATTTACGATAACGAAATTGTTGAACAAAACGCGTGGGGCGAGGCACTAATGCCGTATCCATTGCTAATTCACTTGCTGCATTTCGACCAGAAATTCTTACTAACACTTCTTTGAGTGCTTCACGTACAACATAAGCTCGCTCTTCTCGACTCTGCCCTTCAACAGGCACTTCCGCTTCATACAAATGCTCGACAATGTCGGCATTCACACCTCGAAGGGGCAAAATTACTATGATTGGTAAAATAATTGCTAAAAATATGGCATTCTTTATGCCCTTTATTCTTATTTTCATTCCATGCCTTTGCCTGAATTGTTAAACTACCGGCCCATTATACGTAAGTATTGGCAATCTTGCCT
>Ga0316207_10000945_pt1 | contig 40021 bp, 53 predicted proteins | sample 6weekpyrite_MG_FD_204943 | JGI IMG/M metagenome (GOLD analysis project Ga0316207, IMG submission 204943) | Microbial mat bacterial communities from mineral coupon in-situ incubated in ocean water Damariscotta River, Maine, United States -... | ecosystem: Environmental > Aquatic > Marine >... | reverse complement strand
CGAGCGTTTCCTTATTAGCATCATCATCCTCACCGCCCGGTATTGCGTTAGCGCCTGTGACATAACCACGCGCTTTGGCCAGGTTATACACAGCCTCACCGGGGTTCTTACCTTGTTGCATGGCCTGTTGCGAGAGCATGAATGAGTCGCGATTAAACAGCTGACTGATCTGCTGCGGATTGGTGTAACCCAGTGCCTGGTATTCCTGAATCTTCGACTCCATCAAGAATTCAAAGGCTTGAGGATAATCCGGGGTTTCCTGTATGAACTCACCGACCTGAGTCTCAACAGTCTGTTTGAACTGCATGGCCTGCTCTTGTTGCTGGCGTACCTGCTCGGCCTGTTGTTCGTCAGTTTCCACCTTTTCGGTAACCTGATTAACTTGACTCTTTAGCTGCTCATTTTCCTGCTTGAGAAAGCCCACTGGGTCCTGTTCATAACTGACCGTAGGCTCAGCCGGTTCTGCTGGCTTGTTGCGTAGCTCGTCCAGCTCTTCGCGCAGGCTGCTGAACTGATTTAATTTATTCATCAGCTCACGATTCTGTGCCATCAGTTCCTTAGTCTGACCCTGGAACTCCTTACGCATCTCACGCTCTTGATGAAAGGCACCATGAGGCACCGTCTTCTGTGATGGGTCTTTGGCTGGTTCGTCGGTCTTAGCAGGTTCGTCAGTTTTAGAGGCTTCGACTACTTCGGTCTTAGTCTCTTCTGTCTGAGTGGTATCCGTGGCCGGTTCGTCGGCTGGTGGTTCGTCGTTAAATGTCTCGTGAATATCTAGTTCTGCCATCCTCTTATCCTCTATTTATTGGTTGCTCGTTCAATTGCCTTAGATGCCTCTTCAGCAGGTTTCAATTTTGCCTGTACACGGGTCAGCTCAGTCTTAGCGTCGTTCAGCTTAGCCACTGATTCGTCCTTAGCGGCTTCAGCGGCCTGCAGACGTTTAGCCATTTGCGCCATTTCCTGCTGCATTTGTTTCTTCTGTGGGTCATTCTGCTGCTGCGCTATGTGCTTCTTCCACTTATCAGTCAATGTGCTAGGTAGTGGCACATGATCAAGGAAGTCAGGCGGCATTGGAATTCCCATCTGAGTGACTCTTGGTAACAGTTCCATGAGTGCACCGAAGGTCTCCATTTGCTGATTCGGTGACTGTGGTGACTCAGAGATAACAACGTCGTATTTAACCGTTTCCTTATCCTTGACGATGGGCATGTATTTCTCCATACCGTCCTCACCGACCATACGAATCAGGCGCCCATCTGTTACATATTCCTGCACGAAATACAGTAACACTTCAGCACGAGTCTTTTGAAACAGCTTAAGACTGTCGAACATACCCGCCAGAATGGTCATACCGGCACGTTTGCGCTGTGCTTCGAGTACACCTGGCTGATTACGATCCACCAAACCCAGCAGCTCCTGATTTAACCCGGTCACATGCGGAATAGAGTAGATGGCAAATTCCATGAGCCGGTCCAGACCTTGTGGGTACTGGATAGGGTTACGCTCTAAAATCTTACCTTTCTGTAATGCCCCAGGCTTGAGCTTAATCAATGGGTTTTCTTCTGCCCACTGCTCTTCTGCCTCTCTCGGATCGTCAAGGGCGTCTGTCTCAATGAATGCGCCCCCGGTACGGTTTTTATACATGATCGAGGTGATATCGGAAAATAGCTTATTCGACCACTTCTGAGGGTCGACCATCGCCCGGACCAGACCATACCATGTGTTGGTATTCTCATCACGCCGGGCTGTCATACACTGCAGGCTGAAATGATTAGGGCAAGGTGCATCGCCTTTCTCAAGGATCGTGTCGCCCACCACAAAATACTGCTTATAGACCTTACGCATCTGTTTGACGTAACGAGCACCCATATCGTCAATGCGTTCTTTCAGGCGGTTGAACTTCTTAGCTGACAGCTCAATGACCTTGTTGTTCTGTGGATCACCGACGACATACATCGGCTCGTATTCCCATTCCTGCCACTGTAGGACCAGAATCTCGTCTGTGTCCTGCTTATACCACTGAGAGCTGTCTGATTCGTACATCCAGGCGCGTGAGGCATCGTGTTCTGATAATTCATCGCTCTCTGGTGCATCCAGCCAGGTCTCAGTATTACTGACATCGATATTCTTAACTTTGGGCCATTGCTTTTCCGCTTCTTTACGGGACCACCATTTCTGACGGTAACGGTATCGAGAGTCTGCAATGTTGCGCTTCTTAGCTGACGGGTCCCAGCCCATTTCAAGTGGTGGGATACGTTCAGCACTCTGGATATCGCCCTCGTAGTTCTGATCGTAGTCGACACGCATCTCTGAGAAGCCCATGCCACATATCGTCATATCCCAGAATGCATCTGATATTTCTTCGTAGGCATCACAGCCCTGGTCGAAGTATTCAGCAGCGCTTGAGTAGGTTTCGTTAGGTTTGATGTCGCCCTGAGAGCGGGGCAGGTATTTGATTTCTTGTCGGTTGTTGATCTGGTGACCCACAACAGCTGAGACTACCGGGTCTATTCGATTGAAGGCTATGGCGGGTTTCCCGGCCTCTTCGAGTTCTGCCTTCTCGGTATCTGACAGCTGCTTACCAGCCACCATGTCATAGAGTTCGCGTGCTTCCTGTCGCCATTTCTTCTGGTGTGACTTGCTGCGGCGGTATTCTTCCTTGATATGTGTAATTAAGTCGTCGTCTTTTGCCATGTTTACCTCGTCACCCAGGATGAGCGCTTACGCTTTTTCGAGTATCTGTCTTTGTATTCTACTGGTTTTGGGAATATTACACCAAGCTCATCGTCTACGATGCGTGCCATGCAGTCAAATATGTCATCGTGGTCGATCATTGGGAAGTCTTCATACTCTTCTTCGATGAACTCTGCCACCAGTTCGTGCTGTCTGCCCTGGTAGTCAATGAACGATAAAGCCTCTGGTAGATAGAAACGGCCATCCTCAAAGATAGGTATCAGCTTGCGTATGCGGTCATTCTTAGCCATCGAGCCACCGAGTGGGGTGATATCAAACCGGTAGTTGTCCCGGTCCATCACGTCCTCCATGTGCTCGATATCAGACTGCATGCCGTATTTCTCATAGCCTACAGCCTGTGGTAACACCCCATAGTCAGCAAAGCACTTACGGTGCATATCAAATAAAGCTTTTGTCCGTTCTCGCAGGTTTAACCTGTCTCTGAGTCCACCGGCTAGGTAATAGTTCTGATCGGGTCCTGTGGCGATTAGCAGCATGACGGTGTAATCAGACTTTTTGTGCTTCTCATTAGCCGGGTCCACCACAATGTAATAGTTCCAGCCTGTGCTGGGGTCTGAGTCGTAATACTTCAGCCAATCTTTTGAGAAGCCCATCGCTTGATCCTGGTCAGGTTTTTGTAGCATCTGTGAGTTGAAGGTATAGAGCCCCATCTCTCTACGCTTGGTCTTAAGTTCTTCTTCAGTGAGGAAAACAGGTGCACCAAACTCAGTGCCATCGTCTGTGGCTGGGTATAGCCGGGGCTTGGCTGCTTTCCTGGCCATGATGGTCTTGTACGTGTCATTAACCGCGTACCGGGTGCCAATGTAACGAGATTGACCCTTAACTGAGCTTTTACCCGATGTTCCCAGCGATAGCGATAGCTCCCACTGTTTGGTGGCTTTCTTGATAATCTCAGGGTTTCGAGCCACTTTCTCGGTGATAACATCGTCGTATATCCTCAGTAGCCAGTGACCACCCGTAGGCATTGAGTCAATGATCCCATAGGCTTCTATCGTCTTCTCTTTCGGGTTGCCGCGCTGCCTTTTGACCAGTAGCCCCTCATCGAGTGACCATTTAGGGCTCTCTCGTTGCGGGTTCTGATACAGGATGTCGGGGAAGAGTTCTTTAAGCACCTCATTGTTTTCAAACTCAGTTTTGATCTGATCGAGGAACTTCTTTGCAGTAGGTCGATTAAACGAGAATATGACACAGGTGACTTCTCTGTTCTCCCACCATCCAGGTAGAGGGTCATCGCCGTGGCTGGCCAGTACGTCTTGAATCGTCTTAGCATAGGTGATGATTGTAGATTTGCGGTGATCACGAGCCCAGAGATCAAGATAGCCATTTGGATTATGTTGTACTTCCCGGCATCGATGGAATAGCCACTCATCGTCAAAGTCGGTTCGCTTGAATACATACCTAATGAGGTAGTACAGGTCCGTCCTGCACAGGTTCCTCAAATGCCCTTTCTTCTCCTGGGGCGGTAATTTCTTCAAGGAATCGTTCAGTAGCCGATAATTCGACTGTGCCAGAGTGCTCATGCTCTACCTTACCCTTAACGACGTTTTCACGGGGTAGGAACTTGGTAAGCAGCTCTGCAGCCTTTTTCCAGTCTTCTTCCCAGAGTTTCTGGCAGTATTCAGCTGTGGTGCCACCGTTACGCTGAGCTGCGAGTATAAAGCCCTCAAAGAAGGCCTTACGCATGCGAGGTGACACGTCATGTGATGCTCGTCTTGATCGTTTACTGGTTGCCACAACACATTATCCTCAAGTATTTGATTTGACTAATATTAGATTATCACAGCTTGGCTGTTCCTGAACATATGTGGGGTTAGGACTAACAAGCAATACAGTGACGAGTGGTAACCAGCTCATGACTAGATTTTAGTTTCGTCCAGCTTGTGGTCGCCGCACCAGTCATTCATGTAGACAACGGGGTAGCCGTTTAAGGTTGGTGAGTGCTTTCGGCATCGGCCTAACTTAGATTTTTTTGGGCCTTTGGTTTCTTTAACTGCGCACCACATACAGGTTTCACAGCACATATTTTCACTTCGATGCTTCCAAGGGTCTGACATAATCCCATCCTCTAATTATCGTTAAATATTTACTTAATATTATACCAGTTTATGGCTCTGGTAAAACAGGCCTGTCGTAGTCATCGGCATAGCGCACAATGTCTGCCTCATCACAGCGCCCGGTGGCGACTTCGATAAATTCCAGTGTTTCGGTTGCTGACAGGTTTTTGATGCGATGCTTGACCCCTTTGGGAATTGATACCGTATGGCCGGTATTAACCCGCATCTTGTTACCATTTTTCAATGTTTTGGGAAAGGCGATCAGTGTGGCAAGCCCTTCGCCCTGGGTAATGGTCCAGACTTCGTCACGGTTAGCGTGTGTTTGTAGGGATATCTGCTGGCATGGTGCGATACGAATAACTTTCACCCAGTAGCGCTCGTCCTCGTGAATGATTCGCATGATACCCCAGGGTCTGGGGGTCCAGGGGTTCTCGGTAATCTTTTTTAAGACAGGCTGATTCATTTGCTTAACTCCTTACCTTTTTCGACAAGGTCTTGAGATTCGTCATAGCCGTCGATGCGCATTAAATACTTTTCATGTACGGCAGTCCATTCAGCATCCTCAAATATTGGTTTTGCGTCGATGCGCCAGTAACCCTCGCCCAGTCGCTCCATTAACTGACCCGTGTTCTCATTCCTTGCATAATACTCACCGGGTACGATCCTATCTATTACCTTGTAGGCCTTACCCTCTGGCAAATATATCGCCATACACCCCGGCACAATTGGCAGTAATTTATCCATGATATACCTCTGCATTATCAACAAGTTCGCTACTTGACTGGATTTTCTCACCCCCTAAACCATAGACGAGGTGAATGCTCAGTTTTTCACAAAGTTCGTGTTCTGGCGTGTTACCGGGTAGCCGGTCACCACCGTTACCAAAACAATCAGGGCGTATTCTGTTAATAGCTTCACAGACGGTTTCGTCACTGTCATCGACGTGAGTGACCCCTGATACCGCTTCCAGGCTTTCGAGTATTTCCTTACGCTCATCAAAAGGCATGAATACATAGCCTTTCTTGCGCATCAGCCAGTCATCGGAATTTAAGGCGATAATCACCTCACAGCGACGTGACGCAGCCTTAATCATGCGTACATGGCCGATATGGAGAGGGTCGAAGCCGCCTGAGAGTAATATTGTTTTCATAAATCTCCTTTGTCACATAGTCCGTAAACACTAGAGCAGGCCGGTGGTTCAAGCATGCGCTCTAAATCCATTTGTTTGCCGCCGCGCGAGGTTTTTGACCACTCAACATGCTGGTAAATATTGCCTTTTTCCATGGCGTTTTCAGTGTCAATGCCAATGGCTGGAAGAAATGTCGAAGCATTGCACTTCGATACCCTGGCGACAATCCTTTCCCACTCTGCAATGCGCTCGATATGCTCTGGGAATCGATGCGAAATATTCATTAATTCGTCTTTTCTAACATTAATGCAAGGCATACAGCCAACACGGCCACAACCCATTTTATAAAGCGGGTTCGGTTTAATGAAATGTCTTTTATGAATGGCGAATACTTCCTCAGCGGTCCACTGGAATATGGGGTACTGGTGGTATATGCCCTCGTCAATCATTCCGCAGGGTGAGCGTCCTGCACGCTTTAACGACTCATCAGCTCTGACACCCTGGATACTAATAACGATATTTTTTTCTGAGGCATCCAGTATCGGATCAACTATCTGCTGCCTCATAGGAATTTGCTTTAGCTCAATCGTGCAAAATGATGCCTTGGTCGATGGAAACCGGCCTTTTAACATACATAAATCAAGGAAGGGGTTGCCTGTAGGAATGATCAATTTAGCCAGCTCCAAGATTTCCTCAGTTTCCCAGCCAGCGAGTATCCATTGTTTGTGAACCCATGATTCTGTGTTTTCGAGATTGGCGCGACGAGTAGCCAATCTTTTTGTAAAATCGGCCTTTACTGTTTCAATTTGAATGCCTAGCTGAGTCTGCAGATATTCCATGTACTCATAGACCAATTCATGCTCATTGCCAGTGTCTGCAAAAATATAACGGGCTTTTAAACCGCGCTCAATATCCTGCAGTATGACAGCTGTCGAATCCTTGCCGCCCGACATTGATACTATGCGATGTCTCATCTCATGCCCTTGATAGTAATGATTTGTTTTTCCACTAATCGCTGCAGTGTCCTGACCACAGCGCGCAATACATAAAAATATTTGTCTTCGAGTCGTCCACCATCGTAATCGCTGTGACAATTTGAACAACCATAAAACCCGATATCATCTGCCTTGATACCGATACCCTTACCGGCAAACTGCTCATTGAGGTGACAGAATACCGTGGTCTGCGAATCATAATTACAGTTGGGGCCATTCAGCGTGCAGGCTTCGTCACGCGCTGACTCCCTAACCTTGTTCGATCTAATGACGGGTCTTTTTAGCATCTTTATTCCAGATAGCCGGGGTTTCGTGGACAAACTGACGGTAACCCTGATAAATCGACATTTTCCCCTGACTGTCAGCAATGCGCTGCTCGTAGTCTGCGCGGGTCTCATTGCTGTGTGCACCTGTGGCGCTGATTTCATCCCAGTCGCCTGTGCTGCCTCGAATGCGGTAATACATGGCATTGCAGCTGATCGTCACGCCCTCAGTAATTGCCCGGTAGTGCTCCCACTCAGGCAGTGATTTTTCTACCAGATTGCCGTCGATATCACGGCCTTTATAAAGTTTCTCTGTTGGTCTCATGTCTCACCCTCACCATAAACTTATCCACAGCTTCGAGACTGTTGATAACTTGCACTTGCCCCTTCCAGGTATCAAAGAATACCACCTGATCTGGGGTTAATTTCTGTTTACTTTGTGGCTTTTTACCGTCTTTGATCTCGATCAAATAATTAACATGCCGATAGCCGACGATGATGTCAGGAAATCCTTTTCCCATGCGCGAGGCGTCAAGTACAGAGCAGCCGTACTCTCTAAAGCGCTTGACCACGTCCATGTGGTTATCGTCAGTTTTGGCGCTGTATCTCACAGTTCCATTTCTTCCTGTTTTTGATACAGCAGAATAAAAATCTGCTCGTTTAGAAAGCGATCGATCATCTGGCCGATTTGCATACCGGGCATCATAGCGCTGTAGGTCATTTCCACCAGCGCTGAATTACCTGACATCACATCGAAAGTGATCTTTTGAAGATAGCCGCTCTCACAGGGGATAAGCTGGCCTTTGATAGCCGTATCGAAATCACCGGCCTCGACCGCTTCGAGAAAGTTTCGCTCACTTTCTTCGAAATCAACACCTGAGAAATAAGCATCGATGTTTTCAAACTTACGCTTGAGCTTAAACCCATCCAGTTCGCTGAATTTGGGTTCACCGTCGACCAGCCAGAGCTGATTGCTGAACATATCTTTAATGGCGAATTGATCCAGCCCAGTCGCACTGAGTGAGGCCATCATTTTGATATCAGCCCAGACGTGCTTGTCATCTTCACTGCCCAATGAGCGTGCACTGATGTTTTTTATAACAGGTCTTATCTCAAGGTACATTTAGGTATCTCCGGTGTGATGGGTTTCCAGTATTCACCGTATGCGTTCTGCTCAACATAGGTGACGTGTTCCAGGTCTAATGGCACTGGCTCATTAGTATTTGAACCGACAACCAAACCAATAATAAAAATGATAATTTCCATGATAACCCCCTAACTGGCTTCAAGTGGCGCGATCATCTCATAGTAGATGGTTCGCTGTGTTTTGGCTCCGTGCTTGCGTGCGCTCATCATCTTGTCAAAGACTGTGCGCTCTTCTCCGTTGAGTAGCTGAGAATCGATATCAAGTAGCCGGTCCCGTGCTTCGTCTTCGTCCATGTCGTCATCGTCGATGACTTCACGGGCCTCGATAATTAGATTTTCGACCCGCTTTTTATCGACCTTTTCCATATCGACAAGCTCATCAAGATTCATACCGAGAATATTGGCAGACCCAAAATCAATGCCTTCATGCTGGTTTAGAACATCAACCGCCTTGCTGATACGGTCGGTCTTATCCGTTTTAGGCCATGTTTTCTGAGCACGTTTGATGATGGTTTTCTTCGCCATTTCGTTGTAATACGTGACCCAGGGCGGCTTAAAGCCTTTCATGCCCCTTTTAACGTATGACTTATAGGCTTCAGTCTTGTCGCGTATCTCGTTGATTTCTTCAACGGTCATGGTATCGACTAAATAATCACCTTCCAGGGTCTTAGCGACGCAATAAACACCGACCACTTCGCCGGGGTCTTTCTTAAACGGGTCTTTTTTGTGAATCGGCTTTTCAAACTTGCCGTTGTACTCGAAATTATCCGTTTCATAGACCACGTCAGCACGACACCAGAGAATCGACCCGGTATCAGTGGCTATTTGAATCATGCCGCGATAAGAGATATCCAGCACGACTGAGCCGTCACGCGGTACAAGGTAGGCATGGGCTAAGGCTGGATTGAGTGAGATACCCACAGAGGCGACATTAATGATCGCATTGAATAGCGAGGGCTGATTATTTTCAGCGGTCTTCAGCAAGAAATCATTTTTCTGCAGCGCCTGTAAGGCAAACATTGATTCCTTTTCAAAAGACACCACATCGTCCTGCTGAGCGATTTCGATAAACCGCTCTTTAGCCTCGATAATGGGTGCCTCGTATTTTTTCAGCGGCCTGCTCATGATGCAATTTCAACAAGGTCAAAATTAACACGAGCTTTTAGCAGTTCCCAATCACCCAGACTCAGGCAACCACCGAAAGCAGCATGATAATCATCACCTTCACCCAGATAAAAATTAACAAAGACAGTGCTGTCTAATGTCTTGCAGACCACGGCTTTGAGTAAGATATCGTCGGGTTCTTCTGTATTGATAACAAGATCAAGGTTCGAAGTGTCGCCAGTGCTCAGATAGTGACCGTTAATATCCCAACTTGTCTGGCTCACTTCTTCGCCGTCATCGATATAACCAACAGCGCGTTGATTTTTCTCGGTTATATGCTCATTGACAAATTGCACAGTGCCCTTATCACCTGATTTAGTGAAAAACGTGACCGGCAAATCAAAATCTAATAATGTTTTCATAGTCCCATCCCCTAATAGAATAAATTTAAGTTTCACCCCGAATATATACCGGTAACTACTTCGGGAATAGTTTTTTTCATCAGCTCTGCTCCGGTTTGCGGGTATTTAGCCTCAACAAATGTTGATATAGATGGTTTTCGTCATCGCTTTTGAAAACACCCCAGTAATCACCAGTTTGTGTAAAGCAATGCAGGTAGATTTCGTTTTCACCGACAGCTATTAGTGGAGGCATAGAAGAGTCTGGCATTTTTAATATGCCACGTTCTATGCCGCTGTATTTAATTGCGTCAGCAGTTACATCACCAATCATTTCTATGTTCATAACACCGATTATTTTTTTAAGCTCAGTTTCTTTGGTCATTTTCTACTCCTTTTCCGGCTAATCTGGCTTGAAGAACATCATTAGATGTGTATTCCTTTTTCCGCATTCTACGCTCAGCATCACGCCCTCTATCTGCTGGAATTTTGTTTGATGGTTCTTGATGCTTACCCCAATTATCAAGCTGCTCTCTCGTCATTTCATCAGGGCAGTATTCCAGCATTAAAGAATCAACCTTGGCCTGCAAAGCTGCGTTTTGTTTTTGGAGGTCGTCAATCTCTTTAGCCATTTGATAGTCTGCTGATTCAGTTAATTTTTGAATCAAATAAGGGCTAGATGAATCAAACAGAATTGCACAAATGTTTTTATAGTCGCTATATTCCACAATCGCTCTCCTTCCACTTGATAAAGGCAATGACAATAGCGCGGAGTGGATCGGGGTCGTGTATTGCATATCCTAATGAAGCAATATCAACATAATAACCGCCATCAATTTTTGATTTATTCAATTTGATGCCTACTACCCATAACTTAATTACAAAAACTATGCACTGATCACGGTTAGTCGTTGGTGTGAAGCGTACCCATTCAATACAATCACCCCAGTCAATCCAGCAGCCATCATCTTTGCATTTTAATATCGCGCCCTCGTACTCAAGCCCCATCGCCTCAGCACAGCGTCGATTTAGTTCTTCGTTGGTTAGGCTCATTGATACCTACCCCATCCGTATTCATCATCAATTCGTAGGCTAATAGCGCCTAGTGAGCTATATAAAACCACTCTCGCTAAATAGCCCCGACATTTAAACAGCATCGCAGCAGCAGCAAGGTGAGCCTCAATACCATTTGGCAAAACATTAAATAGCGACAAGCTAGCTTTTTGATAACCCGGTTGTTTTTCACCAGAATAAAACCATGCAATTGTTTTTTCTGCTTTGGTAATATCAAACTCTATTCGTACTGTTGGTAGGTTCATATCATTCACCCGTAATAAGCGACAAGACCAGCCACAGAGAAGCAGGCGATAGCTATGCCATACCCGATGCCTGTAAAGACATGGTAATTCTTGTCCAGCTCATCCCTGTCGATCACCCAGTCACAACGAATTGCAGCCAGATAAAAAACGACACCTACAAAAATAAAAACACCAGCAACCACTTTAATAATCATTAACTTTCTCCATGTATTCAAAACATTGCTTACGGATATCCTCGACGGCATGCGGATTTAATACCGCCGATACCTCGAAAAAATCGTCTAGTGTGATCTGATAGATATTCACATCAGGCGGTGATTCCGGCTGTAATAGCCCAGGCACATGACAGGCAGGCTGATAGGGTTCGTATTCGAAACTAACCTTGAGTTCCAGGTCGTCAGCATTTCGAAGATAAGCCGTAATCTCGTGATAATCAGACACCGAAACCTCCTCGAATAAATTTCTCTAATGCGTCACTGGGCTCTCTGTTGTTGCATACCGGGTTAATCTTGCGGCCTTTATTGGTCGCAGGCTTATAACCATTTGCATTCCGCCAGCGGTAAATCTGATTCGATGACACCCCAAACTTTCGCGCCAGGATAGGGGCGCTCTCTCTCGATTTCAGTGCCTCATCTTTCTGGGCATCAGTCATGGTGCGACCTTTCATCGTTTCACCTCTAATTTAATCACTTTCACATTACCGAAAACCTTACGGCACTCATCAACAAATTTAGCAATCTCTGGGAACTTATCCCGGTTCGACTGGCGCTCAGCTTCTTTGGTTGATTTGCTCATCGATACGATCCCCAGGGTGTGGCAATTGAATACTGAGCATTTGTGCAGCCCAGCGCTCTATCTCGTTCATAAAGGCCGATAGTTCGGCTGTGGACATATTCGAGGTCTCAGGTAGTTTGTACTGCACTCGGCCTCTCACGTCTCTGTATTGCTCCATTTGCAGCAGTTCGAACTTGAGCGCGTCCTTCATTTCTTTTGGGGTGTAGCCCACATGTTCAGCGATAATGCCTATCCACTTATGCAGCAGAGCATTTTGTTCGATGGTCCGACGGCGTGTAACTTTCGTGATTTTAACCATCATCGAGCCATCTTCAGGCAGCTGATCAATCACATTTCTAGCGGCCTGTTTCTGGTAGGGATTATGGATAATGATGGGCGAATGGCTCATGATTAAACCTGCATGCCTTCTGGGTATCTGGTTGCCATCGGCTCGTAATCTTCACCGGCAGATTTGCCACACTTCGAGCATTTCATTTTGGGTATAACGTTTTGATGAAAGTAGGCATCATCATACCCGCTCGACTTTTCTTCATTTCCACAGTGCTCACACTCATAGATAGCTGTGAAATCCCTGCGATTTTGACTCAATTTGTTTTTAATTTTCATAAATCACCCATGCAACCAGTATTCGACATAGTGCGTCACCACTTTGTCGCGGATTTCAGACAGATCGTTTGATGAGAGTTTTTTAAATAGCTCTTCGTTCACCATATCGACGAACTCGTCATCACCGGCCATCAGATCAGAGAAGACCTCGACAAAGGTTTGCTTGTCGTTCATCGACTCTAAAGCGACAGCACGTAAAGCGTCGTTATGCTCAGTGCGTTTCTGCTCTTCGACATCACGCTCGATGTCAGCTTGTTCTGCTGGGTCTCTCATGATCATATCCCTCAAAATAGTTAACACTCACTACCTATAATAATGATAGCTAGTTAATAGTCAATAGCTTTAAGGTATTTTTTTTGTTAATTGACCAGAGGCGACTAATTCACGATATTTGGCACGACAGCGATTATTGAACTGCAGCATGGTTTCGTCTTTAGATTTACGCAGCCCCATTGAGTGCAGGTTATCTTTAAGTTGGTCATAGTGTGGTTTGTTGAGTTTATGGATACACGAGGGGCATAGGCTGAACCTGAGGCCGTGTACTGTCTCTGTGCAGCCATCAGTAGAGCATTTAGGTAACTCTCTAACAGCTTTCTCTTTCTCAATGTCAGCATGGGACCCGATCTCGTCATCATAACCGCGCTGATTCAACCAGGTAACACAGTGACGCCAGTATGTCGGCTTTTCCCCGGTCTTTCGCTGATATTCCAGGTCATAACGAACCATGGCTTTCATATTGGCCAGAATACGCGCTCTCTCGTCAGCGTCCGGGTTAATTTTCAGCATAGACTGCATGGCTTTACCCTTACTGCCTAATTTACCCATACGGCACAACTCACGAGGATATGAGGGCCAGAATGTTTTATTAAACCATTCTTCGATATCAGATTGTTTGGTCATAGTTGATCCCTAAGAAATTAATTATTAAATATCACCAGCTCAACAGGCACGTTTTTAATTTCACCTGACGGTATCTCAACAATAGCCGTGGTGTAATTTCCGACACCGTTTTCTAGTTCTTCGTAATCAACACCAAAGCCATGAAACAAGCCATGACCATCAGGCACTTTTTCATAACGATTAGAAAATTTCACTCTTTCATATTTATATAAAACAACTTTTCTCAGCTCTTTTGCCATCTCTTTATCCTCAATTTAAGTTAATTCCACGGCGGCAAATCACCGCTGTATGGTTCAAAGTTGGGGTCTGTTGCATAGGTTGTTTTATAGACTTTACCGTGCCTCATGCTGGCATATTTGAATTTACCATCATTGTTGGTGGCTTTAGGCTTAACTGGTTTTTTATGGCGACCAGCCCAGTTAGGCATCTTTTTAGCCAGAAATGCCACGGCATCCTCACGCCATTTGAAACCTTTATAAACAGCACCAGAATAACCCTCAACAGCTTCTTGGCACTCTTCCCAGGACTCAAAAATACCTAATTTGTGTCCTCGCTTTACTGCGTAATAATGTTTAACTCCCATATCTATCTCCTTTTTTGTAGACGAACACGAACAACGAAGAAAATAAAAATTTCTTACTAGCTATTCGCTTAAACTATTCACTATATCCTTGTGTACAGCTTCCTATGCCAGGTGCGTATCCCATAGCGAGGGGGTCCCAAGTGTCCTGGTCCTGTATTGGGGGCGTATGCGAGTGCGTGTCCTCGAATTTAGGGTTTTTTTCTTCCCTAACTTACCGCCCGCACAGATATACCGCATCTGCTTTCGGACCGGCAGCGAAACAGTTTTGCAAGAATTTTGATTTAACTTATAATGGCGTTAGGCCGTGTTGAATCGTTACCTGTCTTTAACTGTTCAGCAATTTGGTATGGTCAGTACCAGTGCCGATGCAAATAAAATACGCTTGTTGTTATTTGTGGTCAAGCCCCTTTTCGAAAGATTAGGGGCTTTTTTATGATAAATATATTGTTAAGTCACTATTTATTGATTAGTATCAGGTTACATTCACGATATTAGATAAAACCATGATTGAAACGAAACCCCATAAAAAGCTCTACAAGAAAATGGATTTATTCGCCTGGACCAAAAAACGCCTGCAGGACTACAAGGGCAACTGGCCTTTTATCGCTGTTAAGGCTGAGGTCCCGAAAGAGTGGATTATCTACCTGATGAAAGAAAGCGGCTCGAACAATGTGAAAAACCCGCATGTGAAAGCTTTTTTTCGTGTCATGAATGTGCTGATTGATCTCGAAAACGGTGATCTGTTAATCCCCCTGGGTGGCAGACGGAAAAAAGAAAAGTTACCTAAGCGAATACAAAAGTTTTATAATTAGTTCTCTTGCTTTAGCCGGTTACCCTAATGACCGGTTTTGTCACCCTCTCGGCACCCCATATCCCCAAACCCTAATAGCCGAGGGGGATTTTTAATTCAAAATAGTTGACAGTCAGTAGTTACCTATTATTGTGATAGTTGCGGAAAAGAGATAACAAACGATAAAAGTAATTGCAAAATTAAAATGACTTCTGACGGTTTAGATTATGCTGGCCACGCAGTCGGCCCCGGTGATGGCGGGTCATTTGATTGCTGTTTTAAATGCTATTATGAAATACTGAAACAGATTAGAAGTAAAGACTAACCCCGCATAGCGGAAAGGAATGATGATATGAGTATAGATGTAATTGTAATCGTGAGCAATTATTTAAAAGATAACGGGTATGACGGATTATTTCAGGCAGGAGAATGCGCTTGCAAATACGATGACCTCGCGCCATGTGGAGAAATACAGGGAAACTGCGAGGCTGGCTATTTAACATCGGCAGATAATTGCGACTTTCATGATTGGCATATAGGAACAAAAAATAGTGATGATTAACCCCTAGCCAGATACCAGGCTATTAATTAATAGGTGAGGTGTGACCGACTGCCAGAAACTAGTCGTTATTATCTACCTAGCGGCCTACCTCATAACCTTGGTTTATTTCCTTAAATGGGAGAGGCTATTTTTTTTCTTTATATGAAATCATTTCCTTATGCGCCTCTTCGTGCTCTTTCGCCCAGCTCTTTAGGTCTCTCACGTCTTCTCTCGTGTGTCCGTTTTCGACCTTGATGATAGCAATATTTTTTAGTGCGTCTGCCACTAAGTCCTTAATGTGGTTGATGTTGAAAGCGACCCAGGACATCAGGCCAATAATGATGGCTGTCATGATATTGCCCCACTTAATACCGTTCTCTGCTAATTTATCTTTAACTGGAATATTGCCGTCATCACTCATGATACCGCCCCGTATTTTTGAAGTTTTAGGTTATGAATTGCCCGCATTAAATCCGGGTATTGGTGCACCCAGTATTCTCTGGCATCAGCCCTGACATCACGAATGACTTTCTCAAGCACGCGCTGTTTCAAAATACCGGGCAGCTGTTGATAGCCCGATGACTGAATGACTTTCTGTAGAATCTGATAGGCCGGCTTACCGGTCAGTTCTACCAGGGAATTACGCTGCTCAGGGGTCAGCTCAACACCTCGGAAACTTTTACCGATAGCCGGGAACGAAACATCATAGGCCAGCAACTCATTAGCAACCTGATCATTGCGCGATGTTTTCAAATAGGCCGGGCTAAAGAAACGATAAACCGGGGTGCCTTCGGATTTGACGGTATCACCGAAAATATCTAGCCGCTCTGGCAGTGTTTCAGATAAACCAGGGACGCGACGCTTCACAGCATCGACAATGGTCTCAGCCTGTCTGAGTTTATCGTCGTAGGCTTTCGCCATGTACGACACACCGACAGGAACTGCCAGGGTAGATAGGAAGTTATGGATATAGCGCTCACCGTAGCGCTCAGGCTCTTGAATGACGTTAATGACATCGGTCAGGCCGCGCAGGTAGGTTTTACTGGTCAGATTCGAAGCAATCGAACCCATGACCATAGACCACATCTCACCAGCCTCATCGACAGTGAATCGATCTGCAAACTGATGAGCATCAGCAAAGATACCTAACAGCATGCCCAGCGGCTCAATACGGCTGAATGAGACCCACTGATCACCTACTTTGATAGAGTTCGGCTGCTTGCCCTGTCGATACCACAGGCGACGCTCATTCGCATCTTCTGGGGGTTGTCCGACAATCTTACCGGCGGCTGCTAATGCAAACCCGGTTAAGCCAATCGCAGAACCGACACCAATTTTAGCCAGCGCCAAATCACGACGACGCCCACCGGCTTCAAAATCTGCCCGGACATCTTTGAATATCGGCGCCATAAACGAATGCTTTAATGCTACCTTAAGAATGTTGCCAGGGGTCTGCACAAACGGAAAAACCAGATTAAATATCGGCACATTTTTTCGAAGCTGCTTGATAGCCTTACCGATATCGCCCGCCTCTTCGGTGAAAGTACCTTGCTTGGCCTGTTTCCAGGCCTGCTCTTTCATCATGTCGGTGGGGTTATCGATAAAGAACTGCGCCGGTTTACCGGTACGCTTGGCCTCGACCTCAGCAAACTGCGCTATACCCATGTTGTAGAGCATCGCCTTCCAGAATGTGTCCTCTGTCGAGAGCATGCGCATGGGGAAGCGGAACACCTTGCCCTTCGTGCCTTTGATCGCCCGTTTCTGTGGGTAATCTATTTTCGTGGGTCCGAACTCTTCGAAACCTTCACCCTCAAAATCTTTGAAGACGCGCACCGCCTCTCGTATGCCCAGGTTTGCGCCGGTACCGACAGCACCCAGCCGGGCCTTAACTTCGTTAAAGGTGATTCGATCCTGAGACCCGGTAATTTTACCGATACCTGCAGCAATAAAATTATCAATTTCCTGCACCAGTCCCTGGAACCCGGTAGAAACTACGTTCACCACATGGGTCGGTACGCCAGAGAGCAAGCTGAAATAGTAATACTCCATGAACTTGTCCCACTTCGTCACCTTCATGGTGTCACGAGCCACCTGGGCAGCTGCAGTCGGACTGCCAGCACGCGAGAAAGCAATGATCTTGGCTTTGAGCATATCCATGCCGCCCTGACCTTCTGCCAGGTCTCTCAGTACCTCAGCTTTTGATTTGGTGTCTTGATGCTTTCTCAGGATTTGCAGGGCTCGACCAGCCTCACCTGAAACCCCGGTCCACTGCGCACCGATATTGGCTGTCTGCACAAAGGCCTCAGCCGCCGCTGCCAGTTCTTCGTCGGTAATACGACCCTGCTCGATCTTCTGGGCTAATTGAACCATCTGCTCATGCGTGCGCTGGTACGTTTCATCGACCGCTCTGGCGGCGCCCTCAAGCTCTTCGACATTAAAGGTTTTGCCAGCTTCTCGATCAATCAGTCTTTTGAGGTGATCCGGGGTTAAGCCTAATTTTTCAGCCAGCTTCTCGGTTTCCTGCCAGTTAATCACACCGCGCTTAGCTTCAAAGCCTGCCTGCTCACCACCGACCTCAGCGACCCGTTCAGGAGTTATGGCTGGCTGTGGTGGGGGTCCTAGCTTGCTGTGAACCTGCTGGACCACGTTATCACGCTCGTTATGCAGGTCTTCCAGGTAATCCTGTAAAGCCTCTTTGTTGGCGTCGGCTGCGCTCATACCATCGTCACGGTATTCCTGCGCGATAGTCCTGATATGATCAGCCTCAGCGCCAGAGATACCGAGTTTTTTAAAGCACTTAGTTAGATTCATGACGCTTACCTAGAAACTGTTTAATCACGTTCAGTATCATTGTATCTTCGTCGATCAATTCTTGCTCGATAAATTGCTGCTTAAAATCTGCCACGCCCCCGCCGGTATTGCCATCGGATCGAGTATCAGCCTGCACAGAACGAAATAACAGGAACCAGCCCGGCCCCATCTGTGAATCGACCGTCAATGGCGCGTTAATGCTCATAACTCAAGCCACGAAATGCCGCCCAAAACATCAGCATTCGCCGTTATAGGGGTGACGACAAGCCATATCTCGTCGGGCGTGCCATCAATTGCAGAGCCCAGCCTTAACTGACTTCGCGTAATTTCTGAAATAGAACCGACAGTATTACCGCCCTTTACATAACCGGCATCAATAACATGACCACCCGTAACGGTGGTATTTGATGGGTTGTTGACCGTGTCGCCTGTGGCTACCTGTATGACTGATGTCGCGTCATGGTCTGCAAATGTCGGTGCATTGGCTACCGTAGGGTTAAGTCTTAACTCCCAGTAATAATCATCTGAGGTTAATACCATCGCATGCACGTTCTGTATCTTGACCGTTGAATCGAGATTCGCTGAGCGTAGTCGTATGCCATAAACGGCATAGACCGTGCCTGCTGTATTCGCGTTAACGAAGGCGACGCCCGTGGTTTCTGTATGAGGGACACCCAAATCGACCGTACCCCCCTCAGACATCACAGAGCTGCAGATATGCTCTATCTCAGCCGCCCCGCCGGTCCCATCGTTATCTATCCAGTATCTGATGGGTAGGTTAGGGGTCGACATATACACCCCTTCCAGGTTGTTTGCATGCACGAATTGATGGGCGTAAATCAGCACCCCGTCAATGACAAAGCCCATGCGCACGCGACCCACCCCCAGCCACTCAAAGTCAATGATGAGTATCTGGGATTTAGTGAAATCTAGCTCGATGCCTGAGTCGCCGTTACCATCCATCGTGTCGATGTTCCAGTCAGCCTGATCTATCGCTGTATTAACAGCAGCACCAGTAGCATAAGAGCGCTTAACCAGCTGTATTGTGCCTTCATTATCGTGCAGGTAAAGGCCGTTATTGTTATGCACATAACCAAAGCCGCGAGTAATACCAGCACCGCCACCCGATTTCTGCAGAGTGCCAGTGCATAGAATGAGCTGAGACTTACCAGGCTGGTAGTTAAAACACATAAAGGATTGACGAGTACGATTACCCGCCGTGCTATCACTAACGCCCATGACCACTGAGGCGGTATCTTGACTCCATGTTGAAGACATACCACCGCCTGAGACTTCCTGGTCATCATAAAACTGAGCACCGTTGTTATGTATCAGCTTTGAATCGAACAGGGTTTCAGGATTCGAGACGCGTAACCGGTCAAAGGCATCGAAGTTAGCCGAGTCCGTATTGAAGTCATAAACAGGGATATGCACCCCATCGACCACACGAGTTTTTACCGGGACACGGTGACCTGATTCGGCATCTTGAACCTTTACGTTATTGCTCATAATTTTCTCGCTTTAACACCGGTCAGGCGGTTATTTTCGTTTCGTTCAATATCAAAATGCCATTCTTCAGGCTGCTGCAGTCTTTCAACAGCCTCAAGTAATGACGTCTTAGTAGTGTTCAACTCATTCAGCACTGGGCTAATGGTGTCCTGAGAGCCTATCAGGTCAATCAATTGTGACAGGATTTCGCTCAGTCGCTGAATATCCTGCTTTACATCGGTATTATTCAGCTTACTCGACAGTAAATCGATAGCCTGCTGCACGTCCTGATGGGCTCTGGCCTGGTCGAAGGGTTTAGGCTTAGGCTTTTCTATGAATTTTGGCACTCTATCACCTTCCTGACGGTCTCAATGTGATCGTCAATCTCTTTGAGTGCGATATCAGCCTGTTCTTTAACGACAGACTGCTGACCGTTCTCATCGATGGCGATACGGTCTATCTGTAATGATTTGAGAGGGACGTTTTTATACAGCAGGTCGCCATTGCGGGACTCGATGCCGTCGGTTCCACGTGGAACCTCACGCGACTCCATGATATTCGGGTTATTGGGGTCGAAGGTGCCTTTATTACCGATGGCTGATTTGATTTGTTCGGGTTTGAAAGCAATAACGTGCTGGGTGTCGTAATCAACGCCCGCCATACTTTGACCCATTACTCGACCAGTGCCGAATTTCTCGTTAACCGTGTTGTCGATAATGCCGTCGTAGCCCATATATTCTAGGACCTTTCTTATAAGCTCACCAGACGCCAGGTCGCCCGCTGGGTCGGCTGCATACATAGCGCCCTCTGATTCTTTTATCGCGCTGACCACATCGGCTAGTGAGATATCCTCGCCCTCTGCGATAGCCATAGACACGTCTTCCCAGAGCGTCTGCGCGTCGGTATCGTCAAACAGATTGGCTGCGTCCTGAATGGCCTCATAAAGATTTTCAAAGTCTTCGCTTTCATTGATGTCGCCATCTTCGGTGTATTCATTACCCTCGATAATGGTCTCGTTCTGACCACCAAGTATGGCCGGGTTTTTCAGGCTGACATAAACAGGCATGACGTTGGGCTGACCCCCAGATAGCTCCTCTCTCGCTATTTGCTCAAGAGCGGTGTCATAGTCTTCTGATGAGACCGTCGTCATGTCTCTTGTACCGAGAAGCTCATCGACCCTGTCCCACATCGGCGCATCTGGCTGGTCATAGAACTCGTTATGCAGTAATTCGGCATGACGCTGAATGCGAGACGTTAAATCAGGGCCTTCGCCAGCATAGTTCTCTGATACATCTTCTGGCGTATTGGTGAAGTAATAACCGACGCCGAAATCATTTTCCGGGTTGCCTTTCTCTGGCGAGAAGGTGTCAAAGTCGTGCGTGGTGCCGTGATACATGATTTGTGGCGCCCCTGCCTCATCAACCACTTTAGAATCACCAAACCAGTTTGCAAAATTACTGTCGCCTGTGCGTGATTCAGCTTCTTTAAATGCCTGACGTTTAATAATCGCCTTATCAGCATCTTTGAGCAGCTGAGGCTCGGTGGTGCGTCGCTGTTCATCGGTGAGGTTCATACGAGCCTCAGTGTCACGGGCTTCGATTTCACCGGCAAGGTTTTGATATCTTTTAAATGGCTCTTCGTACACGTCCTGCTGCGCTGTTTCTATAAATTCGCTGCGCCGATCCATAAGCTGTCGATAGCGTTTACTGAGATTATCCAGCATTTCATCGTAGAGTTTTACCTTTTCCGGGTCACTCCAGGCAGCCGATCTGTCGGCTTTGATTTTGTCAGCAGCCTGCACGTTTTTGTGCATTTCGAGATTTAATTTAGAGATAACTTCGTCAGCCTGATTCACCTCTTTCCGCACTTGGTTTTTAAATTCTGCCGAGCTACCGCCCCGTGCAAAGTTCTCAACAGTCTGGATGCCGTGCTGGATTTCGTGCAGCAGCGTTGATTTAAACTGGTCTTTTTTAGCCCGGCCTTTACTGTAAATATTGATTTGTTTTGTTTCAGGATTGAATGAGCCGCCAGCAGCCTTGTCAGACTCGACAAAGACCTCGTACCCAGACAGTTCAGGATAGGCGTTAAACAGTTTCTCATGCTCTAATATTTGGCCTAGCGGGATACCCTCAGAGGTATCGACAATGCCCGCATTGATCTGGTTAAAGACGTGTTGATAGACTTCAGCCTCTTGATCATTGATCTCGAAACGCCATTCGCCATCAGGTCCCAGATACCAGCCGGTATCCTTGAATACCTCGTTCATTTCCTTACCGGACTCGACCTGTTTCTGCGCCTCTTCCAGCGTGGTCATATCAGCTGTACCAGCTTTCACGCCCGCGACCATCATGCCTGTGGGCAGAGTACCGGTTTCCTGGTAATAGTCAGCCGCTTCTTTAAAGGATTTCTGCGTGGCTTTGATGGCTTTACCGGTAGCTTTCACACCGCCAGCGCCTAACATACCGGCAACAAATGAGGCTGGCATGACGTTCACACCCTCTTTAGCCGCCTGCATGATGTCCTCACCCTTGAGCATGGCACCGTAGGGCTCTTCTGCCCATTCCTGTACGGCTTCACCACCACCAGCGGCTAGCATGCGCCCTGGCAATGATTTGAACTTGCCGCCACCTAACATGGCTGAGAATGGGAGATAGGACATACCCGCAACACCCGCGCCATACAGCGTGGATAAGGCAGGGTCTTTTGTCTCGTTATAGAAACCACCTGCCTCGATGGCACCACCGGTGAATGCTGATGTACCCGAACCCAAAGCCGCCGCATACGGGGCTAATTTAGGCAGCATACTCGCGCCTTTAGCGACAACGCCACCGGGAACCAATGAGGTTGCCAGGCTAGGTGCTATTTGACCCAGAGAATGCCCCCACCATTGAGGGCTCGATAGTAGGTCAGGATTATCAACGATTGAACCGCGTAGATGTTCAGGGAGTTGGAATTGTTCAGCTTGTTTGTATTGCTCTTGAGCAAAGTCGCCAGTATCAAGTCCGACCATTTCACCCAGGGAACCAAAGGACCCCAGCATATTATGATAACCGGCCTGCAGCCCTTTGCCGGTTAAGGCCATAGGCGATACGTCTTCGTTTGCCAGCTTGTAACCTTCGCTTATTTCGTCTTTGTCAGCGTCCGGGTAAAGCTCTTTGTAGGCATTGGCATAGTCGGCATATCTCATTACTGACCTGTAATCGTGAACCGGTTAGGTGTTGAGAAAGGATCGAGCGGGTTGCCGCGTAAAAACTCCATGGCTTTTTTCTTCATCAGGCTCTTTGTAATGGCTGAGTTTGCCCGCTGCTGGCGTGCTTTACGCTCAGCGAGTCTTGATTCCTCTTCGTCATCAGGCTCTGGTGGCGGCTCTGTTGGCTGTGTAGGGGTATGCTCACCGCCTGGCTGCAATAGCGAACCGTAATCTATGCCGCTGCCTGATTTGAACAGGTCAGGGCGTAACATGCGCATCGCAAGACCGGGGTTACCAGATTGAGCCAGCCCCATCATCATGTCTTGATCTGGGGTGAGCGGACCTTCTTCAAAGCCACCCGTGATACCGGTACGCATAGACTGCATCGCATCCTCATTCTGCTGTCTGTCGAGGTTGTACTTGCCCTGCTGCATGTTGAGACGCTTCTGCTGCATATCCATCATTTTAGTTTGATAGTCCAGCCGGTCCTTACGGTCCTGCGCAGCGCGTTTATCGAGCATCGCCTGACGATCAGTCTGGGCCTTATAACGATTTTGCTGGTCCGTGTAGCGCTTATTCTGCATCTGCATCTGTAGGGCTTGCTGCATAGTGCTGTCATAGCCCTGCATGCCACTAGCGACACCCTGGCCAATAGCGAATTTAGGATCGACGCCACGACCACGAGCACCCAGATAAGACGAGGCACCGGATAACAGCGCCCGTTTCATCATCTGCTCTTTGATTTTTTCCATCATTTCAGGGGTCATGCCCTGCATGCTGCCCATCATAGATAAGTAATCGTCATTCATTACAGTAAGTCCTCTAAGTAAGGCAGTGACATCGCAGCAGCGCCCCAAGGTCCGCCCATCGCGTAACCCATCGCACCCCCGGCAATCGCATCAGCCCAGCTCGTTTCACTAGGATTATCTGACCATGTGGCCGAAGAACCCGGCACATTGCCGTAACCTAAGCCCTGACCATAATTTAGATTAGCCTGGTTCGCCATGTTGTAGTCCCACATGTAGCGGTTTATCTGGTCATCAATCACTGACTGATCCCAGTTCATCATGTTGGAACCCATATTGGCCATAATGCTCTGAGGCATTTGATACATGCCCGCCATCTGCGGCATAAGCGATGCGCCGCGAGTAATGTCACCAACATTACCGGAATAAGCCTCTTGGAATGGGTCGATTGTCTTACCGGCTGCACCCAGTTGTAACTGGTTATACAGCTCCTGACCGGCCATACCCTGGCGACCACCTTCTAACTGCATGCCCAGCCCGGATGTGCCAGCCTGTAATGCTCTGGTCATATCAGCGTCATAAGCACGGCCATACATAGAGCTGGAAATATCGCCCAGTGTGTCCTGCAGTGTTTCAGCAGCACCGCTCACGGCTTGCTGGTGTTCAGAGCTACCGTATTGCCCAGCCAGTTCGAACTCATCTCGAATGTTGCCCATGACATCACGATTGAAGACGTCGGTAACGTCACCCATTGCCTTCTGGGTCATTTGAGATAAATACGGATTGGTGCCGGGCTGTGCAGCGCTGCTTAATGCGTTGGTGTATTCGTTATCTGGCAGGTTTGAAAACGGCTGTGAGTACGCGCTATCACCGAACTCGCCCGACATAATGCTGCTGAGTCTGTCAGTCGCCTGCTGGTGCGGTAGCGTACTCAGTAAAGGATTTTGTGAGCCGGTAATACTATCTAACGTGCCGCCAAAACGGTCAGTAAGTTCCGCAATATCTCCCGCTGCCTGCTCACCCAGAATATTCGTCTGCGCCATGTACGGATTAAAGCCTGCCATCGTGACATCAGGTACGCCCAGCTGATCGGCCATTTGCCGAGTACCGGCCATGTACGAGTACATATCGCCCAGATAAGGCGACAGCCCTGACCACGGGGCAGAAACAGTAGCAGCGACTTTATCACCCGGTAAGCCGCTCGTGGGTGAGGTATAAACACTCGACAGCGGATCAACCAGCGCATTCTGTGAGCCAATATCGCTGGCGCCAGGTGTTAAGTTAATGCCGCCCTGACCCAGATATGGGGTTTCGCTGTCAGGTGTGGCTACGGCATTGGTTGGGTCCAATGGATTGCTTGCTGGCGGTGTTGTGGTGACTGGCGTCGTTGTTGCTGGTGGCGCGGTTGTTGTCTGATCTGGCGTCGAACCTAGTTGAAAATTGCCAGACCCATCCATCGTACCCAGCTGGGAAATCATCGGGTAATTGTCGTTAATATAATCGAGGGTAATGCCTTGACCCTGCAAGTCTGAGACGACGTTCTGCAGTTTGCCCTCAACAGCCTGAGCGAATTGATTTTGAGGACCGCCAGCGCTTTCAGAAAGTAACTCTGTTAAATCATGACCTTCTAAAAACTGGATTTGATCGAGAGGCGTGCCGTTCTTTATTTCATTGACGACATAGTTAGCCAGCTGATTGCTGATACCGCCACCGAAAGACCCTGTATCTGAAAACCAACCGCCGTCGCCAATTGAATCCATATAATTACCCATATTGGCATAATTCAATAGCTGCTCAATCGAATATTGCGGGGAAGCGAATTGCGGTATTTCGTATGGGTAGGTAAAACTGTCGCCTGTAAAAGTTGCCATATTGTCGCCCTACTTCACCGTATCTGTGTTCGAACCGACTGAATCGATCTCGATGTTAAACTCAAAGCCCAGTAATCCAGCTTTTTTCGCCCAGGTATCGGTGGATGCCGTAGGGTCTCTATAAATATGACCCGCTAATATTGTACCAATAACTGCAGCAGAAGCGGTAATTTCTGGGAATGCATGCGTCAAATGTAAATCGGGTGTGACATTACAGGTCGCTGTAATCAATGCGTTAGTGTGCGCAGGGATCGCAGAACCGGGGTGCCATAACTGGTAATTGATGCCCCACACCACCACCTCTGAGGCGGTTGCTGAGGCATTATGTGTCCAGCGTACACGGGGCAGAATGATTGAGCCCTCTTTGAAGGAACTGGGCAGCCTGACGTTAAAATACAGCGATTGTGCGGCGGTTGTACCATCAAACCAGTGCACATCGGTGATGATGCTGCCACCGGCTGAATAAGCCACCTCATAAACCGGGTCTGCCGTCCTATCGATAATACCCTCAAAAAACAGACGGGGTAATAGATTAGGCTCTATGGTTTGGTATCGGCTTTCTTGCTCTAAATCGACACCGTTAAACCCGCTTTCAATGCGTTTGAATTCATACGATAGCCAGTCTCTTAAGACCTGAATATCATTCGAAACAGGGGGTTCTGAGGCGACATAAGGCTCATGTAAGTCAGTCACCGCTCCCCGCCCAATTCATAGACCACAGAATACTTAACCAGCTCCCAGTCAATATCGGTGGTCGATTCGAATTTGATGTCTATTAAACGGCCTGAGACACGCATGGGCAGCTTGGTTGTACTGCCTATCGTGTGTTGATAAGGACCTGACCAGGACACGGTGGCGTCCGGGGTATCACGAGCACCCACGTAAACATTAACAATGCCGCCGGTAGTGCCTTCGATAACGGGCCATATCTCACTGATAAATTTGATTCTGTGCGGATCGAACTTTTTACCGGTCTGTGTTTCACGACCTAATGGCAGGGCTGAGCGCTGCACGTAAGCCGTCATGTTCGCCCCGTCAAACTGGTCGGTATAGTACAGGCGCTGTAATCGATCTAGCGTGGTGTTACAAATGAGATTAGAGCGCTTGACCTGGGTATAGTAAGACGAGTCTATCGCGTCGGTATAACTATCAATCGTACCGGTACGACCATCAATCGTGGTGTCGATATTCGGGTCAACAATGCCCCAGCCGATGTGGGCTGTACCCACTGGCAGCTCTTGAATCTGCGTGGTGTTATCCTGCCAGTTCCAGACCAGCGCCAGATTAGGCAGTGTTTGCCCGGACTCTGGGAAACATATCCACACTTCACGCTCGTTATAATTAATCGAGACGAATGAGCGCTCGTAGTTGCCGCTATCAATGTTACTGAACAGCCAATCAAGCATGCGGCGATCAAAGACCGGCTGATGGTCATGCCCGTCATGTATTAGGATATCGCCCTGGGTCACGCAAAAATGCTTACCGTAAAACTCTTGAACACAGCGACGCGATAACAGACCGAACTCATCAAACATCTTACGAATTTGGTAAGTAGCATTACCGCCGATTAACTGCATCGAGTGGACCGATTGCTCTTTGTAGACGATAAATTGATCACGTAAAGGAAGCCCATCGATGATAGCGCCCGGCCCATCAATCGTAACCCGGCCAGAGCTTTTGGTTTTATCGGCATAATCCCAGCTGGCAGGGACCCCACCAGGCACGGCTGGATGAGACCATCTGAGCAGGGTATCGTCGCGGCCTGAGCCTTCGTCGATATCCATAGCGATCAGTCGTTGCTTATGTACGCGCAGACTGCGACAGGTCATCGAGGCAGGCCAGTTAGCCAGAGAGCCGAAAGCGTCGGTTAATGCACTACCAGACCACACATAGGGGTCTGTTGTGCTTTCATTCATTATGACAATGGAGTTGCCCAAAACACCCCCGGTCCAGTTAATGTCCAGGCTCATCGCTGCCGTAGCAGACGACATTTTGTAGTGATTGGTGTTATCGGTGCCGTAGATATATTCCTGGTCAGCATAAAACCAGAACTTGCTACCTGATTTCGTGACCGGCATCGCAAAGTATGGGGTGCCTAGAAGCGTACCGAAAACCTGCTCACGGCCTTTAGCCTTTCTGACTGCGCCATCGGTAAACCGGACATTACGCGCATCAGTGAAGGCATTTTCAGGGATGTCAAACTCTGATGTATCCTTGACGACACCAATGTCTGACAGGTTGTCAAAGTGAGCAATTGGCACGCCTAACTTTCCATAATCTGACACCAGAATGAGGAACCGCCAGCCGTGCCTCCGATCAATGTTTTACTAGACCCTGATGTTTGCGTGACTCGAAGATGAAAATAATCACCAGCCGTGCAAGATAATTGTCTATTAAGTTCTGCTATCGACAAGGGAGTATATCTAGACCCGAAAACAGTACCAGAGCCCGGAAAAAGACTTGAGCCATTTTTAAACAGAGTAACCTGTAGGTGGCCCGATGCTGTAATCGATGAGGCCGCCACATAAGCACCTAACTTGATCTTATTATATCCAGTCGGCACAGTGACTCTTTCTGGGTTTGTGGCGTTGTCGTGTATTGAATCTGTGTCATATTCTTCAAAATCGAAGGGGATAACATAAGCCGAAGAATCTGCTATCGCTGTATTGGCTTGCAAAACAACCCTTGCCCCATGAAATTTAGAATCGTTGGCATCAATCTCTGTCTGTAAATTCGCTGACAAAGTAGTGATTTGCGTGGTTAATGTGGCGGATAAGTCAGCTAAATGAGCAGAGGCACTGATAGTAGCGTTTAGATGTTGAGGCGTGGCTGAAACTTCACTGTTTAGGTTCGGGAGGGTTTGCTGTACCGCCTTTTTAATCAGTCGATCCTGATTATCCAGTGTCGAGAATTGGTCGCCCCCGTCCGGGTTCGTGAGTACCAGCTGACTGATAAAGTCTGCAGATTCAAGAGCCATGACACACCCCCTTAAGGATTGACGTTATATTTAGTAACGCCCGAAGCATTCCAGGTGACATTAACCTGCGTGCCTTCTAAGCCCGTGCTGGCGGCTGTATCCAGGTCACAGAAGCCGACCAGTAAATCACCGGCCTGCGAGGCTGAGCCTGATCGATGCACCACTGCGACGTATTTCGCCTGGAAGGTATCACCCGCAGCGGAAAAGCCTGAGATATCCGTCAAATCGAATTTGACCGCGTTACCTGACCCGGTGATCGTTGCCGTCACTGACACCGCATTGACTACGGTAGCAGAGGCTGTCGCCTGAAAGGCCGCTATCTGCGCCACCGTGGAGTGCGAGGCTGTCGAGGGGGTATAACCAGAATGTAACGGGTAAGCAATCAGCGTACCCGACACAAGGTTAATATTGCGTTTCAGGACGTTTAAAAGCCCTGTGTTATACATAAAAAATTTACCGGCTGCCATGTTGTTGTCCTCTTAATAAACTGACCATGTACTTGATGATTCATTGATCGGAACCCAGCGCCGCGTGTCAACTTTTAACGCGCTATAACCCGTAACGTCGACCGCGCCACCCGCTAAAATATCAATATAATGCACGATACCTGCGTTTAGAGACAGCCCCGTGACCTCGATTATACCTACGCTAGGCGTAACCTGTACAGTTGACTCGATTTGAGGCACGTAACCCACTGCGTCGATCTGACCAGTTACTGGGTCCACATCAACAACCAATTCGGCTGTTGGTGCGTAACCGATGACATCAGCGCTACCGACTGAGGGCTCTGCCGTGTGCTCAACCGCCCAGGTAATGGTCCAGGTGGTGGACCTGACCCCGGTCGCTGCTCGAATAATCTGACAATCTGTGGTTTGCGGCACTGTCGGCATGCTGGCCAGCACCCACTCTGATGTTAATTCTGGCTCGTTTGCGATGCTGCTAGGTACTGTATTGGTGTCATATTCAAGCTGATCACCGGTCACAGGCGCTGGCGTACCCTCATAGCCAAACAGCATATATGCATTGCTTGAGTAAGCTGGTGACGACAGCGTGATATAGCTACGACCAGAGGCTGGGGTGAAATCTACCGCTGAGCTGGTATCACTGGTGGCATCGTCAGCTGTGACAACAAACGTGTATGTCGGTGTTTCGTCATAAAGTAAATTTATACCGCTGGGAATCGTGACATCAATACTGGTATCAGACCAGCTATCTATCGTGCAGGATTCGCCGCCGAAAGTGACAGAACCTGAACCCTGAACAGCACCAAAATATGAGCCTGTAATCGTGACCGCCGATTCGCCACGCGCCACTGTCGATGGTACAGAGGCGATAGTGGCCTCGGCTATTTCAGCCGTTGATGCGTAGCCGACCACATCAATCTGGCCTATGACCGGAAAGACTGTATCGCTGGCAGCTGCTGGTGAATAACCAACAATATTGATTTGACCAGTGGCTGGGGCGGCTGTGTCACCTACTGTTAATGTCCCTGCCTCAAAGTCGTCAAACCAGTCAGATATCGTGTTACTTCTAGGCCAAACACCTTGGCGCGTTTCCGTGTTATTAAAGGAATCTGTGATTGGACCTATTCGTGTAGTACCGTTTATTTTGACGGTTATGTCATTGCCATCGCACTCTATACGCCCAATATCACCGGCCACCAATGCTGCTGTATAGTTCGATCCTAGTTGAGTAAAACTTCCCGTGTCTTGTTTATAAAGCTGCCAGTGTGTGCCTTCATGTCTTAATCCGAAACCATTACTGCCGTCTGTCATCCTACATACAACAGGGAAGGCATTTCCTGAATTTCTAATCGCAGCTTGCGCGTAATGATTTGCGCTTGCTTGATCGGGACAACGATAAGAGCCGCTTGATTGTCCAGTGTCACAGATTACAACGTTACCAAAAACCCTGGCTGCGCCTGCTGCACCGTCGACCAAATCCCAGTCGGCAGAATCTTCTAGATCTTCATTAGTTCGGTTGAAATCATCTGTAAATGCCATTATGCACCTGCGGTGTAACTTGCTGTTAGGCCAACAACTTCGCTACCTGTTTCATAACATCCTGCGTTATTACCACCCGGCATAATACCGATAGCGGGAGAGCCTGTCTTATTCGTGAAAGTTGTTCCCGGTGTGTCAAATAAATCGGCTGCCGCTGCTGATACGCCATTGGCATCGGGGGTGTCTACTGCAAATGAAGTCGGGGCCTCTGATGCAATTGTGCCAGCCTGAAACTCTGCTAAGGTGTACCCCTCTGCCAGAGTATCCAGTCTGTCCATTTCTGCATAATTCGCATTTGTCCAGTCTGCTACGGTGTAGTCGCATTCGGTTAAGAAGGTATCAAAACCATTTTGCTGCCCACCAAGATAATGAACTGATCTTACATTAGCGGCTATGTTGCCGTAGATTTCGACATCATTAAAGGATGCCATATAAACCATCGCGCCAAAGCCATTACCCCAGCAAGTATTATGCTCTATGCGTTTACGTGTTGATTGCCGCGCAGCTCCAGGCATAAGAGACCGTATAACCGCCTCTTCATTATTTGTGCTGGTTGATTGTAAAATATTATGGTGAATCCAATCAAAACCTGCTTCATTGCCGCCAGCGCCTTGAGGTTGTTCCATCCATGCCAGCTGGCCTTTAAGTTTAGAATATTTGACCTCGCCGCCAATCACTGCGCCACCCGAAACCGTTGCAATAAGATGCGCCTTATTAAATACGGCAATCTTCGTGGTTTCAAAATCACAGTTTTCTATAATGTAATCGCTTGCACCGTAATTCTGGAATGCATGAACATCAGGGTCTGTGTTGCGAATTTTGACATTTTTTATAGTCACGTTCTGAATATGGAAGAACCTTAATGACGCAACGTTATAGCCGGGATTATCAGAGACAGTGTTACCGATATAGCAATTTTCTACTCGTATATTTTTAGCTAATCCTGCTGTTGTTATAACATCGTCAAAAGCATCTGAAATCACAATAGCGCCTAGAAGATGATTAACAAAACGAAGGCCGTAGAACTGCCAGTAATCCTCGTGTGCAACACGTATTCCTGCGATAGTGCTTTGACCATCGATAATGACAGAACCTTCATCACCCGGATTAGCACGTAATGTGATCGGTTCTCCACTTGAGCCGCTGGCTCTGCATAACATACTGGCCTTATACGAATCTTGAACCGTATGAGAGCCGGTTTCTACATAAGTACCCGCATGAACTGATATCGTGTCACCGGCTGTGGTAGCACCGTCTGTCAATGCTTTTTCGATAGTGAGCCAAGGCGAGCCGGAAGACCCGTCACCTGTTGTATCATTCCCTGTTTTTGCGACATGGTACTCAGTGCCTGAACCAATAGCATAAGCGGGGGCTCCCGTAAAATCTGAGTCTTCGCTGAATGTTCCATCAGGGTCTGTGCCTCGGACCTTGCCATCACTACCGGCAACCCAATTAGAAACAACCACAGTGAAGTCAGCCATTTAATTTCTTCCCTTTGTATAGCCTCGCATCACTTTTCGGGCTGTGGTCGAGGTCATTTCCTGCTGGTATTCCTTTTCTTCCATCTTGAATACTTGGCCCCTGGGGACATCCTGAATGATCTTAAAGCACATCTGCTGGGCTGCCCTGGCGATGATTAAGTCGGGCTCGTTATCTAGCCAGATATTCACCTGATGTGAGGCTGAGGCGGTCTCTGGGTAGCGGCGATAAGCCATCTTAAGGGTATAAGCTTGGTCAGGCACAGGGCCTAAACGGATTTGGTTACGGAATATACAGAAGTCCTGGGGATAGCCGGTATAGTTATCGGCTGAGACATACATGTCGTCCATTTCCTGCATAGTGCGGTGGATTAATCGGTATTCGTTAGTATCGACCTGCAGGGTTAAAGATTGAAGCGACCCATAATCAATAGGTAAGTCGAAATATTCCTCACCCGCTACGGTCTGCGCTGTTGAAACTTCTTCGTTAAAATAGGTCGGGGTCTTTTTATAGAAATCAATTGCTTTGTTGATGTAGGTATGGGCTTGAGAAGTGAGCTGCCCGGTACGAAATAACTCATCAAGTAACTGGTTTCGTGCGTCGCCAAATTTCATGGCCTGCTCCATTAGCGGGGGTTTCCCCGCTATTAAAGCAGACCGAGGCCTAGTCGTCTAGCTGAGCACATCTTTGCATATTTTCACACGCTTCGAACCATTCAGCAGCAAAGTCTACGGTCTCGTATTCCTTGAAGTAAGGCCCGCCCGTTGTAAAATGTAAGTTCTTGATATCATTATGATTTATGGTGTCTGCATCATATTCTGAAACAAGAAAATTCCAGCCAATAGGCAACTCTCCGATTTCGTCATCATCCAGCCAGTTAAAGCGGTGAAGGTACGACGGGTCGGCCATATCGACCTTATAGGGGGTGATTTCCTTATTCTTAGGGTGTCCACAGTTCCACAGCACCACGCTCGACCAGTTCTTACGCGGGTATGAATGCTGCACGTTACCAAGATACTTGATCGAGTGCTTAGGCTCATAGTCGTGCTTCACCACCTGGACCGCATATTGTTGGTCTGCCAGGCTGAACAGTTCTTTAATGTCCGTCCTCAGCAGCATGTCACAGTCCATGAATAGCGCTGTACCCTGATAATTGCACAGATACGGCACCAGGAAGCGGATATAGGTAAACTCATTGCTCTGCTTAGGGTCACGCTCCCGGTGGTGGATATCGCGCAGATTACGCAGGTTTAACGGGATAATCGACACCGGCACTGATGCCTGACTCATGATCGAACTCACCAGCGTATGCCAGGCCACTGACTCGACGGGATCAAACCCGATGAAGATTTTAAGAGGCTGCATGCTTTTCCTCCTTATCACTCATGATTTCGCTAGGGTTTCTATAACCGTAAAACTCAGTGATATGGTGCAGCAATTCAGTCATAGACTGGAAAACCATCTTATTTGATGTTTGTGCATAATCATTATTAGGGTCCAGGTTTTCTACTATAAAACCATTTAATGCCGTTCTGATAACTAGTGTTTCATCCATTGCTATGTCCTCGCGTAAATCGCATCTAGTTTGTTTTTGAATACCTGTGAATAGCCCATCTCGCGCAAGTCTGCATCGATTTCTTTCTCGTGGAATTTGATTTCAATGCAGATAACCGGTGAGCATCGTTTAATGGTTTTCTGTGCACCCTGCAGCGCCTGTCGTTCCATGCCTTCGATATCCAGCTTGATCAGACCGATATCATCAAAGCCATAGGAATCAATCGACGTGGTTTTGAAGGTGTGCGTGCTTTCTCTTTCTGGGGTGATAGTGGCATGATTAGCACCTTTCAGTCTCATGTCTGTGGTGCCTACGTGACTGCCTACCGCCTTATTGACCGGGTGCACGCTAATGCCTGTGTCTTCCAGGTTCATCTGCATGGCCGTGTAGTTCTCAGGCACTGGCTCAAAGGCAGTAACCTTATCGAAACTCTGGCCCATGCGGATAGTCCACAACCCGATATAGGCACCGACATCCAGCGCATGGTCAAAGTTTTGAACATAGGGCAGCGCTAAATCAAGCGTCTTAGCCTGATCCAGCCATTTACCCAAATCTTCATTAACGAACCGAGTTTCTGGCATAAAGAATCCGTTTTTCTCAATAATGCGTGCATTCATGTGAGGCTGGCTCCATTAATCACGACCATTTTAGTGACACCGCCACCATTGACCGGGTCAGCGACAGGTAACACCTCGTACTCAATACCGAGTTTTTCCAGTACCCGGTTACAGCCCCACTTATCCAGGTCTTCCTCTGGCATGCCTTCGTAGTAGTCATCCATAACGATGGTGCCGTCTGGGGCGATAACACGCATAGCATTGACCAGATCAGACTCAATAGTCTCAACAGCGTGGCCACCGTCGATATAAATCAGGTCATGCGCCACCACTTCACCATTAACAAAGTCGGCTAGCGTTTCATTCGTGTTGCCCTCGTGCAGCTCGACGACAATCTCATCACCCACGCAGTCGTGAATGTAGCCTTTGACATCTTCGATGGTGAAGTGAGGTTTAACATTCTTTTCATGCTCATCGGTCTCAGGGGTTGCCTGAGTGAACAGATCAAAGCCGATGTAAGACTCAGCCACGTCTGAAGCATTCAGCATCTCCACGGCTCTGTTACCGTTCCAGGTGCCAATCTCAATGATGTGTTTGGGCTGCTTCTCGCGCACGATATCTATCAGCTGGTTATAGCGCTGTGGCCCTTTCTTGATGTTGCCCTTCAGGTGTTTAGCTACACCCTGCCAGACTCGGTCAAAGACATTAACCGGGCCATCTTCAAGATCAAGACCGCCTGCAACATTACGTGCTGGTAAATGCGCCCCTTTGCGTATCTCATCCAGCCAGAACGAGTCGTGCCATTCCTTCAGTACCAGGAAGCGACCACTGACAATCAGGTTGAAATAGTTAGTCCAGAACACGCTATCAACCTCATGTGTCAGGTCCCAGCCCACGAATGAAGCACAGGAATGCCAGCTCGGCCTGCCTAAATAGCACATATAAGTACCTTCCAGCATGGCCTCCAAACGATCAGGATCGAATGGCGCCTGACAGATAACATCAGCATCCAGCCAGAACAGAAGCCCGTCGTGGGCGCCAGCTGCGTCAGCCTGAGCAAACATCTTGCGGCTGAACTTAAAGGCATCGTATTGATAAAAGCGTCGATCAGTGTGCACTGCATCCACCAGGCCAGAGAATACGGGGAAGCCTGACAGCACATTCATGGTATGAGCAGCCCCCGGCACCTTGAATAAATCCCGGTATTCAATCTGTGGTCGCTTAAACGTCGGCTTTTTCTTGCCTTCGTAGTAGACCACTATCGGAAAGTCGTTATGCTCACAGAAGGTTTCAAGCATGCGCTCACCGTATTCCTTAAAACCTTTTTCTGAGAATGAAGTAACAAATTTAATCTTGCTCATGGGTAATCTCCGGTACTTTAAAAATGATTTTCTTGCCATAGACAATCTCTACCTGTGGCAACATCTCGTGCTCAATATCCCAGCGGTGTGTGGCGTACTGGTCAAAGTCAGGGCCTCGTGTAATGGACCACGTAAATTCACCGGTCATCATGTTATCGAAGCCAACTAGGTAAATCTTATCCACATCCAGCTTTTCAGCGGCATAGACAATGGCTTTAAACCCTTGTGACAGGTGTTTCTCACCGTATTCGTCGGCATATTGAGACTGTTCCATCTGTTCGTGCTTCTCATACTGGTCGACCTTGTCACGTCTGCGCATGTAGGCAGAGTCCCAGAACCGGCACAGGTTGATATCAACATCGACGGTGTGACCATAGAACAGAGTTTCAATAATGCTGACGTCGGGCTCATCCTGTCGTGAGTCCACCCAGACCCAGTAATGATCGGCTGGTATCTGTCTGATAGCACCGGCTATGCCGTATGAACCACCCAGAATGTCAGTGCGCGTGCCGTAGTCTGCAGGGTATTTGAGTGATTCCTGGCAGCGTTTAAGCCTGATCACATAGTCCTGAGCGTCGATAAACTCACCTAATTTGCCATCGAGTGCGCTGGGGCCATGACCTACGATAACGGCTGTTTTCATAGCTTATATTTCCTTGTAAATGCGAATCGTAACCTAGACCAAAACCCCATTTTTTCAAAGGCATCGTAAGTCTTTCTGAGCATGTTCAATTCGGCCATTAGCCGGTTATTGGAATTATGTAAATCATCAATGATATTTGCTTGGTTCTCGACAGTATCAAACCAGATGCCCAGGGCCTCTTGAGCCTGATTGCTCATGCCCAATACGATATCGAGTCCTTTGCTGTTTCTAAAGCGTCTGCCCTGGATAGTTTCTATCATCACCTCACGGTCTACCGGGTTGTCTGCGCTGTCATATATAGGCGGCATTTGACCCATGCTCTGCTGTTGAATCATCCGATGTATTTCGCCTTTATCGTCAGGCATTTCGACAACATCAATATTAGTTGCAACAATCATTTAAGTGCCTCCGCAAGTGTCTTAATCGCCTTATCCCAGTCACCATCCTGATAAATCTGCGTGACGTGGTCCTGATACCAGTTCATGTGGTTATCATCGGAACAGTAGCGCCATGCCTTAGCATCCGGGGTTAATGTGTAGCAGGTAGTCCCTACAGCACCACAAACATGCACCGCCGAGGTATTAGGCAACACGCAATAATCAAGAGCTGCTATCAGGGCGATGGTGTTCTCGTAGTTATAGCCGTCTGCCTTGTCTGTGGCGGCATCGTCCAGGTGCGAGTAAATCACCATAGGCCAGTGATGTATCTTTCGGCCTGTCTGGATAAAGTGATTCTTCAGCTTCTCTGTGGCTTCACGGGTGTACTGCAGTGAGATCAGTGTCGCCTCACCATCAATCACCGGGGTTAAGTCCGAGAGCTTAAAACTGCGCTCATGACCGTGGGTTTTCTTATGGCCACCGGCATAACCAATACCCACATACGGGGCTGGGCCTGTGTTCTCCATTTTCGTCCGGTACTTCTCAACCAGCTCAGGGTCTGGCTCCAAGTAAGGCGGGCGTTTTCTCACACCAAAGAAGCGAAACAGTGAGCCGATAGCGAGTCGGTAATCAATGTGCATATCTTTAGCCCACTCAGGGCTGTTGTAGTCCTTACGATTGGGCCTGATATCAATCTCAGGGAATGAGCGCTTCATCACTGACTCAAGCCGGTCATGGCAGTCATAGATTATATTGGCGCCGGTAGCAATCAGATCAGGTATGGCAGTCGCATAGAGCACTTCATCACCGATACCCTGCTCACCAAAGACCACGATAGTCTTACCGCTCAGGTCCTGCCCCTCGTAGTACGGTACCGTGCCGTTTTTAGCGTCGTACAGCTTATTCATCCGGTCTTTTGTCAATAAGCCAGCTTCATACTGTACAAAGCCGTTTTTATAATCCTGTTGCTCAAGCAGTAACAGCGAATAATTCCAGTTGGCCTTAATATTTTTCGGGTCCATCTCGATGGCTTTCTCAGCAAACTCGATACCGGTCTCAGGGTGCCCCCGGTTAATGTGCAAGACAGACAGGTTATTCAGGTATTCCGTTGATGGGTGTAGCTCGTTAGCCTTTAGCCAGCACTTCTCAGCCTCATCGTCCATGTGCTCGTTCTTATAAGCACTGCCCAGGTTATTCCAGAAATTAGCTTGATTGGGGTCCAGATCAATACAGCGTTTAAATTGTGCAATGGCCTGCGCGTTGTAACCAAACTGCATATTGAGTGTCGCAATCGCAAAGATAAAGGCAGGTTCATCAGGTGCCTGGTTGAGAAAGGCATTGTATTCCTCGTAGCACTCGCGCAATAAGACGATATCGTTAGTTTCTGATGCTTGTAAGTGTTTCTGTTGAGTAGCGGCGAATAGGTCGGCTAGTAGCGGCATTATGGTTCCCTCTGTGTTTAGGGAATGATACGCCGTGAGGGTAAATCTTAAGAAACGAAAAAGGGCCGATAGCCTAAGCTAACGACCCCAGGTAGCGAGGATGGGCGCTACCTATCTTTAATCGCCCGACTTCTCAGCCAAGTAATCAACGATGACGGTAAAGACCGTGCTTGCTGTGCCGGTGCCGGTCAAATCCTCAAGGTTCAGGATTAGATTAGCGGAACCGGTTAAGCGTACACCTAAACCAGACTCGTTATTGCCCGCTGCACCAGATTGAATCTGATAGCTGATGGTCGCTGTGCTGATGAGATCACCGACACTGTTACCACCGATAGTGGGATATAAACGAACTGCGCCCGGTGCAGCGCCAGCGTTAAGTGCTGCATGATTAGCACGAACCATAGCTCGTGTAACCTCAGCGCCTGCTGGTAATGCACAGATAGCGATAGATGTACTGCCTGATGCCGTCTCATCCAGGGTGTATTGAACCACCACTGAGTTAAGACCTGCATGTACAGCAACAGCAGGGCCTGACGTAGCTTCTTGAGTTTCAAAATGTGCCATGACTCAGTCCCTCCTTAAGTTCGGCCAGTGAATGATGCAGCATTCGAGGAATGCGCAGCACTAACGGCCATTGTTGCAAAGTCTTCGCTATTGTAACGAGTCTTTTTAAGACCTGCGATACAACCAGCTTCGACACCCAGACTGTTCTTATAATCGAACAGCTCTTCTGTCCAGTCCATACGGTTCGGACCATCACCACGGCCAAAGCCCATGACAGCCGCCTGCGCACCACAGAACACTGAACGACCAATCTTAGAGCCACCAGTCGAATCAGTGACTGGTAAGCGGTAAGACGAGTGCATCAGTACGCCGTTATACATACCCAGAGCACCCTTAAAGATTGGGTTATCTGAGATTTGACCGCCCTGGATAGCTGCTTTTTGAATGTCTGCCCACTCCATCGAGCTAGCATTACGACGCATGTCATACTCCTGCTCAGGGGTAACAAACATCACATAATCAGCACCACCGGCACCCGTCATCTTACGGATAGGCACCTTAAGGGTTTCAGCTTTAAGTCGGCATGCATCGATCAGGCCCAGACTGAACTGCGCTGACGCGGTTGCGGTCATGGTTGCCTCTGAGGCATGGCTGTTAGCAAAGATGTGATGACTGGAATCTGGCGCTAGTGCAGCGTTATTACCCGTGTAACGAGTATCTTCCTGCGCTGAGTTACCAGCTAACTGATTCATGAACCAGCTATCGATTCGATCTGCCCACCAGTCCTGAAGACCCATACGCGCTTCTTCTCGAATTGAGAAGGGGATACGCTGCTCGGTCATCTTACCTTTAGAACGCACAGCATGACGCAGCTGATTAATCAGCAGGTCATCGGTATGCGTGGTGAGTTTTTCTTCTTTACCTTCCAGAGTGTCATCACCCTGAACACCCGCACCAGATAACTGCATGCGTAGTGTAGTTCGGATTCGGTCGCCCGCACCTTTTTGGGTATCGTCTTTGATCTGGCATACAGCCGAAGAATCTTTGCCCATGAATTTAGACGCCCAGGTTTGCTTGAGCGCTTCGTGCATGAGTTTTCGTGACCAAAGCTTAACCGCTTCAGGTGCATTGACCCCATATTCTGTCTGCATGGGATTGCTCCAATAATTAGTTAATCAAATTGTGTTGTATGGATCGTCCATACCACGATGACAGATACTGCTGCCTCAGCTGGTCACGTTTGAATCAGTCGTCACTGGTGCCCTATCGCTGGGAAATGCGGAAACCCTGCGGAAAGTTATCCACAGGGCTTAGGACATATTCTACTTATGTTGTGGATAAAATCAATTATAGCTGTTATTGGCCTTATCCATATCAGCCCAGAGCTTGTCGAATGCATCGTCGGACATCTTGCTGATGTCGTCCAGTGTCACCTCACCCTCTGGTGTTGATTTACCACCATCCAGGGTGCCTGCTGCCTTCTGGCCTTTCTCGATGGTATCAAGCTGCTTATCGAGCGTTTCCTTATTAGCATCATCATCCTCACCGCCCGGTATTGCGTTAGCGCCTGTGACATAACCACGCGCTTTGGCCAGGTTATACACAGCCTCACCGGGGTTCTTACCTTGTTGCATGGCCTG
>Ga0316207_10000944_pt1 | contig 40049 bp, 40 predicted proteins | sample 6weekpyrite_MG_FD_204943 | JGI IMG/M metagenome (GOLD analysis project Ga0316207, IMG submission 204943) | Microbial mat bacterial communities from mineral coupon in-situ incubated in ocean water Damariscotta River, Maine, United States -... | ecosystem: Environmental > Aquatic > Marine >... | reverse complement strand
TTTCTGAGTAGCGTGATTTTTTCATTTTTGTTCTCCTGTTGCTTAGTTTAAAACGGAGAACTCTAATTGGCTATGTCACTATTCTAGGGGATGGTTACAACAAATGAATCAAGATATAAAGGAAGCTCGAGAGCAAATTGGACTTTATGATAAACAACTGAAGTGGGCTAGAGAAAAACAATTATACTGTATGGGGAAATGTATTGATTTAGGAAAATCTTGTAACATATTTAATCAATCACTTTGTAATAAAGATTGCGCTAAAACATATAATGATAAAATTGAAAATATATATAAACAAATCAATAGAAATAGAAACAAACTTGGTTTGACTCCAGTAGGAGATAGTAATTACCCAACAAAAAATATACATAAATACCCGTAGTTTTATTTTAATTATTGTAAACAGGATTGCTTTATAAATGAAAATTATAATATTTTTTATGTTGACTCTTTCTTTTAATGCTTTTTCACAGAATTATATTGATGGGTTAACAGTTTATAAAAAAATGATATCGAGTTATAAAAATAAGGAGAAATATGATGATAAGGGGGTTGTAATAAATAGTTATATTCGTTATGGAGTTCCTGAAAAACCTGTTGGTTCATTAGTGTTTAGGACGAAATACTTAAAAGGCAAAAGGTTTGAGTTTGTTTGGAGTGATGAATCCTCAAAGAAGTTGAAGATTGGAAAAAATTCAATAGTTGTAGAGAATAAAAACATAGTAAAAATATTAAATGGTAGAAAAAGCCATATGAATAATATTAATGATGCGTTAAGTGCGGTAGGTGGGGTGACTGATGGAGTGTCATATTTAATTCCTGCGTTCTTATTTGGTTTTATCGATGTGGCCAATATAAAACATATAGAGCTTGATAAAAACATTCTTGTTGACTTTGCGAAATATAAGTTGAGAGTTACCCTCGATCATGGTGGAGTTTATTATTATTGGTTAGATGAAAACTATTTAATTAGGAAGTATTTATCAACGATTTCTATAAAAGAAGGTGTGCTAGTTAATACTGAAATTATCATAAGGAAATAGGTATCTCAAAAAGGCAAATGAATAGGTGTCAGAGACTGAAGAAAAAGGGGGCGGACTTGATTTAATAGAGCCTAAATCAAATCTGACCCCTGTTTTCCCCAAAAAAGTGAACAAAAACAATCGCTTGGTGGTAATAAAATTAAGGTAGACATGCATGGTGAATTTTGATCTTATATTAAGTGTCGAATTCAATATAAAGGAAGTTCACCATGCAAGCTACACAAGTAATAAATACGCATTTAAAGAAGATGTGTCAAGCAATACATAAAAAACGGATGAAAGCATTAATAACTATGGTCGAAGCCTGCATACAAGGTAAAAAACTCAGTGTCACCGGACTCGGTCGCGCCATAAAATCAGTATAGTATCTGTCGTGTTATTACTTAGTAGCATCGTTAAACCTTTATGGTTTAAAACTAAATTTCATGTTAAATATTGGTATGGTATTTTTATCGCACAAATATTAACGTGGATATTAATTGCTAATCTTTAGTGTAATGTTTGTTCTAGCCAAATTATTTCTAATATAGACAATGTTTTATATAGTTATTAAAGACGCTTTCTATCACTTTTAACTATGAGTAATAATAAACCACATATATATGAAAAAGCATGAGGATTAAGGTTAATATTGCTAGGCTAATATGAAGTATGGTCCAGCTTAAGATGTACCATTTTTTTCGAAGATTGATCGCTTGGGGGTTTAAATAGCCTACTAGAGAATTACCAAGAAATACAAATGTCAGAACGATCTGGTAGGCGAAACCGATATCCATAGAATGAATGTAAAAGAGTATTGGGCCAAATACGCCGTGAATTTTATGGCTTTTTAATATTGAAGAAAAAGGTATATTTTTTTTATTTAAGCGCTGGAAACCAAGCCGTCCTTGCATAATGACATAGGCGAGAAGTAAAAAACCTGTTGTCTGCTGGTAAACTTCATTATTTTGAAGACCGTCCAACCATAACCATCTTAAGTTTAAATTTAACTGCGTAAAATATAATACAAGCATAAGAGAACCCATCAGCAGATAAAACTGATTCACTGATAAGTTTTTAAAACGAAGACTTCGCTCTGTAATAATATTTGAAAACATCATGCTGAATTAATTATTTTTAGCAATATAGGCTAACAACTTTTCCATTGTTGAATGTGATGTAAGGTTTGAAAATTGTTCCATGAATGCGTCTGTGCTTGGTACATAGTTGCCGTCTCTAGGCCATTTATTTCCAATGGAATAATGTTTCGGCATTTTTTTAACTTCATTTAAAAATAATTGATACGAATACTTGAATCCACTTCTTAGTTCAGACAAAAGCAACAATGTATCTTTTGAACTTATTTTTTTCTTTGGGTATAGCCATGTAGTTGCCCCCATTATCTCATTCAGCTTCCAGTCTGTTTTTGGTGTTTCGGGATGTTCGTTATGGCAAGTCACACAGGCTTTAACAACCGCGACATCTGCTGACATAAATACAAACGTTTCATCTGCCGCCAGATTAAAAAATACATCCTGCTGTGTGTTATTTAATTTAGAAAACTCAGTTGCCTGTAAACCTTCGATTAAATTGGTTTCATTAATTGGGTATTGAGAACCTAAATACAAACCAAGGCGGACAGGACTTTTTTCCAGGTACATTGCGGTCTCACGAAGAAATTGTGCGGGTAACATACCGGCAACGACTGACTCTTTATGCCATTTTTCATGAAATTTTATGCCGATTTTTTTACCTGCTTGTACTATCTCTTTTGTGTACAACTTTCTCACAATTTTATTTTCTTCATTGGCTAAATGTAATACAAATTCAACCGGCAGTTGCGCATCTAGTTCCTGTTCATTATTGAGTGGCGGTGGTGCGGTCACAAATAAATAAACAATAACGATTGTTAAAGTGAGTGCGATAAGAATAAATTGTTGGTTACTTTTCTTCATTTTTTGCTTTATGAATAATCTTTCCAGGATACGGGTTAGGTGCTCGGTCAAAATATTTTTTTAATTCAGATACAGCTATCGCCTTTTTTATTTCGGTTTCGGTTTTCATATTATGGTTGCCGTGGTAGTCATGACAGCTTAAACAACTGGACCAATTTTTATCTTTGATAAGTTGTTGGTGCGAAATATCTATAGGATCATCTTCCAGGCTCAATGTGTCGTGGCAATGCATACAATAGTCCATTGCCACCGTTATACGTTTACTCTTATGTTCAAGATGACATGCTATGCAAGTATCCGCCTTAACTTTTTCTGTTGCTTTCCTATATTTGGGCTCTCGAAATCGATATACAGGGTGCCGATCATTTGGTCGTTCGTGACACTTAATGCATTCATTATTACTGACGGGTTTTAAACCGACTGAAACCGCATCTTTACGGTTGTTAAGTAAGTATTGAATATTCGCCTGAAGTTGCTGGCGAAAAGAGCCTTGCTCATCTCGATGGCATGAAGAGCATTGTAGCTTTTCATGTCCCGCTATCATTGGACCATTTCTAAGAAGAGTTTGAGAAGAAGGGAGAAACAACAATAGCAATATGACCAGGCTAAAAACAATACCCAGTAAATACCCCAGATTCTGCCGTTTTCTGTTTGACATCACATAACAACTCTTCAAAAAAAACAGCAGCGCATTTTAAACGATTTCAACTACACATGCTAAGATTTTGGGGGGTATTTTGCGTGTGGTTAGGGTTTTTTCTTATTGCTTTTGGTTAGGTATGGGTAGATTAAGGTGGAGCGTAACATTTGAAGAACTGATAGGGGCTAGTGTTCGAAATAGGCTATTTAGTCAGTGTTTTTCTCTGTTTCTATTTGCCTAACCGCAGTTTCAACCTGATTTGGTTGCTTTAATTTTTTATCAGCAGAGATGCCCATATCATTAAATTTTCGTGCACTGGGTAATACACGGCTATCGAATGAGCCAACAGCACTGTTGTAATGTTTCATTCCGCTATCAAGACTCTTACCTAACTTTTGTAAATGATCGGTGAAAGTTTGCAGGCGGCCATAAAGTTCTTCCCCCACGGTTTTAATATGTTCAGCATTTTCTGCGAGTTGTTCCTGGCGCCAGCCATAACCAACAGCGCGGAGCAGGGCAACAAAGCTGGTGGGTGTTGCGAGGATAACTTGTTTTGCCAAAGCATTTTCTAAAATAGCGGGTTCTTGATCAAGTGCAGCACTTAAGAATTGATCGCCAGGAATAAACAGGACAACGAAATCGGGAGCATTTTTAAATTGTTGCCAGTAGGCTTTGTCGGCAAGTTCATTAATGCGTTGCTTTACATTTTTAGTGTGGCGGTTAAGTTGAATTTGTCGTTCGGTATCATCAACCGCTTCAATGGCACTGATGTAAGCATCTAAAGGTGTTTTTACATCAACAACAATTTCACGCCCATCGGGCATGCGCACGATCATGTCAGGGCGCAATGCGCCTTCATCTGTTCGTACTTGTTCTTGTTCAAAGAAATCACAATGTTCAACCATCCCGGCAAGTTCGGCTAAACGTTTTAAGGTCATTTCCCCCCATTGTCCGCGGACTTCTGGGCGGCGTAGGGCAGTCACAAGTTTACGAGTTTCATCTTGTAAAGTTGCTTGTGATTGCGCCATAGACTCAAGGTGTTTGTGCAAAGCACCTTGTGATTCTTTTCGCTCTTTTTCGATATTGCGAATTTGTTTTTCGGTTTTACTTAATGTTTCTTTAATGGGGTGCAGTAAGTGTTCGATAGACTTTTCTTTTTTCTCAAGCTCATTAACCGCTTGCGCCTGGTATTGTTTTAGGTTTTCTTGCGCAAGTTTTAGAAATTCTTCATTATTGTTTTTTAATGCTTTACTAGACAGCGCGGTAAATGTTTCTGTTAATTGAGCTCGTGCTTTTTCTAATGCTTCTATCTTTTCGGCATTGTTTTGTTGTTCTAGATCCAGGCGTGTAATAAGCGCAGAGTTTTTTTCACGCAGCGTTGAAAGTTTACGTTGTAAGTAAACATAGGTTAGCAGTGCTCCGGCAATGGCTGCTATTAAAAGTGGTATGAGTGATAGTTCGTCCATGTAGTTAGTCTACCCTAAAATTAGGTTAGTTAACTATTGAGAGCGTCAATTATGGAAAGTATTTCTTTTGGATGATTGATTGTGGCGTGTGCATTCCATTCATTAGGTTTGTCTGATTTAGCGATATAACCAAAAAGGGCAACAATTGACCGCATGCCAGCGGCGTTGCCTGCCTCAATATCGCGTTCTGCATCACCAACATAAATACATTCAGCAGCTTCACTGCCTGCCTGGTTACATGCATGAAGGATGGGTGCAGGGTGGGGTTTACGTTGTTCGAGAGTATCTCCACTGACAATAGTCGCAGCACGGGTTGCTAGGTTTAATGCTTTCATTAACGGCTCTGTTAACCAGGCAGGTTTGTTTGTTACTACCCCCCAGTTTAGGTTGTTTTCTTCTAAATTTGAGAGCAAATCATTCATACCTTCAAACAAACTCGTTTCATTGGCGATATTACTTTCGTAGTGAGCAAGAAGCTCTTTATATAAGTTATCAAATTCAGGGTGTTCTTTACCAAAACCTAGTGTAGTTAAAGCAACTCCACCGTGAGATACATAAGGACGTATTGTTTCATAGGGAAGAGGATCATAATTATGTGCTTTTAAAACATGGTTTAAAGCTCCAGCAAGATCAGGTGCTGTATCGGCCAGGGTGCCATCGAGATCAAAAAGAACGGTTTTTATTTTTTTCAATGAAATAAATTACTTTTGCGTATGCATTAAATAGTTAACATCAATATCATGACCAAGTGAGTATTTTTTACTTAACAGGTTATAGCTCATGCCGGTTAATTCTCGTAAGTGTAGATCCGCAGCTCGTGCCCACGTTTCTAACTCAGAAGGTTTGATGAACTTACTATAATCATGTGTCCCTTTAGGCAGCATTTTCATAATGTATTCAGCGCCAACGATAGCAAACATATAAGACTTCGGATTACGGTTGATGGTTGAGAAAAAAACATGGCCATCGGGTTTGACAAGTTTGCTACACGCAGCAATGACTGATGCAGGATCAGGCACGTGCTCTAACATTTCCATGCAAGTGACCACATCATATTTTCCGGCATCGCGTTCTGCTAACTCTTCAGCGGTAATTTGTTGATACTCAAGTTCAGCACCTGATTCTAATTTGTGCAGCGAGGCAACACTAAGTGGCGCTTTACCCATATCGATGCCAAGAACATTTGCGCCTTTAAGCGCCATGCTTTCAGCAAGAATGCCGCCGCCGCAACCCACATCAACAACTGTTTTGCCTTTTAGTGAGGCACGACGATCAATGTACTCCAAACGAAGCGGATTGATTTCGTGTAAAGGTTTGAATTCGCTATTTGGATCCCACCAGCGTGAGGCGAGCTCTTCAAATTTGGCGATTTCTTGTGGATCAAAATTTAATGTTTGTTCAGTCATACGCTAATTCTAACGTGAATATTAAAGATAGAGAATAATTAATTAGATTTCTGCAATTTTCTCTTGCCAGGATTTTGTATTTTCTAAAATTGCCTTTTCATCGAGTGTTGTAAGTTCTCGATCTTTAAGAAGGTGATTACCTGCAACCCAGACATTTGAGACGTTTTCACGTCCCGCTGAATACATAATTTGTGATATCGGGCAGTATACCGGTTGGTTTTCGATGCCGCTTAAATCTACCGCGGTGATATCAGCGGCCTTACCGATTTCAAGGCTTCCAATTTCAGACTCCAAGCCTAAGGCTTTTGCCGCATTAATGGTGGCCATGCGTAATACGTCTTCCGCGGGCAATGCGCTGGCATTATTGGCAACGGCTTTAGATAATAGTGCTGTCGTGTGCATTTCAGACATCATATCTAAATCGTTATTACTGGCGGCACCGTCGGTGCCTAATGCGATATTTACACCGGCTTGTTGTAACTGATAAGTGCGGAAAAAACCATTGGCAAGTTTAAGGTTGGATTCAGGGCAGTGCAATATGTGCGTCCCCGTTTCTGTGATGATGTTAATTTCTTCTTGAGTGAGTTGTGTCATATGCACAGCAAGTAAACGTGGCGACAACATACCTAGATTATTTAAACGTTCGATAGGTCGTTTTCCTGATGATGCAACCGCTTGCTCAACTTCATCCTCTGTTTCATGCAGGTGGATGTGAATGGGGATGTCGAGCTCCTCTGCATACATGGCGATTTTTTTTAAAGAATCATCTGAAACGGTATAGGGTGCATGGGGGGCAAATGCAGTACTAATGAGACTATTGTTGCTTAACTGGTCGTGTAACTTTAAGCCTTTTGACAGGTATTCATCAGCATCTTTTGCCCATGCTGAGGGGAAGTCAATCGTAACCAAGCCCAATATTGCCCGCATTCCGGCATGTTCAACTGCTCGGGCGGTTTCTTCTGGGAAGAAATACATGTCGTTAAAACAGGTGGTGCCGCTACGGAGCATTTCCGCGCAGGCCAGAAGTGATCCATCGTAGACAAATTCAGCTGATACGTGTTTTTGCTCGGCAGGCCAGATGTGATTGTTCAACCAGTCCATTAACGGCAAATCATCTGCTAATCCACGCATAAGTGACATAGGGGAATGGGTGTGAGAGTTAATTAGGCCGGGAATCAACACTTGGTTCTTAAGTGTAATGTCTACATCAGATGTGTATTTATCTAAAATGGCCTGTTTGGGCTGAATATCATGGATACGTCCTTCATGGAGGACAACCGAGTAATCGGTGAGAACGGTATTTTCACTATCAACGGTGGCAATCCACGTTGGATGAAGGATTGAGTCTATTTTCATGTTTGTATTATTCTTGTTTGTATTATTTATAGGCGAAAAAGATACCCGTAAATAGGGGGGAATAACAAGAAAATTTGAATTTATTGTTGTTTTTTAGCGCTTATTTTCAACTTATTTCCTTAAAAATGAGCTGGTTCAAGCGGCTAATTGAACCCTGTAAAAAAGTAAAATATCCATGCCTTTGATAAATGGCGATTTAATGCGCTTTTTTACTTTGGAAAAGTTAAAATTGGCTGTTTTTTGACCCCCGATTTTTATTTTACGCGCCTGAGCTTCGATTTGCCGTAATTTCATAAAGATGCAGTACTCTCTAACACTGTGGTATAATTTCGCCGTTAAAATGCTCTCAAAGAGGGCATTAATCATTTAAAAATTATAAAAAACTCGAATATTGCCTTTTGAAGGAGCCACTCACACATGGTTGAGTTCGCTAAAGAAGTTCTACCGATTAATATTGAAGATGAAATGAAACAGTCCTACCTGGATTACGCGATGAGCGTAATTGTAGGACGGGCACTTCCTGATGTTCGAGATGGCTTAAAACCTGTTCATAGACGTGTGCTTTATGCGATGCGTGAATTGGGTAATGACTATAACAAGCCCTATAAAAAATCTGCTCGTGTTGTTGGTGATGTTATTGGTAAATATCATCCTCATGGTGACACCGCTGTTTATGACACTATTGTTCGTATGGCGCAGCCTTTCTCTTTGCGTTATATGTTGGTGGATGGTCAGGGTAACTTTGGTTCGGTGGATGGGGATTCACCGGCTGCAATGCGTTATACCGAAGTACGCATGTCAAAAATTGCGCATGAATTATTGGCTGATCTTGATAAAGAAACCGTTGATTTCATTCCTAACTATGATGAGTCTGAACACGAACCTGAAATTCTTCCATCGCGCGTACCCAATTTACTCGTTAATGGTTCTTCCGGTATTGCGGTCGGTATGGCAACAAATATACCTCCACATAACTTGGTTGAAGTGATTAACGCCTGTCTTGCGGTTATTGAGAAAGAAGATATTTCAATTCAAGAACTTATGGAAATTATGCCCGGGCCTGATTTCCCAACCGCAGGTATCATTAATGGTGCTCGTGGTATTGCAGAAGCTTATGCAGGCGGTAAAGGGCGTATTTATGTTCGTGCTAAAACACATGTTGAGGAACGCGCTAAAGATAAAGAAAGTATTATCGTTACAGAGTTACCTTACCAGGTTAATAAAGCGCGCTTGTTAGAGAAAATTGCTGAACTTGTTAAAGATAAAAAGATAGAAGGTATTACCGGCCTACGCGATGAGTCTGATAAAGATGGTATGCGTATGGTGATCGAGCTACGTCGTGGTGAAGTCGCCGATGTTATGTTGAATAATCTTTATCAACAAACACAAATGCAAAACGTATTTGGTATCAACATGGTTGCACTTGTTGATAATCAGCCACGTTTATTAAACTTAAAACAAATTCTTGATGCCTTCATTCGTCACCGTCGTGAAATTGTAACGCGTCGCACTGTTTATGAATTACGTAAGGCGCGTGAAAAAGCACATATCCGTGAAGGCTTAGCTGTTGCTTTAGAAAATATTGATCCGATTATTGCGTTAATTAAAGCAGCAAAAAATCCTGCAGAAGCAAAAGAAAAATTAATTTCAACACCATGGCAACCTGGTGTTGTGACTAAAATGTTAGAAGCAACGGGTGCTGAGTCATCACGTCCTGACGGTTTATCTTCATCATGTGGCTTGATTGATGGTTTGTATCATTTTTCAGAAACGCAAGCTCAAGCCATTTTGGATATGCGTTTACACAGGTTAACCGGTCTTGAACAAGACAAAATTATCAGTGAGTTTGAAGAACTATTAAAACTCATCGCTGAGCTATTATTTATTTTAAGCAGCGCCGATCGTTTAATGGAAATTATTGTTGAAGAATTAAATGAGATTAAAGAACAGTATGGCGATGAACGCCGTACCGAAATTGTTTCTTCACAAGAAGATTTAACTATTGAAGATTTAATAACAGAAGAAGATGTTGTGGTGACGCTTTCACATGAAGGTTATGCCAAAGCACAACCGATTACCGTTTACTCAGCACAACGTCGTGGTGGTCGTGGTAAAGCGGCAACCTCCGTTAAAGATGAGGATTTTGTAGATAAGTTATTTATTGCAAGTACGCATGACACTATTCTTTGTTTCTCAAGCAAGGGTAAGGTTTACTGGTTGAAAGTGTTTGAAGTACCTCAAGCAAGTCGTACTGCACGTGGTCGTCCAATTATTAACTTGTTACCACTTGATAAAGATGAACGTATTAATGCAGTATTACCTATTCGTGAATATGATGAGGATAAATTTGTCTTCTTCGCAACAGCGAATGGGACGGTTAAGAAAACATCATTGAAAGAATTCTCTCGCCCACGTGCATCGGGCATCATTGCGGTTGATTTAAAAGACGGTGATAAGTTGGTTGGTGTTGAGCTGACGGATGGCAATCAAGATGTGTTGTTATGTAGCTCAAGCGGTAAGGCGATTTGCTTTAGTGAAAGTGATGTTCGTGCCATGGGAAGAAGTGCAGGTGGTGTTCGCGGTATTAAACTTAAAGAAGATCAGAAAGTTATTTCATTAATCATCGCGCATGAAGGTTCAGTATTAACGACAACTGAGCATGGTTACGGCAAACGTACCTTAATGGAAGATTATCCGCGTCATGGTCGTGGCGGGCAAGGTGTTATTTCTGTACAAACAACGGATCGTAATGGTGAAGTAACCGGTGCTGAACTAGTGCAGGATGATGATGAAATGATGTTGATTACCAGTGGTGGTACATTAGTTCGTACCAAGGTAGAAGAAGTTTCTATCATGGGTCGTAATACACAAGGCGTACGATTAATTCGTTTAGGCGAAGATGAACAGCTTACTGGTATGGCTCGTATTGCAAATATTAAGACAGAAGATGGTGAAGAAGTAGAACCAGGTGAAGAAACAGATTCTGCCGATACAGAATCTGAAGAATAACAATAAATTTTGGAGTAGGTAATGTCTCGAGTTTTTAATTTTAGTGCGGGTCCAGCGATGATCCCACAAGCTGTTTTAGAAAAAGCACAATCTGAAATGTTAGACTGGAATGGTACTGGTATGTCAACGATGGAAATGAGCCATCGTGGTAAAGAGTATATGTCGATTGCTGAAAAGGCGATGGCTGATTTACGTGACGTTATGTCTATTCCAGATACACATGAAATATTGTTTTTACAAGGCGGTGCGAGCAGCCAGTTTGCGATGGTGCCTATGAATTTATTACGTGGTAAAAAATCTGCGGATTACATTAATACCGGTGCATGGTCTAAAAAAGCGATTGCAGAAGCAAAAAAATATTGTGATGTAAATATTGCTGCAACAACCGAAGAAAACAAGTTCTCTAATGCACCTTCACAAGCGGAGTTAAAATTAAATCCGGATGCGGCTTATGTACATTACACGCCGAATGAAACAATCGGTGGTGTTGAATTTGATTACATTCCAGAAACAAATGGCGTACCACTCGTTGCGGATATGTCTTCTACTATTTTGTCGCGCCCAATCGATGTGTCTAAGTTCGCGGTTATCTATGCTGGCGCGCAAAAGAATATTGGGCCAGCAGGTTTAACGGTTGTTATCGTACGTAAGGATTTAATTGGTGAAACCATTGATGGAACACCGGGTATGTTTGATTATAAAAATCATGCGGATAATGGCTCTATGTCAAACACTCCTCCAACGTATGCCTGGTATTTAGCAGGTTTAGTGTTTGCCTGGATTAAAGAGCAAGGCGGCTTAACCAAGATGGCCGAAATTAATGAACGTAAAGCGGGTAAGTTATATGCTGCAATTGATGGTTCAGACTTCTATGATAGTCCTGTTGCGATGAATAACCGTTCCTGGATGAATGTACCGTTTACGTTAAAAGATGCTGAGCTAGATAAAGTGTTCTTGGAAGAAGCAGCTAAGCAAAATTTAGTGACTTTGAAAGGTCATCGCTCGGTTGGTGGAATGCGCGCAAGCATTTATAACGCAATGCCAGAAGCCGGGGTTGATGCTTTAGTTAAGTTTATGGGTGAGTTTGCACAAAAGCACGGTTAATATAATTCACAAATAATAATAAAAATAATTGAGTCAAAATAATGAATAAAATTTTAACGCTAAATAATATTTCTGTAGCTGGTTTGGAAAAACTTCCGCGTGATAGTTATGAAGTGGCTTCTGAAATTCAACATCCTGATGCAATTTTATTGCGTTCTTTTAAAATGCATGACATGGATATCCCTGAAAGCTTAAAAGCTGTAGGGCGTGCAGGTGCAGGTGTTAACAATATACCTGTTGATAAAATGTCTGAAAAAGGCGTGGTTGTTTTTAATGCTCCGGGTGCTAATGCTAATGCGGTAAAAGAATTGGTTGTTGCCGGTATGTTAATGGGCTGCCGTAATCTTGGGCAGGCATGGGATTTTGCACGCAATCTTGAAGGTACAGATGACGTTATAAATAAGGACGTTGAAGCTGGTAAGAAAAACTTTGGTGGTTTCGAATTGCCGGGGCGCACATTAGGTGTTGTTGGTTTAGGTGCGATTGGCCGCTATGTTGCAAATGCAGCCATTGATCTTGGTATGAATGTGATTGGTTTTGATCCTGGTATCACAGTTGAAGGTGCCTGGCAGTTGTCATCTGATGTTGAGCAGGCAAACAGCATTGATGAAATGATTGGTAAAGTCGATTTTATTACTTTCCATGTTCCATTGATCGAAGCAACAACCAATATGATTAATGCAGAGCGCTTAAAGCTAATGAAAGACAACGTCATTATTCTTAACTTTGCTCGTAATGGGATTATTGATGATGAAGCGGTATCTGCTGCTATTAAGTCGGGTAAGGTTTATTCATATGTTTGTGATTTCCCGAGTAACTTATTGAAGAATCATGAGCGTGTAATTACTTTACCGCACCTTGGTGCATCAACTGTCGAGGCAGAAGATAACTGTGCCATTATGGTTGCACAACAGGTTAAAGATTATCTTGAAAATGGTAATATTAAAAATTCCGTTAATTTTCCAGCGGTCAAATTACCAAGAACAAACGGCCATAGAGTAACGATCGTAAACAGTAATGTTCCTGATATGATAGGTCAAATTTCAACTTCGTTAGCTAATAAAGGAATGAATATCATTGATATGTTAAACAAGTCTCGCGACAATATTGCATATACAATTATTGATATCGATAAACCTGCAGATGATGATTTAATTAATGATTTAAATAAAATTGAAGGTATATTGAGCGTTCGCGCTATTTAAGACTTATGTCAGACAAACTTTTACAATTACGAGACAAAATTGATGCGTTGGATGAAAAAATCCAAGCGTTAATTACTGAGCGCGCGCAAGTAGCAGAAGAAGTTGCTGTTGCAAAGCAAGAGGCCGGCAATACTGTTTTTTACAGAGCAGAGCGTGAAGCTCAAGTATTGCGCAAAGTCATGGAGCGTAATCAAGGGCCATTATCAAACGAAGAAATGGCACGCTTATTCCGTGAAATTATGTCAGCTTGTCTTGCCTTAGAGCGCGTGATGAAAATCGCATTTCTTGGGCCTGAAGGTACCTTTACACAAGCCGCTGCATTAAAACACTTTGGCCATTCAGTTCAAACACTACCAATGACGACAATTGGCGATGTATTTCGTGAAGTTGAATCGGGTACTTCATCTTATGGTGTCGTGCCCGTTGAGAATTCAACAGAAGGTGTAGTTAATCACACTTTAGATGAATTTATGAATTCATCACTCAATATTTGTGGTGAAGTTGATTTACGCATTCACCATAATTTATTGGGTAACATTGATGATATTAATGATGTGAAGAAAGTGTATTCACATCGCCAATCTTTAGCGCAATGTCGTAAATGGTTAGATACAAATTTAAGTAACGTAGAACAAATTGATGTGCCTAGTAATGCTGAAGCAGCACGACTTGCCTCTGAAGAAAAAGGTGCTGTTGCTATTGCCGGTGAAACGGCGGCAGAAATTTATGGTTTGAAAACGATAGCCGGTAATATTGAAGATGAGCCTGATAATACTACACGTTTTCTTATTATTGGTGAGCGCGTTTTACCAGCTAGCGGTGTTGATAAAACATCAATGTTGGTTTCTGCAAGTAATAGATCAGGATCATTACATTCAATTTTAGAGCCTTTTGCTAAGAACAATATTTCAATGAGCCGCATTGAATCACGTCCATCACGCCAAGGAATGTGGAACTATGTTTTCTTTATTGATATTGAGGGTCATGCAGAGGATAAGAATGTCGCAAAAGCGATTCAGGAAATTGAATCTGCGGCCAGTGTCGTAAAGGTATTGGGTTCTTACCCTAAGGCAGTCTTGTAAACCATTGCACGAATAATGAAAAGCCAAATAACTACGTTAAAACCTCTTCAAAATGCTCTCGTACTAACTGTACGCTCCGCTTTTTCATCGGTTTTGCCTTGTTATTTAGCTTTTCATTATCCATGCAAAGGTTTAAATATTAATAACTTTTAAATATTTTGAGATTATTCAATGTCAGATTGTGAACTATTTTCCCTAGCAACAAAAGGCGTGCAGTCTTTATCACCTTACCAGGCGGGTAAGCCGATTGATGAGCTTAAGCGTGAGTATGGTGTTTCTGATGTTATTAAACTTGCTTCAAATGAAAACCCTTTAGGTCCAAGCCCCAAAGTATTGTCTGCTATAGAAAACGAGTTAACGGAATTGTCTCGTTATCCCGATGGTAATGCTTTTGATTTAAAAGCGGCATTAGCCAAGAAACATAATGTTGCTGAAAACCAAATTACAATTGGCAATGGTTCTAATGATATTTTAGAAATATTGACGCGGGCTTTTGTTACGCCAGAACATGACGTTATATTTTCTCAGCATGCCTTTGTTGTTTATCCAATTGTGACACAAGCCGTGGGAGCGAAAGCTATTGTGACGCCAGCAAAAAACTGGGGGCATGACCTTGATGCAATGCAAAGCGCCATAACGGATAAAACACGCGTTATATTTATTGCAAACCCAAATAACCCAACGGGTACATGGTTGGATAAAAACGAACTTATTGTTTTTCTAAAGTCCGTTCCTCAGGATGTGTTGGTAGTTTTAGATGAAGCGTATTTTGAGTTTGCAGATATTGATGCAACGGCAGAAAATTATCCTAATGGCGTTGAGTTAACAAAACAATATCCCAATCTTATTGTGACGCGTACTTTTTCCAAAGTATACGGTTTGGCCGGATTACGAGTGGGTTATTCTATTTCTGATCCACAAGTTGCTGATGCACTTAATCGGGTTCGTCAACCTTTTAATGTAAATAGTTTAGCGTTAAAAGCTGCAGAAGTTGCTGTTACTGATACCGAGTATTTAGAATCTGGGTTACAGCTGAACTCTGACGGCATGAAGTACCTGGTGTCAGAATTTGAAATGATGGGTTTAACGTATATTCCTTCTGTTGGTAATTTTATTTGTGTTAATGTCGGTGATGATGCAATGAAAGTGTATGACGGTTTGTTGTATGAAGGTGTCATCGTTCGTCCGGTTGCGAACTATGAAATGCCGGAGTATTTACGTATTACCATTGGCACGGCAAAAGAAAACAAACGTTTTATTACTGCATTAAAAAAAGTATTGAATAAATGATGGGTCAAAAAATTATCAACAAACTCTGCATCATCGGTGTTGGCCTCATTGGTGGTTCGCTTGCGCGTGCGCTAAAGAAAGCTGATGCTGTAGATGAAGTAGTTGGTGCTGGTCGTGATGTTACTCATTTAGAAAAAGCTAAAGCTTTGGGTGTGATTGATACTTTTGAAACTGATATTACTTTGGCCGTGAAAGGCTGCGATATGGTGGTAGTGGCTGTGCCATTAGGTGCCATGCAATTTATATTTGAAAAAATTTCAGCTGTTATAACAGATGATATGGTTATAACTGATGTGGGGAGCGCAAAGGGCAGTGTCGTGCACGCGGCTCAATCAGCTTTTAAAACTTTGCCGAAAACGTTTGTTCCTGGGCACCCGATTGCGGGCACGGAAAAAAGTGGTGTTGAAGCATCTTTCTCTGAGCTTTATGAAAATCGCCGTATTATTATTACGCCACTTGAAACTAGTTCAGGTAATGCGGTTTCTAAAGTTAAATCTATGTGGCAAGCTTGTGGTGCTGATGTTGTTGAAACATCAATAGAACACCATGATGAGGTTTTGGCTGCAACAAGTCATTTACCCCACATGTTGGCTTTTTCATTGGTTGATACATTAGCAAAAATGGACTCAAAAAATGAGATTTTTGATTTTGCCGCTGGAGGGTTTCGTGATTTTACCCGAATCGCATCAAGTGATCCGGATATGTGGCGAGACATCTGTTTAGCTAATGGTGACGCTTTAGTTGCTATGATTAAAAAGTTTAGTGATGACTTGCAGTTGTTGTCAAAAGCAATTGAAAATAATGATAGTGCATATTTAGAAAAGACTTTTTCTCGTGCTAAAAAAGCCCGTGATGAGTTTTGTGAAGATAAAAAATAAGGGTTATAAATTGAAATTTGAAGTGAAAGCAGGTGGCAAGTTAAACGGAACGTTTCGTGTGCCGGGTGATAAATCAATTTCTCACAGAAGCATTATGTTGGGTTCACTTGCTGAAGGTATAACCCAAGTAAGCGGCTTCCTTGAAGGTGAAGATAGTCTTGCAACCTTAAATGCTTTTCGTGCTATGGGTGTAGAAATTGACGGACCAACAAATGGTAACGTGACCATCCATGGTGTTGGATTGCGCGGTTTAAAAAAACCCGAAAAAGATTTGGATGTGGGTAATTCGGGAACATCTATTCGTTTACTTTCAGGGCTTTTATCCGGGCAATCGTTCAGTAGTACCATGGTAGGTGATAGTTCTTTAAATTCACGCCCAATGCGCAGGGTGACCGTACCTTTGGCACAAATGAATGCTCAAGTCGATAGTAATGATAACGGTACGCCTCCATTACATGTAAAAGGCGGTGGTAAGTTAAAGGGGTTCTCCTATGACATGCCTGTTGCCAGCGCACAGGTGAAATCATGTTTATTGCTTGCTGGTTTGTATGCCTCAGGTGAGACCTGTGTAATTGAACCGGCACCAACACGCGATCATACCGAACGTATGTTACGGGGCTTAGGTTATGAGGTTGTTACTAATGGCAATAAAATCTGTTTAAAGGGTGGCGGTAAGTTAACTGCAACAAATATCGATGTTCCATCAGATATTTCTTCAGCGACATTTTTCATAGTTGGTGCATGTATTGCGGAAGGTTCAGATATTACGCTTGAACATGTGGGTATTAATCCAACTCGAATTGGCGTGATTAATATTTTACGTCAAATGGGTGCTGACATAACTATACAAAATGAATGTGAAGTTGGTGGTGAACCCGTTGCTGATATTCATGTGCGTTATTCGTCATTAAAAGGAATTAAAATTCCTGAGGATCAAGTACCTTTAGCTATAGATGAGTTTCCTGCCATTTTTATTGCAGCAACTTGTGCTACAGGTGAAACTATATTAACCGGCGCTAAAGAATTAAGAGTGAAAGAAAGTGATCGCATCCAGGTAATGGCTGATGGTTTAGTGACTTTAGGCATTGATGCGAAACCAACAGAAGATGGTATTGTTATCCGGCCAGGCCAGATCACAGGCGGTACAGTTGATAGTCATGGTGATCATCGTATCGCGATGTCATTTTCAATGGCCGCTTTAATCGCAAATGGAACCATTAATATTACCGACTGTGAAAACGTAAACACCTCATTCCCCGGGTTTGTTGAGTTAGCAAAAAATGCGGGTTTAAATATAAAGGATTTAAATTAATGATGAGTATGACTATTAAGCCCGTCATATTATCGGGTGGCGCTGGAACTCGTCTTTGGCCCTTGTCGCGCCAATTGTATCCAAAGCAGTTGTTACCTTTAGTGGGAGAACAGACTTTATTACAGGATACAATTACACGTCTTGAAAATTTCCCTAATGTTTCTGATACCGTTACGGTTATATGTAACGACGCACATCGCTTTTTAGTTGCAGAGCAGTTACGTGAAATAAATGTAAAAGCGGATGCGTTGTTACTTGAACCCGTTGGGCGTAATACTGCCCCTGCATTAACGTTGGCTGCTATCGCAAATAGAGAAGCAGGGCATGATGATATTTTATTAGTGATGCCTGCCGATCATGTTATTCAAGACCCTAAAACATTTCAGCAAATTTTAACCGAAGGTTCTAAATTAGCAGCGCAGGATATGCTGGTAACTTTTGGTATTGTGCCGAGCAAAGCAGAAACAGGTTATGGCTATATTAAACAAGGTGCCGCCATTGAGGAGGGTAGCTTTGTTATTGAGCAGTTTGTGGAGAAGCCCGATGAGGCCACTGCACAAAAATATTTAGACAGCGGTGATTTTCTTTGGAATAGCGGCATGTTTATGATGAAGAGTTCTATTTGGCTTCAACAAATTGGACAACATGCTCCAGCAATTTTATCTGCTTGTGAAAAAGCTTATGCGGAAGGTAAAGAGGAACTTGATTTTTATCGTATTGACGATGCTGCTTTTACTGCCTGTCCTTCTGATTCTATTGATTATGCTGTCGCCGAAAAAATGGTTTCGGATTCTAAGACTAAAGCCGCAGTGGTTCGACTTGATGCAGGTTGGTCTGATGTTGGTGCGTGGGCTGAGCTTTGGAATATTGGCGATAAAGATAACGACGGTAATGTCACGCAGGGTGACGTTGTTGCTATTAACAGCGAAGATTCAATGTTAATCAGCAAGCAACGTTTGATCGCAGCGGTTGGCTTAAAAGATATCGTTGTGGTTGAAACAGCCGATGCGATTTTAGTTTCTCATCGTGATCAGGTTCAAGATGTAAAACAAGTTGTTGAGTGGATAAAATCCGAAGAGAGAGACGAACACCTAAGTCACCGTTGTGTTTATCGCCCCTGGGGCCACTATGATAGTATTGATATGGGAGAGCGTTATCAGGTTAAACGGATAACGGTTAATCCTGGCGAAATTTTGTCTTTGCAAATGCACCATCATCGCGCAGAACACTGGATTGTTGTGAGTGGTACAGCTTCGGTGACATGTGGCGATGAAACGTTTATTGTGACAGAAAACCAATCTACCTATATTCCAATTGGTACCAAGCATCGTTTAGAAAATAAAGGGGCAATCCCGTTAGAAATGATCGAGGTTCAATCTGGTTCTTACCTGGGAGAAGACGACATCGTGCGTTTTGAAGATGTTTATGGCCGATAGTTTTGCTCCGGTTTTAACCATTGATGGCCCAAGTGGCTCAGGTAAGGGGACGATTGTTCAGCATGTTGCGAAGAAGTTGGGTTGGCATGTGCTCGATAGTGGTGCTTTGTATCGATTAGTGGGGTATGGCTCACAAAACAATCATCTTTCCTTTGATAATGAAGATGAAATTGCTAACTATGCGGCGAATTTGGATGTTGAGTTCAAGTTAGTTAATGTAGATTCAGCTAAATCTGATGGTGGTGTTTCGCAGGAGCTGCAGATTCTTCTTGAAGGAGAGGTTGTCGGTGCTGAATTACGCACCGAAACCACCGGAAATGCAGCTTCTATAGTGGCGGCCATGCCCAAAGTACGTGAGGCTTTGTTTCAACGACAACGTGATTTCCAGAAGTCCCCAGGATTAGTGGCTGATGGCCGCGATATGGGCACAACTATTTTTCCTGATGCTAAAGCCAAAATCTTTCTTACAGCCAGTGCCGAAGAGCGGGCGCAAAGGCGCTATAAACAGTTGAAATCAAAGGGTATTGATGGTAACCTTGCCGCCCTTTTGAAGGACATCACGGAACGCGATGAGCGAGATAGTCAACGTTCGGCATCACCACTAAAACCAGCGGATGATGCGGTACAAATTGACACATCAGACCTCAGTATCGAACAAGTTGTCGAGCAGGTGCTCGCGGTTTGCGATAAAAAGTTCTAACATCCCTCAAAGGAAATTAACCGATTCGACACCGCAAGTGTGCCGAATCACTTGATTAACAGTTCGTAGTGTTTGCCTCGCCAGAGACCAGCTATGACATAACCCTGATTAATTTATTGAAATAAATTGATCGTTGAAAGGCATATCTAAAATGAGCGAAAGTTTTGCAGAATTATTTGAAGAAAGTTTAGTTAATACGCAAATGCGTCCTGGTTCTATTATTTCAGGCACCGTTGTACAAATTGATAGTGACTTTGTTGTTGTTAACGCTGGTCTTAAATCAGAAGGCGTTATTCCGTTATCTCAATTTTTTAACGACAAAGGCGAAATCGAAGTTGTTGTTGGCGACACAGTAGATGTTGCGATGGACATGATGGACGACGGTTTCGGTGAAACACGTTTATCACGTGAAAAAGCGAAACGTGCAGAAGCATGGACTCGTCTTGAAGTTGCTCACGAAGCAAATGAAACAGTTGTTGGTTCTATTGCTGATAAAGTTAAAGGTGGCTTTACAGTTGATCTTGGTGATATCCGTGCATTCTTACCGGGTTCATTAGTCGATGTACGTCCAGTACGCGATACCAGCTACTTAGAAAACAAAGAATTAGAATTCAAAGTTATTAAGCTTGATCAAAAACGTAATAACGTTGTTGTTTCACGTCGTGCAGTTGTTGAATTAGAAGGCGGTGCAGATCGTGACGCTCTATTAGAAAGCATGCAAGAAGGCGCTATCGTTAAGGGTGTTGTTAAGAACTTAACTGAATACGGTGCATTCGTAGATTTAGGCGGTGTTGATGGCTTATTACATATCACAGATATGGCCTGGAAACGTGTTAAGCACCCAAGTGAAATCGTTGAAGTAGGTACAGAAATTGACGTTAAAGTTCTGAAGTTTGACAAGGAACGTATGCGTGTAAGCCTTGGCTTGAAGCAAATGGGTGAAGATCCATGGGTCGACATTGCTCGTCGTTACCCAGAGCACACACGTTTATTCGGTAAGGTAAGCAATATTGCTGATTACGGTTGTTTCATTGAGCTTGAAGAAGGCGTTGAAGGTTTAGTTCATGTATCTGAAATGGATTGGACTAATAAGAACATTCACCCAAGTAAAGTTGTTGCATTAGGTGATGAAGTTGAAGTTGTTGTACTTGATATCGACGAAGAACGTCGTCGTATTTCATTAGGTATGAAGCAATGCCAGGCTAATCCTTGGGATGACTTCGCTGGTAACTTCACTAAGGGTGACAAGGTTACAGGCACAATCAAATCAATCACTGATTTCGGTATCTTTATTGGTATGGATGGCGGCATCGACGGTTTGGTTCACTTATCTGATATCTCGTGGAACGATGCGGGTGAAGAAGCGGTTCGTAACTATAAGAAAGGCGACGAGATTAATGCTGTTGTATTATCTGTTGACCCGGAACGCGAGCGTATCTCTTTAGGTATCAAGCAATTAGATAAAGACCCTTATGCTGATTTCGTAGCAGCGAATCCAAAAGGCACTATCGTTAAAGGTGTGATTGGTGAAGTTGATGCTAAAGGTGCAGTTATTGATCTAGGTAATGGTGTTGAAGGCTATCTTCGTGCATCAGAACTTTCACGTGACCGCGTTGAAGATGCTCGTACAGTGTTAACTTCTGGTGAAGAAGTTGAGGCTAAATTCACAGGTATCGATCGTAAAAGCCGTAACATCAGTTTATCTATCAAAGCGAAAGATACAGCGGAAGAAAAAGCGACAATCAGTGATTATAAGAGCGGCGCAGCACCAGCTGGCGGTACTTTAGGTGACTTATTGAAGCAACAAATGGACGGTGGGGACGAGTAAGTTCCTGATATTAGTCATAAAATTGGATTCCATATTGGTGTAACTTGTATTATAGTTAGCAAATAGACAAGTAAATCGTTTAGGAATAATAATGACAAAATCAGAACTAATCGAAATTCTCGCGCAAAAGCAGACTCAACTTGCTTATAAAGACGTTGAGTTAGCTGTTAAGAATATGTTGGAGCATATGGCAACAACATTGGCCAATGGCGAGCGTATTGAGATTCGAGGTTTTGGTAGTTTTTCATTACATTACCGCCCACCTCGTGTGGGTCGTAATCCTAAAACGGGTGATTCTGTGGAGTTAACTGCAAAGTATGTTCCTCACTTTAAACCCGGTAAGGAAATGCGGGAACGGGTAAACGAAAGTATGGAGCGGGTTGAAATTAAACCTTAATCTAAATACAGTCCTGATAAATAAAAGACGGCATAAAGTGAAAGCTTTATGCCGTTTTTTTATGCTTGTTCAATATAGACATAGTGATAATGCGTATGAAATTATTTGCATTCCAGTGTACACTTTAAAACACTATCTAATTGATTTATAAGGGATACCAAAATGTTGCGACTACTTTATTTTTTACTGGCTTTAATTGTTGTTATTTTGGGTGTCGTTTTCTCTGTGCTTAATGCTGATAAAGTACAACTTTATTACTACCTCGGTTCAGTAGAGCTGCCATTATCACTTGTATTAATTCTTGCCATGATTGCGGGTGCTATACTCGGCGTTTTGTCGAGTTTGGGTTTTATTCTTGGTTCACGCCGTAACGCATCCAAACTTAAACGTTCAGTTGAAGTGGCAGAAAAAGAAATCGTTAACCTTAGAAATATTCCTATTAAAAATGAACATTAATTTAAAAATATCAGATGCTACTTGAAACCCTTTTTTTATTACTCCCACTTGCAGCCGTTTCAGGCTGGGTCGCTGGACGTCGTTCTTTAAGTGTGAAAACAAAAAGTATTTCTGATATTCCATTAAATTACTTAAAAGGCTTAAATTTATTACTCGACGAGCAACCGGATAAAGCGATTGATTTATTTATTCAAATGCTTGAGGTCAATAATGATACCGTCGAAACTCACTTGGCATTAGGCAGTTTATTTAGACGTCGAGGTGAAGTAGAGCGCGCAATTCGTATTCATCAAAATTTAATTGCGCGACCAACACTTTTACCTGAACAACGTGCACATGCTTTATTCGAGCTGGGTCAGGATTATATGAAAGCAGGCTTATTTGATAGAGCGGAAACTTTATTTGGTGAACTGGTTGAAAGTAACCCTCATAGTGAACAGGCACTCGGATACTTGCTGGATATTTACCAACAGGAAAAAGACTGGGAAAATGCAATCAAAATAGCCCAAAGAATTAGTGTTAAAACTGGGAAAGATTTTACGCCTTTAATTTCTCACTTTTATTGTGAGCAAGCTGATATAGCAAGTAAACAAGGTGAGCCTACTCGGGCGATGAAGCTTGTTAAAAAAGCGCTATCTATCAATAAACGCAGTGTTCGTGCAAGCCTGCAAGAGGCAAAAATTGAACATGAATCGGGTAATGAAGTCGCTGCCATACGCGCATTAAAGCGCATTGAAGAACAGGATCCTGATTACTTACCCGAGATACTGGGTCCTTTACTTCACTGCTATCAAAGTATGGGTAAACCAGAAGATATGTTGGTGTATTTGCGTGAAGTTTTGTCAAGACATGATGCGATTAGTATTATGTTAAACCTTGCTGGTTTATTGCAACATTATCAAAATGATGCAACGGCTGAGGCCTTTATTGAAGAGTTTTTACATCACCGACCCTCTTTACGAGGTATGGATAGGCTAATCGATATTAATATTAAACATGCTAAAGAACCTGTTAAAGAAAAACTACATATCTTAAAATCCGTTACGAGTCAGCTTTTAGAAGATAAGCCCATTTATAGCTGTCACGTTTGTGGCTTTAATGGCAAAACATTACATTGGCAGTGCCCTGGTTGCAAACGTTGGGATACTGTTAAACCAATTCAAGGTGTAGAAGGGGAATAAAGTGAGTTCATCACCGATTATAGTTGCATTAGATTTTCCAGATGAATCAAGTGCTTTAAAACTTGTTGATCAATTAGATCCAGTGCGTTGTCGTTTAAAGGTAGGTAAAGAGCTCTTTACACGTTCAGGACCATCATTTGTAAAGAATTTAGTTAAACAAAATTTTGATGTTTTTTTAGATTTAAAATTTCATGATATTCCTAATACAGTGGCTAAGGCATGTCAGGCCGGTGCAGATTTAGGGGTATGGATGATCAATGTACACGCTTCGGGTGGTCGTAAAATGCTTGAAGCTGCACGTGAAGCTTTGCCTGTTGCTGACGAAAACCCAAAGTTAATTGCGGTCACAGTATTAACGAGCATGGCTGCAGATGATTTGAAAGAAGTGGGTTTAGAAGTTTCGCCAGCAGAACAGGTTAAGCGATTAGCAGGCTTAACGCATGGTTGTGGGCTGGATGGCGTTGTTTGTTCACCTCAGGAAATCTCGATGCTCAGAGAATTTCTAGCACCTCCTTTTGAGTTGGTTACGCCTGGTATTCGTCCGCAATGGAGTGTTACCGGTGATCAAAAACGCATTATGACACCTGCACAGGCAGTCGACGTTGGCAGTAATTATTTAGTTATAGGGCGTCCTATTACTCAAGCCGAAAACCCCATGGATGCATTAGCAAAAATTGAAAAAGAACTTAGTTTATAAATTTTTGTAGGATAAAACTTACATTTTTTTCAGTATTGTCCTACAGACTTCAACTTATAGGCATGATTATATTGAGCTTCGTTAAATAGAGAAGGAGTCTCATATAATGAAAATGATAAGGATTTTATTAACCACCCTTGCTTTTGCAGTATCTTCATTTGTGTACGCTGGTCCAGTTGATATTAATGTCGCTGATGTACAAACATTGGCGAAAAATATTAAAGGTGTTGGGCTGAAAAAAGCACAAGCTATTGTTGCATATCGAGAAGAGCATGGCTTATTTAGTCAGATAGAGGAGTTAACAAAAGTGAAAGGGATTGGTCGTAAGTTAATCGATAAAAATCGCGATTCACTTTTTGTTGAATCAAAAGAAATTAATATAAAAAATTAATCAACATTTTATTGTTCGATTCTAAGGCACCCAAAGGTGCCTTTTTTTTTGAAATCGATGCGCTTATCGCTTAAATCTCGGTATAATGTTCACTCTCCCCCCTTTTTATTACGAAAAAATACTGAATAAGAATGAATTTTTACATAAGGGTTTTAGAAAGTGCAAAAAATTAGAAAAGCGGTATTCCCTGTTGCGGGATTAGGAACACGATTTTTACCAGCAACAAAGGCCAGCCCCAAAGAAATGCTGCCTGTTGTTGATAAGCCATTGATTCAATATGCGGTTGAGGAGGCGGTTGAAGCGGGTATAGATCAAATGATCTTTGTCACAGGGCGGAATAAGCGTTCAATCCCCGATCATTTTGATAAAGCCTACGAGCTTGAAGCTGAACTTGAAGCGAAGAACAAAGATAAGCTTCTGCAAATGGTGAAGAATATTATTCCGCCTCATGTCTCATGTATCTATCTGCGCCAATCAGAAGCATTAGGTTTAGGACATGCCGTATTATGTGCAAAACCGGTTGTAGGGGATGAACCCTTTTCAGTTATTCTTGCTGATGATTTAATTGATAACGATAAAACGGGTTGTGTTAAGCAGATGGTTGAAAGTTATGGCGAACACAATTCTAGTATTTTAGCAGTGCAACACGTTGAAAAAAATGAGACTGATAAATACGGTATTGTTAGTCTGAAAGGTGAGTCTGAAAAAGAAGGATTTATTTCCGGTATTGTTGAAAAACCCGATCCAGCTGATGCACCCTCAACGCTCGCTGTTGTAGGGCGTTATGTGCTTTCACCGCGTATTTTTCATCATTTAGAAAGAACCCAAAAAGGTGCGGGGGGAGAAATTCAACTTACAGATGCCATTGCTGATTTATTAACCGAAGATCAAGTTTATGCATACGAATTTGAAGGCACGCGTTATGATTGCGGTAGCAAATTAGGTTATTTGCAAGCCAGTGTTGAACTTGGGATGAAACACCATGAGATTGGTGATGAGTTTAAGCAGTACTTATCAGGGCTAAAAATTAGTTAGCCTTTATATTCTAAGCCATAGTTATTAGAAACCAGGTTCACAGTGAATCTGGTTTTTTTATATTTGAGGATAAAGAAGCTAGCCTAATATTATTCATTAAATTTGTCCCCCCAACCTGAGCTTGATAAACATTGAAAATGTGAAAAACACACTAAAGCGGAAAATAAAATAAGTTGGTGTGTTATCCAGGCTAAAGACCTGGTGAGAGCAACTGCATAAATGAAAAAGCCAGATTCTTTAACGGAATCTGGCTTTAAAATATGGCTCCCCAACCTGGGCTCGAACCAGGGACACAAGGATTAACAGTCCTTTGCTCTACCAACTGAGCTATTGGGGAATCGACGCGTATAGTACTGATCTGCTCCCCATGGGTCAACAAAGATTTCACTAAAATACATGAATTAAATGCAAGTAATTGCCGATCCATCTGTTTGTGTTTCACTAAGTCGCAATCGTCCGGTGTGGAACATGATAAGGGCTTTTCCAACGCCAATGCCGGGGTTACAAATCAAGAAAGAGCCATTTGGGTAGGAACGACCATCGGGCTTATATTTTACGTAATATTTCCAAAAAGTTGCCTTGGTACCATTTGTTGTTGCGGGGTAAACACGCAAAACTTCCTCTCCAGGATCGCGTTGTTCATTACCATTATTATCTACAAATATGATCCAGCCATTATGCCAGTTAGAGGATTCATTACACTCACTGCCATTATTGCTTTGGCAGGTGATGATGTTGACTTGTTTCATAATGGATTCTGTACGGGCATAGGCGAGGGCGCCAACTATGCTATTCGTCAACACGACACTTCTTTCCTGGGCAATAATAGGGTTGAGGTTAGGTGCGACGTTGGCCAAAAATATTGAGATAACAGAGAGCGTTACCAGTAGCTCGATTAAGCTGAATCCATGCTTAGCACGATAGGAAAATTCTTCCATGATGTCCTCCTACTTCCATGTAGGTGTTGAATTTGTGTTTTCAAGGACTTCTTTAGCCAACCCATGGCTGAAGTATAAAAAGAGACGTCCCTGTCACCCCCTCACATCCTTGTATGGGGTTTATGGTGAGCAAAAAACTGAAATAGTATTTTTTAGGACTCCTTCAGCCAATCCGTGGCTGAAGTATAAAAAGAGACGTCCCTGTCACCCCCCACATCCTTGTAGGGATATGATGGGCAAAAACCTTATTTGTTGAAAGCGATCTTTTGTAGGGATTTTTGGTGACTTTTTGTAGGATTTGTCCTACAAACCTTTAGTTAAATCTGTACGAGTTAACTTCTTAGGCATTATGAAGAAGTTAACGTTTAAGAAATGATATTCTCAATTCTATTTAAAGCGTCTTCAAGCACATTGAGACTGGTAGCAAATGAGATACGGATATATCCGGGAGAACCAAAGGCTGAGCCAGGAACAAGTGCAACGCCTGCTTTTTCAATCAGGTATTCTGAGAGTTCCATATCGTTATTTACTCCTTCAACTTTCTCAACAAAACCGCGAATATCAGGGAAAGAGTAGAAAGTGCCATCTGACGGCAAGCAGCTTATGCCATCAATTGAATTTAAACGGTTATACACGTATTCATGGCGTTCTTTGAATGCAGCAAGCATTGGGTTTAGGCAAGATTGATCGCCATTTAATGCGGCTTCAGCTGCAACCTGTGAAATCGATGTTGGGTTTGAGGTACTTTGTGACTGTACTTTTTTCATCGCTTTAATGAGGTTTTCAGGACCAGCGGCATAGCCAATACGCCAGCCCGTCATTGAATAAGCCTTCGATACGCCATTTAAGACGATAGTGCGGTCATAAAGCTCAGGGCAAGCCATTACAATATTTGAAAAGGGTTCATCTGACCAAAGTATATGTTCATACATATCATCCGTTGCCACTAAAACACTTGGATGTTTGAGCAAGACTTGACCAAGTGCGTGGAGCTCTTCTTGTTTATAAGCAATACCAGATGGGTTAGAGGGGCTATTGAGTACGACTAAACGCGTTTTATCCGTAATGGCGGCATCAAGTTGATCTGGGGTAATTTTAAAGTTTTGTTCAATATTTGCTTCGACAATAACTGGCTTTCCATCGGCTAATAAAACCATATCAGGGTAAGAAACCCAGTAGGGGGCAGGAATAATGACTTCGTCACCTTCATCTAAAATAGCCTGTGTTAGGTTGAAAAAGCTTTGTTTTCCACCACAAGAAACAAGAACCTGGTTCGGTGTGTAATCAAGTTGATTATCACGAGAAAATTTGTCGATAATGGCCTTTTTAAGGCTTGCTGTACCATCGACCGCAGTATATTTGGTAAAACCGTCAGAAATGGCTTTTACTGCTGCCGTTTTAATATATTCGGGGGTATCAAAATCAGGTTCACCCGCCCCTAAACCGATGATATCTTTACCGGCAGCGCGCAATTCAGCCGCTCGCGCTGTAATAGCTAGAGTAGGGGATGGCTTAATGCGTTGTACGCGTTTTGACAGCTTGAAATCCAACGTGATATCTCCAAATACCTGTTTCTAAACATGACTCTGTAAACACGTGTAATATACTGCAACTTTAAATAAGATCATATATTTAGTGACAGCCATTAGTAAAATAAGTATGAAGAACAAAGTATTTCAACTCACATCAGAATATAAACCGGCGGGCGACCAACCAACGGCCATTGCTTCTTTAGTTGAAGGACTAAAAGCCGGAGAGTCGGGAATGACACTATTGGGGGTAACCGGTTCAGGCAAAACCTTCACTGTAGCCAATGTCATCCAGGAATTACAACGACCCACCTTGATTATGGCGCATAATAAAACCTTGGCTGCTCAATTATATGGTGAGATGAAAGAGTTTTTCCCCAATAACGCCGTGGAATATTTTGTTTCTTATTATGACTATTATCAACCAGAAGCGTATGTTCCCGCCTCAGACACTTTTATTGAAAAAGATGCAGCGGTGAATGAGCACATTGAACAAATGCGCTTGTCGGCGACGAAAGCATTACTCGAGCGAAAAGATACTATTACGATTGCGACAGTGTCAGCAATTTATGGTTTGGGGGATCCTTCTTCTTATCTTGAAATGGTTTTGATTTTGAATCGGGGAGAGGAAATAGGTCAGCGCAAAATTTTGCAGAAACTGACGGCCTTACAATACACGCGAAATGATACCGAATTAAAACGAGGGACATTTCGTGTGCGTGGTGAAGTGATTGATATCTTTCCCGCTGATTCAGAAAAAGATGCTGTTCGTGTTGAAATGTTTGACGATGAAGTTGAAAAAATAAGCTACTTCGATCCGCTTACCGGAGAGGTTATACAGACCGTCCCTCGAACCACAGTTTATCCCAAAACACACTACGTTACACCACGTGAAAACATCTTAAATGCGGTAGAGCAAATTAAATCAGAGTTAAAAGAACGACTTGGATACCTCCGTGACAATAATAAATTGGTCGAAGCGCAGCGCCTGGAACAACGTTGTCAGTTTGATATTGAGATGATGTTAGAGCTCGGTTATTGCAACGGCATAGAAAACTACTCACGTTATTTATCTGGACGCCAACCCGGCGATCCACCGCCTACCTTTATCGACTACTTACCGGACGATGCTTTATTGGTCATTGATGAATCACATGTTTCGGTTCCTCAAGTGGGTGCAATGTACAAAGGTGATCGATCGCGTAAAGAAAATTTGGTGAATTATGGGTTTCGTTTACCCTCTGCATTAGATAACCGACCTCTTAAATTTGATGAGTTTGAAAAGCTAATCCCACAAACCATTTTTGTCTCAGCAACACCGGCTGACTACGAAGCAGAACATTCAGGAGAAATAGTTGAACAGGTTGTAAGACCAACGGGTTTACTTGATCCAGTCATTGAAGTTCGGCCTGCAACAACGCAGGTTGATGATTTACTTTCTGAAATAAATAAGCGAGTAGAAATTAATGAGCGAACTTTAGTCACGACATTAACCAAACGTATGGCAGAAGATCTCACCGATTATTTCGGGGATCACGGTGTACGTGTACGTTATATGCACTCGGATATTGATACGGTAGAACGTATCGAAATTTTACGTGACTTACGACTAGGTCATTTTGATGTTCTGGTGGGGATTAATTTGTTACGAGAAGGCTTAGACATTCCAGAGGTCACCTTGGTCGCGATACTTGATGCCGATAAAGAGGGCTTTTTGCGTTCAGAACGCTCACTCATTCAAACCATTGGCCGCGCAGCTCGAAACTCGAAAGGTATGGCAATTTTATATGCTGATAAAATCACCAAATCAATGAAAAAAGCGATTGATGAAACTGAGCGCAGACGTGAAAAACAAATGGATTTCAATAAAGCGCATGGCATCACACCAACCACTATCAATAAAAAAGTGGCTGATATCATGGAAGGAGCTTACGGTAAATCTTCACAGCGCTACGCAAAGGTTGCTGAAGAAGAAGCGGAGTATGGTGAATTAACGACTAAACAACTCAATAAAAAAGTCGAACAGCTTGAACAAGAAATGTACAAATACGCACAAAATTTGGAGTTTGAAGAAGCTGCTAATGTTCGGGATAAAATTAAGAAGTTAGAAGAGGGTTTATTAGGTTTAAGTTAAATTTGCTTTAATCATAGAGTAAAGTTATAACATTTATCTTTTAAAAATAAAGTCGTTTTGATTACTGTATAGTTATAGTATATTTTGTTATTTATAGCCTCTATTTTTATAAATATAGGTGGTTTTGGATATATATGCACCATATGATACTCTTTAAGGCGTTAATATTTTAATTGTTAAACTATTATAAAAGTGAACCAGCATGAGTCATGAACAGCAAACTTTGAATCCCATTAATCCTCAATCACAATTAACATATCAAGATGAAATCACCTTAACGGATATAATGAGAATACTTATTCGCCGAAAGAATTTTATTATCGGGGTTATAGTTGCAACTTTATGCCTTGGGTTAGCTTATGCTTTTGCTCAAAAAAAAGTTTATCAGGTTGAAAGTCTTTTGCTTCCTCCATCGGCTGAAGATATTGAAGAATTAAATATCTTAAATGACAGTGTAAGCAGTGATGCTGTTTTTTCGGGATTTATTAGTAATGCAAACTCAAGGCACCTAAGAGAGAAATTTTATAATGATTTTATAATTACGGAAACTCTCCCAAGTAAATCCAGCCAAGACTCATTAGGAGGCTATAAGGATGTAACACATTTTTTAAATTCAATAAAAGTAAGTAGTTCACAAATTACTTTAGAAGGTTCGCATAAAGAAAAAATGGGTTTTTGGTTGGATAGATTTGTTGAAAAGGTGAATGATGAAACCGCCAAACAATTTGTAAAAAAATTACAGTTTTCCATTGATTCAGAAATCGAAAATTTGGAAGAAGGAGTAACAAAAAAGCGTAAAACTCGTAAAATTGAACGAGAAAACGAATTAAAGCTACTTGAGATCCGTCGTAAAGATGAATTAAAAAAGTTAGAATATGAACGTAAAAAAGAATTAAGACAATTAGAACGTGCTTATCAAACTGCAAAAATTTTAGGTGTTCATAAAAATTTATTTGATCCATACTCAAATTATTTGCCCCACATGAAGGGAACAAAATTATTGCAGGCTGAAATACAAGTATTAAAAAATCAAAAGTTGGATGACGTATATATAAAAGATCCAAGTGAAGTAAAGAAGCTTTTATATACTAATAGCTTACGAAATTTACAAGAAAAATTAGCAAAACTTAAAGATGTAAAGATAGATTCAGCTAAAATAAAAACTGCTATTGTCACTAAAAAAGCGGCTCTTGGTATTAAGGAGATTCTACCTAATAGAAAATTAATTATAATACTATCAGTATTACTTGGTGGATTATTAGGCATTATTTTTGCTTTTACGGTGGAGTATATTATTAAGCTTAAAAAGCAACTTAAAAAAGAATCTGAATTTGATACAGAGTAAATGTTTTAAGAGATATTAACCAAAAATCTTAAGCTTTAGTTGGCATCTAGATCAGAACTAAATATAACATGATTAAGTAAGTTATTAATTTTCTTTTAAATTGTAACAAACTGTAACTTTACAGTGTCCTCACAAAATAACCCTTGAAATAAGCTTCTGATATGATATTGTTCAAGTCTTGAACGCAAAAGGATGTAGCTTGATTGAAGGATGAAATCGCTTATAAATTACTCAAACTCATAGAGGAAGAACCTCATTTGAGTCAGCGCGATATTGCTCAAAAAATGGGGGTTAGCCTAGGCAAAACGAATTATTGCTTAAAAGCACTAATTGATAAGGGATTCATTAAGTTTCAGAATTTCTATAATAATAAAAAGAAAAGTGCCTACATCTACTTCCTAACCCCCCGTGGGATAGAAGAAAAAGCTGCTGTGACTTATCGATTTTTACAGGGAAAAATAAAAGAATACGAAAATATCAAAGTTGAAATTGAAAGTTTAAAAAATGAAGCAAGCTTATCAAAAGAAATAAGAATAAAAGAAAATAGGGTGGAAGATAGTGAGCTCTAATACTAACAAGCAAAACCAAAATAGATCTTGGTACCTAGTATTGACTAAAGCTCAATCAGAATTTAATGCCCAAGAAAATCTACTGCGTCAGGGGTATGAAATTTATTTACCGCTTGTGCAAACATCACGTCGATGTAATGGAAAAAATATAAAGCGCACGGAAGCTTTTTTCCCCCGCTACCTTTTTATTTATCTCAACAAAGAAACTGATAACTGGTCTCCTATTCGTTCAACAATAGGGGTTGCTGATATTGTGCGCTTTGGTGGCGTGCCTGCAGTTGTTCCTGAAATAATGATAGATAAACTAAAGATGAATGAAGATGAATTTGGTTTGCAATCATTTGAAAAGAAGGAGTTTAAACAGGGGGATAAAATAGAAATTATATCTGGAGCGTTTGAGGGGTATAAAGCAGTTTTTCAAAAAATGAAAAACGCAGAGCGTGTCTCTGTTTTATTAGATATTGTTGGTAATAATACTCAGGTTACTTTAAGTGTACACGAGCTAGAAATTGCTTAAGTAACTGAATCTTTGCTTAGGGTATCTAAGTGGGGAATTAATATAATAATTAATAGCTCAATTCTTAGAAGTGAACTTGATATAAAATAGCTATACTTGCATTTTAGCATGGTAGGGCGGTAGCGTTGTTAAAGCTTCATATAATATATCTATAAAGAACTATAATTAATATGTAGGTCATAATGGAAAATAAACTTGGAATAATAGGACTTGGCTATGTCGGCTTACCACTAGCCGTAGAGTTCGGTAAAAAAATTAAAACTATTGGTTTTGATATTAATGAATCTCGTGTTCAAGAACTTAAACGAAGTGAAGATAGTACACTTGAGGTTGAACCAGAAGAACTTAAGCTGGCAACGCAACTTAGTTACACAACAAACCCAGATGACATAAAAGACTGCAATATTTATATTGTTACAGTGCCAACGCCAATCGATAAACATAAACAACCCGATCTAACTCCACTTATTAAGTCCAGTGAAACACTGGGGAAGATATTAAGTAAAGGAGATATTGTTGTTTATGAATCAACAGTGTATCCCGGAGCAACAGAAGAAGTTTGCGTGCCTATCTTAGAACAACAATCGGGCTTGGTGTTTAATCACGATTTTTATTGTGGTTATAGTCCTGAGCGAATTAACCCCGGAGATAAAGAACATAGAGTTACAACAATTAAAAAAGTAACGTCTGGTTCTACACTTGAAGTTGCTGACAGAGTGGATGAGCTTTATAAAACAATTATAACGGCAGGAACGCATAAAGCGAGTAGTATAAAAGTAGCAGAAGCAGCTAAAGTTATAGAAAATACTCAGCGTGACATTAATATTGCTTTGATAAATGAATTAGCATTAATTTTTAATAAATTAAATATAGATACAGAAGAAGTTCTCAAGGCTGCAGGAAGCAAATGGAATTTTTTACCATTCCGTCCTGGCATGGTGGGTGGGCACTGTATTGGTGTTGATCCTTATTATTTAACCCACAAAGCTATTGACGTTGGTTATCATCCTGAAATAATTTTAGCAGGGCGTCGTTTAAATGACAGTATGGGGAGTTATGTAGCGGGACAAGTGACTAAGTTAATGAATCATAAGCGTATTCATGTTGTGGATGCTAATGTACTTATTATGGGGTTCACATTTAAAGAAAACTGCCCGGACCTTCGCAATACCAGAGTTGTTGATTTAATCGATGAACTAAAAAATGTTAATTGTAATGTTGATGTTTATGACCCATGGATAGATAAGGATGAAGCTAAACATGAGTATGACATAATGCCCATTACTAGGCCTGTTGAAGGAAAGTATGATGCAATTATTCTTGCAGTTGCTCATGATGAGTTTAAAGAAATGGGTGTTGCAGAATTAAGAAAGTTTGCTAAAGCAAACCATGTTTTATATGACATTAAGTATATTTTACCCAAAGAAGATGTTGACGGAAGATTATAATGACAAAGTATGAAGAACTTCAAGAACACTTAAAATCAAATCAATATACTTGGTTAGTTACTGGTGTAGCAGGCTTTATTGGTTCCAACTTATTAGAAAAGCTTTTGATTTTGAATCAGAAAGTTGTGGGTTTAGATAATTTTGAGACAGGTTTCCAACATAATATTGATCAGGCATTAGAAGATGCAAAAAATAGTTTGGCAAAAAAAGGGCAGGAGTTAACGTTAGAAAACTTTAAGCTTATAGAGGGAGATATTCGAGAATTGGATGATTGCCATTTGGCATGTAAAGGTGTTGATTTTGTTTTGCATCAAGCTGCTTTGGGTTCAGTTCCTAGATCAATAGAAAACCCTATTCATACTAATAAAGCAAATATTGATGGTTACCTGAATATGTTGGTTGCTGCTAAAGATGCAAAAGTTAAACGTTTCGTTTATGCCGCTTCTAGTTCAACTTATGGAGATCACCCTGATTTACCTAAAGTAGAGGATAGAATTGGTAATCCATTAAGTCCCTATTCCGTTACTAAGGTTGTTAATGAACTTTATGCGGGAGTTTTTGCTAAAACATATGGCTTTAAAACAATTGGGCTTCGTTATTTTAATATTTTTGGTAAGCGACAAAACCCAAATGGCGCTTATGCCGCTGTTATTCCAAAGTGGGTTTCAAGTATTTTAAATAAAGAAGATGTTTTTATTAATGGTGATGGTGAGACTAGTCGAGATTTTTGTTACATCGATAATACTGTACAAATGAATTTACTAGCAGCAATGACTGATAATGATGAGGCAACAGATCAAGTTTACAATGTTGCTCTTCATGATAGAACGAGTTTGAATCAATTATATGAAATGATTGAAGAAAGATTAATCCAAAGAGTTGAAAGCTTAACAAAAAAAGGTCCTGTTTATAGGGATTTTCGTGCTGGCGATGTACGTCACTCACTAGCTGATATATCTAAAGCTAAGAATTTGTTAGGTTATGAACCAAGCCATCGAATTTCTGAAGGGTTAGATGAGGCAATGGATTGGTACGTTGCCTCATTAACTTAGGAAGTAGTATTTTGTGAAACTTTCTTCTCTTCTTAAAAGGCTGTGGATACATGTATCTCCAAGACGACGTAAACAACTTGGATTATTACTGCTGCTTATTATAATTACTTCATTTACAGATGTAGTGGCTATAGGAGCGGTGCTTCCATTTCTTGCTGTTTTAGCAAGTCCTGAAACGGTATTTGTACATGACTTAGCTCAACCAATGATTACGCTATTAGGTATAACTCATGCAAATCATCTGATTTTACCACTCACATTAGCATTTATTACAGCTGCAGTTGTAGCGGGAATCTTGCGCATCACACTTCTTTGGGCTCAGACACGCTTAGGTTTTGCTATTGGTGCTGATTTAAGTTATGAAATCTATCGTCGGACTCTTTATCAACCCTATATGGTTCATGTCGCCCGTAATAGTAGTGATATCGTTGCGGCTATTACTACTAAGGCAAATCAGGTTGTGGGCGGGGCTATTAATCCAGTCATAATTTTGGTTAGCTCTGTTTTTACTATAATTATTATTTTGGCCACTTTATTCGCAATTAATCCCATTATTGCTTTATCGGGCATGATTGGATTTAGTGCTATCTATGGAGCAATAGTATTAATAACGAAGAAACAGCTATTAAATAATAGTCAACAAGTAAATAGTGGTGCTAATAAGGTTGTAAAAATTGTTCAGGAAGGTCTCGGAGGTATTCGAGATATTCTTATAGATGGTACACAGTCATCTTATTGTAAATCTTATAGAGCAGTAGATGTCCCTATGAGACGAGCACAAGCTAATAGTCATGTTATTAGCCAGATACCACGCTATGGGATAGAGGCATTAACCATGGCGTTAGTTGCAGTAATAGCATATAGGATGGTGGATAGTTCAGGTGGTTTAGTTGAGGCACTTCCTATACTTGGTGCTTTTGCTTTAGGTGTGCAAAGGATATTACCAACTCTACAACTTGCTTATGCAAATTATTCCACAATGCGTGCGTCTCAGGCAATATTGAATGATGCTGTATTGTTGTTTGAGCAAGAAGTGTCTGATGTGTATGAAAATGTACTAGCTGCTCCCTTACCCTTTAATGATTCAATTACATTTCGAAATTTGCATTTTCGATATGAGGCTAACTCATCTTGGGTTTTGAATGACATTAATATTGACATTCTTAAGGGACAGAGAGTGGGATTTGTTGGAACAACTGGTAGTGGAAAAAGTACGATACTTGATATAGTTATGGGTTTATTACAACCTTCTAAGGGAACGATGGTCGTTGATGATAATGTTATCGATGAGAAAAACTTTAGAAGTTGGCAGGTGCATATTGCACACGTTCCACAAACAATATTTTTGGTTGATGCGTCAATTTCAGAGAATATAGCTTTTGGTATAGCTCCTAACGAAATTGATTATGAACTAGTACGTAAAGCTGCAAGTCAGGCACAAATAGCGGAGACAATCGAATCTTGGGAGTTACAGTATGATACTGTTGTTGGTGAAAGAGGGGTTCGATTATCTGGCGGTCAACGTCAAAGGATTGGAATAGCTCGTGCACTTTATAAACAAGCTGACGTTTTAGTTTTTGATGAGGCTACAAGCGCATTAGATAATGAAACCGAAAATTCAGTAATGGAAGCAATTACTAGTATGGATAGCAAAATTACAGTACTTATGGTTGCACACAGGCTTACAACACTTAGGAACTGTGATCAGATAATTGAGATCGACAAAGGTAAAGTTAAGCGTATAGGCTCCTATGATGAGATTGTTGGTTAATTATTTGATGATAATTAATTCATCATTAGATTTGGTTAAGTTAAATAAAAATATTCAGGGACTATTTGAATTATGATTCCATATGGTAAGCATTATCTAGATGAAGAAGATATTGAGTCAGTAGTAGAAGTATTACGAGAAGGATGGCTGACACAAGGACCTAAGGTAGCTGAATTTGAGCAAACTGTAGCTGATTTTACCGGTGCTAAATATGCTGTTGCTGTCTCAAGTGGAACAGCTGGGCTACATATTGCGTGCATTGCTGCTGGAATAGCAGAAGGTAGTCGGGTTTATACATCTGCTAATACTTTTGTCGCAAGTGCAAATAGTATTATTTATGCCGGTGGAGAGCCTGCTTTTTGTGATATTGATCCTAAGACATTAAACATGTCAACAGATTATCTAGAAGAGAAATTATTATCTGATAGTAAGATTGATGGAATTATTCCAGTGCATTTTGCTGGTTTGCCATGTGATATGGAAAAAATTCAGAAGATTGCAAAGACTTATAACGTACCAGTAATTGAGGATGCTGCTCATGCATTTGGTGCTACCTACTCAGATGGAGGACGTGTTGGTAATTGTCAGTATTCTGATATGACAGTTTTTTCATTACATCCTGTAAAAGGTGTTACATCAGGCGAAGGTGGTGTAATTACAACAAATAATGAAAAGATTTATCGTAGCCTGTTACTTTTAAGAAGCCATGGTATCTGTAAAGGAAATTTTGATTTACCTGGGGTAAGTGTTGCTGATAGTGATAAATTATATTATCCAGAAGATGCTCTGGATGATAATGATAAGCTTAATCCATGGTATTACGAAATGCAGGAACTTGGATTTAATTATCGACTCACAGACTTTCAATCTGCACTTGTAACATCACAGATGAAAAAAAGTGGGCAGTTCCTTAAACGTAGAAAACAAATAGCTGAGCTGTATGATCAGCTCTTCTCTGATGTTGATAATGTAACAATTAAGCAGAATCATGATAGATACAATAGTTCTTTGCATTTGTACGTATTAGAAATCGATTTTAAGAAGATTGGTAAATCGAGGGGAGAGGTTATGAGGCAGTTGTTTGAAAAAGATATAGGAACACAGGTTCACTATATTCCGGTGCCTTTTCAACCGTATTATGCAAATTTAGGCTTTAATAGAAAGGACTATCCTTCAGTTAAGTCATATTATGATAAAGCATTATCAATTCCTATATATTATGGTTTATCAGATGAGCAGGTTGAGTTTGTAGCTGAGCAAATAAAAGAAATAGTATCTTTGTGATAAATGAATAATAAACTGTTTGGATAAACTCAAAAGTACTTAGTAATATAAACTTTATAAGAATAATTTCTTTAGTTGTCGATAAATAGATATGTCTGATATTAACTTATTAACTGAGCGCTTAGTTTTACGTCCGTTAACTATTGAGGATGCTACAGTTCAGTATCTATCATGGCTCAATGACCCTGAGGTTAATCGATATCTTGAGTCTCGTTTTAGAGTTCACCAACTTAAAGATTTATCAACATTTATAGAAGAGGTAAATAGTGACCCTTCCGCAGTTTTATTAGGAATATTTATTAGACAAAACAATAAGCATATTGGAAATATTAAAATTGACTCCATTAACTCTTATCATAAACACGGTGTAATTGGTTTGATGATTGGTGATAAGCGAGAGTGGGGGAAAGGATATGCTACAGAGTCAATTGCAGCAGTTACTCAATATTCACTTGAACAGTTAGAACTACAGAAAATAACGGCAGGTTGTTATGAAGGTAATCTTGGCTCTAAAAAAGCATTTGAAAAGGTTGGTTATCAGGTTGAAGGGTTATTACGCAGTCAGGTAGAAACTGGAGAAGGTCGTGAAGGCGTTTGGCAACTTGGAATCCTTCCTAATGAGTTTAAAGTATAGGGAGCAGATTTGACTAGTAAGTTGGTCATAGGAACCGTGCAATTTGGAATACCTTATGGAATTTCAAATACCCATGGAAAGACACAAGTTGACGAGGCTGAAAAAATTTTAGCTTATGCATATGAGCATGGGATTCGTATGATGGATACGGCAGTCTCATATGGTGATGCTGAGAAAACTATAGGGGGGATTATTTGTCATGGAACAGTTGGGAGTAACTGGAAAATTGTTACTAAGACCCCTCACTTCAAGACAGAGTCTATTGGACAAGATCAAATTGGTGAACTTGAATATAGATTTAATACCTCACGTGAAACACTACAAAGTGAAAGACTATATGGTTTAATGATCCATGCATGCGAAGATCTCTTTTTACCCGGTGGAGAAAAACTGTTTGCTAGTATGCAGCGGCTTAAAGAGCAAGGCCTTGTCGAAAAGATTGGTGTTTCTCTTTACAGTAGCGATCAAATTGATCGACTATTGAATAACTATTCAGTCGATTTAGTTCAATTACCCATTAATATCTTTGATCAGCGCTTGTTAGAAAATGGTAGGTTATCGATGTTAAAGGAACGTGGTATCGAAATTCATGCAAGGAGTGTATTTCTTCAGGGATTGTTATTAATGGATCCTGATTGTGTCAGCCCTTGGTTTGCTCCAATTCATAAAACACTAAAGAAGTTTCATAAGTATGCTAAGGAGAAAAGTATAAGTAGCCTCCAATTGGCACTGGGATTTGTTCAAGGGATCCCAGAGGTAGATTATGTCCTTGTTGGAGTGAATACTGAAACACAACTACATGAGATTATCGCAGCATCGAAGCTTTCTGTTAATCATAAGGATTACCAAGAATTGTCTATTAATGATCCAAATTTTGTAAACCCATCTAACTGGAAGATTTGAATAAAAAATTATGAATGTTGTTGCAATAGTTCAGGCTCGTATGGGCTCAACTCGTCTTCCAAATAAAGTATTAAAA
>Ga0316207_10000943_pt1 | contig 40058 bp, 27 predicted proteins | sample 6weekpyrite_MG_FD_204943 | JGI IMG/M metagenome (GOLD analysis project Ga0316207, IMG submission 204943) | Microbial mat bacterial communities from mineral coupon in-situ incubated in ocean water Damariscotta River, Maine, United States -... | ecosystem: Environmental > Aquatic > Marine >... | reverse complement strand
ATGCGCGCGCATTGAGCTGCGCATCACTCGATAGCGTAAAGGGCGCAGTGTAAAGTGTTGAGGCTTGCGTCGGGACAGTGCCATCTAACGTGTAATAGATTTGCCCACTGGGCATTACTGTACTCAGAGTGACATCCACGGGACTAAAATAGGTGCCACCCAGTGGATTAATCGTAGGCGCGGCGTCAGCTATTGATGTACCAACAATTTCAATGGCAGAAACCATTGGGTGATCGGCCAAGCCATGCAGAAATTCAATATTGATTTGCCCATCAGATACTGTGACTACATTTTCTTTCACCAACATGGTCTCTGCGCCAGCTTCGGCAAATATGTCCAAGTTTTTCCAAACTAATTGATCTTCAATTTTTACACTAAATACACGTGCACCAATGGTATATGCAAGCGTATAAGTTTCAGTGAAATATAGTTTAATTTTATATTGGCCATTGGGAGCGGGAAAGCTGTACTGTAGTTCAGGTGTTACTGTTAGGTTAAATGCGAGTTCAGCTGCCTCATCTAGATCATAACGATTACTGAAAAACAATGGTTGATCTGTTGTCCCGGTAATTGATTTAAGTGGTAATCCTGGATAGCCGGTATTAAAGCCAAAATCTGCCGCCCAAATGTTATTAGAGTCATCAATATATTCGTTCCCACCTGAATTTACTCGGATATGTGTGGGTTCAACTAAAGTGGTTACAGTTTTTTCACTCGTGGGTGTAGAATTATTAAAGGGTATGGCATTATCAAACGCCACGACGGTGTAATTGTATGAAGTGCTAGCTGTGAGTTCTGTGTCGGAATAGCGGGTTTCGGTCACCGTTGCTATCGGTGTATCACTACCGTTTCGATAGATATTGTAGCCGGCAACAATGCCCCCGCCAATGTCATTGGAAGCAGACCAGCTTAAATTGATTTGTGTATCACTCACAGCGATGATTTTAATATCCGTTGGTGAAGTAGGTGCCAGGGTATCAGGTGGGGTTAATGTGGTGGCATTCATCACATTTGTGAATATGGATTCATTGATGGGTTGTGCATTGTCATAAGCAGAGATTTTATAACTATAGGTTGTTTCTGCAGTGAGCCCAGTATTGGAATAACTGGTGCCAGTTACAGTCGCTATTGGTACATCGCTACTATTTCGATAAATATTATAACCGGATACGATGCCGCCCCCTAAATCGTAGGATGGTATCCAGCTTAGATTGATTTGTGTATCATTTACAGTAATTGCTGTAAAATCCTGTGGTACGGTGGGTGCGCGAGTATCCGGTCCTGATGGTAATTGTAGAATTTCGATCGCTGAGATTATTGGATGAGCTGCTAAACCATGTAAAAATTCAATATTTAGTTGGCCGTCTTTAACAGCAATTATGTTTTCTTTGATCAAAAGCGTTTCAGCACCAGCCTCCTCAAATATATCCACATTTCTCCAAATGCGGATATCTTCCATCTTGATGTCAAAAACTCGTGCACCAATTCCATAAGGCGCATCAAAAGTTTCTGCAAAGTATAAACGTACTGTGTAATCCGCATTTGGTACTGAAAAGCTGTATTGCAACTCAGGTGTTACATCCATTCCATGCGCTAGTTCAGTGGTAGCGTCTAAGTCATAACGGTTATTGTTAAACAATGGTTGGTCGTCTGTGTTCGTTATTGTCTTGAAAGGCATTCCAATGTGGCCAGCATTGAATCCATAATCTGCAGCCCAAATGTTGCCAGACTCATCTATATACTGATTTCCACCCGAATTTATGCGAATAATTTTAGGAGCAATAAATGTAGTTGCAATCATCGTATTTGAAAAGGCGGACTTATTGATAGGTTCAGCATTATCAAATGCCAATACGGTATAGCTGTATAAAGTGCTAGCCGTGAGCCCAGTATCAGAATAATTGGTAGTGGTGACAGTGGCGACTTCAGTCATACCTTCACCATCATCGCGGAATATTCTATAACCAGATACGATGCCATCTAAGTCGACTGACTCTTGCCAATTTAGATTTATTTGTTCGGCACTTACCGCAGTAGCCACTAAATTTGAAGGTGTACTTGGAGGCTGTGTGTCAAGGATTTTAAAAGTCACCATGGTCGTAATTTCTGTAAAATTAGCTTTGCTAGCTCCAGCACTAATTTTAAATTCGTTCTGACCTTCGATCAGGGAAACGGGGATAGACCACTTTTTTTCGAGTAGATTAATGTTTGCATTATCACCATTTACAAGAATTTTTTCCACGATAGATTGTTCATCAATAAATTTTCCTTGCAGTATAAATTGAGAAGAATTGGTTTGCGAGGCAGAAGTAGTTGTGATTATGGGTGTTGAATGAATTAGGAATACTTCTGTATTAATTTCAATATTATTGCCGATATCGTCTTCTGCGCGTATTAAAAATTCGTTTTTACCGCCAGTTAAAGTGACAGATTTTTCCCACTGATTATCAGTAGAAATAGGTATTGTTTGATTGTTAATCGAGATTTGAGTTACATTTGATTGCTCATCATCAAAAGTTCCCTGTAATAAATGTTTACGATCATTAGTTAAGTTTTTAGAAATGATGGAGAGTATCGGTGGATTATTATCAAAAATAACAGGAAATTCTAAATTTCCCGTGTTGCCGAAAATATCCGATATGAATATTTTTACTTCGTGTGAGCCGTCAGCATAATTCGATGTATCTAATGAAATTGAATATAAATTGGTGGATGAGTGGTAAATAGCGTTCGGATCAAAATTGGATTCATGTTCATCAATTATTAACTTAATGTTTTTTAATGTAAAAGATTGCTTGACTCTAATATTGAGTGTTAACTCAGATCTTTCTATCTCATTGATATTCGATACCAATTCAATCTCTGGAAAGGTTTCTTGTAAATTCTCAATGCTTATTTTATCCAGTAACGTGCTCTCTTTTTGAGTGATAGATAAAACATACTCCTCTTGTATTTTTTTATCATTTAATTCAATCGATAGTAGATTAGTTAGGAATTTTTCTATGGCAAAAGCCATTGTTATACGATAAAAACTGGAATTGATGATTTGGTTGCCAAAAGCTAATGTTTTTATCCCTCCGCCGTACGCGTAATCTGATTTACCATCTAGGATGCCGTTTGATCGGATATCTTCATACAGTAAATTACTTAGAGAGGATAAGTTATATAACTTTTGAAGTGTATCCTTTTTCTCTAATCTTTCTTTATTGGCTATCTGAGCTAGAGCGGCAATGAGTAATCCATGTCTTTCATCACCCTCTATGAGTAACGAAGGCGAATTTTCTAAAAGCGTAATTTTGACCGGATCGTTAATATTTATAGAGTATAAATCATTGATTTTATTGTGCGTGAGTTTGAGGAAGGTTTCATCGATTTTTTCTGCGTTTTTGTTACTTAAATACAGTGTTAAACCAGACGCGAGATGACTAAAAGGCGTGATCTGAATATTATGAATTTCCCCCATTTTAAACATTAATACTGTAGTCATAATAAAGTCAGATTCAGTATCAACTATTTTATGATTAATGGGGTCAAAATACTTACCATCTCTTGCTTCTACAAGAATGGGTTGCGATAGAGAGGGAAGTTCTAAAGTAAAATCGCCATTATTTTGAATGGCGGTAGTTGCTAGTGAGTGATTTTTTTCTTTATCATTTAAAGAATATATATTGATTGTTCCACCAATATATAGACCACCGAGTACATTACCTTGTATTTTTCCACTTGAGAGGTTTTCAGGTAGTTGGAAATTCTGACCACCAAGACCACATGCATTCAAAATAACTAGTAGAAAGAAAACAAAAAAACAGTTAATACGCAAAATAGCTTCCTCAACGATCAGCTTGTAGTGTAGTACATAATTCCAGTGACTATTAATTGAGAGTTGTTATTATTTTGTTGTTTTAGTGGCGTTAATCGATTAGTTGTAAATGATGTTGAGTTTAAGAGAATAAGTTTGATCAGGTGCAAACCGGATGTCGTGGCGAGACAGTGTCATAATATTAAGGCCCAGTAAATAATTAGATTAAAAAGGGACATATTTAAATTGCTAGTGTTGATGAAGTAAAATAGTTCGATTTGAGTCGTTTTTCAATGAGTTTTGTTAGCTTTGTTTCGAGATTCAAAGAATTTAGCCAAAAAATCAAAAAAGGCATTGTATTGCAACAATTTAATGCTGTACAGCTGTAAATTTTAATTTGTGCTATGAAATATAAAGCGTTGAGAGCGACAATTTGACGATCCCCAACTCGCGCTTATTTTAATTAGTATATATGCATTTAGTTTTTTTTACTTGAAGTGCTTAACTTATTGAAAATACGCAATATATTGCCTAAGTTTTAAGGTCTGTTTTCCCCTTAAGTGATAAAGGGGTTATTTTCTGGTAATTTTGCAATTTGAAATGCTAGTTAGATCTTCAGTTGTCCACTAATAAAACTTGTTTTATAGTGCTGCCTAATATCGCTAATGTGTTTAATAATTTAATTTCATGCACTTCGAAGTGAAATCACTGATGGGAGGAGTTGATCTGTATATTTTCTCTAGCTCGATTCGAATCCTATTTATTTGATGGCGTATTATCGCATTCCCATACATTTAGAGGATAGCCACTAGTTATCATCATTGGAGTAGTAAAGATTTAGCCCTCGTTAATGCATTTTTCTTATAATTTGATGACAGCTTTTTCGGAAGTAGCTCTGTGAAGTGTAGTTCTGTAAAAAATTCTTGAAATGCTCATAACGATGAAAAATGGATATGTCGTGTTTTTATTCATTAATATGTGCAAGGCAAAACTGATATGCCTTGCACTGAATAAAAAGTAACTTCGTATATGAATTGTTGGTTCTTATTACACGTAATAATTTGTGTATTTTTATATTTAAATCTCACAGGTTAAAAGAAATTCTAATTATGATGGTTTAGCTAATTTACAATTCCAAGAAAGACCATTTTTGTTGGATAATTTTACAGCATCAATAATATTATAATGTTTGTCAATGTGATCCCAGCATGCATCGCTTTCGGGTTGGTCGAACATTGAAATGATGAAGTGTCCATCGGCGATTAAGAAATTCTCATAGTGTTGCATCGTGATTGCAATATTATTGAAATAATAGAGTGACTCGTTAAATATGATAATATCCACTGCTTGAGGAGGGGTATATGCTTCTGCATCTCCAACAACAAAAGATGTAAGGTCGTCATTTTTATTAGATTTTAGCGCTATTTCAATTGCTTTATTGGAAACGTCTACTCCAATATATTTTTCATGCTTAAGAGGTTCTAATCGCTGAGCTAACAATCCTTCTCCACACCCAACATCCAGGATAGATGCATTTGGTGAGACAAATTCACAATAGCCAATTATCACGCTATAGTGAGCAAGTTCACTAATACCTGATAGATAATTCCATTCCCCACAATCATACATATTGTCCCATTTTTCTTCGAGATCGTGAATATTAGGGATGGCATGAGCAATGGTGTTAGTGTTTTTCTTTTGAGATAATAATTTACTAAATCTGGATAAAAACATGTTTTTGCCTCCTTGTGTTTTTTGTAATACTCAACAGATTTTAACAAAGCTCCTGTTTGCCTACTTAAATATTCAGTATAGTAAAAATAATTAATTCTGTAAGAATCGTATTAACTAAAATATTAATATTTTTGAGTTAATTGGTTTTATAAAATTATTTAAAGATTGGATTTTATCTATTCTTAAATTCTATTAATCTGTTATAGAAAAAGGAATCAGGTATTAGGTTTAATCTCGATATATTACTCAATAGTATTATGTGGTAATTGTCGGAGAAAATATCAGAATAAGTTAGCTAGAAAGAATTTCTTTCACTGACGATCGCGTAAGTGCGTAATCTGGTCTATCCAGATAGCTTGGGCATTTTATTAAGGTGCGAGCGGAGCATTGGGATGAAGTTTGCCGTACATTTAGATCATTCTATAAACAATTTTAGTTTTAAATCGATGTTATATAGATATATGACTACATAGCACTACTGATTGTTGTAAGATACTTTATAAATATCACATTTTATTTTTGGTCGATAAGTGTTCAGTAAATAGGGGTTTCCAAACATATATCTGCTCAGATTTGCATTGTTTTTCTTATATTTATTTATCGAAATTTCATCAGGTAGGCTACCCATTTGTTGTGTCAAGTGTTGCAAATGCGTATCATAAAAAGCAATGGCTTGTTGATTGCAAGTTCAATGCAGTCGGTCAAAAATATGACCTAGGGACTTAATCAACGTTAATTTGTTGTGAATACTAGAGGTATGTAGTTGATACCTCGTTTTATTTTTAGGGGGTGTAAATGAAGGCAGTAATCCTTGCAGGTGGGTTGGGTACTCGACTTGCTGAAGAGACATCATTACGACCTAAGCCGATGGTTGAAGTCGGTGGCGAGCCTATCTTATGGCATATAATGAAAATATATGCAGCGCAGGGGATTAATGAGTTTGTCATATGTTTGGGTTATAAGGGTTATGTAATTAAGGAATATTTTGCAAATTACCTTTTACATACCTCTGATGTCACCTTTGACATGGAACACAATCAGCAGATAATACACCATAGAAGGTCAGAGCCTTGGAAAGTGACTTTGGTTGACACCGGGCCAAATTCCGGTACGGGCGGTCGTTTACGACGGGTAAAAGAATATCTGGATGATGAAGATTTCTGTTTTACTTATGGAGATGGGGTAAGTGATGTAAATCTTGAAAAATTAATCGCACTTCATAAAAAAGAAGGTACTTTGGTTACTTTGACATCAGTTCAACCTACGTCTAAATATGGTTTATTAAAATTTGATGAAAATAGGATTTCGAATTTTCAAGAAAAACCCGTAGATGGTGGCGGCTGGATCAATGGAGGATTTTTTGTCGTATCCCCGAAAGCTATTGATTATATTGAATCAGATGAGATGCATTGGGAAGATGATCCATTGGGTCGATTAGTGAGTGAAGGGCAGGTGTCAGCATACAAACATAGTGGTTTCTGGCAGTGTATGGATACTTTGCGTAATAAACAAGAGTTGGAAGAAATGTGGCAGTCTGGCAATCCACCTTGGAAGATTTGGGATTAAACTATGAATCAGGCGTTTTGGAAAGGAAAAAAGGTTTTTGTTACAGGCCATACCGGATTTAAAGGTAGTTGGCTTTCTATTTGGTTGCAGCAGATGGGTGCAGAAGTGGTTGGATATTCTCTGTCAGAGCGTACAAATCCTTCTATGTTTGAGCTGGCTCATATTGCTGATGGCATGACATCAATTGCTGCAGATGTTCGTGACTTGGAGCGGATTAAAAAAGAACTTAATAAACACAAACCCGAAATTGTGATTCATATGGCGGCGCAGGCGTTGGTCCATGACTCCTATCGAGACCCCGCTACCACGTATACTACAAATATTATTGGTACCATGAACGTATTAGAAGCAGTACGTCACACTGATTCGGTAAGAGTTGTTGTTTCAATTACCAGCGATAAATGCTACGAGAATTTAGAGTGGGTGTGGGGTTATCGAGAAAATGATCGCATGGGTGGTCATGATCCGTATTCCAGTAGTAAGGGTTGCGCAGAGTTATTAATTTCTGCCTATAGGGATTCTTTTTTTAATCCAAAAGATTATCAGCAGCACGGTGTAGCATTAGCTAGCACCCGAGCTGGTAATGTCATTGGTGGTGGTGATTGGTCAGGTGACCGACTGGTGCCCGATATTATGCGCGCCATAATGGAAAATGAACCGGTTCTCATTCGTAGGCCTAATGCAATTCGACCATGGCAGTTTGTTATGGAGCCGCTGAGAGGTTATTTAATGCTGGCAGAACGTCTTTGGGATGAAGGACCAGAATACGCTGAAGGCTGGAACTTTGGGCCAGACATTGAAGAAATAGAACCTGTATCCTGGATAGTGAAATACTTAACAGAGCATTGGGGGGAAGATGCAAGTTGGGTATTGGATAAAGGTGAGCATCCGCATGAGGATCACTTTTTAAAGCTGGATACTACTAAAGCCAAAAGTTTGCTTAATTGGACACCAGCACTGAATTTGCCAACTGTATTAGATTGGATTGTCGATTGGTATAAAGTTTATCATCAGAAAGAAGATTTACGGAAAATAACTGAAACTCAGATATCTCAATATGTTGAGCGCTTATAGCTTTAAAATTCAGCTTTTTATGTTTATTTAGAGTGAATTTTCAGCATTAATTTCGCATGTAAAAGGAAGGTTATGTGATTTTTAAAGAATTGCCATTACAAGATGCTTATATTATTGAGCCAGAACCCATTGAGGATGCCCGTGGGTTTTATGCGCGTGCATTATGTGAAAAAGAATTTGCCGATCATGGTTTGGAATTGAATATTGTGCAATCCAATATTTCATTTTCACTCAAAAAGGGTACATTACGTGGTATGCATTACCAGGTGGCTCCTCATTTGGAAGCCAAAATAGTTCGATGCACTCGAGGTGGTATCTATGATGTGATTATAGATATGAGAGAAGAGTCTCCCACATATAAGCAATGGTATGGACAGGAGCTTACAAGCGAAAACCGGAAAACATTGTATATTCCAGGCGGGTTTGCCCAAGGTTTTATTACACTTCAGGATAATTCTGAGGTGTCTTATAATGTTACAGAGTTTTATCATCCTGAGTCAGAACGTGGGTTACGCTATAATGATCCGGAATTTGGGATTGAATGGCCAATCACTCCTGTTGTTATCTCAGACAAAGATCGTAATTGTCCTGATTTTAATTCACTTTAGAATACTTATACAATTTGTAAATAATCAAAATTTCGGTTTACATCACTCATTTGAATAGTCAGGTTGGCAGCTAATGTATAGTCCAGAAAACGCTTCCAATTGAATGACGGTCGTAAAAAAGAATTAGGTAAATAGGATTAGGTAAGGTATGACAAATGTTACTATTTTAGGTAGCGGTATGGCAGGCTTAGGTGCAGCTTATCGTTTACGGAGTGAAAGTGTTTCATCGATAATTTATGAAAAGCATTCTCATGCAGGAGGTCATACTGCTTCCTGGAAGAATGATAAAGGATTTATTTTTGATGAGGGTCCGCACATATCATTTACAAAAGATGATCGTATAAAAGAGTTGTTAGCTGAAAGTGCAAATCATGAAGTGTCTACACTAAAAGCTTATATGAATAATTATTGGCAGGGTCATTGGATAAAACACCCTGCACAGTGTAATTTGCACGGCTTACCTGAAGATTTAGTTGTTAATTGCCTGAGTGATTTTGTTGAGGCAACAAAAACTGAGCCAGGTGAAATTAATAACTATGCCGAATGGCTTATTGCCACCTTTGGGAAGACGTTTGCAGAAACTTTTCCTATGGAATATGGCTTGCGTTATCATACAACAACTGCTGAAAATATGAGTACTGATTGGTTGGGGCCGCGTTTATATCGCCCTGAGTTGAAAGAAGTATTGCATGGTGCAATTTCTCCGCATACGGATGATGTTCATTATATTACGGATTTTCGTTACCCAAATCGTGATGGATTTGCGACTTTCTTAGAAAAATTTATTCGAGATTCGGATATATGTCTTGATCACAAGGTCGTACGAATTAACTCCAAGGATAAAGAAGTCACATTTGCCAACGATGTTGTGCAAAGTTACGATCATTTAATTTCATCAATTCCATTGCCAGATCTGATTCCAATGATTGATGATGTGCCGCAAGATGTAATTGATGCGACAGAAAAGCTGGCATGTTCTATCTGTGTGGTTGTGAATATAGGTCTTGCGCGCGACGATATTTCTGATGCACATGTATCCTATTTTTACGACAGAGATTTTATTTTTACGCGGCTTAGTTTCCCGCATATGCAATCAAAAAATAACGCACCAGAAGGCATGGGTTGTATTCAAGCCGAACTTTATTACTCCAATAAATATCGCCCACTTGATAAAAACCCTGACGAATTAATTGATCCGACAATAGCTGACTTAAAGCGTTGTGGTCTGTTAAAAGAGGATGAAAAAATTGTCAGCGCTGAAGCAAGGCTGCTTCCTTATGCAAACATTATTTTTGATCATGATCGTGCAGATGCCGTTGCCACTGTTCGTGGATATATTGAAGATTTGGGAATCCATACTTGTGGTCGCTATGGCGAATGGGGATATATCTGGACGGATGAATCGTTTAAGGGTGGTGAGAGAGCCGCTCAAAGTGTTCTTGATGGCATATAGTATAAGCTGTCATTAAGGAAGATATAATGACTAATGGTTAGTTACAAAATTTTATACACGGATTATTTTTGTGAGCAAGCGCATTTCAGCAGTTATTTGTACTTATAATAGAGCCGATTATCTTGGTAAGGCCATTCAGAGTCTTGTTGATCAAAGCCTCGATAAAGATCAGTATGAAATAATCGTGGTTAATAATCGCTCAACCGATCATACCGAAGACGTTGTCTGTAAGGACTTTGCACATGTCACAAATCTTCATTATTTTTATGAGCCTATTCAAGGTTTGTCGCAGGCGAGAAATACTGGCACAGATAAGGCGCAAGGTAAGTATATTGCCTTCTTAGATGACGATGCAATTGCTTGTGATAAATGGCTTGAGCGTATTGCAGATGCATTTGAAAATAGCGATGTGAAGCTTGGTTCGGTGGGAGGAAAAATTGACCCTATTTGGGAAGTTCCACGCCCAGCTTGGTTGTCCGATGAAGTGCTATTGCTTCTTACGGTGCTGGATTGGTTTGATAAACCGACGATTTTAAAGCCTCAGTTTTGGTTAGCTGGTGCCAACATCGCTTTCCCTAAATTTTTGTTGGAAGAGATGGGTGGTTTTCAAGTAGCACTTGGCAGAAAAGGTAACAATCTGCTATCTAATGAAGAAACTGTAATGAGGCAAGATATTGAGTCTGCCGGATACAAGTGTTTATATGATCCTGCAATATATGTTCAGCATCATGTGCCCGCTGAACGCGTAAATAAAAAATGGTTTATGCGGAGACGTTTGTGGGGCGGAATCTCACAGGCAGTGCTCGAAAAGCAGCAGAAAAATGTTGGAAGAATTGTATGTTTGAAACTTGCAAGCAAAGACATTTATCAATTACTGTTAGAGCCTGGTCAAATTGTTCGACTTGTTTTGCCGACAGATAATCCAGTTTATTTTACAAGAAAATGTGCAGTGATAGCTAAATTAGGTTATATAGCCGGTCTGTTAGAGCTTAAAGGGTAGCTTAGCGTATGTAAAGTTAAGCAATTGATTAATATTATGTGGTCTTAATTAAAATAATGAATAAAATTAAAAAAAAACTATGCATTGTAACTACTCATCATTGGTCAAAAGTTATGGCAGGATCGCCCTATGAGTGTAAAGTACTAATTGAGTCCTTACAAAAGTATCAAGAATATGATATTTATTTTATTTGCAACTATACGGATCCCAGTTATAAAGCAGATGATCATGTCATCAAAGTTATTCCAATAAAACAACATATACAGCGGTTTGGTGATTTTGTAAATTCATTTCAGCTGCTAAAAACACTCCGTGAAATAAAGCCCGATATAATATATCAAATAGAAGCAGGCGCCTATACAGGTGTGTGCGCGTTCTATGCTAAACGTAATGACTGTAATATGGTTTGGCGTATTCAACATGACCATGATGTATCACCACCTGGCTGGAATCTATCAAATATCCCACCATTTAATTTTATCAATAATAAGTTATTAGACTACGGAATAGCTAATACTAATTTTGTTGTAGCTCAAAGCGAGCTTCAAAATGATCTGATTAGTAAATACTGTGCTAGATCAGCTGATATTATTGTTCCAAATTTTCACCCTAAACCACTAGAACATATTGATAAAAGTGATCCCATACAAGTAACATGGGTTGCAAATCTTAAAGGGTGGAAGCGCCCCGAATTGTTTATTAAATTGGCTAGAGATTTATCATCTTTTGATAATGTGCGATTTATCATGTGTGGGAAGCCACAAATGAAATCTTTCGAAAAACTTAAATCTGAGATGGATTCGACCCAGAACCTAACGTATCAAGGTTCTTGCAGTCAAGATGAAGTCAATGAGCTATTAGCTAAATCTCATATTTTTGTTAATACTAGTCTTCACGAAGGATTTCCGCATACGTATATGCAGTCATGGATGCGGAAAGTTCCTGTTATTAGTTTAGCGGTAAATCCTGATGGTGTTTTTAATAATAATGATATTGGATTATATTCGAGTGATAGCTATGATAAATTGCGTGAGCAAGTTAAATTACTCATCGAAGACACTAATTTAAGAAACGAAATGGGGAAAAATGCACAGAAATTTGCATTTGAAAATTATTCTGCAGATGTACATGTGCCCCGTTTGTTGGAGATGCTGGAGAAATAATAATCTTAGAAATGACTAAGAAAATATAAATCACAAGCCATATGAAAATAAATACTGTCGTATACGACTTATATGAAACAATTTGTATATGTATTAGTTTCCAAGAATATTACATATAAATATTCTATCCATTTTGGCGATTAATTTTCTTTGATAGTTTTAATATTGTAATTAAATTATGTTTTGAATACTTGAAAACCTTAGAATTAGGTAGTTTTATGAATGTAGACAGACCTTTAAATATTGTCTTATATCTTGTCAGTTATTTTCCTACAGTTGGTGGTAGAGAGATGGTTGTTCATTATATGGCCAAATGGTTAAAGCGATTGGGTCATCGTCCTCGAGTAGTTGGTCCAGCTGGTTTTATTAGTGATAGAAAGTACAAGTTTGATTACCCAGTGCATAGGTGGCCAACTTTAAGAGGGGAATATGTAGATCAAGTAGCGAAGACAACTTTATACTTAGATACAAAAATATGGAAAGCGGACATTATACATGCACATAGTACTTTTCCAAACGCATATCATGCTAGTCAAGTTAAATCTTTAAAATCAATCCCCTTAGTTGTAACTCCTCATGGCGAAGATATCCATATAATACCAGAGATTAATTTTGGTTTGAGAATGGATCCTGATTTAGATAATAAAATCAGGCAGGCGGTTTATAGAGCAGATAAATGTACTTCAATAAGTAAAGATGTAACGAAATCTCTTATAAGCGCAGGTGCTCAACCTGATAAAATTGTTGATATACCCAATGGTATTGATTTAGAAAGATTTGATACTAATCATGGAATTGATGTAAGAGAGTATTATGATATACCTCAGAATTCAAATATATTAACAGCAGTCGCTAGTTATCACGTAAAAAGAGGTTATGAAGATTTAGTTAACGCGTTCTCGATAGTAAATGAAAAAAATAAGAATACATATTTACTGATTGCAGGAATAAATACGGAAATTTTACAGAATCAAGTTTCACAACTTGGATTGCAAGATAATGTAATACTGGCTGGTCAAATTCAGCCGCCTTTTGTTTCTGGAGAAGCTGACTTATTGGCTTCAATATACAAACAAAGTAGTATTTTCTTTAACGCAAGCATGGCATCAGGGGCTGAAGGTCTTTCACTAGCTCTCTTGGATGCTATGGGCGCGCGCTTACCTATTATTGCGACAAATATTTCAGGGAACAAAGATGTTGTAGTTGATGGGAAAAATGGCTATTTAGTGGAGCCAGGAGATCATGAGCGTATGGCTGATAGGGCAATACTACTATTATCCAATCAAAATATGATGGAAGAATTTGGAATTAGGTCCCGTAATATTGCAGAACAATATAGTTGGGAGAGGATTACGAAAAGATATTTAGATGTTTATATGGAATTAATTGAATCAAAGAAGAAATATAAGTAAATTTTAATTATAAGCAAGAATCGCTATAGCCGCCGAAAACAGTATATGTTAATCAGACTTTTTTGATGTCTGTTTTTTTTGATGTTCGGGTATATTGAGTATAAATTTAATCTTTATTAAAAAAATTAGTTACTGTCGTTTGATTATAATTTATATCGTAATCACGAACCATTGATAATTTTACCTCAAATATTAGGGAAAAATCTATAAAGATGATGGTTTATTATGAAACTATAAACATTGTTGGTTATTTATACATTCCTAGATTGCTTTTTATTGTACGAGCTGTTTTTCGAGGATTAAAAATAAGATTAATGCTAGCTTTAAGAAATCCAATGACTAATTTTGTTTGATCGATTTGGAGTCCTGCTTTTTCTAGGCATTCTCGGTGGTAGTCCAAGCACTCTTTTTTCTTGATCTTGAAAAAATTTTCTCCAGCTTGAAGATAATATTCACGTTCAGCTTTTTTCATACAATATTGTAGTTCTTCAGGGTTTAGATAATTAGTGCCATGTTTTGCCAGTAGTACATAGCGGTCTAGACTTGATGCAATGCAACGAGTTGTAAATGCGCTGTTTTGTTCGTCGTGGTTTCTCATGAAAGCCAAGAATTGGTGTGCAAAGCCAAATTTACAATCTTTAAGAAGGTCTAAAAGTACGATTTGATCACAATTCATGTAAGGTGCTTCGTAAAAATCATGTCGAGCTCTAATTAGATCTGAGCGAATGAGTTGTGATGTGGCGTTTCCAAATAAATACTTATCTTCCAGAAGCAATAGGCGGCAAGGTGTACTGCCGGAAGTTATTGTATCTGTGTAAGGTATTCCGAAACCAAATAATCCAACATTAGATAGTACGTAAGAGGTAACTACGCCAATTTCAGGATCTTGCTCTGCAATTTCAACCATACGTTCAATGCATTCAGGAAATATCCAATCATCTGTATGCACAATTTTGCAATATTTGCTTTCAGGAGATATAAGCCGAAGGGAATTATTTTGATTCTGTATGGCACCAAGAAAATCTTTATTGTTTATAATTTTGATCCGGGAGTCATGAGCCGCATATTCTTTGCAAATGGCAAGCGAGTTATCTTTGCTGCAGTTGTTTACAATGACATATTCCCAATTATCATAAGTTTGTGCTAGCACGCTTTCAATACATTCCCGTAGATATTTTTCACCGTTATACATTGGGGTAACAATACTTACTAGTGGTTGTGAATCAGTCATTGAGATAATTATCCTATATTGTTAACTTCTAGCTTTAATAATTTTAGCGGGAGAACCCACAGCAATTGAATTTTCAGGGATATCGCTGGTCACTACTGAACCCGCCCCAATAATTGAGCCTGTGCCAATTTTTACACCGTCTAGCACAATGACTCCAAATCCAAGCCAAACATCATCTTCAATGATAATTCCACCTTTGCTAATAACGGGTTGATCACCTATGTCTTTACCTAATTCCACACTATGATTGTATGAGTATAAAGCACAATTTGGCGCTATTTCTACATGTCGACCAATACGGATGTCAGACTTATAGGCGTTAATTTGGCATCGCGGTTGAACATGAGTGTCATCAGCTATTATTAACCTTCCACCGAGTCCAGTTTGAATAATAGTATCACGATGGAAATGTACACGGTGGCCAAACTCTACGATGCCACCGTTATTTGGGTCAAGTGATAAGTCTTCAAATATAAGAACCCGGTCATCAATGAATATATACCGACCAAACTTGAAATTGGCGTGATTAACTTGTGCTTTAGGGGAAATGTACCCATTTTCATGCACTCTTGAAAGTTGGATGCGCGAATAGTAAGGAGATGTAGCCAAGCTTGCAAACCATGCTGCTAATTTTCCAAAGGAATTGGTTCCGGCATAACGCATCCAGGTGCGTATCCATTTTCGTTTTATTCTTTCCATTAAATAACTACTTGTTAATTAGAATATTTTAATTTACATAAATTTTTAACGTTGTCCAACCTTATTTTACAATATTAATAAATTTGTCCGATCTGTTAGTTTGCAATATATTTGCTGAAATAGGTCCAGTTTTTTGGATGTTATCAAATTGAATTACAATTTTAATTTTCTTGTGTCACGCATAGAAGTTACTAAATATGTAATATTCTGATAGCCTTTTATAATTTATGCCGCCGCAATATAATTGAATTTATTTGCACTTTATAAGTTGTTCAGGAAATTTTTGTGATGTGGTCATATCCTGTTATAAGAAAAAAACATCTATAATCGCATGAACATCACAATTCACATCCTTTTAATTACAGTCTTTTGAATTACCCTTGCCAGTTTCTCTATTTTAATATTGATCAATGTCATAGTTGTCGCTAGATATACTAATATAAATATTTCGGAGCCTATAAGCTAAAACATAAGGTGAATATTCCATTAGATCTCATTTTATTAATGAAAACTACATAATCTCGGTAAATGTCCGATAAATAATAACAAAAGGCATGTGAAAACGGGTTGATTGATTGTTATTTATTCAAGACTTGTTTCAATCGTATGATTTTTTAAATGTTTAAAATTTTAATAAACGCAAGCAGTTGATAAGCATAGCCCGTTTTGTAGTATTTTAGCGGAGTGAAATATGATTTTTTAACGGGCGCTGTTATACTCAACATTAATTTTCAATGTAGTTCTGTAGGCATATTGATACCTGTTATTGTTGTGACAATATTTTAGAGTCTAGGTGTGAATGCTTGATATAAAAATGGCTTGCTAAGAAAAATAAAATACATCCAACATAACAAATAAACTGATATTTTCTTTTTTGAGTGAATATTTGTCTAAAGAATATTGTTGAATTTTTGTCTTTGTATCTTAGTTTACTACTTATAGAGCAGAAGCTTCATCAGGAAGTTGGATTTGGGTTGATGGATTTTACATCGATGGATAAAAGTTAAACTATCGGTTAATAAAAGCCTTTTCTTGAGAGTTAGGCTGCAGGTGTAAACTAGTGAGAAAATATTTTACGATAAGTTACTCTAGTGCTAGAACAATATTGGTTTCCTTCTATGAATTATAGTATTGACGGGAAAATTAATCTGATTACCACTAGGATGTCGAATCATGCAAGGCATTCAGGATATGATCGTTTGGTTGAGTTTATAGAGGCTAAAAATGTTTTTAGTGAAACTGAGCTTTCATTATTTTCTCGTGTTTTGGCAAGAGGATTAAGTTCATTCGTTAATAATTCGAATCTTGAGTGGTATAATCGTCACAGCTTCATTGAAGAAATCAATGCTGGTAGGAATTGGCTAATTAGTCGAGGGCAGATTTTTCATTATTTGTATGGTGAAAATTCTTATCGCTACTTGGGAAATTTGAAATCTGTCAACAAGTCTAATGCTATTGTTTGTACATATCACACGCCTCCTGATCGATTTTGCCAAGTTGTTCGTTTACATGAACACCTTAAACAACTTGATGCAATTGTTGCTGTTTCCCGAGTACAAATAGACTATCTGTCTCAATTTACTGGCTGTGAACGGACGTTTTTTGTTCCTCATGGGATTGATGTTGATTACTTTAAACCTGGTGTGGCAGCTCAAAAAAATGAGGGGCCGATCAAGTGCTTATTTGTTGGAACTCATTTACGTGATGTAGAAACATTAGTTGAAGTCAGCCATTTATTGAATGGTTGGGGGGAACAATGTGAAATTGTGGCTGTGACAGGAGCACGAAATAAAGAAATTATCCAAAAATCTAATAATATTAGATTGCGAATGGGTGTTACTGATGAAGAGTTACTTCAATTATATCAACAGTCAGATATTTTATTGTTACCTTTATTAGACGCTACGGCAAACAATAGCGTGCTTGAAGCCATGGCTTGTGGTCTTCCAATTGTAAGCACAGATTTGGAAGGAGTTAAAGATTATGTAAATGAGGAGTGCGCACTTTTATTTAAGAAGAAAGATGCAAAAGGTCTTGCTGAAGGTGTTATTCAGTTGGCAAGAGATCAAGATTTACGCGAAAGTATGAGTGCAGCATGTCGTACACAGGCAATGAAATTTAGTTGGGAATCAATTGCAGACCAAATGCGGGAGATATATAAATTGGTGCAATCATGATGGTATATTCATTAAGCGTATGATGGTACATTGTGAACTATTCTGTACAAGTAATTGAAATTTATATGGATTATAGCTGACAAGCTTATCCATACTAATTTAAACGGTTCCTATTAGAGTAAGGTGTGCAAGTTGTGAGATTATACTGAAAAGTGATTATTAATATAATGAGTTTTTGATCAAATATTGGCAACTAGGAAAGATAACAATGAAAATGACATTTATTGTCGGCACCGGTCGTTGTGGTTCAACGCTTTTGCACGAAATGATAGCAAAACATAGAGATGCTAGTTTTTTTACTAATTTTGAAGAAAAACATGGTCGATTGGGTATTGTAGGTAAATGGGGAAATTTACTCTATAGAAATAATCATTTGGCGTTAACTAAGGGAGGAGCAGAGCGTTTTGCGCCAACTGAAGGGTATCGTTTAATTGCTCGAAATGTTTCACCGATTTATGTTCGCCCTTGTAGAGACCTTACGGAAGCAGATGTTTCACCATGGATGAAAGAGCAATTTATAAAATATTTTACTGAAAGTTATATAAAATATGGAAAGCCAATATTCACACACAAATATACCGGTTGGTCACGAATTGGATTTTTCTCCACGATTTTTCCACAGGCAAAATTTATCCACATTGTAAGGGATGGAAGGGCAGTAGCTAGCTCTTGGCTTCAGATGAAGTGGTGGGGGGGGTATGAAGGTCCTGAAAATTGGTTATGGGGTGCATTGTCTAATTCACAAAGAGATGAATGGGCGAATAGCAATTATTCATTTGCAACTCTTGCTGGAATGAGCTGGAAGATTTTGATGGATTCATATGACAATAGTAGTAGTATGCTGGATAAAGATCGTTATATGATGGTGAGGTATGAGGATTTTCTTAATGAGCCAGTCGCGTATATGAAAAAAATGTTAGAATTTTCAGAGTTGGATTGGACATCAGATTTTGAGGCTAAATTTCAAAAATTTAAAATTCGAAAATCAAGAGAAAGAGCCTTTGAAGAAGACCTGAATTCGATTCAACTGGAAGAGTTGGAAAAAAGTATTTCTGACAAGTTAAGTCAATATGGCTATAGATAGGATCAATTTACCTAATAGTTGTTTGTTCGCTTCCAGGATACATTGCTTTTTAGCGAGTAAGCTATTTATTGTGATGAATCTACGGAGATAACGTTAAAATTAAATAATTAATCAACTGGTAGCATTGAGAATACTTTGCCAATGTGTTTTTTAAGGAAATAGTTAAGATGATGAATTATTATAGCTAAGGTCGAGCTATATAAATATATTATGCTAGATTTCTTGGCGTTTGGTAATTGTCTCTATAGTCTCCGATTTTTGGAAAAGATACCTTTTAACAACAATTACACTTGAAAAATACATGAATAAGCATATAAGTTCATCAAAAGCGAACAAGTTAGTGTAAACCAGTACAGAAATAAACACGATCGTAATAGCAAACCACCCACTGGAAAATGCGCGCCAATCATTATCTTTGCTAGCTAAAACAAATGCATCTCTGGCAACAAAGCTCATAAATATTACAAACAATAAAGCACCTAAGAAGCCAGTTTCCCATAGCAATTGAGCAATTGTGGTTTGATCGACTTTAAATGTATAAATATGGAGATATGCGCCTTTACCTCCCGAGCTATGAACATTATTTATTCCTAAGCCAAGGAAAAATCTAACGATATCATTATTGAATAGAACATCTAATGGAATCAGTACGCTATCGACTCTACCCGTATGGCTATTGTGTGTTGGAACGTCTTTAATTTCACCGACTACGTTTGTCTCTAGATCAAAAACAACATTAGGATCGGCTTTATACCCAGTGAAATTATAACTTTTAAGTAGTCGATCACTAGACATATTTTCAACAAAAGTATTGTTAGCACCTTCGACCGAATATAACGCATTGTAAGTAGCAACAAAGATGACTAGTAAAAACACGCCGCTTGTGGCAAATATTGTGATTTGTTTGAAAGTTACATCTTTTCTCATAACATAAAGTAAGGCACAGAATCCAATTATAAGAAGTATTGGTGTAATCTTAGTCTCGTTTAAAGTTGTTGGTAAAAACAAGATGATTGATAAGATCATGAATGATCCTAATGATATTTTTTTTCGGAGATATAAAGCTAGTATTGAGATGACAAAACTAACCATGATAATTGATAAACTATTTGAGATATTTAGTGTGCCAGTAATGCTATCGCCATCTACTTTTAAAATAAAGGTCTGCCAGAGGACTATTGGAACTTGAATAAGCCCGAGTATCATCAATACTAGAAACTGCTTTTTAATATCTTCAATTGAATAGTTGTATGCTAAGGGGAGCAGAAAAAGAGGAACGAATTTAAAATATGTTCGCATCCCTGAGAATATAGTGATTAGCGCGATATCGTTAATGATTATTCCTGCAACAACAACATATACAAAAAACATGAAGGTTATAATATATTTGATCGGCAGGTTTATTTCCTTAATGGCTAATATTCTAGCTAGCGCGATAACGGCAATAACTCCATAAAAAGCTTCAGGGAAATAAATAAATGCTTCGGGCAGCAGCCCTAATCTTGTTGTTAGGAAATCCGTAAAAAAGATAACGAAGAATAAAAAGATTGGTAAGGTGTTTTTCATAAGTTACTGAATTAAATAGGCTTTGTTGAAGTTGCTTGTTTGCTGCAGCTCACTTATAGCAAACAGGCAGAATAATTATAACCCTAACAACTTTACACTACCTTAATTGTTGCCTTCAATTTAATGCTACATTATTGATATTAAAGTAAATACTAAATTCTTTGGATATCTGGTTATTGTAGTGAAATCACTACTAGTGACTATTCACAAGTAATATCGGTATAAATTTTTCTAACTTTCGTCAGAACTTTAGGATTGCGGTCGTACATATGTAAACACGCAAATAGTTCACCTGCGGAATTTAATTGTGGGTAATCATGAATATAGTTGGCTGTTGTGGCGACGAGATTACCTTCGGAATTGTTCATAGAAACAAATGATGTTCGGCCTAATTGATTATATAAGTAATCTAAAAAAATGGCGGTATCTATACCCCAGGTTATCAATTTTCTTTGTGATAACTCATTGGTATAAAAGTTGAGAAAATCTTGAATCGGATCTCTATAGCCTAGAACAGTGCCTACACAATGTACATCCTGTTCACTAATGTTTTTTAATCGTGAAGCTGGAAGAAATGTTCTACACCATCGCCATACTTTTTCGTTTTGCTTAACAATACTGGGCTCTAGCGCAGCGTAAAGCATATCTTTTTTTAATTTCCTAGAAAAAATATCGTCTTGAAATACTACATCTCTTACATCGGTTAAGAAAGCCATTTTAATATCAGGATGTTCTTTTAGGTATTCTTGAAAATAGATAAACCGAGAAATAGCTGGGTTTGTCCACCTTTTTAATGAATGTAAAATTTCACTCTTAGGGCTGAAGAGTTTGCTAATATTATAAAAAAAAAGTGATTTTATATCTCGATTGATTTTATTAAGCCATTTGTTACCAGACGTGCTCAATTTTAATCCGTCTAGTGTGATAAATTGAACACCTACAAACTTGTTTTTATCGTATTTACTTAGATCGCCCTGGTTCACCCATAATACTATTCTGGTGTTTTTGGTATCCATATGTTTTCTGGCAGACTGAAGAAATATACTCACATCACGGCGATCTAAATTTGTGGCCATGCCAAGAATCACATTCATGATATTTTGAATTCCATATATTTTGACTTTATTTGGTAATAATGATGCGTTGTATACACTAGTTTATCTAGATATTAAATTGTATTGGTGCTGATGTTACATACATATTACTCATTTTTAATTTTGTAATCATTAAATCCACTATTAAAGCCAAAATAATAACTAATCCTTGGTTTTGATTTTATTTGGGGAGGCAAGGGTAATAAAATGCCTACTTAAGCTCGGTCGTATATAGCCGAATAATGTATTAAAAATCCACATGCTATATGCAACGATTTTACCAGGAACAGTATTTTTATAATGTGCAAGCAACCTGGATTCAAAAACGAACTTGTCGGCATGCCAACCACATTTTTCTAACAATTTATTTATTGTCTGTGGTGTATAGATACAAACATGGTCATTATTGTCTAACTCATGCCCGAGAACAAGGTTTTCTGCAAAGAAGAGTGCGCAGTTGGCGTTAGGAGTAGTTAAAATTAATTGTCCATCTGATTTTAGGTGGCGACGGCAGCTATCTAAGAAGTCACTAGGCCGTACGAGGTGTTCTAATATATCGCCGGCTATAATTAAGTCAAATTGTTTATCTATATCAAATGATGTTGCATCAGCGCATACAACATCAAATCCTTCTTGTTTAAGTTGTTTGACTTCTTCATCGATATAATCAAGTCCGATGAGCGATCCTGCGGATTTTTTCAATTCACCATGTAACCATTTTTCAGGATTTCTAGTCATCAATGAATGGTTCACACAGCCGACATCGAGTACTTCCTTACCGACAACTAGTTTTGAAATATATTTCTCTCTACTAAATATCAATCGGGCCATATTTTGCTCTCAAAAAAAGTGCGTGTTAGTTGATATATTAACTGATTACTGTTTTAAACACTATATTTGAAAAATTGAATTAGGTCTGTACTTTACAGAACAAATTCCCTGAAGCAATTATAAATTTTAGATGGTTAAGTGATTGTAACTTATTCAGATAAATCGTTAGTGCCTATATTGAGTTATAGGTGAGCGGCTTAGGTTAGACTTTTGATAGGTTAATAAATAATCTATTTGTAGTTGTACTTTAAATATGCAGAAGCCAATTGGTTGCATTATCTTGATAAATGAATTCAAATTAATCTTAATTTTTTATATGGCGGTGTGAAATATGTTCTATCCTTCTCAAAGTGAAAATATCCGTACTTCTTCATTGAATTGGCTGTGTGTTAAAGAAATAGTTAGTTAAAAAAATCCGTAAATATATTTTCAGTTATACTTTGGTAGCAGAATTTAAAGATAATAGAGGCAATAATGAAGAAAGTTGTATTGGTTGCTTATTCCCTAGATCCCAGGTGGGGCACAGAAGATGGCTATGCAAATACTTGGTTGGAAATTCTTACAAAATATTATTTTGTAGATGTTTTTACAGACGCCATTAATAAAGAAGGAATACTTACAAAAAAATATACCAATACTAATTTTCACTATATTGAAGATATTGCCCCCTGGCGCGCTATTGGAATGAAAACGGGTTTAGTAAATATTGCAACTAAATTATTTTTTAAGAAAGTTAAAAAGAATCTAGAGAACATGGATTTGCAGGGTTATAGTTTAATCCATTGTGTCACACCAGCAGGTATTCATTCGCATAATGATCTCTATAAATTGGGCATACCGCTTGTTATTGGGCCATTAGGTGGAGGGCTTCCAACTCCAGCAGGTTTTAGAGATGCTTTTCGTGGCCAGCTGATTAAGACTTTTTTAAGGGATAAGTTTTATTGGTGGAGTTTGCGGTGGGATTTAGGATTGAAGAAATATCTTGCGAATGCCAATAGAATTGTTTTGGGGTTGAGCTTGAGTGAAGATGTTGTTCCAGAGCAATCCAGGTATAAATGCTATCGTATTCCAGATGCCCTAGTGGATATTGATTATTTTACTCCAGGGAATAATAATCATACCAACGATAAAGTGCGGGTGTTATTTACTGGTAGATTTATTAGCAACAAAGGTCCTTTGTTACTGTTAGATGCTGTGAAGTTGTGTGTAAATCGTGGAATTAGCGGCTTTGTAGTAGAATTTGCCGGATTTGGTTTGTTACGTGGGCGTCTTGAGCAGAAAATTCGAGATGACGATTTAGAAGGGTATGCTAGATTGATAGGAAACCTTTCTCAAGAGGAATTACTACACAAATACCAAACTAGTGATATCTATTGTCTTCCAACATTGAGAGAACCTGGTGGTATAGCAATTTTAGAAGCGATGGCTTGTGGTCTTCCGATAATCACATCAAATTATGGTGGACCATCCATTTCAGTTACTAATGATTGTGGAATTAAGATAGATGTACAAAACTATTCCACATATGTCGAAGAATTGGCAGATGCATTAATATATCTTATGGAAAATCCTGACTTACGAAATCGTATGGGAATTGGTGGTCGCGAGCGGGCAGTAAATGAATATTCTATAGAAGCTTTAAATAATAAAGTAATACATCTTTATGAAAGTGTTATGAGTGAGAGCGAAAGTAAATGATAGATATATTTTATAAATACATATGTCTTATATAATTTTTTTTGAAAAATAATTTATAAGTCGTGATGACTATGATGTCTTTACTAAGTAAATTGTAATAATAGTGCCAACGTTCGTTATAGTAAAAAAACAAATGGTATGCAAAAGTGTCGATGTAGAATAATGCTGGCCGACATATCGATGATATTTGGCAGATGTAATTTGTTGGAGTTTATCCGCATTTATTATCATTGGTAGATTAAGAGCTTCTTTTAATGTTTGTTAGAGATTGAGTAAATCTGTAGTTGCGCATTACCTTTGCAGCTATCATTACATCTCGTTCTGCATACATTGCAGTTTTACTTTAGCGATCATTTGTATTGGTTTAATATCGTTTTTAGTTAGAGGTTCTATTATTAATTTGGGAGGACAGAAGTGATAACTAGTAAAAGTTTCTAATTTTATATCCCATCTCCACCAAGTCATACTCAATCTGTTAATATTGAGTGAATTTAAGTTGTTTTAATTCGGGCGGATATGTACACGAAGCCACTATACGGTATTCGGGAGGGGTGATAGCGGTATGCTATATTCCACATGCATAGTAAAAAGTTAGAATAGCGTTAAAAATGGTCCATTGCTAATTATGATTTGTAACTTTCTTGAGACAGTTAAAATATTATTACTATCAGTTGGTTAGCTCTATAGGCTTACTTTTTGTTGCTAAAAACTGATAAAGTTGACGCTATATTACACCAAATTTTACTGAACATACTATATAACAGGGCTTATCTTAATTGGCTTACTTTGTGCTTTATTGCCAAGGTGAGAGAGTTTATTTGAAATAATCTGCTTATAAATTAACAAGCTGAACATAAATGGTAATTGATGCTGTCTTTATTATAAAAACAAATCTTTCACAGGATAATATTTTTAATACGTCGATCAGTTAAATTAAATTCATGATAGTCAAATACTGATAAATTTCATAGACTTGTAAGATATACTTGAATTATCTCTTTTAGAGGTGTGTTCATGTTTCTTACGATTAGATTAAGCATGTACAGCTACAGTGTACAAGTGAATTTTGAAAAGGTATAGATTAAAAAATATTAAACGCCACCTGATTCTCGCCGTTACGATAGGTAGTGTGATTTTTTCATGGATAAGCTAATTTATGTGAAGTGTGGCACAAACAAAATGAGTGAATTTGCCGAAGCACACTTACAGATAGACCTTAGTAAGATGTATTATTAATTGAGATTAAAGTCTTGGGTTAGGTTTAGAGGCAACTCTTGAAATAGTAGAAAAGTAGATCACAAATAGACATAATTTTTTTTTTATAGTTAGGTAATAGAAATGCAATACACAATCCTTAGTACAATATTTTTAATTGTAATTAGTACAACCAGCGCATATGCACAAAGTTATTATGTTAAAAATGGCGGCGATGATAATGCGGATGGGTTGAGTGATGCTACAGCATGGGCAACAATTTTTAAAGTAAACCGCCACTCTTTTAATGTGGGAGATGATGTTTATTTCAAAGCTGGTAGCAGATGGGATCGGCAAAATATTCGGATAAACTGGTCTGGTACCTCAGAAGACCGAGCAGTAATTGGTGCTTATCACATGAGTGATGGCAAGGAAGTAGTTGGTGTTCCCTCAGGCTTTAGTAAACCAACTCTTGTGGGTGATTATAAGGATTCTACTAGTATTGGTAATGCTCCTAATCAGATATATTTAGGCCTAATTACTGTTATTAAGGGTTCATATGTCACAGTTCAAAATTTCAATGTTAAAGACTCCAGTGCTTTTGGAATTACTATAGGGGGTGGCGGTAATAAATATAATATTATTGAGAATAATGAAGTAGATCATACTGTGGGCGCATCTTACTTTTTCTATTCTGGATCAGACTATGTGATCGTAAGGAATAATTTAGCTTCAAGATGTAATTGGAGCAAAGCAGATGGTATTATGCCATATCGTAACCATCCTCCATGCATGGGCTTGCAAGGATCAAATTATGGCCTCATAGAAAATAATTCGTTACATGATTTGTATGGTGAGGGTATAGATTTACTTCAAAATGCGAATTTCAATATTGTGAGAGAAAATCTCATTGCTCATGCTAACAATCCTCATATTTATATTGATAATGCTGCAAATAATATTATTGAAAATAATATTATTCTTGGTAAAGGTGTTTATAATGAATTTGGTGTAGGCCCTGGAATTGCGTCAACCGTTGAATCACAACCAGCAAAAATGTACAGCAATACAAACAATATTATAAGAAATAATATAATAGTAGGAGTATCAGCTTGTATTTTTGCTGATATTTGGAAGGAACCAATAGCGGCAGGCAAGACAAGCAGTGGAAAATTCATTGGTAATACCTGTGTTGCCTCTTATTATGGTGTGAATTTTACTCGATCGTCATTGGAATATTCTGATTGGGAAATAGCTAATAATATTTTTTGGGATATTGAAAAAGATCTTGATGGCTGTGCCATACCAAATGACCCAGATATAACGCTTCATCATAATTCGTGGCCTTTAGCTCCAAACGATGCTAATTGTGACGGTGAAGGTGATGTACATGGCGATCCTAAGCTAAGTGCATTAATGGATGAAATTCGCTCATTTAGTTACTTAAATAAGCCAACGTTTAATGATTTTAGGCCACAATCCGGTAGTATTGCTGAAGATGCGGGTAATTCGATGTCATATAAGGCATTTAATGTAGCTGATTTTCCCATGGTAAATGAATCAGCATTCACGTTTGATGTGAATTTGTTAGAACTAGACTATCTTTACGGTGTTAGGCATGCGACGACTCCAGATATGGGTGCAGTAGAGGTTGGCTCAACTCCTCCTTCATTATCAAGTGGTAGCTCCGAGCTCCCAATTTATATGAATTTTGGAGATACAGGTCAATTAATGCTAGGTAAGACATATCGTCAAGAAGATTTTGGTAGCTTTGACGCACCGTGGAATGCTTATACTAATCTTTCTTTAACGCCAATAAATGGAACAACAGATGATGCCGTGTATCAGTCATCACGTGGTTGTGATTGTGTTATGACATGGGATTTTCCAATTGAAAATGGTACTTATGATGCGACTTTGCTTTTTAGTGAAGCGTATTGGGGTGATGAAGCAGGTACATGCGTAGGCGGAGAAAGGCGTTTTGATATCACTATTGAAGGAATACTAGAAGAAGATGAGTATGATATATGTTCTGTCGGCGGTGGAGCCAATACAGCGATAAGATATACAAAGCGATCTGTTACTGTAACTGATGGAGTACTAAGTATAGCGCTCAATCCTGGTACCACTGGGAATTTAGATAATAAGCCAGAAATTGCGGGTATTGAAATTGATGTTGCTGTACCACTCGAAAAACCAAGCCCACCATTGGGCTTTTCATTAACTATAAAAAATACATCTCCTCAAACATAGTGTAGTAATTTAGATAGTTTCATTGACTCGAAATGCTTCTGGTTTTATATCTTTTGAGTCGATGTGACTATCTATTTTAAAGAGTTTGTAAAAAATTGTGACTGTAGATTAATTTGTGTAATTGCTTATCATTAACCTTCAAAGGGAGATAGGGAGATAAGCAATATAGATAGAAAAGCACTTGAAGCCTTCGCTCGTAAAGCGGAAAAAGCATCAAAACGGGAAAAGACCTCAACAATTTCAGTCAGACGCTGAAAAAAATTACAGTCGAGGTAGTCTAAATGCACAATTAGATGAGCATTTCGGCTACGATAAACATCAGGTAACAGGTAATATCAATATTCGTAATGGCTATTCAGCTAAAACCCTAATGACCGAAGATGGATAATTTGACGTTGATATCCCACGGGATAGCGATAGCAGTTTTGACCCACAAATCGTCAAGAAACATCTATCCCGCTTAAAGGCAATGGATGACAAAATCCATGCCTTTACACAAAAGGCATGGCCACTCGAGAAATTGTCGCGAAATTCAAAGAAATGTACGATGCCGATATTTCCTCAACGCTCACCTCTAAAGTGACCAATGCGGTAATAGAACAAGTCACTCACTGGCAAAGTTGGCCTTTAGATGCCGTTTATCCCATTGTTTACCTAGATTGTATCGTTGTCAAAATTAGTCAGGATAAACAAGTGATTAATACGGTCATCTACCTAGTTTTAGGGCGTCAATTTGGAAGGTCAGAAAGAACTGTTAGGTATGTGGCTTTCAGAAAGTGAATAGGCTAAATTCTGGCTGGGGGTGTTAACAGAGCTGTAAAATCGTGGTGTAAAAGATATTGTGATTGCCTGTATCGATGGCCAGAAAGGCTTCCCTGACGCCATCAATACCGTTTATCTAGACACGCAGATTCAGCTATGCATTGTCCATAAGATACGTAACTCGATTAAGTATGTACCTTGGAAAGACTACAAGGCCGTGACAGCAGATCTTAAACACATCTATCAATCTACCGCAGAGAGGATGAAGCTTTACTTATCTTGGATCAATTTTCCCAATGTTGGGATGGCAAATATCCTCAGATAAGTTGCAGTTGGAAAAGTTGTTGGTCAAATATCAATACGCTTTCAACTATTCACAAGATATTCGTAAAGCGATCTACACAACGAACGCTATCGAGTCTTTAAATAGTGTCATTCTAAAGGTCATTAAAAAACCAAAATTTTTTCCATCGAATGACTCTGCGAGAAAAGTTGTTTACTTGGCAGTTCAGGATGCCTCAACAAAATGGACGATGCCGATAAGAAACTGGAAAACGGCTTTGAACCGGTTTATGAATGAGTTCGAAGACAGTTTGGTAGATTATGTTTAACTGGCAATTACACAGAATTATTTACAGGGCCCAAAGTCAAACTCATAACCAAATTGTTCAGCATCTTCTGCAACCCACTCAGTCACAATTTCTCGTGTTTCATTGATATATATATCTCGATAATCATATTTTTGTTTTGATTTATTAAACTTTTGTAGAGCAATAGACTCAATTCCTATTTCATTACATATTTTTTTTAAGTCATCATCTATATTTTCCAGTTTCCCTATATAATCTATAATAATTTCACCATTGCTATCCGCCACAAACTGCTTCATAGTATTTTCTTTAGCGAGCCAGTTCCCGCCAGCTTGAACCCATTCAGTAAAACCTTCTTTTAAAGGCATATTCCCATCGTATATATGTCGGGTATATTCAGATAAAACTCTGGCCCAAGGGTTTCGGACAAAGGTAAAACTAAAATATTGATGCCAAATTTTATTTCCTACTAGAGTTCTAATATTCATGGCAGGATTATGTTTAAAGTCGGGTTTCCCCTTATTAATGATATTATGTTTAATGTGTAGGTACTTTTGGTGGTATCTATTTCGATATTGCCAAAGTGCGTTTTCAATACTCGTTGTTCCAGTTTTATTTATCCCAAGATAAATAAATTTGTGTTTTGTTGATATGATCATAGTCCAAATATTGTGTTCATATAAATGACATTGTCTTAATTATAACCTAAATATATAATGAGATTAAATCTTTATCAAATACCAAATTAGTCTGAGGCAATATTTTCTTTGAAAATTGGATTTATAATATATTGGGTCGGGTATAGTATGAAATACAAAGGTGTTCAATGTGGTGGTCTAATTAATGAGTGGTGTGAGCAATATGCCTACTTTGATGATGCAGTTCGCTAGTTTAGTCAATCGAAAATGTATCTCAAACATTGGATTAGATGAGTGTGGATTTTGCTGCTTATATAGTTGTGTGAAGTAAGCTAATATCATTATTTGGTTAATGGTAGGTTTTGTAACAGTATTTAACGAGTTAAAGTATTGATTCAATTGGGCTAAAGCTTGCTGATGGCGCAAAATATAAAATTTAGATTGTAATTCTTTCTTAGTTTATGAGGCTTGTCCCATTTAATAGACACAAATTTCTGAGTTATGATAACGGAAAGGAGTGTAACAAATGGGAAAAAATGCGATATACAGAAGATTTCAAGCGTGATACTGTAAAATTAGCACTTGAAGGCGATAAGAGTCAAGCACAGTCTGCTATTGACTTTTGGGTATCAACTCACAAGCGCTTTATCAGTGGATTCATAAATACTGCAGTGACTATTTATTAGGGGGCATCAACTTAGCCCCGAAGAAGAACTTAAACAGCTACGCAAAGAAATTGTTCGCCTTAAAGAGGAAAGAAAAATGCTAAAAAAGGCGATGGCCTATTTTGCGAAGCACCAGAAGTGTAGTTTGAATTGATACAATTACATACTGAATTCAGTATTAGAGTAATGTGTGACGTTTAGGTGTATTAGTAAAGTAGATATTACGCATGGCATAGTAGGCCCCAACCTCGGAGATGTATGGAAAATAAGATGTCCTTAAAGAGGCTCAAGCTAATATATTTAACTACATTGAAGTTTTTTACAATCGAAAGCAAAGGCATTCAGCTATTGGGAGTGTCTCACCCGTAGATTATGAACTAGATAATATGGCAGCTTAATGTGAGTCTATTATTTGGAGTATAGGTCATTATGTGTATTAAGTACTAGTGTTGGTCTTTAAGTAAAATAGGATTTAACTAATTGAATGTTTCGCTAAAATATAGTTCTAGTTTTTTGGCTTGATGTTTCCATTCGAAATGTGTTTTGACAAATTCTGGCGCGGTTTTTGAACTTTCTCTTAACCTATCTTGGTTATTAATTGCTTCAATTATGGCATTTTTAAAGTTTTCTGGTTTGAATCCATCTGTCCAAATAGCATAAGGAGCCCTGCTAACTACATCTTTATGGGCAGGGATGGGTGTTAATATCATTGGCTTGCCACATGCCATGTATTCAAATACTTTAATTGGACTTGAAACGTTCCACTCTAACCGGTCGGTAAGAGGACATATACAAATATCCGCTTTGCTAATTTCCTCAGACATATTTTCATATGGCATAAATCCTCGAAATGTCACTTTATCATTAATACCTAATTTTTTAGTTAGTGCTTTTAATTCCACAAGTCCACTACCGGTGCCAATAATAATAAATTCAATTGGAATGCTTTTCTCCAATAAAGCAATTGCCTCGATTACGATGCCAATTCCTCGATTGATACTAATTGTTCCGTGGTAAAAAAGTTTAAAGTGATTTGTTGTATCGGTATCTGGTTTTTTTGGGTAAAAAATATTTGTACTTACACCTGATTGCCAAATAGTATAATGCTTAATTCTCATATCATATTGTTTATCAAGCTCTAATTTTAAGCGTTCTGTGATAAATGAATAACCTTGGCATGATCTAGAAAATAGTTTTAGTGGTATATGCCAATACAATAACTTGTCGAGCCGATCTTTAATTGTGTGAGTATCAACGGGGAGTGTTCTAATGTCTAGATGAATTTTTTTAATTCCTAATATTTTTAGTAAAGGTATTAGTAAAAGGGCATCTTGGTTAATTATAATGATGTCTTCGTTTGATGCGTATTTCTTTAACCAGAAAAACATGTTTAGCAGAACAGAAAATCTAAATATGAGAGGAAGGTCTAATGATTTTACGTAAGCTATATTTTGATCAGATTTTTGTGTAACTGTATCTTTATCTTTATAACTTGCGAGTATGGTGACATTATGGCCATAGCTAATCAGTGATTTTGCCATTTCTGTCCAAGTACTTTTATCTGGCTTGCAGTCAAATCTATCAGGTGTGAGCCATATTATGTTGTAATTCATATTTAGTAATCTCTAGCGATCTCTTTTTGTCATTGTGTCCATTGATTTGGTCTTGGGTTTTTTGTTTAAATTCCATTGATTTCATATGCGGTAAGATTATTGGTTCTTTCAAGTTGTTTTTGTGCCTACCATAAAAGAACGGAATTATTGATTTTTACGGTCACATTTTTGATAAACTGTAAGCGTTTGTTTAGATATTGACTGCCAATTGTATCGTTCCTCGACTCTATCAAGGATTATTTTTTTCTCGTTCTTCGTTAATGGCTTATTTGCGAAAAACTGTAATATAGTTGCTAGTTGGTTAACATTTCCAAGCGAAAAATATTGATCTTCAGGTAATTCAACTTCAAGATTTGCAGGGATGTCGCTTGCTACCACACGTAAGCCAAAGCTAAGTGCCTCTAGCATTGCTATGGGTAATCCTTCGTGAGATGAAGGCAAAACAAAGATACCTGCATGCGCTAATAATTCTTGTAACGAAAGTCCAGTTTGAAAATCGGTAAGTACGATATTGTTATTATTCTGGGCTTCTAATAACAACTTTTGTGTATAATTTTCGTTTGGATTGAGCTTGCCTACTAATACCAGTTTCCATTCTGGGATATCTGCTTCTAAAAAGGCATGAATGAGATCAAGCTGGCGTTTTTCAGGAACTAGACGACTGACTTGTAATACATATTTACCAGGAGATAGCTTAAACTTATCTAAGCATGATTTAGTGTTTGGTATTTTATTTACAGCCACACCATTGGGGATTAACGCGGAGTCTTTGTCGTATTTATTGTTAACTAATTTTTGAATAACTTTTGAAATAACTATTCGTTGGTTTGACCATTCCATCCCCCATTTTTCACCTAAAAACAGTATTTTTTTTGCACTTTTATTCCATTTTTCTCTGTCATAATCAGGACCATGATGAGTAACGACAACAGTTAATCCCAATATCCTGGCGAGAGGCGTCATTATTGCTGGGCCAATTGCGTGAATGTGTAGAATATCAGGTCTTCTTAGTGCAGCATAGAGAACAGCTAAAAAGGTATGTACAAAACTTTCAACACCAGTTGTTTTTGGTGACCATAATCGATGAATTTCTATGCCTTTCCAATTGCGTGGATGGTCAGAGGGGATTGAGCTTGATCTAGCGATAACCTCAACTTCACAGCCAAGTTTAATGAGTAAGGGATATAGGTGCTCTACATGAGTTTCTACGCCCCCTTGTATGCCAGGAATCCCCCGAAGTCCAATAACCATTACTTTCATTTTGAGTCCAAAGTGTTGTTCTAAGTGCTGTGTGATTATTTATAACTGTCGTACAAATTATTCTGACTCTACGCTCAGTTGATTATAGAGTTCAACCAGCCTACTTCTGAATAAATTTGCCGTGAATTCTGATTCGACCCAATTACGACCAGCTTTACCCATCTCCTCAATTTGAGGGTTAGATCTTTCATTAATATAAGTTAACGCATTAGCCAAACTTTCTTTTGAGCCGCTTTCAAAACCAACACCAGTTACTTTATCTATTACTAACTCTTGAATCCCTCCAATATCGGCACCGATTACCGGTTTTCCAAGAGCATATGCCTCCATAAGTGAAATAGGTGCATTTTCGTACCACTCAGAAGGTAGAACCACGCACTTTGAGGATCGTATAGCGGCATATAGATTGTCTCCATTAAGGAAACCTAGAAACTCTGCATCTACATTGAGATCTCTAGCTAGTTTTTGTAAAGACTTTTCTTCTGGGCCAGTACCGGCAAATACAAGTTGTACTTTAGCAATTGCTGCAGCTTCAATTAGGGTGGTTAGTCCTTTTTCATGTCCTAAACGACCAAAATACAAAAATTTATTGCCAGCAGAGAAATTTGGTTTATATTTTTCAAGATCGACAAAATTTGGAATATATATAAATTGATCCCGTGGGAAACCCCATTCGACAAATTTTTCAAGGTAAAATCGACTAGGGACAATGAAGCGATCAACATTATTTACATAACTTCCCAATGTTCGATGAAGTGTTGTTTCCATAAAGGCAATCGAACTGACTGTTGCCGAGTTTTTGACACATTTATGCTTTATTACATTAAATAAATTGCCTTGCTTGCATCTTTCACATATTCCGTCATGGGTGAGCATTTTATATGCTGGGCAGGCCAATTTGAGGTCGTGAAGCGTTAATACTGTAGGTATATTGTGTTTTTTTAGAGTTTTAAAAATAGAGGGTGAAATATGATGGTATATATTATGAGCATGACAAATGTTTGGGCTGGTTTTGTTGATTAACGCATCTAAATTACGTTGGGCCTCGAACGAATATATGATTTTGGGAATCCGAACGAGTTTATCCCATAACGAATAGTTGGCTCCAAATTCAATTTCATCTATAAAGTAATCTGACCATTGGCTATTCAAATTGTCAGGATGTTGCATAGCAAAAGGTATAACTTGCCATCCAGCTTCTTCCATTAATCGATTTTGTTCAAAAAACACAAATTCAGCACCGCCACGGCGATAGTAATAATTGTTAATTGATAATAAAGTGGTGTTTTTCAGGGCATTTAGTCCATTTAATACAGTTCGCTTTCGATTTTAATAATTGTACATCAGTTACCTATTTGGCGAAATACGAGTCTTGTTAGAAGCAACTAATAATACAATCAAGTGGATATATTTTTTACCTAGGGTAATAAAATACATAGGTTTGGAATGTTATTTGAGCAGTTTCCTTATTGCGAGCGAATATTCACTGAGTTTTAGGCTTTGCAGACTAAGCTTCATATTCATTTATTAATCATTAAATACGTTAAGTGCTCGAACCAGTAAGTTCCAAATTTTTAGTAAATGTATCAATAATTTGACTATGGCATTCTTTGTTAGGTGAGAAAATCGTATTAATTCATTTATATCTTTTGGGTTATATATCAAACAATATAAGTTGTTGTTTATTATAGTTTATATGTTCTTAATTATGTTATTTGAATCGCAAATCAAAAATTTATTTGGAGTGTGAGCCTGGTCAACTTTCTTTCGTGATTTCACGCAGGGTTCAATTTATCTTACCGCCGATTACTTCCTCAGTTGTGATGAGGAACGAAATATGGGCGTTAAAGATATAAAATTATTGAGTGTTGTAATTTTGATAGTTGTTTTGACAGGGTGCAAATCTTCGGACACGAGCTCATCAGGACAAATTAATGGTGTCAACGATGAGAGATTTGCAAAGGAAGCGGAAAATCAACAGTTGTTGGAAATTTCAGGCCAGGAATTAAGTGACAGTAATGAAATAGATGAGTTAGCAGAAGATACTTATGAACAAGAAAAAGATTATGATTCTGTAGAAGAATTAAGTCATATTGCATTAGAAGGGGAAAATGCAATTCCTCTCTCATCTGAAGTGGATGCGATTGAATCAATTGTTTCTATGAATAATGTGCCAAATGTTACGGGCGAAAATATTGTTATTTTAGAAGACCAAACTATTATCTTAAGTGATTTACTCGATAATGATTTTGATCAAGATGCAGATAATATTAATATTATTGATTTTAGCCAGCGTAGTTTACAAGGCGGATCAATAGAGTTGATTAATGTAAATGTGCTTAAGTACACGCCTGCTCAAAATTTTAACGGGTCAGATAGTTTTTCATATGTTGTTTCCGATGATCGAGGAGGTAGTGCTACGGGGACAGTTAATGTTGTTGTAGATGCTATTAATGATATGCCTCAAGTAACTGGTGAGGACATTATTCTTCCAGAGGATGAATCTATTTTATTAATGGGCTTGATTGCAAATGATTTTGACGAGGATGGAGATAGCTTAGCTATTCAAAATTTTAGTCAAGGAGTAAATGGCGGTGTTGTCGAGCTGCTTGATGAGAATGTTTTACAATATACACCGCTGTTAAATTATCATGGCCCGGATTCCTTTACTTACGAAGTTTCAGATAAGAAAGGGGGTCTTGTATCCGCAGTTGTTAATCTACAGGTTCAGGAGATAAATGATGCACCTCAGATATTAGGAGAGGTTGTATCTACAATGGAGGATGTAAGTATTATATTAGACAACTTATTGGATAACGATACGGATATCGATACTGATATCTTAGTAATAAAAAGTTTTGAACAAAGTGAAAATGGTGGTTTAGTAGAGTTGATAAGTGGTAATGAACTACGTTATGTGCCGTCTGAGAATTTTTCAGGTATTGATCATTTTAACTATTTGGTGTCTGACGGTAGAGGTGGTGAAGTAAGTGGAACCGTGACAATTGTCGTAAATGAAGTAAACGATGTTCCTGTTGCAAAAGTTGATGAATTTCTTGTTACGCAAGGACAGGCGAAAGAAGTTAATATTCTAGCTAATGATAAAGGTGTCGGTGAAGATGTTAAGATATCGTTTGTCTCATTTCCTATAAATGGTGACCTTAAAATTACTGTAGATGGGAAGGTTATTTATACCCCTAAAGATGGTTATTTTGGAGCTGATAGCTTCGTTTATCAAGTGATGGATAAAGATGGTGAAGCATCAGTTGCTACTGTTGCATTAAATGTTCAATGTATATCTAATTGTAACCGCGTATTTAAGCTATCTTGGGAGCCAAGTGTTAGTGAGAATATAGCTGCGTATAAAGTTTATTATGGTGTTGATGCAAGCAAATTAGATCAGGTTATAGAGCTTAAAGATGTGACAAACTATGATCATTTTGTAGATGTTAAGGGCGAGTATTTTTTCGCAGTGTCTGCAGTTAATAGTGAAAATCTTGAGTCAGAGCTTACAAGCATTGTTTCGGGAATTTTTTAGATATAGAACTAAACTACTACGGCTAAAGTCTTTTTAGTTAAGTTTGTATATTTGCTAATGTAAAAAAGCCAGATGATGTTTTAAAATGCATCTGGTTTTTTATTTTTAGGGTAATCTTTAGAATAAAGCTAATCATTGCTTAATTTCGTGTTGTGCAATTGTTAATTTAATAGCCACGTTTTGTAGACGAATATAAATCCTGAATTCAGAAAATAAGTCTTTTTAATAAAATCATCGTTGTTATTAGGCAATATTTCCTGGCGCTTTTTCATTTTGGTTCCTGGTGAATATTTTAGAATATGTATAAGTGTATTGCCAATTATATTTGGTTGCTATCATTAGTTGAAGATTCAAAATTTACAGTGGTTGTGGTGCTAGGGATCAATTCTGTAACTTTAATAAATTTAACATACGTACTAAACGAAAATCGTTAATTTGTTAGGGTAAATTTTATCCTCTTCTAGGTGATCTGATAATTCATCATCTAGGTACGGGATAGTGTAGCCACTCCATTTCTTTATCTCTGGGGACTCTATAGGCCATTCCATTGGTGTAATATAATGCAAGGTCTTGTATGTTTATATTTGGCATTAGATACTCAATCATCATATAAAATTATGAGCAATTCTGCCGCAGCTTTCTTTCTTATTGGTATATGGTAGTTTTGACATAGCGCTAATTTTCATTATTTAAAGGTTTAAGCTTATCAAAATAATTTATTTACCCATTAATTATTACAAAATTATATATCAGAATTTTCTATGCGGCTTAGCTTTTATACTTAACTGAAGTGCTTTTGTAATTAATGCTGTTTTCCTTTTCTATAATATTATTCAAAATGTGAGCTATTTCATAGTTTTTTACTGAGTATCTACTCCTAATTTCATACAAACAAGTCGATATTTCTCACGATTATCCAATTAAAGCGATTTTTGTGAGAGGTTAAAGTGTTCGTTTCTTTATTTAGGTCGGTCTTAATAATTAGTCTGATAATAATTCTCAATGCATGCCAATTACCAGTTGATGGTTCAAGTTTGAATCAAAACAACGAGGGCTTTAATGCTGGGTATGCTGGAGAGTCTCATTTATTGGAAGAGAAAGAAATTCAAAATGTTAATCATATTGATTCTTTTGTGAGAGATGATACTAGTGAGGTTGTTGAAAATATTGAGGTTGTTGGCGAAGGCGACGTATATCTTACCGAGCAATCATTACTAGAGCACTATGAGCAGATGCCGATAGAGCATGCTGTATTTGAAGGCAAAGAAATCTCCGATATTTCAATTTCTAATGATGTTTCCGTTGGCACAGGTGAAGATTTATCAATTGTATTAACAAGTTCTCCAATAAATAACGCTGAAGTTGGTAATACAAGAAAAGAGCTAGCTAATGTGTTTGAAGAAGGTGCTTCTGATGATAATGGCAAGATTACACAGATCCCAGTCGCGAATACAGATAGTTTTGTTGTACGGCAGTCCGAGGAGGTAATACTGAATATTCTTGGGAATGATGAAGGTGTCGGGGATGAGTTACAGATTTTGGTAATATCCCAAGCTGAGAACGGAGTTGTTTCTGTGATGGATAATGGTTTTGTGTCTTATTCGCCGAATATTTCTTATTTTGGAAAAGATGAATTTGTCTATAAAATTGTAGACGAAAATGAGAACTCTTCAATCGCATCTGTTCGATTACAAATTGATTGTGTAAATAATTGTACAAGCATGTTTGAGCTGAACTGGGTTGAAAGTAAAAGTGTTGACGTAATAGGTTATAACGTATATGTAGGTCGTAGCGCTGATGCGCTTGATTCGGTATTTAAGTTAGGAAATGAGGTGCGGTTTGCCTATCTCGCGGAAAAAAAAGGTGAGTATTATTTTGCGGTATCAGCCATAAATGGGGAAGGTGTGGAATCGGAGCTTACTCAAACGGTTTTAGGAGTGTTCTAATTGTGGTATAAGCTTTGCTATGAAAATAATTCTTGAGGCTTTACATCGGGGATTATTAGCTAGTGCGTTTAATTTATTTTGTTTTATTTCTTTCATTTGTTGCTTGTAAAGAAAATACAGATACACATGATCAATCAGCAGATGTTGACTCTTCGATAAAGAGTTCTAGTGAGCCTATAGACAAGACGGATACTGAGCAAATGCTAGTTGTTCCTCCGGCAAATTCCCAATTTAGCTTGCCTATGGAGAATTTAACTGATGCCACAGATAATATTGACATTGATCAAGTTACAGAGTTCCCTTCGAAAGTTTCCGAATTTAATATCCCAGTGGAAAGTTCAGATTTCAAGGGTGTTACGGAGCTTGAGCCAGCAACAGATTTTTTGAGTGTTCCGGAGCCCGAGCAAATTCTTGATCTTCCTCAAACAAACTCTGAATCAAACTTATCAACAATAGACCAAATTGAAATGCCAAGTGTTAAGGTATTTGAGCAAAATCAGCAAGTTAATCATCTTCCCAGTGCGGCCGATGATTTAGTTTCAATACTAGAAGATCAAGCTATAATACTGAATGGATTGCTGATTAATGACGTGGATCTGGATGGCGATGAAATAGAAATTGTCAGATATAGTCAGGCAGAATTGGGTGTTGTTGAGTTAGTGAGCGAGTTTGTACTAAAATATACTCCTTCTCAGGATTATATTGGCGTCGATGGTTTTAGCTATACCATCAGTGATGGTAAAGGGGGTGAATCTACTGCGCAAGTATCTCTGGATATAAATAGTGTGAATGATAGCCCGCTTGCTAAAGATGATTCCTATGTCGTATCTCAAGGGCTTTCTAGTGTAATAAATGTTATTTCAAATGATGAAGGTCTTGGTGATAATGTAAATCTTTCTGTTCAGTCATTTCCAGTAAATGGTAAGCTAGAAATTTTAAATAAAAATGAGTTGATTTATACCCCAAAAATTGATTATTTTGGGCGAGATAGCTTCGTGTATCAGTTAATTGATAATGATGGAGAGCGTTCTATAGCTAGTGTTCGGTTAAATATAGAATGCTTAGCTAATTGCACCCAGGTTTTTAACTTATCATGGGCGCCGGATATTATTTCTGAAGTTTCTACTTATCGAGTTTATGTTGGTAGGTCTAAAAATCGATTAGATAATGTTTTTGATTTGGGTAGTATCACTAATTTTGATTATATAGCGAGTCAAAAGGGCGAATATTTTTTTGCGATATCAGCTTTTGATGCTCAAGGAATTGAGTCAGAATTATCGGAGGTAATAAAAGGTGTTTTCTAAGTTTTAATTTGTTTACTCCTCTCTCACCAACCGAAACCCAATATTTACCGTCCGTGCTTTTGAATAACTACGCAATCGAGTAGAAGACCTCAAATCATTCGGTGTA
>Ga0316207_10000942_pt1 | contig 40069 bp, 35 predicted proteins | sample 6weekpyrite_MG_FD_204943 | JGI IMG/M metagenome (GOLD analysis project Ga0316207, IMG submission 204943) | Microbial mat bacterial communities from mineral coupon in-situ incubated in ocean water Damariscotta River, Maine, United States -... | ecosystem: Environmental > Aquatic > Marine >... | reverse complement strand
GATATTGATGGGGTGTGTACCTTTGTAAATCCTGCCTGTACAAGGATGTTAGGTTACGCCAACGAAAAAGAGCTTGTTGGAAAAAGCATTCATGAAATTATTCATCATACTCACGCCAACGGAGCACTTTACCCTAAAGAACACTGTAAAGTGCGCCTCGCAACCTTAAATGATGAGCGGGGGCACAGTGATGAAGATTTGCATTGGCGGAAAGATGGAAGCAGCTTCCCAGTTGAATGGTGGTCACACCCGATCAAAGAAAATGACAAGATAACGGGGAGTGTTGTAACTTTTTTAGATATTGCTGAGCGTAAGTCTCAAGAGCAGCAACTCCGTCGCAGCCAAAAAATGGATGCGCTTGGTAAACTCACGGGTGGTATTGCTCATGATTATAATAATATGCTTGGAGTTATTTTAGGCTATGCTGAATTTTTAAAAGACGCACTTGCGGAGCAACCCGAGCTCAGTGAGTACGTTCATGAAATCCAACATGCTGGGGAGCGCGGGACCAAGCTTACAAAAAAATTATTAACTTTTTCTAAACACAAGTCCTCCAACAATCAATTGGTTGATATTAACTCTGTATTACAAAACGCCCGTTTAATGTTAGAAAAAACATTAACCGTTCGTATTAATTTGAAATTTGAATTAGCGGAAGTTCTTTGGCCAGTCAATATTGATCTAAGTGATTTGGAAGATGCTATTTTGAATTTAAGTATTAATGCAATGCATTCAATTGAAGATAACGGAGACATCACTTTTCAAACACGCAATGAGGTTATTGATAATTTTGAAGCTCGTCATTTACAGATTGCGGCAGGAGAATATGTATTCCTCGGTATTACCGACACTGGCTGTGGTATGGACAGCGAAACAAAGGAAAAGATTTTTGATCCATTCTTTTCAACAAAGGGCGAACATGGTACGGGGTTGGGCCTTAGCCAAGTTTATGGTCTTATTCAGCGAAGCAAAGGTTCAATTACGGTTTATTCTGAACCTAAGAAAGGAACCCGTTTTTCTATTTATTTGCCTCGGCTGATGAACGCCACCCCTCATGCGCCAGAGATGACGACTAACGAAACGGGTGGTTTTTCGGGCACAGGAACAATACTCGTGGTTGATGACGAAAAACCATTAGCTAACTTAACATCAAAAATATTAGAAAAATCTGGTTATCGCACATTTATCGCCACAAACGGGGAAGAAGCCCTGACTGTAATGAAAAATGAAACCATCGATTTGTTATTTTCAGATGTGATTATGCCAGAAATGAACGGTTACCAATTGGCTGATATTGTTAAAGAAAAGTACCCAGAAATAAAGATACTACTAGCAAGCGGGTTTAGTGATGCTCATTACTCTGAAGCGCATGATGAGGATTTGCATGATAATTTACTACAAAAGCCTTACACATCTAAAACATTGCTAGAGAAGGTTAATGGAATATTAGGTTTGTAAAATTGTAATTATTTTCAGTATTCCTCAAAAATAATAATGTAACCTTTAGCACAAGTTTCTTCCTGTCACTCACAAACACAGGATTATCTTTCAGCATTACCTGGGCAACGAATTCACCAAGTTTGTTTTCCAAATTGTAAAAGGCCTATTACCTCAGTTAACTCTGAACACAATGTTAAATGACGTATTGATTATGCTCCCATACCTACCACCTCCACACAGTCAATTAAATGCACCTTATGAGGATGATTACTTATTTAGTTGTCGACAAAGCTAGTGGTTTATTATCTGTGCTGAGAAGTCCTTCTGAGGCATCAAATTTAGTCCAGTACCGTTCAATATTTGGCAACTAACCACATGATTTTACTTTGCTTAAAAATAGATAACTTATTGATTTTATAGTTATTAAGTATTGTGCTATGTTGCGATAATAGGGCTTAAAATCCTTCGGTGGCAACACCGTGCCGGTTCGAATCCCTTACGGGATGCCATATAACGAAAAGGCTCGCTTATCTAAGCGGGCCTTTTTTATTGCTAGTTCGCACACGCAGCTATTTTCCTTGTAACAATATGTTTTATATGAATATTTGTTGCTATCTAGCATTTTTCGATGGACATCAAATAACCTAATGCTTTCACTTTTCCTGCCGATAAAGACCCTATACACACGAAATTAACGTGCTTTTAGCCAGAATTAGGGCAGAATTATGAAAATACCTAAGATGACCTTTAAAACCACATTGTTTGTCTCGGCAGCGGCTACCTTACTGCTATTGCTCATAATGCTGGTCAGCATGAATTCAGCTATGTCACATTTGATGCAAATCGCTGTGGATTCAGGGTTGAAGGACAGTACTGAGTTGCAATCAATTGCTAGTTTTGAATGGAACTTATTGTTGGTATTGTCATCTCTGATGACGATGCTTATCGGTGGTATTGTTTTTTATATCAGTAAACATTTCCAGCAGCCTATTCAGAAATTATCTCGGTTAATGAAGCAGGTAAGTACTGAACACGATTTGAGTTTACGTGCCGAGGAAAAAGGTAGTGCAGAGGTGGTACAGATTGCATCGACCTATAACGATTTATTAGTTCGGTTTGAAGGAGTTATTGGTAGCGTTAATGGTTCAGTTGGTGCGCTAAAAGATGCGACCCAAGAACTTTCTATGGTTACTGAAAGCAGTGCTGAGCTAACGGCGACACAGCAATCTGAAAGTCAGCAACTTGCTACGGCAATGAATCAAATGACAGCCACTTCACAAGAAGTCGCGAAGAATGCAGCGGATACAGCTTCTGCGGTACACGATGCTGAAGCTTCTGCACAACAAAGTGCGGAAATAGCAGTTGAAGCAATGTGCGCCATGGATAACCTGGTGTCAGAGGTTGATAGTGCTGCAGGTGTTATTACTAAGCTTGAAGATGATAGCAATAGCATTGGCATGGTACTGGATGTCATTAAAGGGATTGCGGAGCAAACAAATTTGCTTGCCTTGAATGCTGCGATTGAGGCAGCACGTGCGGGTGAGCAGGGTCGTGGTTTTGCTGTAGTGGCTGATGAGGTCAGAACACTTGCAAGCCGTACTCAGGAATCAACTAATGAAATTCAGACAATGATTGAGAAGTTGCAATCAGGCACACGTGATGCGGTGAAAGTCATGTTGCATGCTAAGGAGCTCGGTGAAGGTGGCTCTTCTCACACAGAATCGACGGCCGAAGCGCTGGCTGAAATTTCAGGTTCTGTGAAAGCGATTAGTGATATGACAACACAAATTGCCAGTGCCGCCGAAGAACAAACCGCTGTTGCAGAAGAAATGAGTCGAAACATTGTGAGTATTTCTGAAGTTGCTGATTCAAATGTAGCCGGTTCAATGAAAACTTCGGAAACAACAGAGCATCTTAAATCGCTTTCTGAACAATTAAAGTATTCATTAGGTGAATATGGCCACTAGTGTTTAAGTGGTAGTTTAATGTTGACAATAACACCGTTATTGTCAGCAAGGTTTTCTGCATTTGCTGTCCCGTGGTGAAACTCTGCGATTAATCTAACGATAAATAAACCAAGCCCTAAGTGAGTGCTGGCTTGTTTACCTTCCCTTAAAGAAACCATTGAATCAAATAGTTGGCGTTGCATTGTATTAGGTAATGTTGCACCAATATTTTTTACCGATAGTGTTACAGAACTTGGTGAGTGTATTAACATCACTTCAATGGTTTTATTTTCTTCAGTAAAATCCATTGCATTGGTAATAAGTTTATCCAGTAATTGAGCAATTCTTTCTGGGTAGCCTGAAATCATTGTTGTGGTTCGATCGCTAGTGAAGGAAAATGACTGTTCCGGATAAGCCAGTTGATAACCATCGACACAATCAGAAACAAGTTCGACAATATTAAAATCTTCTGTTTGTGATGATTGTAGCGCCTGTTCGAGCCGAGTTGCTTCATTAATACTGGTAAGTATGTTGCCAAGACGGCCAATACCTTCGCTGGCACGCTGCGTATAAGGCCGAGCACTGTCTGGTAGTTCTTCAAGCTCAAGATTATCAAGTGATGAACGTACTACGGCGAGAGGGGTGCGAAGCTCGTGTGAAAGTTTACTGGCCATGGTTTCCAGATAACGGGTATATTCTTGCAGTCGCGTCATCATGTCGGCAAAACTGCGCGATAAATCGCCTAGTTCATCGCCAGATTGTGATGCGATAATATCACCTTGTACACGACCATCTGGGCTAATCACTGCCTCGGTTTGTTTATGTAATTGGCGAATTCGGCCAGATAGACGCGTCGCAAAAATGATTAAAAATAATGTTGCGGCTAAAAAAACAATAAGCGTCACGTTCATTAAATTTTTTAAGGCATTATTTTGTAGAGTTTGAATGTCATTATTGGTTTGTTCAACCACAACGGCACCAATTACCTCGCCATTATCCCAAACCGGATGGCTCGCAGATAATATGACGGCTTGTTCATCCAGAGAACGACGCCATTTAATAGCTGATTTTCCTTTTAGTGCAGAGATAACATCTTGTCCGTCAAGACGGGAGACGCCGTCAAGCTTGTCATCAATTTCCTGACTTGGCTTTTTAAGGAGTAAACGGTAAACAGGGTCAAGTAGTGAGCCAATGACGCCTGTCGAGGTCTCATTAATCAGAGCAGTATTGTTAGTGAGTGAACCGGTTAGCGCAAGCACGTGTCGATTACGGTTAATGACCCATATACGAGAATTGGCTTTGTTTAGACCCTGTAATATTTTTTCAATATCAGGTGAGGGTGTAAGAATACTGCCGAGTTCATTACTTGATTGTGAACTGGCAGTGCTCAACAGATATTGTGTTGTTCTCTTTGTTGCGTCATCAACATCAGCCACAGTAAAACTGATTTTATTACCAAGCATTGATTGAGGGATTCTTAATTCCAAATTATAGCCGTTGTTGGTTTCCTGCCACTCTCCTTTGATGCGAACCTCGGGGCGAACCGGCGTAAAATTGTCAGGATCATCGGCAAGCAGGTAGGCATTAACCCAACCTGGCGCCTGGGTGCTAAGAATATATCGTCGTAGGTTGCCTTGAGGGTCTTGCATGGCAATGAGCAGATGGTCACTTCGATCTAATCGAAGGCTATTGGGTCGACGGTAAACAATCTGATCATCTTTAACAATAAGCAGTGTATAAAAATATTTTTTATATTTTCCGAACAGATGTTGGAATGAAAGTGATTGAACATCGTAAGGGCTGTTACCCTGTATTAATGACTCTCCTGTATAAACACGAGCATGTTCAAGGTGCTTAGCCCAATCTTCTGTATAGCCATCCAGTTGAATTGCTTGTTTTAGTTTGCGCGCATAAATATTGCTCTGGTTATCAAGGCTAAATGAGATGTCTGCAGTGGGTTCAAACAGTGTGCGGCGGTTATGCATGACGGTGGCAATGGTCTGCGCACTTTGAGAGAGTGTGATTTGTTTACTTTGTTTAAGAAAGGACTCCATTTCTCTGACGTACTCATAACCTGCCCAGGGGATCACGAGTAAGGCGAGCGAAACAACCAGTAATTTACTCCGCAGCCTGAATGCACGCTTTTTATTGGTGGCTACGGGTGAGTTAGTCATTGTTCCAACGGTAACCCATGCCATAGACAGTTTCGATGGCATTAAAATCAGGATCAAGCTGACTGAATTTTTTACGAATACGTTTTATATGCGAGGTAATGGTGCTGTCATCGACGACGACGTTGGCCTCAGTCATTAAGTTATCGCGGTCTTTGACATGCCCGGGAAATTTGGCCAGCGCATGAACAATCCAGAGTTCGGTTAATGTAAGATCTAAAGGTTGATCATTCCATTTTACGTGCATTCGTTGCATATCTATAAGCAGCTTATTGCGGTGCAGAATATCTTCACTGTCGGGTGGTGTGCGTAGGGCTTCAACACGCCTGAATAAGGCTGCAATACGTGCAGTGAGATGGGTGAGACTAATATCTTTAGTCAAGTAATCATCGGCACCAAGTCGTAAACCGGAAACTGTGTCAAAATCACTTTCTCTGGCAGTTAGGAAAATAATCGGTAGACTTTTGGAAAGAACTCTTAATTCGCGGCAAAGTTCAAAGCCGCCTTCAATATCATCCCCTAAGCCAATATCCAAAATAGCTAAATCGGGCAGACGATGCTGGAAAGCAGCAAGGGCGCTAGGTCTATCGGCATAGGTTTGTACTTCATAACCTTGGCGACGTAGCACATCTGCATAGTTATCACGAATAGCAGGCTCATCTTCAACTATGGCAACACGACGACTCATTGGTAGGTATCTTTACTGTCTTGTTATTAACTTGATTGTACTTTACCTGAACACGCAGGGCGGGTCATGCAATCAGGCCAGATTGCCATATTGTTGCCACATTTGATCATGATCTTGCCTTTTTCTGCACATATTGCTGCCATCTAAATATTCTTAAATATCTCCTGACAAAAGAACACCGGCGCCGCAACGGAACTTATCGAAGCCTCCCCGATATTACCTACGGATGGGTACGCTGGACCAATCAGTAAAATAGGAGAGTAATAAAATGAAAAAACAAACGTTAGCCATTGCCATGTCCTTGATTCTATCCAGTAGCTTAATACAGGCAGAGGAAATCTATGATTATGGAGAACCCAGTCAGAATTTCTCAGCGCATGATGCTGGTGGTTTAGGGCTTGGTGCGTTATTTGGTGCTGTAGTAGGTGGGCCGATTGGCGCGATTGCTGGCGGCGCAGCAGGCGGTATGAGTGCAACGATGGCTGAAAATGAAAAAGAATTATCGACACTGACGAACCGACTAAGAAATACCGAAGACGAGTTGGCACGGGCGAGAAAGAGAAATCATGATCTAATTCGGAAAGTAAGCATACAAAAAACGGCACTGAATCAGAAAGTCCCCAAAACGTATGATTTTTTAAGTTTGAATAAAGGAATTAGTATGTCAGTTCAATTCAGGCATGACAGCCATTTATTAGAGCCATTATTTGAAAAACAAATCACCGATATGGCTAAGTCATTTTCTGGCGTTGAGCAATTACATATTCATTTAAACGGGCATGCTGATCGCGATGGCAGTGATGCCTATAATCAAATGCTTTCAGAACAACGCGTTAAATCAGTGGCTAAAGTATTATGCCGAGCTGGCTGGCCAAAGCAGCGTATGCACATTAGAGCACATGGTGAGATGCGTCCACTGAGTGATGAAAATGATAAAAGCGCTTATGTGTTTGATCGCCGCGTAGGTATTTTATTGACGACAGTTGGAACAAGCATATGAAGACATTCTATGCGATATCTCTGGATATTTTAAACTGCGACCCTACTTGTGTAAGGCATCACTTATTACCAGAATGTTTTAATAATAGTGGTACTAAGCACTACTGTCGTATAAAACGTGATGTTGATAAGTTGAAGTTTAGACCAAACTGCCAGTGTAGAAAAAGGCGATAAAGATGTGAGGAGAAAGGTGTGAGGCGTTACCCCTAATGTTTACGCCTCACTCCTCACCCCTCACAATACCACCTACCCCTTGAAACTTATTTACTCGCTATTTTTTGCTCGTTACGACTGACTGTACGATTTTTAAGCGCTAATTTATTAATTAAACTATCCAGACCACCTCGACGAATTTCACTTGAGAAACTACGGCGGTAATTATTAACCAGACTGATGCCATCAATGCTGATGTCATAGACTTTCCATCCGTCATCAGTTTGATGCATACGGTAAGCAACAGGAATGCCGGGGCCTGCACTGCGCTCGATGATTGTTTTAACGCTGACATCGGTTGCATCTTGCTTGGCGTGTAGTGGCAAGTAGCTAATTGTTTCATCGGTGTACTCAGATAGTGCTGTCGCGTAGGTGCGTAAAATAAGGTTTCTGAATTGTTCTGGGAATTGTTGTTTTTGCTGCGCTGTTGCACGACGCCAGTGCTTGCCTAATACCCACGATGACATTCTCTGAAAATCAACATGAGGCATGATGATCTGGTTGGCAAGTTCCTGAACACGAGCAGGATGTTGGTTAGTCAGCTCATGCTCCTGTTTTAATGCCTCAAGCATTTGGTTGGTTGTTTGTGTAATAACTTGATCTGGTCGCAGTTTAGTATCAGCACTAACCATACTGGCAAATGCGAGCATGACGAGCGTAGCGGCTATAACAAGAAATACAACAACACGATGTGCTGTCGTACCATGATGATGGATATGCTTTGATGTAGGAGATGAAGTCATAGCTGCGTCCTCTTATTTCGTTGAGAACAGTATCCGGATTCGAGCCTGAACTGGCGATGAACAGTGTCGCGCCTAGAAGGTGAAAAAGTCACACATTTGTAGAGCTAAAGATAGCTATGGAGGATTATTTCTAGTTTATTCAGACACTTGGCTTTAAAAGCGGCCGGCTGCGATTAATCTGCTACGCCAGTAAGGGTTATTAAGTCGGCTAATTTTGACTTGCTTGCCAGAAGAGGGGGCATGAATCATCTCACCCTGACCCAGATACATCGCAACATGGCCAGGGCGACGACCCTCCGTTTCATAAAACAATAAATCACCAGGACGTATTCGCCCAATTGAGATAGGCATGCTTGACCTGAATTGTTGCTGTGTTGTGCGTGGGATGCGTTTGCCTACTTGCGCATAACTGAATTGAATCAAGCCACTACAGTCAAAGCCACTACCGGGACTATTGCCACCATAGCGGTAGCGAATGCCCTGTTGTTCGAGTGCATAGTCCAGTAAGCGCCCATTTCGGGGGGGATTTTGTCTTGTTTCGTTGGGCGGGTTATACCTTTCCACGTGCCCCTGTTTGGGCTCCGCATAACGAGGCTGGCTGCCGCATGCAGCGAGTAGAGAGGCCATCAGGACTGTGGAGAATAGACGTAACATAGTTAGAAAAGTATAGGATATATTGGCACTGTTGCCAGCGTAGTTTGGTGAGGTTTGATATAATGGTGCCTCCTAATTTAGAAGTTTAATTCTGTGCCACGTAAAAAATCTCGTAAGCGAAAAACCAGCCGAAAAAGGCAGAAAAAATCATTTTTTCGGAAATGGTTTATCCGTCTATCGCTGTTAGGTGTCGTTGTTGGTGTGGTCTATACCGCCTACCTGGATTACATCGTCAGAACACAGTTTGAAGGTAAGCGTTGGTCAGTACCGGCACGGGTATATGCGCGGCCGCTTGAATTGTATGCAGGCTTAATCATCAAGCCTAATGAAATGGTGCGTGAATTAAAGAAAATTGGTTTTCAGTCCAATTCACGTCTTAATACGCCGGCAAGTTTTTGGCAAGCAGGTAGTGATATCCATCTGGTTACGCGAGAATTTGAGTTCTGGGACGGCGTTGAACCAGCACGAAAAATATCAATACGTTTTAATGGCAATGAAATTTCCTCACTGCGTCAGCGTGGTTCGGGGGCAGATGTTGATTTGGTGAGAATAGAACCATTATTAATTGGTGGTATTTATCCTGCGCACAAAGAAGATCGGTTACTCATTCAGTTACAAGATACGCCTGAATTATTAGTAAAAACATTATTCGCAGTTGAAGACCGTGAGTATTATTCTCATCATGGTGTCGTACCACGTTCTATTGCGCGTGCGCTTTGGGCAAATCTTCGTGCTGGCAAAACTGTGCAGGGTGGTAGCACGATTACTCAGCAACTGGTTAAGAATTTCTTCTTAACGAAAAAACGTAGCCTGGTGCGAAAAGCTAATGAAGCGATCATGGCATTGTTGCTTGAATATCATTATGAGAAAGATGAAATCCTTGAAGCCTATCTAAATGAAGTCTATCTTGGTCAGTCAGGACAACGTGCAATACACGGTTTTGGTTTGGCGAGTCAGTTTTATTTTGGTCGGCGAATTAAGGAACTCAATGTTTCGCAAATAGCATTGTTGGCCGGAACCATAAAAGGACCTTCTTATTACGATCCGCGTCGTCATCCTAAGCGTGCCGTTAAAAGGCGCAATCTGGTTTTAAAATTAATGTTTGATCAGGGCTTGATAAATAAAACGCGTTATCAAAAGGAAAAACGCCGCCGTTTGCAACTGATCCCTAAGCCGCGTTCTGCTGCAACTCAGTACCCAGCTTATCTGGATTTAGTAAAGCGACAATTGAAAAGAGATTATCGTGATGATGATCTTCGTTCAGAAGGTTTGCAAATATTTACTAACTTTGACCCAGTTATTCAACGACAGGCAGAAATCTCGTTAAAACAAACGATTGCTAGTTTAGAAAAGCAAAAGAAATTGCCGACGAAAAAATTACAAGGAGCAGTGGTTGTTACATCGGTCAACCAGGGAGAGGTACTGGCACTCGTTGGTGGCCGGGAACCTCGTCAAGGCGGCTTTAATCGTGCTTTAGACGCAGTGCGTCCGGTTGGTTCGTTGATAAAGCCGGCTGTTTATTTAGAGGCGGTGGCTGAAAAAGAATTTACGCTAGCCTCTTTGTTGGATGACAGTTCTCTTACGCTTGATTTAGATAATGGTGAACGTTGGCATCCGGCCAACTATGATCGTCAATATCATGGTCAGGTTTTACTCCGTGATGCATTAATACATTCATACAATGTATCGACAGTGAGATTGGGTCAGGCGTTAGGGACGGATCGTATAGCAGCGGCTTTGAACAAGTTAGGTATTACTCGTTCCGTGCATCGTTTCCCATCTTTATCTTTGGGAACGGCACCTTTTAGTCCGATAGAGGTCACACAGATGTATCAGACGTTGGCTGCATCAGGTTTTCGTTCACCATTACGTGCGATCCGTGAGGTATTAGATGTTAAGGGCAACGCCTTACAGCGCTACCCACTAACGGTACAGCAAGTTTATAGCCCTGAATCGGTTTATTTAATTAATGCTACCTTGCAGTCCGTAGTTGAAGAGGGGACGGCACGTGGTTTGAAAAATCATTTACCTGAGAGCTTGGTTGCAGCTGGTAAGACCGGAACAACCGATGATTTACGCGATAGTTGGTTTGCTGGTTTTACCGGATCGCATGTTGGTGTAGTGTGGTTGGGTATGGATGATAATCGCGCCGCTCGCTTAACCGGTGCCAGTGGTGCGATGCAGGTATGGGGAAGTATGATGAGCAAGATCCCTACTCAGCCATTATTTTTACAAGCCTCCAGTGATATTGAGGAACTATGGATTGAGCGTAAAACCGGATTACGTGGTAACGATGATTGTGAAGATGCCTTGGTATTACCGTTTATCGTTTCGACGACACCGCGAGAATATGCTGAATGTGCTGGCGGTTCTTTTTCAGAGACGGTAGACAGTTTTTTTAACTTATTTGGAAATGATTAATAATGTTTAACTTGAGAATCTGGCAAGTAATAGTTGTGATGATGTCGTTATTACTGACCGGCTGTGGTTCGTTAGGATCTCGTTCTACTCCAGCGCCGGTTGATGAGCCGGGGCAAGTAGATAAACCGGAAGAGAGAATAACCGTAGCACCGATACCTGCGACCAGAATTGCTCCCACTGAAAAACCATTAGCCACGTCACCACAGACTAGTTCGGCAACAACAAAACTTCGTTTAGCCGCGCTATCTCAGCAACGAGCTGGGAAATACACACATGCGGCGGCGTCGCTAGAAAGAGCATTACGCATATCGCCACGCGATGCCCGACTTTGGCACCAACTTGCTCAAGTACGTCTTTCTCAGAAGAAATGGCGGCTTGCTGTGAATATGGCGGCCAAATCGAACGCCTTAGCCACACAGCAAGCCTCTTTGCAGCGTAAAAACTGGTCAATCATGGCACGGGCATACCGTGAACTGGGCCTAACAAGCAAGGCTAACGATGCTATGCAACGTGCTCGTTAAATTGAAGTGGCTTAAATGGGTCTAAATCATTTGCTTTTCATGCTGTTAGCGCCATAATATTAACTACATAATAAGTTGAATCAGGGTACAATCACGCACTCAGGTTCATATATAAGGAAGGAATCAGACCCGTGTCTGTTTACGCCGTCGACAAACTCATTAATCAGGCTCGTGTACTGGCCAGTGATTACCGTAAAACCATGGGCAAACCGCTAGCCGGAATTAGTAGCGAGATTGCTGAACATGATGCGGTGACATTATTGGATCTTGAGTTATGTCAGCCCCGTGTAAGTGGTTACGATGCGCTGGGCAATGGTCCACGTGAAGGTAAACGGGTTCAGATTAAAGGGCGTGTTATTCCTGAAGGTAAATCGTCCGGTCAACGTGTAGGCCAGCTCAAGCTCGATCAATCCTGGGATCTGGTGGTATTGGTATTACTGGACGAAAATTACGAACCGGTTGAGTTATACGAATGCAGTCACGATGTCATTGCAGAGGCAATGCAAGATTCCGATTCAAAACGTAGTAAACGCGGCGCAATGTCGGTAGCTAAGTTCAAAATCATCGGTGAATTGGCATGGAGTCGTGATAACGCTGATGCATCTGCCAGTGCTTAATTGAATACCCCTTTCAATGCTTGATTCTTCAGAACAACTTGGCTCTAACGGTGCGTTGGCGCGCCACATTGATAATTTCGCACCCAGACAAGCTCAACAAGATATGGCGCTTGCTGTTGAAACAGCCATAAAAGAGAATCAGGTTCTTGTTACCGAAGCAGGAACCGGTACTGGTAAAACATTTGCCTATTTAGTTCCTGCACTGATGTCAGGTAAGAAAATTGTTATTTCGACAGGCACCAAGACCTTACAAGACCAGTTGTTTCATCGTGATATCCCTACTGTTAGAGAATCGCTCAACGTTCCAGTTGAAATTGCTTTATTAAAAGGGCGGGCAAATTATTTGTGTTTACACCGGCTTGAGTTAGCGGGTGAGAAATCACGTTTTAAAAAACCGGCTTTACGAGCAGAATGGCAACAGGTACGCGACTGGCAAATACAAACACGCAGTGGTGATATTGCTGAATGTAGTGTGCTATCAGAAGACGCCATGATCTGGTCGTCAGTTACCGCCAATGCAGATAATTGTCTTGGCCAAGATTGTTCATCTTACAATGATTGTTTTATGTTCAAGGCGCGCAAGCGTGCCCAACAAGCCGATGTGGTTGTTGTAAATCATCATTTACTACTTGCGGATATGGCCTTGCGTGATGACGGTGTCGGTGAGGTACTTCCTGCGGCAAATGCATTTATTATTGATGAAGCGCATCAACTCCCTGAAGCCGCTTCACAATTTTTTGGTTTACGTTTAAGTAGTCGTCAATTAAATGAATTAGCGAATGATGCCATTGCGGAGCACATAAAATACGCTAAAGAACATAAAATGATTAATACCGCCGCACAGGACTTACAGAAATCAACAGCGGATTTAAGATTAGCACTGGGTAGTACGTCACAACGAGGTAGTTGGCAAGCACTAGAGAAGCAAGAGAAATTAAATAATGCATTAAACGATCTTGCGGAAAAACTGTCGGCATTGGAAGATGCACTTGAACCAGCCGCTGAACGTGAGCGGGGGTTAGAGCATTGTTTTAAACGCGCTCAGGGTTTTAGTTTGTTACTACCACAACTTACGGGTCAGCCACCGAGTGATTCAGTGCAGTGGTTTGAAACACATCGACGCAGTTTTAGCTTTCATTTAACGCCAATGGAAGTATCTGAAACGTTTGACAGTCATATTAAAGCGAGTCGAGCAGCATGGGTATTTAGTTCAGCAACACTCGCGGTGGCAGATAAGTTCGATCATTTTTCAAACCGGATGGGTTTGGGTGATCCAGTGACACATCGATGGGATAGCCCGTTTGACTTTGAACGTCAGGCGCTTATGTATATACCAACGGCTATGCCAGAACCCAACTCGCGTGACTATACGCAGGCGGTGATTGAAAAAGCGTTGCCTGTTATTGAAGCCAGTCATGGTGGGGTATTTATTTTATTTACTAGTCATCGTGCACTGCAAGAAGCGGAACATTTATTAGAACAGCGTACTAGTCATCGCTTGTTTGTACAGGGTAGTTTGCCGCGTAGTGAACTACTGAAAAAATTTCGTGAAGATGGCCAAGGTGTCTTGTTAGGTACCGCGAGTTTTTGGGAAGGGATTGATGTGCGAGGTGAAGCGCTTACCTGCGTGATTATCGATAAACTTCCGTTTGCTAGCCCGGATGATCCGGTGTTAAAGGCACGTATTGATGCCATGCGTAAAGAGGGTCAGAATCCGTTTATGACGTATCAGCTCCCCAATGCGGTATTGAACCTTAAGCAAGGAGCCGGTCGTTTAATACGTGACAGCGATGATTATGGCGTGCTGATGCTGTGTGACCCAAGGCTATACTCTAAACCGTATGGCCGTTTATTCTTAAAGAGCTTACCCGCGATGCCAATAAGCCGAAAATTAGATGAAGTGCAGGATTTTTTCAGAAATATTCAAATGTCCGTTGAGGTTAGCGAGGCGCAATCATGAAAATATTGGCGATAGATACCTCAACAGAAGCCTGTTCGGCTGCATTATTACTTGATGGTGAGGTGACACAACGCTATCAGGTCGCACCACGTCAACATGCTGATCTTATTTTAGCGATGTGTGATGAATTGTTGCTTGAATCAACAACGAAGTTGAATGAGCTCGATGCGATAGCCTTTGGTCGTGGTCCCGGGGCCTTTACCGGTGTTCGTATTGCAACCGGTGTTGTGCAAGGTATTGCGTTTGCCCATGAGTTACCCGTTATTCCAGTTTCATCGTTAGCGGCGATGGCTTTTGATGTATGGCAGGAGCAAGGTGCAACACAGGTGATGACAGCGATTGATGCACGAATGGACGAAGTGTATTGGGCTTGTTATGAATGTTCAGAAAAGGGTGTTAAAGAGGTTATTCCCGAGCAGGTCTGCCCACCGAATCAGGTTGAAATGCCGCAAGATGGTTCATGGTTAGGTGTGGGGAGTGGTTGGGACACGTATAAGTCGGAACTTTCACAGGCAGCAGCTGACTTAGTAAGTGATGTTGATGCCACTGTTTTCCCGCAGGCAAAAATTATCGCGATGCTGGCAGACATAGCATACCGTAGCGGTGATTCTTTAACGGCATCGGAGGCAATCCCTGTTTATTTGCGAGATAATGTGGCAAAGAAAAAAGCGCAGCAGTAAAAACAGATATTGTTATTGCGAACGAGTTAACTAGTCCATTTGGTTCATTAAGGATAATTTATTTAAGGAAGCTGCTATGTTTAAGAAATTCATTTTGCTTATTTTATTATCTCTAGCCATTTCTGCGAATGCATCAGAATCTCAAGCTATTTTCAGCGCAGAGAAAAAAGCGGATTTTGAAACAACTTATAAGTCAGTATATGCCGCACTAGAAGATAATAAATATTTTGTTGTGTTAGAACCCGATATTGGTGCCAGTATTGGTCGTTTTGGTAAAAATTGGGACAACTATAATCAAAATAAGCTGGAACGCATTAAGAGCATGGTGTTTTGTAATGGCTGGTATGCCAATAAAGTGAGTAATGTTGATCCAAAGTTTCTGGCGCTCTGTCCATTACGTATCACCATGACACATAAGCAAGGCGTTACATCGGTATTTTTTGTACGGCCAGATTTTGTCGCAAAAGGGTCTAAGGCTGAAAGCGTTGCAAAAGAGCTAACACAGGGTGTTATAGAAGCAATTCAGCAGGGGATGAAATAATGAGCATGTTATTGAGATTTGTTGTTGCTATCTTGTTCTTGCTACCTAACTCACTGGTATTGTCAGATGATGAGGTTGCTTACATTCTGGATACAACCCCACCACCTGCCGGGGTTGTTTTTGAGGTGCTAACGCATGAAGAATCGAGCTGGCCGAAAGTGCTGGATTATATTAAGTCATCAGTTAAGCGACTTCGTGCAAAACATAAGGATATGGCTTTCGCGATTGTTTCTCATGGTATGGAAGAGTTTGCTTTATTAAAAGAGAATAAAGGTAAAAACACCAAACTGCATAGTGAGATTAAGAGTCTGCGTAAAAATAATATTAAGCTTGAGGTTTGTGGCACGTTTGCGGAATGGAACGGACACGATAATAAAGATTTCCCTGACTATGTCACGGTCGTTGATCAAGCGCCGACTTCAATTCAGTTTTATGAGCAGGATGGTTTTGAGGTGATTGTTATTACAGAGGCAATGCTAAAAGGAATAAATAAGAAGTAAGCTTAGCCTTATTAAAGGAGGCCTTCAGAGCCTTTTTTACTATACGTAAAATTATAATCGTTGTTTAATAATATCCGCGACACGAAAAGCATTCGCGTAGATAGTCCATGTATAAGGCACACTACCACCGGTTGGCATGAAGCTACCATCGGTGACATACAAGTTTTCAGCATCATGTGCCTGACAATCAGCATTAAGAACGGAGGTGGCGGGATCATTACCAAAGCGACAACCACCTGCAACCAGGTTGGGGGGTGGCGCGCCACTGACACTGGAGCGAATGTTTTTCGCATTCATTTGTTTTAATACCAGCTCTGATTTATTGGCAAGATAGCGGCCTACTTTTAAGTCATGATCGTGATAGCCAAGACGGATTTTGGCAACTGGGCTATCCCATTTGTCTTTGACTGAATTATCCAGACTCACAAAACAGTCATCGGTTGGTAACCAGTCGTTAAAGACTTCAAATCGCAGGTATTTTGTTTCAGCAAAGACCTTTTTTAATTTTTGTTTGAGAGGTTTCCCCCACATGAGGTTGCCATTGTCGTCCCATTTCTCACCATTTGCTTTGCTAATACCATTTGGGTGGCGGAATAAAAAATCAATCACTCCGCCTTTAGCGGGAGCACCAAATTCTTTATCGTCGATAAAATACCAGTCTTGTAAGCCACGATTAACAAAGGGGCCACGTTGTTGCATTGCTTGTGCTAGTTGAGAATCAAATTGTTTATAGGTGAATTCACCAGTGCCTGAGCCACCTGCCGAGAAAAGTAAATTTTTACCCACTTGTCCTGTGTTATTGGCTATGCCATTAGGATGTTTAGGGCCTGTGGATGCAAGCAATAAACGTGATGTTTCGATGGCCTGACAGGCAACAACAAATATTTTTGCGCTGACAGAGCGTTTTATATTTTCTTTGTCAAAATAATCAGCACTACTCACTTTGCCAGACTGATCCGAACTTAGTTTATATACTTTTGCGTGCGCACGTATTTCACAATTTCCTGACTCTACTGCTTTATTAAGCAGAGCTGCACGCGAACTGCCTTTGGCTCCTGATGAACATCCATAACTGCCACAAAATCCGGAATATTCGCAACTACGACGATCGTCTTTGGGTACTGATAAAACAGCACGAGGCGTAGGCAGAGGGGTCATATTTAATTCGTGGCAGGCTTTATCAATTAATCCGCTCACGGCATGTTCAGCGGTTGGCGGATAAGGAAAATCAGGCGTTGAACGGGGTTCTTGATGTTTATGTGGAAGGATCTTTCCTGATATGCCAACCACTGTTTCTGCTTTGGTGTAATAAGGTTCCATAGCCGCGTAATCAATGGGCCAGTCAACCACATTGGCACCTTTAATTTCACCAAACTCCGAAAGTAGTCGAAAATCTTTTGGTTTAAGCCGATAAAAGTAACCGCTCATAAAATTGGATGAACCACCAACACAATTGCCATTCCAGAAATCCGAGCCGGAATCAAATGTTGACTCTGAACTCCATTTATAGGAACCATCGTCATTTTGGCCATTATATTCTTCAAGAACATGCCTTTCGTCCTTGAGATCGGGGGTATAAACAGAGCGTCGACAGCAAGCAAGTTCGTCTTTGAAGAAATCAGCTTCAGTAAACCAGGGGCCTTTTTCCAACACCAATACGGAGTAACCTGCCTCGGCAAGAGTGAGTGCTACCGGACCACCGCCAGCACCACTACCAATTATGCATACGTCATACTCTTTCATCGTAGTAGGTAATATCTTTTGTCTTCAGGTGGAAGGGGAAATCCGGGAGCATGTTCCAGCCATTGCCAGCCTACCTGATTGGTGTTGCCACCATAAACTGGATCTGCAATCAGTGCTTCGAAGATATACAGCAATAAAAGTGATAACCAGCTTTCACCTGCACGACTTTTGGATATGCGTTGCAGAACTTGCTCTTTCTTACCGAAATCGAGCTGATGAAAGTTGCGATCGAACATTTGGCGAGAAAGATCGTTAGTCCAGTTTACGCCATCACGAATAAATTTTTTATCGGCATCATCTGTTCCGGGTAGTTCCAGAACTAATTTCAGATAAGTTGTTGCATTGATATCATCGGCACCAGGAGATTCATCATCTTTAGGAAATAAGTGATTTTGTACTGAAGCAAAAGTGTTCCACGGAGCTTGTTCAACTGATGATATTTTATTTTCTGCTGTGGTCGGTGTTGAAGCAGGATTGTCACATCCGGATAAATAAATGCCAGCTGGTACGATAGCGGCGGCTTTGAGGAAATTTCGACGGCTTTGTCGTTGTTGAATGCGTTCATGCAGGCCATCTGGAATGGTGTCTTCCCAGCATAAAAGTGTTTTTTTGATGAGTTCTTTGCGCATTTAAGTCCGCTTACTTGGTTTTCCATTTGTTAATAAATTCATAAAACCGACTAACAGAATAGCGCTTCTTGATAAGAAAATCAGCAGTATCTTTTGATTCGATAATTTTGCCATTCTTATCGGTGACATACATATGTGGATAGCCATTAGCTGGAGGAAAGACCTTAAGGAACTCCTTGTTGTCATTTGCTTCGCTAACGTTGACTTTGACCAGTACAAATGTATTAAAAAAATCGTTTTTTAGCTGCGGGTGTGTGTGGAGAAACTTATCAAGTCGGTGGCACCAGGCACACCAATTGCCACCGACCTCAATGAGTACTTTACGGTTAGTTTTCTTTGCAAGTTTTAATGCTTCAATGCCGTCATCGATAGGGTTACGTGTAGGATCATAAACACGGCTATAAATAGGTAGTGTCTGTGAAACAGGTTCGGCGTGAAGAGGGGCATAGGGAGTAAAGCAAAAGAGTAGGCTAAAAATGGAGTATCGCAATATTTTATATAACATAAGGTTATTAATGCCTGATCTTTGCAATAGGCAGTGAAACAGTAAAACAGGTACGCCCTAGTGCTGAGTGGACATTGATAGTGCCACTATGCTTTTGGATAATTTTCTTGGATATGTTAAGTCCCAATCCTGTTCCTTGTATATTTTTGTCTGTATGAATTGATGAACGAGAGAATGTTTCAAATAGATTCTTCTTAATGTCATCGGGGATGCCTTCACCATGATCAATAATATCGATAAATATAGATTCTTCACCTAACCATAGTTTTACATCAATAGCGTCATCTTTGCAGCCATATTTAGCCGCATTTGATAACAGGTTGTGTAATACCTGAATAAACCGGTTTTCATCTATCATGACGAATACGTTGGAAGTTTTAAAGTCAGATTCTGAGATATTTAAATTATAACTTACACCATATTGAGAGGTGAATAGTTCACATGCATTAACAGCCTTCGTTAAGGTGACAGCAATATCATGTTCCTGAATATCGTATTGCATCATGCCGGCTTCTATTTTTTGCACATCAAGAAGATCGTTTATCAAAAAAGTTAAACGAGAGCAGTTTTTTTGTGCTGTATCGAGCATTTCTTTTGCTTGAGGAGAGATTTCACCGGTAACACCATTAGCGACAAGACTAATTGTGCCACTGATTGATGTTATTGGTGTGCGCAACTCATGACTTACCGATGATACAAAACTATTTTTATGAGCTTCCGCGACACTTTTTAATAAGGCTTCTTTTCTAATGATGATGATTAATAATACGCATATACCGATAAGCATGATGTAAATAAATGAAAATTGTAGGATGATTTCTTTTTTTATGTCATAAAAAAGGTTTTCTTCATGAAGATCTTCTGCATACCATGAAGTGCCATTGATTTTAGTTTTACTCATTGAACGAGCACTTTCATTATCTGATAAAAGATAGCTGTCTCTATCCAGTGTGCTGCGAGGACCGCTAGACGTTGCCTCGATTAACCCATTTTCAGTGGGGTAGGTTATTAATAATTGATGACCTGGCACTTGTGCGCTGAGAATTGCTTTAGATAGAATATGCGATTGGAAACTGATAAATAATATAAAGGTTTTTTCTTTATCGACGATTTCAGCCAAGATGTCAAAATGATAGCCTTCGATATTTGGATGAATGCGTGGGAAATTATTTTTTGATTTAACAAATTCCTTTAAGTCATTTAGACATAATTCTCCCATCAGTCCGTTGAAATCCTCTATATAGCGATTTCCATTTTCATCAGAGACCGTTAATGAGAATAAATTTGGAAAGAATTTCTTTGCTGCGGCAAGCAGCTCTTCTTCTAATTCAATATTATTCGGTTCATTGGCTAGCGTGCTAATAAGGTCAACATGGAGATCACCAAATAATTTAACAAGCCGTTGATGTTCGCGGACGAATAGTTCTGTATCATGTGCGAGGTTACGAGTGGATTTTTTAGCAATAGTAGCGTGATTTTTATAGATATCGTTATAACGTAATACACCAATTGCAAATAGTAGCACGCCAACAACGCTTGCAACGATGATGATAGATAGTATGTTTTTATTCATATGGAAATATGATTCATAGAAATAAAAATAGTTAACAGAGTAGTTTCTCCATTATTTTTTCATAATACGTCGATATAGTATCCAGTTCATCAACACCGACGCATTCGTTTACTTGGTGAATCGTCGCATTGAGTGGACCAAGTTCAAGCACTTGAGCACCTGTTGGTGCAATAAAGCGACCATCTGATGTGCCACCTGATGTAGATAGCTCAGTATTAATGCCGTTAGTTTCTTTAATCGCATCGCGTGCAGCATCAACCAGTGCGCCTTCAGCCGTCAGGAATGGATGGCCTGATAGTGTCCAGTTAATACTGTAATCAAGGTCATGTTTGTTAAGCATCGCCTCAACACGATCACGCAAACCCTGATCGGTTTGTTCTGTCGAGAAACGGAAATTAAAGACGACTTCAAGTTCACCGGGAATGACATTGGTCGCACCCGTACCTGCACTCATGTTCGATACCTGAAAGCTAGTGGGAGGGAAGGAATCATTACCGTTATCCCATGTTTCAGCAGTAAGCTCTGCAAGCGCAGCAGCGGCTTGATGGATAGGGTTGCGCGCAAGCTGAGGGTAGGCAACATGTCCTTGTTTGCCTTTAATTGTTAGTACGGCATTGAGCGAACCACGACGACCATTCTTAATCACGTCACCAGCAAGCTTACTGCTGGATGGTTCGCAGACTAAGCAGTAATCTATTTTTTCATTACGTGCCTCAAGCGTTTCAACAACTTTAACCGTGCCATTGATACTGGGGCCTTCTTCATCACTGGTAATGAGAAAGGCAATGCTTCCTTTGTGATCTGGGTGAGCTGCCACGAAACGCTCGCAAGCGGTGACCATTGCAGCCAGACTGCCTTTCATATCTGATGCGCCGCGACCATAAAGTTGGCCGTCACGAATTTCAGGTTTAAAAGGGTGACTACCCCATTGCTCGACAGGGCCGGTGGGAACAACATCGGTGTGGCCTGCAAAGCTAAGTACTGGCGCGGTGCTACCACGCCGAGCCCAGAAATTATCGACATCATCAAAGCGCATGCGTTCGGTTTTAAAACCTATGGCTTCAAGACGAGCAATCATTAAATCCTGACAACCAGCATCTTCAGGTGTGGTTGAGTCGCGGCTGATTAGGTCAATAGCAAGGTCGAGTGTCTCAGACATAGTTTTAGTTTCTTAATGTTAAAAGAGTGTTTTATATTCCGCTTCAGAAAAGCCGACATGGCGTTGCTTGCCAATATCTAATACAGGGCGTTTTATAATGGCTGGTTCTGCCAGCATAATTGCGATCGCCTTTTTTTCGTCAATGTTTTCTTTTTTATTGTCGGGTAACTTACGCCACATCATCCCGCGTTTGTTGAGAAGTATTTCCCATCCGAGTTCTTTTACCCAGCGTTTAAGTTGTTTTTCATCAAGACCCTCTTTACGAAAGTCATGAAAATCAAACTCGACACCGTTCGCAGTGAGCCACTTGCGGGCTTTACGAACGGTGTCACAGTTAGGAATACCATAAAGTGTTGTCATTAGATATCGCGCAATAATTCGTTAATGCCAACTTTGCCCAATGTTTTTGCATCAACTTTCTTAACAATCACGGCACAGTACAGACTGTAGCTACCATCTTTTGAAGGAAGGTTACCTGATACAACAACTGAACCGGCTGGAATGCGGCCATAAGTGACTTCACCGGTTGCACGATCGTAAATCTTGGTACTTTGGCCAATGTATACGCCCATTGAAATAACAGAGCCTTCTTCAACAATAACACCTTCAACCACTTCAGAACGTGCGCCGATGAAACAGTTATCTTCGATAATCGTTGGGGCAGCCTGAACAGGTTCGAGTACGCCACCAATACCAACGCCACCAGAAAGATGCACGTTCTTACCAATTTGTGCACAGGAACCAACCGTTGCCCAGGTATCAACCATAGTACCGCTATCGACATATGCACCAATGTTTACGTAAGAAGGCATCAACACAGTGCCTGATGCAATGTATGAACCTTTACGAACGGCAGCAGGTGGCACAACGCGTACGCCGGCTTCGCGGAAATCACGAGAGTTGTAATCAGCAAATTTTGATTGCACTTTATCGTAGTAGTTAGTGAAACCACCTTTCATAAATTCATTGTCTTCAATGCGGAAAGAAAGTAATACGGCTTTCTTTAACCAGTCGTTAACAACCCAGTCGCCGTCTTTCTTTTCTGCAACACGTGCCGCACCGCTGTCGAGCATGCCAATGGCTTCAAGTACGGCTTCTTTAACATGGGTGTCAACATTTCGTGGGGTGATGTCTGCGCGTTGTTCGAAGGCATCAGTAATAATTGTTTGGATATCGCTCATTTTATTCTCCGCTAATAACTGTGTGTATTCTAGCATGAACCATGCTTAAAGCGTGGTTCATAGTGATTCAATAAATTCTTTTATTCGCATCGCCGCTTCGATACATTCATCAAGCGGGGCAACCAGTGCCATGCGCACATAATTTGCACCAGGATTTCCGCCGTCGGTGTCGCGAGACAGGTAACTGCCAGGCAAAACGGTGACATTCTGGTGGGCGAACAGATCGCGGGCAAAGTCAGTGTCGCTGATCGGTGTTTTTACCCATAGATAAAATCCGGCATTTGGTTGCTCGACATGAATGACAGGGTTTAATATTTCAATGACGGCGGCAAATTTTTCACGGTATAAATCCCGATTCTGTTTGACATGGTCTTCATCTTTCCATGCCGCAATACTCGCTGCCTGTGTTGGTGTTGCCATCGCGCAACCATGATAGGTGCGGTATTTTAAGAACTGCGAAATAATGTCGGCATCACCGGCAACGAAACCACTGCGTAGTCCCGGCGCATTAGAGCGTTTGGAAAGGCTATGAAAAACAACACAACGTTTAAAGTCATCTCGACCGGCCTCACTGCAAGCTTGCAACAAACCCATAGGTGGTTCATCTTCATCAAAATAAAGTTCTGAGTAACATTCATCCGAAGCAATAATAAAATCATAGTTGTCAGCGATTGCAAATAAATCAGTCAGCGCCTGTTTATCCATCACCGCACCGGTTGGATTGCCGGGTGAACAAATATAAAGCAACTGGCAGCGTTGCCATTGTTCCTCTGTGACGTTACTAATGTCAGCTAAATAATTTGAGTCTTTCGTGCTATTAAGAAACAGAGGCGTCGCACCTGCGAGCAATGCAGCACCTTCATAAATTTGATAAAACGGATTAGGCATTAATATCAGTGCATCATTTGAAGGTTCAATCACGCATTGCGCAAAGGCAAACAATGCTTCACGCGTGCCGTTAACCGGTAGAATGTGTTTATTGGCATCGAGCTTGTCACTCGGCACGTTGAAACGCGTGCTTAACCAGGTGGCAATACTGGTTCTTAATTCATCACTACCACGTGTGAGTGGGTATTGAGTCAGTCCATGCAAATGACTAATGATGGTTTCATTAATAAAGTGTGGCGTCGGGTGTTTTGGTTCACCAATCGATAAGGCAATGTGTTCTTTTTCTGCCGGGGGCGTTAGACCAGCTTTGAGCGCATTAAGTCGTTCGAAGGGGTAGGGCTGAAGTCGTGCCAGATTGGGGTTCATGCTGCGCTTGCCTGATATGACACCGCGACCTGCTTGCGCTACAGTGCAGCAAACTCGAAGACGTGGGTCGATGGTTATTTTTGTAAGCGCACATTATAAGTGATTGGTTTATGGCATCCAATAGTCAATACAACCTGCTCGCCGTAGGGGCTTTATTGTTATCCTCTACCATGTGGGGTGTGCTCTGGTATCCCATGCGTTTCTTTGAATCGCAAGGTTTGGATGGGCTGTGGGCAAGTTTAGTGATGTACTTTGCTGCCGGTTTGGTGGCCTTGCCCTGGATGTGGTCTGGTTATCGACGCTTGACGGGTCAATGGCCATTGCTAATAGGCTTAATGTTGGTCAGTGGCTGGGCAAATATCGCGTTTATCTTAGCGGTGATCGACGGCAATGTGGTGCGGGTCTTATTGTTATTTTTCCTTTCACCACTTTGGACGGTGATATTAGGTCGAATCTTTCTTCATGAACGGCTTGGTTTATTAGGCAGCATTACCTTATTCATAGCTATGCTGGGGGCAGGTTTGATGCTTTGGCGGCCGGAGTCCGGTTTGTTAATGATCGACTCACTCTCGGATTTTTATGCACTCACGGCAGGGATGGCCTTTGCGATAGGTAATGTAATTGTTCGAAAAATGCGCACTTTACCTGCGATGGCTAAGGCGGCAGCGGTGTGGTGGGGCGTTGTCATTCTGGCGTTATGCTGGATCACGGTACTAGGCATAGAAATACCGACAGTTAATTCAAATTGGGTCTATGCGCAGGTGAGTTTATTGGGTTTAGTCGGCATGGTGGTGATGACGCTGGCAGTACAGTACGGTGTTTCGCGGATGCCGGTGAGCCGATCGGCTGTTATTTTGCTATTTGAGCTGGTTGCAGGGGCAGTTTCTGCTCAATTATTAACCAATGAGGTAGTGTTACCCCAAGAGTGGTTCGGAGGCGGGCTAATTCTGTTTGCCGGCTATTTAGCCGCGCGACGAGAGGATGAGGGGATTGAACATGTTTGAAATTAGCCGATTGCACCATGTTAGCCTGATTGTTCAGGATACGGAGCAGGCACTGAGTTTTTATCGTGATCTGTTGGGTTTAACGGTGTTGCAAGATCGACCAAATCTGGATTTTCCGGGTGCCTGGCTAGAACTGGGTTCGGGTCAGCAGTTACACCTATTAGAGCTGGATAATCCAGACCCTGTGAGCGGTAGGCCAGCACATGGCGGCCGCGATCGTCATACGGCATTTCATGTTAAGTCATTAAATTTATTAGAAAAAAAACTGATAGAGAAAAACATACCTTATACGATGAGCAAATCTGGCCGTGCCGCACTGTTCTGCCGTGATCCTGATGGCAATGCACTTGAATTTATTGAGCAAAAAACTTGATATTTGACCAATATGGTCGACTATATATTAATACCTCTAAATATAATGAGTGTTATATATCAGGGGATGAGGCTGATATGTAGTGTTGAGGCTCATTTGAGGTGAAGATAAGAATAAGAATTTACTAATTTTAATGAGGTTCGTCTGTGCCTAAAGCATTACGTATCTTATGCGTTGAGGACTCGGAAGACGATACAGAACTACTTTTACGTGAATTGCGTAAAGGAGGTTTTGCGCCTGAGCATTGTCGCGTCGATAATGAAGAGGCTATGCGTGCTGCCTTAGCGAGTTCTATCTGGGATATTGTTGTATCAGATTATTCCATGCCTAATTTTGACGGCATTAGTGCCCTTAATGTCTTAAAACAGTTCGGTAGTGATATTCCTTTTATTATTGTGTCGGCCAATATTGGTGAAGAAATTGCCGTGATGGCAATGAAGGCCGGTGCGCACGATTACATTATGAAAGACAAGTTAGCCAGACTTGTTCCTGCGATTGAACGTGAAGTCAAAGAAGTAAAAATACGTATTCAACATCAGCGTGCTGAAAATGAAATGCGTAAACTAACCGGTGCCATTGAACAGAGCACTGATGCGGTGATGATCTGTAATGCACAGGGGATTATTGAATACGTTAATTCAGGTTTTGTTCGAATGACGGGATACAGTAAGGACGAAGCGTTAGGTAACCGTCCCAGTTTGTTAAAATCTGATCGGCACGATGATAGTTTTTACGGTGTACTGTGGGATACCATTTCCTTAGGTGATGTTTTTCAGGATGTTTTTATTAATAAGCGCAAAGACGGCTCGCTTTACTATGAAGAAAAATCAATTACACCATTAAAAAATGAACGTGGTGTTGTCGAGCATTTTATTTCTACCGGGAAAGATATTACAGAACAAATGCAAACACGCGAACGTCTACATCATTTATCCCAACATGATTTATTAACCGGTTTACCAAATCGTATGTTATTCAATGACCGGTTGGAGCAGGCTATTCCTCGCGCCCGTCGTAGCGGAAGTACTCTTGCGGTGTTGTTGGTTGATATGGATCGGTTTAAGAATATTAATGAAACACTGGGGTTTGATTGTGGCGATCACATGCTGCAGGCAGTCGGTGGCCGGTTGTTATCCAGTACTCGTGATGGTGATACCGTTGCACGGTTAGGCGATGATGAATTCGCCATTATTCTTGAAGATGTGCAACAGCGAGATGACATTCCTAAAGTTATTGAAAAAATTATTAGTTCATTGTCAAAAGCTTATTATATAGATGACCATGAATTATTTGTGACTTCAAGTATTGGTGCCAGTGTATACCCTGGTGATGGCGAGCAGCCGGAACTATTGGTGCAAAATGCAGATGTGGCTATTCATCACGCAAAAGAAAGTGGTAGTAATAATTATCGCTTCTATGAATCAAAAATGAATGCAGAGTCTTTGTATCGACTTAACCTTGAGTCTTCACTACGTAAAGCATTAGAGAGAGAAGAGTTTTTTCTTTTATACCAACCTCAGATAGATCTGGATACGCATGAGATAATTGGGTTTGAGGCATTACTGCGATGGGCACACCCCGAGTTAGGTATTGTCTCGCCGATTGAATTCATTCCTTTGCTTGAAGAAACTGGCATGATTCAGCAAGTAGGTCGATGGGTTTTACGTCAAGCATGCAGGGCATGTATGTTATGGCATAAACAGGGCTTCGGTAGTATTTCAATAGCGGTCAACCTTTCTCCGGTTCAATTTGAAGATGATCATATTGCAAGTGTTATAAAAAACATACTGGATGAAACAGGTTTACCTTCAAACTATCTTGAGCTTGAGTTAACTGAAAGCACCATCATGCGTAACGCAGAAGAGGCAGCAACGACTTTGTCAAAATTGAGTAGCATGGGGGTTGCAATCGCTATTGATGACTTTGGTACAGGTTATTCATCATTGAGTTATTTGCAGAAATTTCCGATTAACACACTTAAAATTGATCGATCATTTGTTAGTGAGATTGCGGTAAATAATGGGGATGCTAATATTGTTAGCGCGATCATATCAATGGCACATAGTCTTGGTTTAACGGTGGTCGCAGAAGGTGTAGAAGACGCGGAACAATTAACATTGCTGAAGTCAAAACAATGTGAGTACGTACAAGGTTTCTTTTTCAGTAAACCAATAAACCTTAAAGATGCAGAAGAAATGCTTAAAAGCTGGTCAAAAGATATCGCCCCTAAATATTTCGCTAATAGTAACTAAAATCATTATACTTATGGTCATGCCCCCGTAGCTCAGCTGGATAGAGCGAACCCCTCCTAAGGGTTAGGTCGGACGTTCGAATCGTCTCGGGGGTGCCAACTTTCCTACTTATTTTTTAGTTTTCTAGTTAATTTCTCTAGTATGTAAGAACATATGATTCGAAGGTCCGAGAATTATAAGGCTGTTCAACAAACTTGCGCTAGCTAGTTTGAATGGTGGAGCGATAGCGACACCAGCCCGCAGGGTGAGCGTAGCGAATAATCGTCTCGGGGGTGCCAACTTTTCTGGGGAATTCTGAATTAATTAAGAGATATTAAACAGATTTTTAAAATTAGACATTTCCAGGATTTTCTTAATCTCCTGAGTACAGCCTACAATTGAAATTTTTTCTGATTTTTCGCCTGAGTGTTCACGCAATAACAACATCATGCCTAATGCTGAGCTGTCCATGTAGGTAGTGCGGTTTAAATCGATGATAAATTGGGTGCCAACTGGTGTGTCTCTGTAGGCATCGCGGAATTCATTATGAACACTATAGTCAAACTTATCCTCGATAATAATGCGAGTAATGTTGTCATTGGTTGTTGTTGATATGCTCATAATGATATCTTGATTTGATGTTATTGCTCGGAGGTAAGAGCAATCAGTTTATTAGTGATGTTATACAGTGACACAATTTCATCAACACCACCATGTTTAACTGCTTCGCCAGGCATGCCCCATACCACACTGGTTTTTTCGTCTTGAGCAATAGTATGTGCACCATTGTCATGCATTTCTTTCATACCAGTGGCGCCATCATCGCCCATACCCGTTAGCATAACACCGATTGCATTAGCACCAACATTTTGCGCAACTGACCTAAACATGACATTAACAGAAGGGCGGTGACGATTAACAGGTGGACCATCATTAAGTCTAATGACATAACGAGCACCACTGCGTTCCACGATTAAATGTTGATTACCAGGTGCGATATAAACATGCCCGGGTAGTATTTGTTGCCCATCCGAGGCTTCATAAACGGTCATGGCACAATTATTGTTCATTCTTGCTGCAAAGGGGCCGCTAAATGCTTCAGGGATATGTTGCGTTATTACGGTGCCGGGTGAATCTGCAGGCATTCTTATTAATAATTCTTTTATAGCCTCTGTACCACCAGTTGAAGCGCCAATGGCGATTATTTTTTCTGTGGTTTTGAGTTTTCTTGGCGCTGTTTTTCCTAGGACTTCGTCCGTGGTGTGCTTAGTAACCGCTTCTGCAGTGAGAGGAGAAGGGCGCCATGAGTCAAGAATTTTTGCTCCGGCGGCGCTAGCGACTTTGTCACATAGTTCTTGGGAGTAATCTTTTAAACCTTGTTTAACGTCAATTTTTGGTTTGGCGACAAAATCAATGGCGCCAATCTCTAAAGCCTGTAGTGTTATATCGGCTCCCTTTTCAGTAAGTGAAGAAACCATGATGACAGGCATGGGGTGAAGACGCATTAAATTGGAAAGAAAAGTAATACCATCCATCTTTGGCATTTCTACATCAAGTGTGAGCACATCCGGATGGAGTTTCTTTATTTTCTCACGTGCCACCAATGGATCCGACGCTACTCCAATCACTTCAAGTCGAGGGTCTTCGTTAAGAATTTCGGTCAACATCTGACGCACTAACGCTGAGTCGTCAACAATCAGTACCGTTGATTTAGATTGAGTTGTTGCCATAATTCTCTCTTTTAGCCTATTTATATCTGCTAATTAAAAAAGATCAATTTCACCTGTGTTAGGTTCAGTTGTATCAATTTCTTTAAGGTAACTAGTTTCACGTGAAATGATAGTATCATTATGCATTGAGCGAAGTTTCTTCATTTTCACTTTGCCGGTTTTAGGATCGTACATCACTTTGCGAGGATAAATATCACCTAGGTCTTCTGCAACCAATTTCAATGCTTCTGCATCAATATAGTCTCGAACAAAATCAATATTGTTCATGCCGACGTCCGTCATGTTACCGATGATTCGACCACCGCCAAACACTTTCACTTCAAGGTTTTTACGCTGCCCACCATTAGTAAGAATGCCATTAATTAAATGCTCCATAGCAAAGTTACCATAACGTGTTGCGGAGCTAACAACGTTAGCTCCCCATGCGCGCGGGTCACCTGTTTTGTTAATTGGTAACATAAAATGATTCATTCCACCGATGCCAAAAATAGGGTCGCGAATACAAGCGGAAATACAGGATCCAAGTACGGTGGTGATGAATTCATCGTGTGCGGTGACGTAATATTCACCAGGTAGTATTTTTGCGACATGTTTGCTTGTCGTCTTATCCCAGTAACGATTGATGTGAGAAAAACCAGGTAGTGCCGGTGGTGGAGTAGGCCCCGGTTTCTTATTAACGCTACTTAATTTCGTTACTGCACGATTCATTTTAGTGCTTCTTTGTGTATGTTGTGTTGCCGATGAGGTTAAATTCATTGCTTACTTTATATAACGTTTCAGAGTGGCCGATAAACATATGACCATTATCTTTAAGAACGCCGTGATAGCGTTTAAAAAGCACTTTTTGGGTTGGCTTATCAAAATAGATAACAACATTACGACAGAATATAATGTCAAACTGGTTTTTTATAGGCCAATCTTTCATTAAGTTAAGTTGCTTAAAACTGATTAGCTGTTGTAATTCTGAGCGTATTTTAACGGAGTCTTGATTCGCGCCTTTGCCACGTAAAAACCATTTTTTCATTCGCGCATCACTAACATTGTTAAGGCGTTCAAGGGTATATACGCCAGCTTGTGCATGGGCAAGCACATTCGTGTCCAAATCGGTTGCAAGAATTTTAATATCCCAGTCTTTAGACTCAGGTATCACTTCACGTATTGCCATAGCAATACTGTAAGGCTCCTCACCAGTTGAGCAACCCGCTGACCAAACACGAATTCTCTTCGTTGCGGCATTATCACGCAAGATGCCCGGCAATACATTTGTTTTTAAGTAGTCAAAGTGGTGGTTCTCGCGAAAGAAAGAGGTGAGGTTAGTTGTAATGGCGTTAGTGAAATTTGCCAGTTCTTCCTCACCGCCGGGACTTTCGAGTAGCTGTATGTAGCTACCGAAGTCACCTATATCCATTTTACGGAGGCGTTTTGCGAGTCGTCCGTAAACCAGGTTACGTTTAGCATCTGACAGTGCGATGCCAGTGTGCTCAATAACCAGTTTACGAATGCGCTCGAAATCTTTATCCGTTAATGTAAAGTCACGCATTTCCTCAAGCGCGGAGACATCCATTTTAATATCTCCTTAGAACTCTTCCCATTCATCATCACTGCCTGATGTAGCAGGTGCAGATGTTGCAGGACGTGGTGCCGCTGCGGGTGCTGGTGCTGCAGGAGCCGCTGCTGCACGCGGTGCTGCACGGCGTGTTGCATCACCTGAGCTGAGCTTGAAGTATGTCATTAGCTGGTCAAGGCCACGTGCCTGTTCATCAAGTGATTCACTCGCTGCTGCCGCTTCTTCAACCAAGGCTGCATTTTGTTGAGTCACTTCATCCATTTGAGTCACAGTCTGGTTGACTTGCTCAATACCGGTTGACTGTTCAAGACTGGCAGCTGCAATTTCAGCAATAATGTCACTGACTTTTTTCACTGAGCTGACAATTTCATCAAGGGTTTGACCCGATTCGTTAACCAACCGGCTACCTTCATCAACCTTTTCAACACTGTCATTAATTAATGATTTAATTTCTTTCGCTGCACCAGCACTACGTTGGGCCAGGTTACGTACTTCACTAGCCACAACCGCGAAGCCTCGGCCTTGTTCGCCAGCTCTCGCTGCTTCGACGGCAGCGTTTAATGCAAGTAAGTTTGTCTGGAAAGCAATCTCGTCTATGACGCTAATGATATCGGCAATTTTCTTACTTGCACTATTGATTTCACTCATTGCCTCGATAGCATTGTTAACAACAGAGCCACCTTTCTCGGCCTGGTCACGAGCACCTGCAGCGAGCTGATTAGCTTGACGCGCGTTATCTGCATTTTGTTTAACGGTGCCAGTTAGTTCTTCCATACTGGAGGCTGTTTCTTCCAAACTGGAGGCTTGTTCTTCAGTACGTTGACTGAGGTTGATATTGCCTTGTGAAATTTCACTACTGGCTGTGGCGATGCTGGCACTGGATTCGCGAATATTGCCCACTACATCAATTAAGTTAGTGACGGTGCCATTAATCGAATCTTTGAGTATCGCGAATTCGCCTTCGTAATCACCATCCATTGTGCTGGTTAAATCACCACTAGAAAGCGCCTGCATGACGTCCATACCACCCTTGAGAGGTTCAACAACAGCATCCATGAGACCGTTAATACCCTCACCCAAGCCTTTCATAAAGCCTTTGTAGTCTTCATGGTCAATGCGTGTATTGAGTTCACCTTTTGCAGCATTGTCGATGAGTGACTGGATTTGTCTCTCTGCATCGACTTGTTCAGTGATATCCGTCCACTGCACCATATTACCCATGTATTCACCATTGGGGCCGCTAATCATTGTTGCGTTAACGCGGAAGTTTAAATCGCCAACAGAAATTTCTGCTGTTGCTGGCAGGCGTGATGGATCAGAGAGCAGAGCACGTTGGTGTGCAGGATTTTTGTGGAAACCATCAATACATGTGCCAATCAAATTATCAACATCAAGGCCTGGCCAGATTTGACGCAGTTCTGCCTGACGGTTGCGTAGCATCGCAACGACAGCGGGGTTGGCAAAAGTAATGTTCAAGTCTTGATCACAAAGCATGAGGTTAGCTTCAGCACCATCTACGGCAGACTGTAAGCGAGCAACTTCCAGTTCTTTCACACGCGCTTCGGTGACATCGGACCATTCCAATGCATTACCAACGTAATCGTTGCCATCCATAATAGCGGTGACATTAAGGGCAAATTTTAATGGACCCACTTGAATGTCAGTTTGATAAGGCAGGTTGTCAGGGTTCGATAACAACTGACGCTGATGAGCTGGGTTTTTATGGAAAGTATCAATGCAAGTGCCCACAACACCATCTGCACTGAATCCTGGATAGACATCACGTAGCGCACTTTCGTAGTTGCGTAGCATAGTTATTGTAGCATCATTGGCATACGTGATTACAAGATCACGGTCAACCATCATTATGGCGGTCATTGCTCCATCAACGGTACCTTGGAGACGTGTCACATTTGCTTCGCTTTTGCGTAACTCTGTTACATCAGCCCATTCCAATGAATTACCAATGTACTCACCATTGTCGTCTATTTGCGCTGTTACATTTAAACTAAATGTAAGCGGGCCTACCTGGATATCAGTTTTGTACGGAAGGTTATTTGGGTCTGAAAGTAGTTGACGTTGGTGTGCAGGATTTTTATGGAATGTATCAATACATGCACCCATCACGTTGTCAGCAGAAAAACCGGGGTAGACACGACGCAACTCTTCTTCATTTTTTTTCAATAAGGTTATCGTTGCTTTGTTGGCATAGGTGATAACAAGGTCACGATCGACCATCATAATAGCGGTTGCTGCTCCGTCGATGGCAGAACGCATCATTGTTAGTTCTTCGTTAGTTTCTTTTACTGCTGCTTGTGAATTTGCCATGGTAGTTTCCTCTGAATCTGTATATCCGTTAAGCATTGCTGATGCGATAGTTTCAAGTGCCTTTTGCCAGGCGGACTGCACTTCGTCGGTCCATAGGTCACCGGCGAATTCCTCCATAACATCAAGCAATGTTGACGCAACGGCTTCATAATGAGCCGGTTCAGCGCCGTATCCCTGATGTGTACCACCAAGGTTTGTTAAGACTTCAACCAACGCATCGGGTTTGCGCAGGCTTTTTACTACAAGTACCAGTGCCGCAACGAGTTTCTTTTGTTGCTTAGCTGGTGTGGTGTTTGCAAACATGGGCTTAACTGCCGGGTAGCGTGCAAACAGCTCTTCATAAAAACGTTTTGCTAGCTTATTAGCCTGAGGTGCGAGTGCTTCAAATGATGACTCAAGCACCTCAACATCGAGACCTAATGGCGAGACATATGCAACTTCCTTGACAGCTTTTTTTGCGGTCTTCTTTCGGGTTGTTTTTTTCTTTGGCTTTGGATCTTCCGACTCTTCATTCATCCATGCCAAAGGGTCATAACCCATTTTTGTTTGTTTTTTTGTTGCCATTGCTCTTGTCTCCAGTTCCTATGGCTAGCCGTTCCAGGCAATCCCTGAAAATATACTGGTTAATAATGTGTTCACCGGACATTTATGAAAATTGGATCGGCGAGGTTGTTTAATACATTTTGTCGTACTCTTGCTTTTCATCATGGATGAACATGACCGAAAAAATACTGTTTTGAGATTAATCATTTAAATGTTCTCCCTTTCAGTAAGTCATCGGCAAGTTCACGGTAATCGTGAGCACCATTACAAGAATTTTTATATTCAAAAATAGTTTTTCCGTAGCTGGGACTTTCTGCCAGGGAAACATTTTCTCTTATGGCGGTGGCAAGCACTTGTCCTGGGAAATAGTTTAATAATTTGGTATGCACTTCTTGCGCTAACTTACGGCGTGAATGAAAGCGAGTCACTACAAGCCACTTTTTAGTGACGTGTTTTAGTCGGTCTTCAACATGCTTTAAAATATTCAGCAGGCGTGACAGTCCATGTAGAGCAAGGTAGTCGCCGGAAACGGGAATAAGCATTTCCTTTGCTGCAAGTAATGCATTCATAGTTAACATGCCAGAAGAAGGTGGGCAGTCTATAAATACATAGTCCTGGTTGCGTTGATTTTTCAGCGCATCATGCAAGAGCCAGCCACGTTTTGCACCACCAACGGCAATTTGTTCCAGTTCGCCCAGTCGTGAACCTGCTGGAACGAGGTTGATGTTTTCTCTAATTTTGATTTTAACGTCAGCCAGTTTATTGTCGCCCATAAGAACACTATCAATACCTGCTTGCTCAGGGAGTTCAGCACCAAAGCTAGCAGTGAGGTGTGATTGAGGATCCATATCAATGACTGTGACCGCTTTGCCTGACATGGCAAGCGCATGAGCAAGATTCATCGTTGTCGTTGTCTTGCCTACACCACCTTTTTGGTTCATCACAGCTATCACTCGCATACCCTCAATGGTTTACCTTTAAGCGCTTAACTTGTCGGTTGCTTGCATTTCATTTCCGGACAGCAAATGATCAATATCCAGAATAATAATCATTTTTTCTGCGACGGTTGCTAAGCCACGAACAAATTCTGTGTCTACAACACTGCCAAAATCAGGTGCTTCTTTCATTTCATCTGGTGGTACGTCATAAACATCGGACACTCCATCAACGACAATCCCCATAATGCGATCACGATCAGCACATTCAATTTTTAAAACAATCACAACGGTGATTGGACCGTATTCCACTTCTGGCATATTGAAGCGTTGGCGCAGATCGACAATTGGAACAATCGTTCCGCGAAGGTTAATGACACCTTTAATGTACTCAGGTGTATTAGGGATAGGTGTGACTGAATCCCAGCCTTTGATTTCCTGAACGCGTAAGATATCGACTCCATATTCTTCCTCACCCAGAACAAAGGTAAGAAATTGATCGGCATCTGAATCAAGTTCAGAACCGATAATAGAATTGAGTTCAGTAGCAGGTGTGGTCATGCAAGTTCTCCTTATGCCGCTTCGTCGGCGATATCATCGCTGCCATTCCCATCAGGGTTGACAGGTGCGGGGGGTACAGGTACGCCTTTTTCTTTGAACATCTCAATCATGCCTGGAATATCCAGAATGAGTGCAACAGTGCCATCACCGAGGATAGTTGCTCCAGATAGGCCATCAACACGTTGGTAGTTCGTTTCAAGGCTTTTAATAACAACTTGTTGTTGTGCTAATAAATCATCGACAATGATGCCAGCTTTATGCCCATCACCTTCAACAACGACCATTAGACGATCATTTAATGATTCAAATGAATTATTCATGCCAAAGACATTGTCTGCTCGAATAACGGGTATGTACTCATCGCGTAATTTATATAAATCCGCTTTGCCTGCAATCCCATTCAAGTTGTTGGATTTAACTTGTATTGATTCGATAATAGAAACGAGTGGTACAACAAACGTCTCCTCTCCAACTCGAACAAGTTGTCCATCAAGAATGGCGAGTGTCAGTGGGAGTTGAATAGTGAAGATTGCGCCTTCGCCTTCATTTGAATCTACACGAACACTGCCACCTAAAGATTTAATATTTTTTCTCACCACATCCATGCCTACGCCGCGACCCGATACATCGCTTAGCGTTTCAGCCGTTGAAAGGCCAGGGTGGAAGATAAGGTCATTAATGGCATCGTCACTTAATGTTTCATTCTCACCAACAAGACCGTTGGCACGTGCCTTATTAAGCACTCGCTCTTTATTGATTCCTGCGCCGTCATCAGATAGTTCAATAACGATATTTCCGCCTTTATGGTATGCGTTGAGTGTCAGCGTGCCGGTTTCCTCTTTTCCTGCAGCAAGACGTTCTTCAGGTGTTTCAATACCATGATCCAGTGCGTTGCGAACCAGATGCACCATGGGGTCACCGATTTTTTCCATGACCGTTTTGTCTAGTTCTGTGCCTTCACCTAATGTAACCAAGTTTACTTTTTTGTTTAGCTTGCCAGACAGATCGTGTACTAAACGTGGAACTCGGCTAAATACGAAACTGATTGGTAGCATGCGTATACGCATGACACTTTCCTGAATCTCACGCGTGTTACGTTCTAATTGCGCTAAACCTTCAACCAGTTTTTCCATGTGTGAGTTGTTATGGCTTTCATCGCCACTTATCTCTCCGCCAACTTGACCAAGCATGGCTTGAGTAATAACGAGCTCACCAACGAGGTTGATAATTTCATCAACCTTATCGATACCAACACGAATTGACGCAGACTCTGTTGGTTTCTTTGCGCTGGCGGTATTTGCAGGTGCCTGTGCTGCTGCAGGTGTTGGCGCTGCCTGTGCGGTCGTTGTTGTAGCAGTGGTTGTTGGTGTTTCTACAGTGTCGGTGCTTGGGGCTGTTTCTGATGCGCCAGAAATTGGTTGAATGTCTAAATCACATTCATCTTCGACCCAATCAAATACTTCACTAATATCTTCTTTCTTTGCATCACCTTTTAACGTAATTTCCCAGGAAAGAAATGAGTCTTCAGGATTAAGATCGGTGAAGGCTGGGAGTTCGGATATATCAGCTTTAGTTTCAATCTCGCCGAGCTCGGCAAGTGCATAAATCATTCGAACCGGATCATTGCCGGTTCTAAGCATTTCGGTGTGAGGACGAAATGTAATTAACCAGCCATCACTATTTTCGTTTGCTGTATTCGCAGATGCATCTTGAGCGGATGCTGTGTTGGCACTATCAGAACCAAGTAATTTCTCAAGCTTACCCTGTACTTCTGCAATGTTATCGGCATCCATATCACCACCGTCTTTATAGACGGTTAACATATCACGCATAACATCAACAGATTTTAAAAGCAGGTCAACAGATTCTTGAGTAACTGGGCGTATTCCATCGCGCATTTCATCGAGCAATGTTTCTGCAACATGGGTGAATTCTGCAATGGCAGTAAAACCAAACGTGCCACTACCACCTTTGATTGAATGAGCAGATCGGAAGATAGTGTTAATCGATTCGTTATCAGCATTACCCACATCAAGGTTAAGGAGTTCGTTCTCCATAATATCCAAACCCTCGAAACTTTCTTCGAAGAAGGTTTGGTGGAATTGCTGCATATCGATGCTCATGTTCGTTTACCCCAATACTTTTTTTACAGTGGCAAGTAATTGATCAGGATTAAATGGCTTCACAATCCAGCCGGTAGCACCAGCCTGCTTACCTGCCATTTTCTTGTCTGCAGAAGATTCTGTGGTTAATGTCAGAATCGGTGTGAATTTGTATGCCGGTAAGCCGCGTAATTCTTTTGTTAGGGTAATGCCATCCATATTGGGCATATTGATATCGGTAATGACTAAGTTGTAACTGTTGGACTTGGCGATCTGGAGTGCTTCCTGACCGTCTTTCGCCTCGGTCACGTCGTAACCCGCACCTTTAAGTGTAAAACTCACCATTTGACGCATTGACGCCGAATCATCAACTGCAAGGATACTTGCCATTTTGTTCTCCTTAATAAAACACGTGCCCTTAATGAAGGGGCATTTCTTGTAAACCTAGATGTTCAGATAAACCGGTTGCTGATGCTGCATGTCGTAGCTCGTCACTAGGATCTATCCATTCGATATCAATTCCATGTACTTGTGCATCTAAAAAAAATGCGCATAGTAATTGCAATGCAGCTGCGTCGGCTTTAGCTACCTCACCGGCTTGCAGTTGAACTGTTTGGCCACTATCGAGCGCGACCTTGAGTTCATCGCCCAAAGTACCGACCATTGAAATATCAAGTGAGCCGTGGCAATTAATCATTTGTTTGTCGTTTTGTTCATCGCTCATGTGTAGCTCCTTTGAAAGCGTAGGTTTTTATTACAGCGATAACCCAGTCCTCTCCTGCGTTATCGACATGAGTTTTTAAAGCTTTAGGATTATTTATAAAAAATATGGTTTTTAAGTACCATTTCTTGTTACCGTTAGAAAGCAAAATACATGCCGACTGTAAGCTATTGAAATTAAAGAAAGTATAAGCTGCGTCGGTGGCAATTTCTTGCCTAGAAAGCTTATCTTTTACCGCTTTATGGCAGATTGATAGTCGATATGGTGGGCAGGAAAATATTGGTATTTACAGGACGTTAGTATTTAAAAGTTTATTTGCACTTCACTTTATTAAAAAAATACGTTCTGATCGTTGTAAAGCTTAATTAATCGTAATAAATCAAATTTTTACTAAGGTGTTTGATGTTACCTACCTACCCATTGTTGAAAGAGAGTGATTTTCCCGCATTGAAGCGAGGAGAATTGAGCACTTTGCAGGTTAATTTAGGTTATCGCTGTAATCAGCAGTGTTTGCACTGCCACGTGAACGCTGGGCCGAAAAGAACGGAAGAGATGGATGAGCAGGGTATACGTCAAGTTATTGATTTTATAAAGAAGAGATCGATCACAACACTGGATCTGACCGGCGGTGCGCCGGAAATGAACCCTCTGTTTCGACAATTGGTAGAGCAAGCTTATGCGTTGGGTGTGCATATTATTGATCGGTGTAATCTAACCATACTGGAAGAAGCTGATCAGATGGATTTGGCTGAATTTCTTGCAGCGCATGATGTTGAAGTGGTGGCATCGCTACCTTGTTATATGAAAGAGAACGTCGAGCAGCAGCGAGGTAAGGGCGTTTTTGAACAGAGTCTGGCAGGATTACGGCAGTTAAATGCACTGGGTTATGGGCAAGCTGATACAGGTTTAATGCTTAAATTAGTTTATAACCCCCAAGGGGCGAACTTGCCGCCTGCGCAACAGCAGTTGGAAATAGATTACAAGAAGCATTTGCTTGATGAATACGGCATCCATTTTAATCATTTGCTGACCATTACCAATATGCCCATCCAGCGCTTTGGCAGTACCCTAATTTCAAAAGGTCAGTTTGAAAGTTATATGAATTTATTAAAGCAGTCTTATCAGTCTGAGAACCTGCAGTCGGTCATGTGCCGAACTATGCTCAGTGTCGATTGGCAAGGGTATGTTTACGATTGTGATTTTAATCAAATGCTGGATATGTCGCTTGCTGATGCAAAGGACAAAAAAGTGCATCTATCAGATTTGATGGATGTTGATACTACGGGGCAGTCTATTGCTGTTGCCGATCATTGTTATGGGTGCACGGCAGGGCAAGGTAGTAGTTGCGGTGGAGCACTGAGTGACTGATCGAATTCTCTGCTCGATTATTATTCCTGTTTTAAATGAACAGGATATCTTGTCGAAGCAACTGATGTCACTGCAAAGTCTGCGCGAGGCGGGTCATGAGGTCATTGTTGTTGATGGTGGCAGCCATGATGCAAGTGTTACAGTGGCAACGCCGTGTGTTGATCAAATTATTCATTCTGAAAAAGGACGAGCTAAACAGATGAATAAGGGCGCAAGCTGTGCAAGCCATGATTGGTTGCTGTTTCTTCATGTCGATACACAACTTCCAGCATCTGTCATGCCGTCTCTGCAAAAGGTGTTTGATGAAGATTTCACTTCATGGGGACGTTTTGATGTACGTCTTTCCGGGCAGCATGTGCTTTATCGAACAATTGCCTGGTTTATGAATAAACGCTCGCGCTTAACAGGGATAGCCACCGGTGACCAGGCTATGTTCGTAAAAAAATCCAGCTTTAATGCTGTTGGCGG